>ENA-UENT01000034-UENT01000034.1-marine-metagenome-genome-assembly--contig:-NODE-34-length-109932-cov-5.263542_pt1 | contig 109932 bp, 93 predicted proteins | sample MGYA00237879_ERZ529330 | MGnify/ENA primary metagenome ERZ529330 (study PRJEB26372, sample SAMN05368345) | marine metagenome | biome: cultured habitat; feature: ocean water; material: water; isolation... | reverse complement strand
GCACCACCACCGATGTATACCATTTCCTTCTTCGTAGGCTTGATGAAGAATTCACCGTAAGGACCAGAGATCGTTACCTTATCACCAGGCTTCTGATCGAATACGTAGGAAGAACACACACCTGGGTTAACATTCATCCAACCATTCGCAGCACGATCCCATGGTGGAGTCGCAATACGGATGTTCAACATGATGATGTCTCCCTCTGCAGGGTGGTTAGCCATAGAGTAAGCACGGAACTGCTCTTCGTCGTTGACCATCTTAAGGTCCCACAACTGGAACTTGTCCCACTCACTTTGGAACTTATTAGGATCATCGCCGTGGTGCTCAGGGTGAGCACTGATGTCGATGTTCTTGTAGTCAACGGTTACTACCGGTACGTCAATCTGGATATAACCACCAGACTGGAAGTCCATAGCCTCCCCTTCTGGCAAGCGCACTACAAACTCCTTAATGAAAGAAGCCACGTTGTAATTAGATACAACGGTACACTCGAATTTCTTAATACCGAAGATTTCTTCCGGAATACGAACGTGCATATCCTGGCGAACCTTCACCTGACAAGCCAAGCGCTTGTTTTCAGCAGCTTCCTTACGCGTAAGGTGGTTCATCTCCGTAGGTAGTACATCGCCACCACCAGAGTCTACATGACACTCACACATCGCACAGGTACCACCGCCACCACAAGCAGAAGGCAGAAATACATTTTGGTTAGACAAGGCGCCCAGAAGAGTATCTCCTGGCTGTACCATCATCGGGTTGTCCTCATCACCATTAATCACAATTTTCACCTCACCCTGGGGTACCAGACGCTTACGCGCGGCAATCAGCATGAAGGATAACAGCAAAATCACTGCTGTAAAGAGAATAACTGCTGAAATTATCGTTCCCATTGATATTAGATATTATCGATCACCAAAAAATCGGATACTAATTAGCGCCGCCAAACACCGCCGGATCAATACCCATTAGACTCATGAAGGCAATCCCCATAAGTCCAGTCAAAATAAATGCCATACCCAAGCCACGAAGAGCTGGAGGCACCTCTGAGTAACGAATCTTCTCACGGATAGCTGCAATAGCAATAATTGCCAAGAACCAACCGAAACCACCGCCTAATCCGAAAGCCACTGACTCAGACAAGTTATATTCACGAGAAACCATGAACAATGATCCACCGAGGATCGCACAGTTTACCGTAATCAGCGGCAGGAAGATACCCAGTGCCGCATAAAGTGCTGGTGAAAACTTCTCTACTACCATCTCTACCAACTGTACCATAGAGGCAATTACCGCGATAAAGAGGATGAAACGCAAGAAGGTCAGATCCTGACCGAACAAGCCGTTCTCGCTTAGCAGGTACTCGTTAATAACCCAGTTGATAGGCATAGTAACTCCGAGTACAAAGATCACCGCCAGTCCCAGACCGAAAGCAGTCTGCACTGACTTGGATACGGCCAGGTAAGAGCACATACCCAAGAAGTAGGCCAATACCATGTTTTCAATAAAGGCCGACTTGATGAAAATATTCATAAATTCTCCCATGAGAATATAGTTTTTCTTGTTTGCAAGTTTAACAGGACATCAAAGCCATTTCACTACGAAATGTCTACCAGCTTAGTGTTGTAGCTACGCTGGATCCAAATCATCACACCGATGATGAACATCGCAGCAGCAGGTAGTACCATTAAGTTGTTGTTGGCATACCATCCAAACCAAGTGCTTTGGGTTGTATTGATCATGTACTCAGAAGTAGCACCGATCAACTTCATTTCGATTGGGCTACCAGCAAAGAGGCTACCCTTACCGAACAGCTCACGTACGAAACCAACGGCAATCAAGATTACACCGTAACCTACGCCGTTACCCAAACCATCAAGGAATGAACGCCAAGGCTTATTAGCCATAGCGAACGCTTCCAAACGTCCCATTACGATACAGTTGGTGATGATCAGACCGATGTAAACCGATAGTTGCTTATATACCGGGTAGTTGAGATATTTCAAGGCCATCTCTACCAACGTTACCAAAGAGGCGATGATTACCAGCTGTACGATCATCCGCACCTGCTTGGGAATGTAGTTCCGCAGCAGTGAGGTGAACAAGCTAGAAAAGCCACAAACAAAAACTACAGCGATAGACATTACCACAGATGGATAAACCAATGAGGTAACCGCCAATGCTGAACAGATACCGAGTACCTGTACGGTAATCGGGTTATTATCATTTAATGGATCAGAAAGGAGCTTTCTTTCTTCTTTGCCGAATAAAGGCTCTTTTACTTCTTCCACTGTCTTAACCTCAGCCATTGTATTGCTTTTTGGTTGAATTGTTAGAATTCTTGTTTACTCTTGGAGCATTGACTCCATGTTCTCACCCTTGATGGTCTCCAGGTAAGGCAGGTATAGTGCAATACCTTCGCGTAGCATCTTGTCTACACCATCAGCCGTAACTGTTGCACCAGAGATACCGTCTACTTCGTAAACAGGATCTTGAGCACCACCTTTACGAACCTTCACAGAAACGAATTCACCCTCACGGAAGATTTCCTTTCCTTGGAAGTTGTTAGAGAAGGTTGGGTTATCCTTGATTTCAGCTCCCAGACCTGGTGTTTCACCTTTGTGGTCGAAAGAAGCACCAGCGATAGTGTTGATATCACTCTTCAAAGCAATGTTACCCCAGATTTCGTCCCATAGTCCGTTTCCACGTACCGCTAGGATAAAGAAGGTATTGCCTTCGTACTCATACTTGAAAAGAGGCAGGGTGCGCTCTTCTACTGGCTTCTTCTTTTCCTTAGCCATGTCGATGTCCTCTGCCATGACATTGTCCACCTCCTGGCCACTGGTATTAAGCGAAATCTGCTCTACCTTGCTCTCAAAGATTTCAAGAACCTGCTCGTCTGTTAGGTCATCTGCCTTAACACCTTCGCCCATTCCGAGATAATCGTTAACAGCGGCTAGAACTGCACGCTTGTTAAAGATATCTTCGTTCTGCTCGGCCTGCGCCTTAGTGGCTTGGCGGATACCCGTCAGCATCAAGGCTACAATCACCGTCATGGAAACGACGAAGAGCAGTACGTAATTCGTGCTATTTCTATCCATGATTACTCTTTAATATTGTTGTTACTATAACAATTCACCAACCCTCCGAGATCGTCGGGTTGGTGTCATTCTTTTTCTTATTCAGCAGCTACTGCTTCGTTCGCTACTGGAGCCGATTCCGCGCGGGCAGCAGCAATAGCAGCCTGACGCTTCGCACGACGATTCACGTTCGCTTCGAACACATAGTGATCGATGAGCGGCGCAAATACATTCATGAACAAAATCGCTAGCATCCATCCTTCAGGGTATGCAGGGTTTAGGATACGAATGATCAAGCCCACAAAGCCAATGAAGAAACCATAGATCCACTTACCAGTACCTGTAGAGGCTGCCGTCACAGGGTCGGTCGCCATAAAGGCCATAGCAAAGAAGAAACTACCCATATAGAAGTGGTAGTACCAAGGCACAGCCATGAACTTGAAGATACCAGCTGTACCAGGACCAAATGTATCAGGAGCAATACCATTGATCATCAGACCACAGGCAACGAAGCCTACAACTGCTGAAACCATGATACGCCAATCAGCTACTTTAGTAAGGATGAGGAACAAAGCACCCAACAAGATGAGTGGCTTAGAGGTCTCACCAATAGAACCAGGGATATTACCCCACCACATCTGGTCAACAGTGTAGTATTGAGTAACAGCCTCCCAACCGCCTTTCGCAGCCAGACCAAGAGGCGTAGCCCCAGTAAAGCCATCAATGACGGCTTGTTGCCCTTCGCCGAAGGTTGCCCAACCGAAGGCTCCAAATATGGAATCAAGAACACCGTAAACAGCACCGTACTCCTGGCCAGCATACATACCTGGGCCAATCTTCTCGATACCAGCAATCCATACCTCATCACCTGAGATATAAGTTGGGTAAGCGAAGAAGACGAATACACGCGCCAACAACGCAATGTTCAAAATATTCATACCGGTACCACCGAATGCCTCTTTACCGATTACCACCGCAAAGATGATAGAGACCGTTAAAATCCACAGTGGGATATCAGGTGGCATGATCAATGGAATCAATGCACCAGAAACCAGGAAGCCTTCTTCTACTGCATGTCCTTTCTTAGCAGCATAGTAGAACTCTACGCCAAGACCAACCAAGTGAGTTACCACAAAGATTGGAAGGATCTTTACCAAGCCGTAGAATATCTTCAGGTGGAGACCTTCAAATACGCCAGGATACATCCCCAGAGCGTCGAAGTGTTGATCACCGATATTGTACGTACCGAAAACATAAAGGAGTTGTAGTGCAAGTACCACGTGAACCATGGTACGCTTCAAGTCCATACCGTCGCGAATGTGAACACCTTTGGCCGTAACCTCATTAGGCGTAAACGCGAAGGTGAAAAAAGCGTCGTAAGCGGTATGCAGAAAAGGTGACTTTTCTTTATCCGGTTCGATGCGCTCGAAAAAATTGAGCAATGCCTTTTTCATAGTATAGTGTATACTGAGTTATTATTTTAATGTAATTCTTTGCTTGGCTTAGCCCTGCTCACGCATTAGGTCCAAACCTTGGCGTAGGATATGCTGTAGTGGTTGCTTGGAAACACAAACAAACTCACAAAGCGCAACATCCTCTTCTACCAATTCCAGGATACCAAGACCTTCCATACGCTCGATATCGTTGATGATGATCGACTTCATCAATTGCTGCGTATATACATCCATTGGCATTACCTGCTCGTAATCATTAGTGACTACGAATGCACGCTTTTCACCGTGGGTATTTGTATCAGCCTCAAACTTTACTTCAGGAAGTAGGAAGTTAGGGAAGGTATTAGAAATCGTTGGGCGCAAGCTAGATGGGATTAACCAACCGAACATCTCGTAGTAGTCACCCTCTGCAATAACCGTCAACTGGTCGTCGAAGAAGTTCAAGTAACCATTTTCAGCCTTAGCCAAACCAGATAGTACGTCACCAGAGATTAGGCGTACTTTGTTATCTGATAGGTTACCGCTAAGAAGCTCACCTACATTAGCACCTGCGTAGGTACGAACATATTTAGGCTCACTTACTTCAGCACCAACGATACCAACAACGCGAGTGGAATCGATGCGGCCGTTCAAGAACAAGTTACCAAGTGCAATCACTTCTTGCACGCCAAGTGTCCAAACTACATCTGTACCACCAACTGGTGCAGTATGGTGAAGCTGAACTCCAACGTTACCTGCTGGGTGCTGGCCTTTGAAGAAACGCTTGCTGGCATTTTGTGCATCAGTAAACGCAGCTGCAGGAGCAGCGTCACCGTTGCCGTTCAAGCCTAGGTGTACCTGACCATCAGTAAGGCGGGCCAAAACGTCGATACCTTGCTGGAAAGCTGCTTCCTGGCCAGCAACAACTAGATCGTTGTTCGGTGCCAATGGAGCAGTATCAAACGTACTCACGAAGATGTCGCGAGGTGTAACCGCCGGATCAGGGATAACATTATAAGGACGCTGACGCAATAGTGCCCAAGCACCACTCTCCTTCAGGAAGTCAACGAGTGCTCCGCGATCTGCAGAAGCATCTGGCGTATCGAACTGGCGATACTTTTGTTCTTTATCTGCCAGGATTACAATCTCGGAGATAGCACGCTTAGCACCGCGATTTACTTCGATCACCTCTCCACTTACAGGAGCCACAAATGCCACTTCTGGCATTTTCTTGTCGAAGAAAACTTGATCACCAGCCTTTACTGTATCACCTACCGCAACGGTCAACTTTGGAATTGGCTGAAGGCCAAGAAAGTTTGGTGGCTGAACAGCTACGCGAGTAACTTGAGTAGCATCTTCTATTGCACCGCTAGCCTCTCCTTCCAATAGGATATCATGACCGCGATTCAAGATCGTCACAGGTGTACCACCGGTGTAGCTTGGCGCCTTACCACCGAAAAGGTGATTCAGGCCTGGCAAAAAGGCTAGTCCATTCTCATCTACATCGATGTTATTCTGCTTGGCTTCGATACCAATCAAGTTATCAGCAACGTTAATCAACATGCCGAAGAACAAGACGATAGCAATACCGACTAAGGTGTAAATGAAAATATTGGAACCACTAGCTGCCTCATTTTGAGCTGACAATTCACAAGCGAATAAAAATCCACTTGCAGTCAGCACAGCTTTATTGAGGATACTTTTCATTATAATGTTTACTGTTTGCCTGGTTTAAGACGAAGACCGAAGGACGAATAATCACCTCACAACCAGATACTTAAGCAATAACAGGCTTATAAAACTCGACAAAGATATAAAGCTTCTTCGTTTTATTGACAGCTAGGTAAATCCAAAATTTGGCGTATCATATTATTTAGATTTAATCTAAATAAGGCTTATCGCTAAACTTTCCAATCACTAGTGACTGTCGCTTAAATACAGCATAGTGTCCAAGCGACACTTTTCCATATAAAGTTCTGAGAATGAACAATTAGACAGCACTTACTTTGGCGAGCATTAGCTTTTTCCAGCGGCGATAGGCAAGGGCCGCAATCACAACATAGATCAGCATCAGCACGGCGAAGAGAATTGCGCCTCTGCTATAGTATAAACCCACGTACGCCAGATCAATAATGATCCAGTACAACCAGTTCTCCACCCTTCGACGGATTAATAAGATCGTGGCCAGGATTGAGAAGGTCGTTGTGAAAGCATCCCAGTAGGTAGCCGCAGCGCTGGTGTAGCTGAAGGCGTAGCCAAATAGCAAGCCGGTCAAAACCCCTATTACAATTACCCACACGTGCATCATCGGTGTCATCTTGCTTATGGGAAGCACACCACCATCACTTCCACCTCTTAGCCAACTGTATAAACCCACAAAGCTGATGGCTACGTAAAAGAGCTGTAGGAGAGCGTCAAGATAAAGATCATACTGGACAAAAGAAACGTAGCCCCACAAGGCACAACTGACAATTCCGAAGAGCCAGCACCAGGGGTTATTTCGAGCAGAAAGGATGACGTAGATCAGGGCCGTTATCGTGACGATCCAATCCAATACCCCTAAGGCCGCTATGTCTTTAAGTAATTGCTCCAGCATAATGCACCGTCTTTAATGGACGGGCGAAGATAAGAATGGTTTGGAGGTTAATTGGTTTGATTGTTGGAAGGTTAAGTTGGGTTAATTGAATTAATTGAGTTAGTGAATTTAGTTGGCTTGGGTGTTCTTTGGTGTCTTGGGTGGTTTACACATTCATTTCTGAACCACCGCAGTCACCACAGGACACCTAAGATTTAGTTTAAACCTACTGATCGTCTTTGCCCAATTAAGAAAACTGCTATGCCGATTGGGATTAGGGCGCTCAGCCCAAATAGAAGCTCATAGTAAGCGGGTAAAAAACCTAAAGTACCCCAAAGCATGGTCCCCTGAAGAAATAGCAAGAGTTCACTGCCTACAAAGCCCCCGAAGATTAGCCATAAACCGATTCGCGCGGTACGCTTATCCACCGTCAAATAACGCCAGTGTATCGCGTAACTCAAAATGGCTCCAGTGACGGCACCAAGGAGGATAAGATGGATAAAACCAATGACGTAGTTTCGAATGGTGTAAGCAGCCTGTGCCACTATGGGTACAGCTACCACCGACTGCATCAAAATTTTACCGGCAAAGGAGAGCAAGCCAATACTCAATAATACTCTACTCGATCTGGACAAACGAGACAGCAGTAATTGGCGCTGTGGCCAAAACCAAGCAACAAACACTAACAATGCCGCTAATTGTAATAGCACCCCAATACTATTGGTAAGGAAGACGGGCCAGGTAGGATTACCCCACGCCACTGCCAATGCGTACGTGAGCACGCAAGAGCTGACTAGTAGCCCTGTAAACCAACGGCGTGGAAAAGCCTGAAGTGAAAAACCCTGATGCTCCAGGTAGCGAAAGAAGAGCGCTAACACTCCAAATAGAAACCAGCCATTGAATTGAAAATGGAGGTAAAACTGTACCGCCATGTAATAGAAGATGGAGCCGCGCCAAGAGGTGGCCATAATAGGCCCCATCATCCAAATGGCAATGGTGGAGAGTAGCATAAAGCCGAGGGCCAGGCGCAAGAAAAGAACGGATAACTCGCCACGGTACGGCACTGCCCGCCATAGCCATAGTGCAAAAATATAGGAACAGATGATATGCACTACGGAAAAAGAGATAGACACGGGTCCATATCCTTGCCAGGGAAAGCTGAAGAGCATACCCAGTACAGCTACCTGCGTAGCCCAGAATAACAGATCATAACGTTCGCGTTTGGCCTCTGAGTCCGAAGTAAAAGTGGGAACCAGTAGAACAGCTAGCGCCAAATAGATCCAGCCTAACATTGCCACATGGGAGTGGGCATGTAGAAAAGACTTGAAATGAAGCCAACTGACTTCCGCTACAAAGGCGAAGCGCAAGAGCGCACCAATACAGGTAGCCACCAGGAGATTGCCAAGGGCTACTAATAACCATTTTCTTTCCATAAGTGCAGGGTAGAAATTCGGAAGTGGGAAATCAGAGGTAGAGAACTACTTTCTCTCTGACTTCCCAGTTCGAGTATCCAATTTTACTCCGTTTCAGCATCCAAAACCAACATGAACTCCAAAACATCGCGGGCATCGCCAATACTGAGGTTCTGGTTAGGCATCCGTACCAAACATTCTTCTAACAACTTCTGTGCGGTAGGGTCTTCAGCCAACATCACATCTACGTTGGTGATCATATTCATAATCCATTCTGGCTTTCGGATCTCAGTCAGCCCAGCCCAGCCAGGGCCAACTACTCTTTGGTCAGTGAGTTTGTGGCAGGCAGAACATTTCATTTCGTAGATCGCCTTTCCACGATCCGCCATTTCTTGATTCAGCGGATTATTGAGAGTGACCTGCGTAATCTCTCCAACACCCTTGCCGTCGTCTACGCGTTCGGCGGGAGCGTTTACAGAGAAGGGTTTTTCCTTAGGTTCGCCGCCACATGCAACCAGCAATGTGGCAAATAGTACAAGCGCAAATAACGATCTCATAAGTAATTATTTAGATGGTGATTTATTTAAATGGTTAAGTCTTGACGCTTAATAGCATCGGTAAAGCTTTCGACATTAGAATTGCTAATTACCTTGTCCAGTCCCTCCCGAAACTTCAAGGCTTCGACATGTAGTGGACAGGGGTTTTCGGAAGAGCAAACCGGTAGGCCAAGGATGCAAGCAGTAAGGGCATCACTGCCGTCGATACATTCCACAATATCTCTCAGTCGCGCCTGACAGTGTTCCGTCTTTAGATAAAACCCACCATTTGCACCTCTGCTAGATGCAATCAGGTTATGACGAGCTAGCTGCTGTAGCAACTTTGCGAGGAAGGCCTTTGGCACATCCAAAGCCTCCGCCACATCCTTAACACCAAGCTTCTTGGTCTCGCTCCCATGAGTAGCCAGGTATAAAACCGCTCTTATAGCATAGGTGCAAGCTTTGGAAAACATAGGTTAGAATGATTAGCAATTTTAAATAAGACAAAAATATCCTTTTATCTGATTTATGCAAATGAAATCATTCATTTAGCCCCATGATTTTCATCACCTAAGTGCGGTGCGAAATGTGGCCAACTTTGGTACGTCAACAGCAGGCAGTGGAAACTGTACACTGCCGGGCTGTATAAACATCCATTTATTCACAATTCGATCAAACTATGAAAAATCCGCTTAAAGCAAATCGCCTAATTCTGGTGATCCTTGGCTTAGTGGTTATCGCCCTAGCCTATTACAGCTGTTCCTCCAAAACGCCAGCGGGCGCTGTCATGGGGGGTGACGAAGCCTCTGCGGTTTACGTTGGCCCCGGTGAGTATGACGACTTCTACGCCTTCCTTTCAGGTGGTTTCAGCGGACAGGTTAGCGTATATGGTTTGCCTTCTGGTCGTTTACTTAAGGTAATACCTGTATTCTCACAGGATGCTGAGAAAGGCTATGGTTATAACGAAGAGACCAAGCCTATGCTTAACACCTCCTACGGCTTTGTACCCTGGGATGATGCCCACCACCCGGAGCTATCTCAGACCGATGGCGAAACAGATGGACGCTGGCTTTTCATCAACGGTAACAACACTCCTCGGGTAGCACGAATGGACCTGAGCACCTTCGAAACAGTAGAGATCATCGAGATCCCCAACTCAGGAGGTAACCACTCTTCACCGTTTACCACCGAGAATACGGAGTATGTAGTTGCCGGTACACGATTCGGCGTACCATTCCCACAGCAAGACGTGGCTATTAATACCTATGCTGAAAACTTTAAAGGAGCACTTACTTTCATCAGCGTAGAGCCAGAGCACGGCGAGATGGACATTGCCTTCCAGGTATTACTCCCCGCCTTCGACTATGATTTGGCTCACTCGGGTAAAGGTGATTCTCACGGATGGACGTTCTTCACCTCTTATAATACAGAGGAAAAAAGCACCTTGCTAGAGGTGAATGCTTCACAAAATGACAAGGACTTTATTGCTGCAATCAACTGGAAGAAAGCCGAAGAATACATTGCGCAGGGCAACTATCAGGAGATTCCAGCACAGTACGCTCACAATGTCTATGACGAAAAGAGCCACGTAGCGACTTCCACCATGAAGGAGACTGTAAAGGTCTTGCTTCCTTCTGAATGTCCTGGTCTAGTTTACTTCTTACCTACACCAAAATCACCACACGGTGTTGATGTTGATCCTACCGGTGAGTATATCATTGGTAACGGTAAGCTGTCAGCTGACCTGACTGTACACTCCTTCACGAAAGTATTGGATGCCATCGAAAAAGAGGCATTCGAGACCACCATCGACGGTATCCCAGTATTGCGTTTCGAAGACATTACTGCAGGGGTAGTAGAGAAAGCAGGCTTAGGCCCATTACACACCGAATTTGATGGCCAGGGTAATGCCTATACCACTTTCTTCATCTCTTCTGAAGTAGTAAAATGGAAGCTAGGCACTTGGGAGGTCTTGGACCGCGCACCTTGTTACTATTCTGTAGGTCACTTGATGATTCCTGGTGGAGACAGCAAGAAGCCTGATGGTAAGTACCTAGTCGCGATGAACAAGATTACCAAAGACCGTTATCTGCCTACTGGTCCGGAGATGAATCACTCCGCGCAGTTGTATGATATTTCTGGTGACAAGATGAAGCTACTGCTTGATTTCCCAACGGTAGGTGAGCCTCACTATGCACAGGGTATCGCTGCGGATAAGATTGTATCTCGCTCGAAGAAGATCTACGCAATTGAAGAAAACGAGCACCCTTATGCTGCTAAAGGTGAGGGGCAAGCTCGAGTAGAACGCAACGGCAACGAGGTACACGTCTACATGACGATGATTCGCAGTCACTTCGCGCCGGATAACATTGAAGGCATCAAAGTAGGTGACAAAGTGTACTTCCACACGACCAACCTAGAACAGGATTGGGATACCCCGCACGGTTTCGCAGTCATGGGTGCACGTAATGCAGAGTTACTGGTGATGCCGGGACAAACAGAGACCCTCCTTTGGGAACCACAACGCGAGGGCGTTTACCCATTCTATTGCACCGACTTCTGTTCTGCTCTTCACCAGGAGATGCAAGGTTATATCCGCGTCTCTGCAGCCAATGCTAATGTTCCACTGAAGTGGTCATTAGGTGAAGAAGAATACACGCAATAATACTTCCCGTACTTCTAGATTAATATCCCCGCCAGCGCAGTAGCATACTAAACAGCTGCTGCGCTGGCTAAACCAAGTAATATGAAGCGCCTGCCGCAATTCCTGATGTTTGCCGCCGCTCTTAGCCTACTGGCCCTGTTTTTCATGCCCATGTGGAAGATCCAACTCTTTGCCCCGCAATATCCAGACGGTGTAGAGATGCACATTTGGATCAATAAAATTGGCGGTAGTACCCCTGGTACTTTGCAAAATGTAAACATCCTGAATCACTACGTGGGCATGAAGGAAATCGTACCGGATGCCATACCTGAGTTACAGTATTTCCCATACATCATCGGCGCCATGATCGGCCTTGGCCTAATAGCTGCTTTGATTAATCGGAAATGGGCCTTTATGGCCTGGTTGAGTTTAATGATCATCATCTGTGCACTGGGCATGTACGACTTCTACCTCTGGGAATATGATTATGGTCACGACTTGAGTGATACGGCCCCGATCAAAATACCAGATGCCTCGTTCCAGCCGCCACTAATTGGCAGCAAGGAGATTATCAACTTCACGGCGGTATCTCTTCCACACTTCGGAGGGTACTTCGTGATGCTAGGTATGGCTTTATCCGCCGCTGCCTGGTACCTAAAACGAAAAACAACGACATCATGAGACTCCTAACCACCTTCGGTGCTTTGCTCCTAATGGTGGCCTGTAGCCCCGAGCCACAGCCCATTGCATACGGCACTGACTTCTGTGATTTTTGTCGGATGACAATCGTAGACAAGCAGCATGCTGCTGAGTTGGTAACCACCAAAGGTCGCGTCTATAAATTCGATGCCATTGAGTGCCAGGTGCAATATCTACAACAGCACCAAGAGGTCGAATTCAGTCACTTCCTGGTGACGGACTACGCATCCACCGAGGGTGGTTTATTCGCAGCTGAAGACTGCACGTATCTGATTAGTCCAAACCTGAGCAGTCCAATGGGAGCCAACCTCACCGGATTTGCTGATCAGAAAATTGCTCAGCAATTCCAAGCAGAAAAAACGGGCGAACTCTACGACTGGAGTAGCCTTCAAGCACACTTCGCAAAATGAAAAACGCAACGCTAAGCCTCCTTTTACTACTGCTGCTTCCCGTAGCTTGGCTGACCGCTGCGAATACGTATACCGTCTGCGCAGACTGCCCCATTAGCAGTATCCAAGTAGCCGTTGAGCGTGCCTCCGCAGGCGACCTCATTGAGGTGCAGCCAGGCCTATATTACGAAGCGGGTATAACCATTGACAAGCCATTGCATTTGCGTGGTTTAGGAGAAGTAATCATCGATGGTCAACTTAAAGACGAGATCATCATAATCGCTGCCGATAGCGTCACTGTGGAAGGCTTTGAATTCCACAATGCCGGACGTAGTCACATCAAGGATTTAGCCGCAATACGCGTAAAGCGACATGACTACTTCACCATTCGCAACAATCGAATCATTGATGCCTTTTTCGGCATTTTCATCGAAAACGGTGAAGACGGTCTCATCGCAGACAACGTCCTTTTGGCGGCCGCAGAAAGTGAAATGGATGCCGGCAACGCCATCCACTGTTGGTATGCCGAACGCCTGAACATCATTGATAACTATATCTCTGGTTACCGCGATGGAATCTACCTCGAGTTTGTGCACTACAGCTTCGTGGAGAACAACTACAGCGAGAACAACATCCGATACGGACTCCACTTCATGTTCTCAAACAATGATCAGTACCGTTGCAACACCTTCGCCCAGAACGGTGCGGGAGTAGCAGTGATGTTCTCCAAGGAGATCAATATGTACGAGAACGAGTTTCTCTACAACTGGGGACAGGCCTCCTATGGCCTATTACTCAAAGAAATCTACGACGCCGAAATCATCGATAATCAATTCGACCATAATACTATCGGGATTTTGGTAGAGGGTTGCACGCGGCTCGAATATCGCGAAAACGATTTTCGCGCCAATGGCTGGGCCATACAAATGAGTGGTGGCTGCCTGGATAACAATTTCACCCAAAACAACTTCCAGACCAATACACTGGACTTGGTAGTCAACAGTCAGGTGAATAACAATGAGTTCAATGGCAATTACTGGAGTGAATATGCCGGCTATGATCTGGACAGAGATGGCCTGGGTGATGTACCCCATCGTCCCGTAAAGCTCTATGCCTACGTCATCAGTCGGGTACCAGAATCCATCATTTTACTGCGTAGCCTCTTCATTGATTTACTCAACTTTTCAGAGAAAGTAAGTCCGGCCTTTACGCCAGACAAAGTCATTGACACAGAACCTCTAATGCAAGCTGTCTTATGATCACGATACGCCAATTATATAAGTCTTTCGGCCCGAAGTCGGTCTTGCAGGGCATTGATCTTGAACTCAATACTCCTGGTCGCATATCGGCTATTCTGGGTCCGAATGGTTCCGGCAAAACTACGCTCATCAAGTGTATTCTGGGCATGGTCATTCCTGACCAGGGAGAGATCGAAGTAGATGGGCAATCCATCAAGGGGAAATGGGAATATCGGTCTCAATTGGATTATCTACCACAGATCGCCCGCTTCCCAGATAACCTCACTGTCCAGGAGCTGATTGACCTTATCCAAGATTTGCGTCCAGGACGAGCGCAGGCAGAAGAACTGATTGATCGTTTCGGCCTTCACGACTATCTTGATAGTCGTCTGAACCACCTATCAGGAGGTACCAAACAAAAGGTCAATCTCACTTTGGCTTTCATGTACGACAGCCCCATCCTCATTCTGGATGAGCCGACCTCGGGCCTGGACCCTTTAGCCATGCAACAATTACGTGAACTGATCCTACAGGAACGTGAGCGAGGTAAGCTCATTCTAATCACGACTCACATTATGAGCTTCGTAGAGGAGATGGCCGATGAGATCGTATTTCTCCTCGACGGGCAGGTCTGTTTCAAAGGCAGCATCGAAGAGCTGCTGGAGCAGGAGGCTGCCGAATCTGTCGAAGAAGCTATCGCTCAACTGCTAGTAGTGTCTGAGGCGCTAGAACAAGCACTTGAACCTGATCAACAAAACGCTTAGCACCATGATAAAAATCCTCAAATACACTTTGTTCGACCTGCTCCGCAGTCGATGGACGTATCTATACTTTGGGTTCTTCCTGGTGTTCAGCAGCGCCCTGCTTCTATTGAGTGGAGACTCTACTAAGGTGATCGTCAGTCTAATGAACGTCATCTTGATTCTCTGTCCACTGATCGCTACCATGTTTGGCGTCATGTACTGCTATAACTCCCGAGAATTTACCGAGTTACTGCTTGCCCAGCCCCTACCCCGTCGGGCCATATTCTGGGGGCAATACCTGGGCGTAGCGCTGTCTTTATCGGTGAGCCTACTTTTAGGTATCGGACTCCCCTTCCTTTTCTTCGGTTTGGTTCAAGCTGATTCGCTACTCGCCTTTCTATTCCTATTAGCGAATGGTGTAGTCTTGTCGTTCATTTTCTCAGGTCTGGCATTCCTGATAGCCTTGCGATTCGACAATAAGATTCGTGGATTTGGCATGGCCATCCTTCTATGGTTGTTCTTTGCTGTGATCTACGATGGATTGCTGCTGATTCTACTATTCTTTTTCCGCGACTATCCACTGGAGAATCTGTCGCTTGGGATGAGCCTGTTCAATCCTATTGACCTATCCCGAATATTACTATTGCTACAACTCGACACCTCTGCTATCATGGGGTATACCGGGGCTGTCTTCCAGAAATTCCTGGGGACCTCGCTTGGTATCCTGGTGGCCTTACTCACGCTAGGCCTTTGGGTATTGGTTCCAACAATGAGTATGGACCGATTGGCCAGAAGGAAAGACTTCTAACACCTTTTCTAGATGGGCACCAACCGGCTTTTACCGGTTTGGTGCAGGAATCACGCTAAATAACACTGCTATGAAAAATATCTTTCTCAGCGGGCTATTCCTATTGTCCGTAGGTCTATTGCTAGGCCAAAATGGTACTTCTAAATTTGAAGGGCGCATTATGGAGGAAGCTCCATCAACACATGGCGTATCCTTCGCACTGATACAAGCTGGTGATGTGTTCACCTATTCCGATCTTGATGGTTTTTTCGAGATTACCGTTTCCAAAAGTCAGACCACTATGGAAGTGAGTCAGCTAGGCTATGAAACTACAGTCTTTGAACTGAACAAGAATAAAGAGATCTACGTATTACCAAGCGCTCCCATTCTGTTGGAGGAAGTTCTGGTAAGTAGTACTCCACACTATAGTCAACCACAATCTGATACCTGGATTGATCCAGCGCAGCAGATAACCCAGCCACGTGATATCGGAGATCTATTTCGGAATATTCCAGGCTTTGGCCTCAGCCGAAAAGGAGGCTTTGCGGTAGACCCTACCTTCCGCGGATTCAAGTACGAGCAACTGAATGTAATTTACGATGGTGGTGCACAGACTACCTACGCCTGCCCAGGGAGAATGGATCCAGCGACCACTCACATTAATCCTCAAGAGGTAGAAAAGATTGAAATCATTCGTGGTCCGTTTAGTGTACGCTACGGTCCCACTACAGGAGCAGTCATTAACATCGTCACAGAAGGCATCCCACATTCACAGGATCGTCAGATTCATGGTTCGGTGCAATCGGGTTACGAGACGAATGGTAACACACACTTCGGTCAGTTTCAACTGAACCGCAGTGGTGAGGAGATAGATTTAACGGTAGGTGGCGGTTGGAAGGATTACGGAAGCTATACTAGTGGCGATGGCACCCTTATCCCTTCTTCGTTCAGTGCTTATGACTATAATGTAAAAGCAGCCTATCGGCCTGATGAGCAGCAGCTACTTCAAGTGGGTTGGCGCAGTGCGTTCCACCGAGATGTGTTGCACAGTGGTCTGGCAATGGATACCGACTCTGACGACAGTCACTTCCTAACGCTCGATTATCGACGTCAGCAGCTTTCTCCACTTATCAGTCAACTACGATTTAAAGCTTATGCCACTCAGGTAGAGCACGTAATGACCAATACGCGGCGCCCCAACTTCATGATGGTAGAAGCAGTAGCGGATGTTCAAGCCAACACCTATGGTGCACAAGCTGAACTGACGTTGACTCCCAAACCCAAAGTACTCATCCACACCGGTCTTGACTATCGCGGCGTTGCGCGTTCTGGAGATCGGAACCGTCTCGTGAAGCGCAATATGATGACCGGTGAACCTCTACCTATGCCAATGACGATGGTTGATGCCATTTGGCAGGATGCCGGAATCAATCAAGCTGGTGTCTTCACGGAAGCTCGCTACTATTTTGATCCCCAATGGACATTGCTTGCCGGTATGCGTCTCGATCGAATCGATGGGCAGGCGAATGCTCCAGCAGCTGATTTCCTCGAGCTGTATAAAGGCAACATCCAGGCTGATGTTCATTGGAACTATAGTGCAACAGCTGCCTTGAGCCACCAAACGCATAGCGGTTGGAGCATGCAACTCGCAATTGGTCGTGGGGTGCGTAGTCCGAATATGATTGAGCGTTACATCAACCACTTTACGGTAGGACAAGATGCATATGAGTACGTAGGGAATCCACACTTGAACCCTGAGACCAATCACCAGATTGAATGGTCGACGGAAATTCAACGTAGTCGTTGGCAGGCTGGATTAAATGTCTTCTACGCTCGAATTGACAATTATATCATGGGCATAGTAGACACTACCTTGGATCGCAAGTTCATGGGCAACCTACTTCATGCACGCCGTTTTTCTAACCTTGATCAGGTTGATAAATTCGGTACCGAGATCAATGCCAACTTCAACCTACACACCAACTGGAGTATTAATGGTACGCTAGCCTACACCTGGGCTCAGGATCAGATAGCAGACGAACCACTAGCGGAAATTAGCCCTTGGGCTAGCACTATTGGCCTACGCCATGAACGCACGCATTGGTGGGCACAAACGGACCTCCGTATTGTAGGCGAGCAAAACAGAATTTCTCAACGCTTTGACGAACAAGCTACACCTGGATTTAGTACGCTTGATCTACGAGTGGGCGCAGAGCTTATCGAAGGACTGTCACTCGGTGTTGCCGTTTTGAATGTATTGGACTCCAACTATCGTGAGCACCTCAACAGAAGCTATAGAAACAGTGCTACCCCTGGAATTATCCTGGAGCCTGGTCGGAATATCACCTTCTTTGGCAAGTATGCGTTTTAAACGCGAAATACAAAAGAGTTGTCGCAGGGCGTCGAGATAAAAGCCATATTGAACTAAAGACGCCCTGCCTCATAGTACCCAACTGACAATTCCAAAGAGCCAACACCAGGGGTTATTACGGGCAGGAAGGATGACATAGATCAAGGCCGCAAAACAGGAATTAAACGCTACGCCTTCTTGCTATTATGGACATCAAATGATTACTAGTCTTTAGGCCTTGTCTTTTCCTGGAATACACGTTCGAAGTCAGAGCTTTCGGTATTCATCCATTTATCCCAAAAGGTAAAATATAACCCGTAGTTTTCTATAAACTTAGCATGATGTAGGCTATGGTGCGTAGCTCCAATAAGCCACTTACCCAACCAGTGCTGCTCAAAGTGTTGCGGGTATATTTCTACATCAAGGTGGTTGATTGTAGCCGATACCGTCATAAAAATCAGCAAAAAGACAAGTGCATATAGATGCATAGGGATAATCAACACTAACAAGGGCACTACGACGGCTTGTAAAAGAGACTCCAGTGGATGAAAGGAAAAGGCAGTCCAAGGAGATGTTACGATGCTATCATGATGTACTTTGTGAACCCAGCGATAGACTTTTGGGCGATGCATCCACCGATGCAACCAATAGTAATAGGTCTCGTGAAGCAATACAGCTAGGAACAAGCTCCCCACAGTAAAAAGAATAGAATGAGTATTCCCTATATAGACCTTTGTATATCCCTTTTGCCATAACCAAACTAGCCCTAAACCTGATAGCGCAAAAATAAGTGACGTACAACAAGACCAAGCTATCTCCTTCCAATGCTGGCTTGAAGAGCGCAGTCTAGTGCTGATCTTTCGATGCAAATACCTTTTTTTGAAAAAGACATAGAACACAAGAGAGAAAATCCCCGCCACCAGTACATAGCGCAAGAAGACAATAACCCAGAGGCTAATGACAAATAACAAAACCGCAAGGCCATCGAAAAAGTCAAGCAATTGCATCATTAATTATCTATGGAGTGAAACAACAAAGCCCCAGCAAGATCATAAAGTCGGTACTTAAAGCGCCGGATTATATAATACTATGAGCCAGAATTAACCTGCGGAAGAAAAATCAAATATAAGCACTGATTAGAAAGGTAATGCGCTGAAAACAAGTAAAGAGAAAACCAGTAACGCTCGCTGAATAGAGTGCAAAGGCAATTATCCTATCATGATTCCTTTCCCGAACCAATCCAGCTGGTGATTGTCTTGATAGTAAAGCTATTAAGTTAAAAGCTAAACTTTCAATACATGAGGCATCTGATTTTATTTCTAGCTCTGGTACTCACTTGGCCGTTGGTTAGTCAAGTAAGTCAGATCGACTTATACCAGTCTAATGCACGCATTGATCAGCGCCAATTTGGCAATGGTGTTGTGGGTGATTTACTAAAGGGTAAAAACCTCGTTCGGCAAGGCCGCTGGGAGGAGGCCATCCTTACCTACGACAACATTGTGGCACAATGGCCAAACTGGGCACCTGCCTACACCAAACGTGCGATGGCAAAGGCTAAAATGGGCCGCCAACAAGAGGCTACGGCTGATTTACAAATGGCCCAGCGGCTAAGTCCCAATAGCGTTATCCTTTTCAGTGAACGGAATCCGAGTAGCAAAGCACAACTTTTAGCTACTGTAGAAACCGAAACGCCTAAGTTGAACCACGTATATCAACTAAAGCAGCGAGGACTGCTCCAACAAGCGGAGGTTACGATTGTGGAGTTATACGAGGAGCAGAGCCTCCCTGCAACCGAAGCGGCCTTACTGCGTGGTAATATTCAGTTGCTACTAGAGAATCATCAACACGCTATTGCGTACTACGATTGGGCCCTGGATCGCGAAACCAAGCCAGAATTATTGCACAACAGAGGGCTGGCTCGGATTATGACCTTCAACTTCCCTGATGGCTGCGCCGACCTAGAGCAAGCACAGGCCATGGGGCATACCCCTAGCGCTGATCAGTACGTTGATTTGTGCTCCTTCTAACAAGCAAACAAAAAACAACGTCTTTATAGAATATTCATAGTAGTCTGATCATAGTTTCTCCCGGCGGTTGCATTTCGGAAATGCAACCGCCTTTTCTTTGGCTAGAAGCGGCAAGCTAGTAAGTCTGACTTACCTTTGCTGCATGAACAAACTGCAGCTCAGTCTGGGTACTACGGGCCTGGCGATCCTTCTCGTACTATTTGGTGCAATCGGCTACAGCAGCAAGGCTATATTCATCAAATTGGCCTACCGTTACGGAGCAGATAGTGTGTCGCTAGTCGCCCTGCGGATGGCTTTCTCACTGCCTTTTTTCTTATTAGCGGCCTGGTACAGTAACCGCAAAAAAAGCGCAAACGACCTTCAACTTACCCCTCGCCGCTGGGGGCATCTTATTATTCTGGGAGTAATGGGGTATTACGTCGCCAGCCTTTGCGACTTCTGGTCCCTGCAATACCTGACGGCGAGTTTGGCGCGGCTCATTCTCTTTACCTATCCCACCTTAGTCCTGCTTATTTCTGCCATCTTCCTGGGTAGGAAAATCAGTTGGGTAGAGGTAGGAGCCGTTCTATTATCCTATATCGGTATTGCTTTGGCCTTTTCGCAAAGCCTCGAGATTAGTGAAAACGATCAATTTTGGCGAGGAGTATCCTTGTCTTTCGGTAGTGCATTGGCCTTTGCTATCTACTTGATTGGTAGTGGTGAGTATTTGCCCAAAATGGGGACGCTGCGCTACAATTCGCTTACCATGAGTATCGCTTGCCTCGCGATACTCATCCACCACGGTATTCAATATCAGTGGGCATTGTTTGATTTTCCAGCACCCGTCTACTGGTACTGCTTGGGTATGGCGTTTGCGGCAACCGTTTTCCCTAGCTTCATGGTAGCGGAAGGGATTAGGCGATTAGGTGCAGGCCCGGCATCCATTATCAGTAGTATTGGACCGATTTCTACCATTATGCTCGCCGCGGTCTTTCTGGGTGAAACCTTTGGCACTTGGCAATGGGTTGGCGCAGTATTGGTGATCGGAGGTGTCTTCTTGCTGTCATGGTGGAAACGTAGGCAGGAAGGATCTGAACAATAGTGGTATCTTGGTATTAAAAGAGCAGCCATTCTGCAGTAGCTTATGAAAACGTTCCAATATTCTTCTCTTCTTTTGCTCGTCTTCACGCTTGCTTCCTGTACAGAACCCATTGTACGGGATGAGCCAGCTACTGGCAATGAGATCGTTAGCCTCGGCTTCTATGGTCTTTCTGATGCCTCCCTCAACTTCAGCCCTTATTTTGAGAAGAGCACCCTCATTTTTATTGATGAAGCTGGTACAGAATACGAATGGCGAATGCTGCAACCCATCGTGAACGATGCATTCAGCTTCCAACGCACTTTCCCGAATCCTGTGCGAGCCGGCTTTGTTGACTATAAGTATGCCGGTGAACGTACCGTTTTCGACTTCACCTCTATTGATCTCGGTGCCAAATTAGAGATCAGCTTGGAACCCGACTTCTGCAGTGATCCTCGTTTAAACGACGATATCCCTCCTATTAATCACCTGAACATTCGTGGCGTAGGATTCAATGATGGAGATGTCGCTATTACAGCGCCAGTCCTTTCTATTGCTACCGATAATAATGAACCCTGTAGAGGGCGCAGCTTAGGTGATGTACAGCTCGGCGATCGCTTGTTCATGAATGTAACGAGTGATAGAATGGATTTGGGAGATCGCTTCCTGGAACTATACTACACCCCCGACGAGGGCCTCGTCGGTATCCGCACTACCTACATGTTCTTGACTTTAAAGGAAGCTTTTTAGCAATCGCCTTAAATACTATGATGCAAGCTAAACTGCAATTGGCCTTTTTGCCAATTAGCGGTAGTCTGCTTCATCCATCCAAACTGCGTCCGCAAGTTATCTCTGAGGCAGTATCCTAAACCAAGATAGGTCCGGTTTCGGTCAAACAACTGTACCTGGCGGCCATCACCAATATCCGTTTGGTCATTGATAAATATTTCATTGTACAGCGCCAAATAGATGGTATTCTTAACCAGCTTGGTGTTATTGAAAGGTACGTTTAAGAAGAGGTTATAGCGGTATCGCGTGCGGGTATCTTGTCCTTCCACCCAGCGCTGTTCGAACCGAATTCGGTGGGTCAGTAGAAAGCGGCCGCCTAATTTTTGCGAGAATAATGCTTCCTGATAAATACGGCTCTCGTGGCTGCGATCGGTGCTTTCGCCCGGCACACCTGAGGTAATACTTCCGTATCCGAGCGTAAACTTAACCCCTGAATTAGCCGGAGTATAGGTTAGGCCCGTCCGCAGGAGAATTTGCTCCAGGTCACCCGTTGGCTCCCAAAAGCGAAATTGGTAGTCACCTTGAATACCAAAGCCTTTGTCACCTAAATCAGTACTGGCAAAATACATATACCAGGCTCCTAATTGGTCCTCATCTGGTCCAGATTGAGCGGTGAGTGTGGAGATAGAAAAGAAAAAAACAAGAGCTAGTATTAAGGATCTCATATTGATTAATTCAGTCAGAAAGATGGAACAAACACAGGTATAATAACCCAGAAGGACCAAGTATGTTTAGAGGCCTACTTAAACTCCTCGGCAAAATAAGCCAGCAAGCCACAAACCGTGTGTGGATGGCGGAACTGACCAGTCAGGAGCATTTGCTTCACCTCGTCTCGTGGACGTAACTCCCAATGAATATCTTCACCATCGTCTAATTTCACACCTCCGACTTCATTAAGCCCACTAGCCGCGAAATGATAGATATGCGCTTCCATGAAAACGGGATTGGAGGGGTTGTCTCCAAGTAGGCGCCACTCTTTTGCGGCAAAGCCTGTTTCTTCGATAAGTTCGCGTGGGGCGGCTTCCTCGGGCTTTTCCCCAGCGTCGATTATTCCACCTGGAAGTTCATAGATGTAATCGGATAAGCCAAAGCGGTATTGGCGAATCAGCAATATTTCCGCCTTATCGTTCTCAGCAATGATTTGGACAGAATCTCCTCCCTCTAGCAGGATCATCTTTTCTTCATGTCCGTTCCGGGGGTTGATCATCCAGTCAAAACGAGCACGAAAAAGTTTGAGGTCAGGACCTTGTTCGGAGCGGCTGCGTTGCCACGTTGAAGGAGTGTCAGAATTATTCATAGAACAAATATCGAAAGAGTACCGTATAAGCACTCTGATGTAGTACTGGGCTTTACGTGTGACTTTTCCACCTTAGAATTATCTAAAGTAAAAACTTCAAAAGCATGAAACGAATTTTACTCTCACTCCTGGTCATTCTTTCGGCCGCTATTTCTCCTCTTCTTGCCCAATGCCCGAGCTGCCCGAGTAATGATAATAATTGCGAATCTGATGTCAATTGTTGTCTCGTAGAACTAAATGGCAGCAGCATGAACGATTGCATAACATCTGGTGCTACCATAATTAGAGTTACTGTAACCTCTACAATAGGAAGTGGCCAGAGTCTAGCTGGACGCTCTCTATGTATTCAAGGTGCTGTCGTCAATATTGACCCAAGTACTACTGTAGATGACGCTACTTGTATTGAAGCAAACGGAAATAATGGGGTATCGGTCACTGTAGGGGGAACTACGTATGATTTTAGCGCAAATGACGGTACACTGGATATGTTGAACGCCGCCTTTGGCGCATTGGGTAGTGGAAGCACCATTGGTACAGTAGCCGCATCCCTTCCTGTAGAATTAAAGGCCTTTTCTGTAAGTCTGAAAGATGACAAGACCAACGAAATCAAGTAGATCACCAGCTCTGAATCTGACAACGACTACTTCCTATTGGAGCATAGTACTGACGGCCTAGACTTTCGGCCTGTCACCAGAGTATATAGCAATGGCAACAGCAATATCGACCAGCACTACAGCTATGAACATCAAATCTTCACTCCTGGTGAACATATATATCGCCTATGGCAATACGACTTGGATGGCACCTATACCAACCTCGGCTTAACTAGCCTTAAGCGGGAAGGCACATTTGCGACTACCCTCTTCCCTAATCCGGTCATAAAAGGACAATTCTTTCAATTACTTGGTCCATCGGCGAATCAAGATCAATTGCAGTGTACTTTGCACAACCTGATCGGCCAGAGCTGGTTACTTGAACGAACAGACGACCAGTACAGCTTACCGAACAATTTACCAAGTGGCATGTACTTAGTTCGGCTGGCAAACGGTAGCAATATCACTACACTACCACTACAAGTTCAATAATAGCGTTTCAACGCTCCAAATTACTTGGAAAAGCCCGCCTGCGTTAAAAACGCAGGCGGGCTTTTTATTTAAAACCGGATACTCAGCAAAAAACACCCTTTAACCTCCAAAAAGCACCTTTAAACAGTTTTAATGTATCTTTGTAAACAATTCCCCCTTAGAGTAATTCCCCCGCGCCCTAATTACAGACCTACCGCTGCTTTTTTAGAATCAAGATCGCGTATTAGCTCTAGTAGTACGCCCAGTATCAGTATTGAACAATAGAAACAAACCTCCCAATATGATGACAAAAATTTACCACACTTTTGCATTAGGCTTCATCCTGTGCATTTTACCTAACATATTAGCAGCACAATGCTCTGGCACTTGCCCGAATAATGCTGGCCAATGTAATGCTCCTACCTGTTGTATTGTATCTGCAGCTGCTGGTGGCAATAGTATTTCTGAATGTATATCCATGGGAGCTACGACTTTACGTGTCGAAGTAACTTCAACTATAAATTCTGGAGATATTAGCGGTGTAAAGTTCTGTCTTGACAATAACGACCTTGTTGTTGGTGAAGATGTGATTGTAGACAATACTACCTGTTTCGAAGCCAATGGCAATAACGGGGTATCCGTTTCGATAGGAGGTACTACCTTCACTTTCAACAATAATGACGGGGGCTCGCTGACTTGAATACAGCGATAGCTAACCTGCCTTCAGGTTCAACAATCGGTAGTGTAGCTGCCTCTTTACCTGTAACCCTTCGGTCGTTTTCAGCTAATCTATTGGATGATCGTCGAATTATGGTTGAATGGACCACTAGCATAGAATCATTCAACGATTACTTCTTACTGGAGCACAGTAACGATGGGCAGACCTTCAGAATTCTTGAAGCGATTGACAGCTATGGTGATAGTGAAACAGAGCAAAAATACACCTACCTCCATCAAACTACAAGTGGAGGGTTCCAGTATTATCGCCTATCACAGTATGATCTTGATGGCACCTTTGCTAACCTTGGCCTAATCCAAGTAAAATTAGCAGGTGATGGCCCAACTCCAAGACTCTATCCGAACCCGGTAAACGCAGGCCAAGAGATTCGTCTATCAGGTTTAGACCCGCTCCAAAACACCAACTGCACCTTATACAATATCACTGGCCAAAGCTGGCTGTTGTATAATATTGGAGATCGGTTTCAGCTTCCTGCAAATCTTCCTACGGGCAGTTACTTCCTGCGGGTAGTTTCCGGTTCAGAAGCTAGCTCAATTGCTTTGCAAATCCAATAGACAAGGCTTCGCTAAGGCATAAAATAGATCCGTCACCCAACACAGGAGGCGGATCTATTTCTTTTGTTAATACCACATTATGAATACTTTAACGCGCTTGTCCACCTTTTGTCCACTACCATAAATACGATCCTGGCTTTGTTTTGACGTTCTTGGCTCGAGGTATTTCCCCTACAACCTAGAACCGAACCATCCTTAACGCCATGAGAGTTATTTCCATCCTTATCCTCGTATTACTTTTTACCTCCCTAAATGCCCAACGCGACCAAGGTGGTCGTTTCGAAGAAGGATTCTTCTGGGGCTTTAAAGCAGGTGTCACTTCCTCGGTGGTAAACGATCTGCGAACGACATTGATCGCTCCCATTTATCCGGTAGAGACCTACAAAACACAAGACAACAATCGTCTTGGTGGCCTTGGTGCTTTTTTCATCGACTATCGCCATTCTTCCAAGTCTTACATCGTTGGGCGTTTTGAAATCGGCTACGCCATGCAGGGAGGACTGTTCAATTACACCGATGTAAATGGCCTGGAATATGAGATCGCTATGAACTACGACTATCTCACCCTGGCTCCACTCATCAAAATCAATGTCCCTCCTGGGATGCCCTACATTATTGCAGGCTGCCAGATCGGTGTCAACCTGACTAGCGAAACCTTGAGTTACTCCTCCAACGATGATGCATTCATCGACTTACAGGTGCAAGAAAGTCTGCGCACCGTCTTGAAGGGGCGAGCCAACACCGCCATTACTGCTGGTCTGGGCATCGAACTTACGCGTTCTGGTTTCTATCTCGAAGGGCGATACACGCATGGCCTCACGGACGTGGTAGAAACGCAGGCCAATTCATTCCTCTTCATTGAGAATAAAAACACCAGCAATTACTACCAGCTGACTATCGGCATGCCGGTTCCTTTCCAATAATCCGGCAATACTTTACAACGACTATCTGCCCAGTTTTCAAAGCTCTAAACATCGAATAACTGTTAAGCATGCGATACTTATCAGCACTGTGCTTCCTTTTCGCCAGTTTCAACCTTGTAGCCCAGGATATCACTCCGGGTGGCGTTGATGGTGTCTGGCAATGGTGGCACCCCTCATCTATAAATTCGGAAAGCCACGAATGGGTATTGAATAATGAGCGGCTTCCCTATTCCGGTACCGAAAGTCGGTTACTCAATTATTGGCCCAGTCCGAACTGGCAGCAGTTGCCGTTACCGGCCCCACTTCAACTACCGGATAACTTCAGCTCCTCTTCTACCTTATTTGTAGTCTATCAACCGCCAGCACTAGGCCGAGAGGAAGTCCTGTGGTCTTGGCAACAGGGGGATCACCCTCCATTAGTCAGCACCAACAAACGTATGGCTGACCTAAAGGAACGGCGCTATCTCAACTTTTTAGATGATCGCCTTTTCACTAGGCTCCAAACTTATCAGCAAGTCATCGCGCCTAACACGGAGGCCGACGCCCAATTGTTTGCCTTTGGTCAACTTACTACTCCGGTATCCATTCCCGCCCAACAATGGTCGGGATCAATAGCTGAGTTTGTGTTCTTCCCCAGAACCTTGGAGAAGGAAGAGCAACAACGCGTCGAAAGCTATCTGGCGTTGAAGTACGGCACCACTATTGGTTTTGCGGGTATTGGCACCGACTACCTAAGCAGCACCAAACAGGTGACATGGGATGCGCAGCAAAACAAAGATTATCATTATCGAGTATTTGGCTTGGGCAAGGATTCCGGTAGCGGTTGGGAGCAAAGCCGCACTGCTTCGGCGGAGGCCAATGAACTATTGGAAATAAGCCTAAAAGAAAGCCCAGCCCAGAATGGACTACGCGGCACTTCCCTACCGGATCAACATTTCTTCCTGCTTGGCGACAACAATGGCCTATTGGAATGGGACAACCATCCTGATGAAGCAGACTGGGAAATCCTGGGCCGAGAATGGAAGGCGCAAGTTACGGGATCATTTGCCACCCAATCTATGGAATTGCAACTTGATCTAGGTCGCTGGCTTGGTCCTCAGACAGACGCATACGAATACCGGCTGATTGCCAGTACCGCAGAGCATGACTTTTCCCTAGCGGAAGGCATGACCTTCCCCATGGAGTCATTGACCAAAGGTCGCTTTGGGCAATTCGTGGAGATCACCTGGCCAGATAATGACCAGTTCTACTTCACCTTTATCCGCCGGCCGAAATTAGAGAGCTCCACCTTGCAACAAGCATTACGACTCTACCCAAATCCCGTTTCCAGTGATCGCTCCTGGCAGTGGCAACTACGAATGGAGCACAACACCCTACTTACCGTAAGCCTTACCAATGCTAAAGGGCAGATGCTCTGGGAGCGACAGTACCCCGCCGACAACTACTTCGCGGCGGAAGAGGCTCCTCTTCCTGCGGGTACTTACTCGCTCAACCTACGCGCAGGCACCCACACCTTCACCCAAAAAATCGTCGTACAATGAGTTATCGTCTCCTCTTGCTAGCACTGCTTTGCAGTAGTGCACTTTACGGCCAGTTTGAACAACCAACTGCCGTTGACGGCATCACCTTTATTGAGCCACCACAAGCCAATAACCGAGGCAGTGTAGCCTTGAACTACCCACTAAGTCTTCCACCAGGCCGACAAGGAATCGAACCCGAATTAGCCATTACTTATGATAGCGACAACGCTAGCAGCTGGTTGGGGTTAGGCTGGACGTTAGATATTCCATCCATCAGCATTGACACCCGCTGGGGTGTACCGAAGTACGATGGAGATTTCGAAACGGAATCCTACCTCTACGCAGGTCAGGCCTTGTACCCATTGGCGCATCGGGGCGAAGCTCGAGAACGAAGCGCCGAAGCTCGCTTTTATCCTCGCGTAGAGCAGACCTTTGAGCGCATCATCCGGCACGGAGATGCTCCCAGCAACTACTGGTGGGAAGTAACTGACAAGGATGGCACCCGCTATTTCTATGGCGGCACCCCTGATACTGGCCATTCGACGGAGGCCACCTTGACTACCGACGATGACGCTATCGCACATTGGGCCCTGACCCAGATTATCGACATCAACGGGAATCACATTCGTTATTACTACCAGCGGGTTAATGACCGAGGGAATAGTGGGGGTGAAAATGGTTCTGCACTATACCCTGATTACATTACCTATACCGGCTTCCAAGCGGAAGAAGGTCCTTTCCAAATCAATTTCATCCGCGACCGGGAATTGGGTGAAACACTCCGCGCAGATAAGAGCATTGACTGTCGCTTGGGTTTCAAGCAGGTAGCAGCAGACCTACTCCGACGGGTGGAGATCAGCTACCTCGGGCAGGTCGTTCGCGCGTATCGACTAGAATATCAGAGCGGTGCATTTGATAAAACATTGCTAGAGCGAATTGTAGAAGAGGGCAGTAATGGCAATGACTTCTACGCCCACGATTTCGAATATTTTGATGACATCAGCAGTAGTGGTAGTTATCAACCCTTTGCTGCCGAAGAATCCTGGAGCGTACCAAATGACAATATCAAAGGAAACATCCTCAACCCGATTCCAGGCTTTGATGGTGAGACTTCTATACTAGGAGGCTCCTCATCCAGCAACTTCAATGTGGGAGGTGCAGCTACAATTGGTCCGAACGACTTCCAGTTGTTCTCTAAAGACAAGACGGCCGGTGGCACTTATGCCTATGGCAACAGCTCCGACGAAGGTATCATTGCCCTGGTAGACATTAATAGTGATGGCTTACCTGATAAGATCTACCGCAAAAGTGGGTCACTTTGGTACCGACCAAACTTAAGTACACCAGGCGGCAGCTCCAGCTTTGGTGATCAACGCCCCATCAATGGAATTAGCCAGTTCAGTACCGCCAGCACAAGTTCAAATTCCTGGGGTGCGGAAGGTAACCCACCATTCGCCTATGTGGGCTTCGAATACACCGATGCCACAACCACCAATAACACCTATTTCACCGACTTTAATGGGGACGGTTTAATTGACATCGCCCAAAATGGTACCGTATGGTTTAACCATTTGAATGCCAATGGCGACCCGACCTTCACTACCAATAGTGGAGATACCCCAAGTCCAATTCGCCCTGGCGCTGGGTTAGATGACGGGCTATTCGAAATAGACCCAGCAGAATTAGAAGAACGAATCGATCGCTATCCTTTGCAGGATGTCGTCCGGATGTGGGAAGCACCAACTGCCGGTACGATTCAGATTGAAGCTCCGGTAAACCTCATAGAACCTACCGATCCAATGGCACTCTCCTACCCTTCGGATGATGGTGTACGGGTGGCCATCCAATCTGGTTCTACGGAGTTGTGGTCTACCGAAATTGATGCGGATGACTATAATGTCTTCACCCCCACTGGCGTAGCTGCTATCAACGTCAATGCCGGTGACCGCATCTACTTCCGGGTGCAATCTGTATTTGATGGAGCCAATGATCAGGTCAACTGGTCGCCGACAATTACCTACACTAACTTTGAGGACGCAATTAGCACGGATCAACTGGATGCCAATGGTCGCTCCATTGCTCGTTATCAGGCTGGTGAAGACTTTATTCTGAGTGCAGAACAAGAAGTAGGCCTACCGCTGAACGGCGAAATCCGCATCAGTGGCACCATTGATAAGCAGCGCACCAGTGATGATGTGCAACTGGTGATTCTACTACGAAGAGAGATTCTTGGTATTCCAACTCTAATCCCAGTCTACGTAGATACTATTCCAGCTGACTCTATCGCAACCTTCGATCTTGAAATTGACTACCCTGCCCAGGAAGATGATGCGCTATTATTCCAAATCAATACCGACACTCAAATTGATTGGACGCAGGTGAATTGGATGCCCAACGTGCACTATCTCAACTCTCCAGATATTGAGGTCATTGATGAAGATGGAGTACCAGTCTTTAGCTACTGTCCTACTATCGACCACAGTATGTACAACAAGCCCTGGCAATACAGCCAGGAAGAGACGTTCACCGACGCTATAACTTTTAGATTATCTCCAGCTATTACTTTCAATGGCAATCCGAATGGCAGCCGAGTTACACTTTCCGTAAAGGGAGATAGCATTCTTTACAAAACACGCTTTGCTTCCGACGCACAAGATCAGGCGGATGATATTGAAGTCACCGTGGAAGCAGGAGATGTTATTTTCATTGAATACCATTTTAACGACTGGGAAACTGCCCAACAAGTGGATAGTGCCTTAGTCGAGCGGATTACAATGGTCAATGGGGAAGAGCAGTCAGAGACCTTCACCATTGGCTATCATTCCGTCATTGATCCCGATGGTGTCATCTTTGGCCCCATGCACCGGCATTGGGGGCAATTTGAATACAATGGCAATCGCGATCGAGCGAACTTACCCATCATCGAAGCGGAATTAGCTCTTGACGACAATGCCGAAGATCCTGGCGAAATCTCTGATGATCCGGATGAATTGGATGGATTGTTCGATCCCGCAACGGCTCCTTTTTTGACCATGCTGCCTGATGCCAAGACCATGTGCTACTTGGGGTATGATAACTTCACTTATGTGGGTGCACAAGTAATAAGTAGTTCCCGTTTGGGTGAAGACAACATTCTTCCCGCTCCACCGGCCAGTAGTGGTGAAGGCCTTAGCGCTCCAAACCGCGTAACGGAAACCGACGAATACAGTATTGCAGGTGGCTTGGGCTTCTCCGTTGTCACCGGTACAGCCAGCCAAACCTGGGTAGACTCGGAGGTAAAGATGGACGTAATGGATTTCAATGGAGATCGTTACCCTGATATTATCTCAGGTGCCGCCATTCAGTACAGTACCGATCAGGGTGGCTATGGCGATGTGACTATTATACACCCTTTCCAGGGTCACCATGCTGCTAAAAGTGAGGCTACCGGTTTCACTCTGGGTGGCTCGTTTGTGACTTCTCGAACCACTAACAGTGGAGAGCCCAAAGGTGGCGCCAGCAATAAGCGCTCTAGCAAAGCGAAACGACGCTCCAACAAACTGGGCAAGAATGCTAAAAACGCTGGCAATACTGCTGGCGATGCCGTCGGAATCAGCGGCAACTTCAGTGATGACAACGACCATGCCGTGCACTCCTGGACGGACATCAATGGCGATGGCCTGGTAGATAAAGTTCGCGATGACGGTCGCGCAGCCCTCAACTACGGTTACACCTTTGGCCCGTTTGAGCAGTGGGGCTTTGATCAGATTCAAGCTGGTAGTAGCTTGGATCGTGGAGGTGGCCTTGGTATCAACCTCTTTAATGGTAGTATTGCCGGAGGTATCAGTCTTACCCGAACGGACAACCTCAGTACGGAAAGCCTAGAGGACGTCAATGCCGATGGTTTACCGGATATCGTATTGATTGGAGAACCAACAATGGTACAGCTGAATACGGGCACCGGTTTTGCCAGCCCAATTCCTTGGGTAGGTATGGATCAACTAGATGAAGGCTCGGCCACCGGCGAATCTGTCAATGCCGCTTTCACTGTGTGTATCCCCATTATTGTCGTGAAGGTTTGTATCAATCCTAGTACCGCAATTGGGCGTGGCGTAAGTCGTCAGCACCGCCAGTTGGATGACATCAACGGTGATGGTTACCCAGACCTCCTTAAGTCAAATAATGACAATGAACTCAAAGTGCAGCTATCGAATATTGGCCGTACTAACCTGCTTCGCCGTGTGCAACGCCCATTAGGTGGTGAATTCATAGTTAACTACAGCCCACAGGGCAACACCTATGAACAACCTTACAGCGTCTGGACAATGGAAAGTCTGGAGAACACGACAGTACGTGGTGGGGAAGCAGACGAAATCAGTCGCAGTAGCTTTACTTATTCCGGCGGTCAACATGATCGGCACGAAAGAGCTTTTTACGGCTTTGAAGAAGTCAAAGAGACGCATCTAGACACCAACAATGGTGATACACCTTATCGTTCTTATGTGCAGACTTTCGCCAACCAGAACTATTATGAACAAGGCTTACTACTTACGGAGCAATGGACGGATGCAGATGAAAACATCCTGCATGAGAAGCAGTACACTTACGCCTTCCGCGATACGGAAAGTGGCGCTACCCTCTTACCTATTCAATTGAGCAGCCCCACTATCAGCGTGTACCCGGCGTTGGTGCAGCAAAGAGATCTGCTCTATGATCCAGAAGGCACTATCGGCCTAAACCGCAATCAGCAATTCCAATACGACGAATACGGCAACCTCGTTCAGCTTACTGATTTTGGCGGAGGCCACCCCAGCGAGCTGGTTGACCTACGCATCAGTTACCATTACTTGTTAGACAACTATCAAGTAGCGGTACGTGATAGTATAGCAGTCTCTGATGCAAGCGGCCTAGTCCGCCTTCGTCGTTCAGAAGTAGATGCTACCGCGGCGGTACAGCGTATACACTATCATATTGACGGTAGCAACCGAGCGACTTATGATTATGAATACGACCAGTACGCTAACACCACAAAAATTACTCGCCCGCCTAATGCGGCAGGAGAACGCCTTACTTACAACTATACTTTTGACGAGGCGGTACACTCCTATCCAATTAGCGAATACGATAGCTATGGACAATCATGGGAGCGTAGCTACGACGTTCGCTTTGGCAGCTTGCTCAGTGAGGTAGACCAATATGAGCGTTTGACAACTTACAGCATCGACGAACTTGGCCGCGTAACTGAAGTACTGCTACCGGGAGAACGACTCCAGGGAGATCCCTACTCCTATCAATTCGCCTATCAGCTAGGCACGGGGGCTCGTCTTACGACGCAACGCTGGGATCCAGAACATCAGGACAACCTCAGCACTTACGCTTTTTTCAAAAGTGATGGCACCCTGGCACAGGAGCAGCGACAAGCTGAAGTGAGTACCAGCCCAAATACAGCACCGAGCCTGCAATGGGAGGTTTCGGGCAAACAAAATCTCGACGCATTTAACCGCACGATAGAACTGTACTATCCGGCCTTGTTACCAGCTGGCAACGGTGGCACCTACAGTGCTGCTCCAGATAATCAACCGCCTAGTCGCTACGTGTATGATCCGCTCAACCGCCCCGAAAGCATTACCATGCCAGATGGTACCGTCTTTGAGGTAGACTACGGTTTTGCTACCACTCCCGAAGGCGTTAATTGTCAAGCTACCATACTTCGTGATCCATTGGGTGGCGAACATCAGTACCTGACGGATGCCCGCTCGCGTCTACTGGCAGAAGCACACACCGGACCAGATGGGTTGATCTGGACTCAATACGTATACAATGCCTTAGGAGAAACGACCAAGATCATTGATGCCGCCGGCAATACGACCGTCTACGAATTAGACATGTTGGGTCGACTGACGGATTTGCATCACCCTGACGGTGGTCATTATGAGTACGAATTCGACGCCGCTGGCAACCTCAACAGCAAGATCACCCCTGCTATTCGGGAACGTGAAGTAGAAGGTGCACAAATCAACTACCATTACGACTTCGAACGCCTGACACAGATTGATTATCCATTCAATCCACAAAACCAGGTTAAGTACAGTTGGGGTGACACGAGTGCGACTGACTTCCGCAATGGGCGGGTATTCCTGGTGGAAGATGCCAGTGGTGCCCAAGAAATGTGGTATAACCAGAGTGGAGAAGTCAGCAAGGTCGTACGGACTTTAATCGTCAACGAAATCGAGCAGCCCACCTTTGTCAGCGAATACGAATATGATAGCTGGGGCCGCCTCAAGCAAGCCTACTACCCCGACGGAGAACTCATCACCTATACCTATGACCGCAGTGGCCGCATCAATGGCCTAAGTGGTGAAAAAGAGGGGCAGTTCTACGATTACGTTCAATCCGTGAGCTACGATAAATTCGGCGACCGTTTGGCGATGAGCTATGGCAATGGTGATCAGATCAGCTACCAAAAGGCTGCTCAGGAAAACCGCTACGAAGGCTATACCAGTCAACTCGGAGGCAGTAATTTCCGCATCCAGCAAACGTACGAGTACGATGCATTGGGCAACCTCCTGCAAATCAGCGATACGACGCCACCGGATGAACTGAGTGGCACTCGCAGTCAGCAACAAAACTTCCGCTACGACGCTGCCTATCGACTAGAGGAAGCTGTAGGTGAATGGACCAGTCCAACGGAAACCTACTCTTTTGAAATGGAGATGAGCTATGACGATCTCTTCAACCCCGTACTTCAATACCTGCAACGGATCACTACCAATGATCAGGGCGCAGATACCAGCACCGTAGTTCATGACTATCAATACGAGGCAGATCCAGTGCACTTTGCCACCAATATTGGTGATTGGGAGCTTACGCCTTCTCCAGAAGGGCAACGCCAGGAACGCAAACGAGAGGGGAACCTACAACTCAGTCAATACGATGAGGAAGGGCGTCTCACTGCTTTTGCTCAAGACGGTTATATCAGTCGCTACTCTTACGGAGCAGATGGCCGCCGAGCGATTCGTAGCCATGGCCCAGGTTCTGGTGTTTTCTTGGATGCGACGCCGTTGGGTGGAGTTAATCATGGATCCAGAGAGTATACCTTATATGTCAGCCCGCTACTAGAGGTACGAGCAGATAGTTTCATCAAGCACTATTACCTGGATAATCAGCGGATCCTAACCAAGAAAGGATCCGGGTACTTTGCCAGTCAACTCTTGCCGCCAGCGCAGCAGATCACTGCTGGTAATATCGATCTAGCAGACCGTCTGCGGAGACTTCGGGAATTACTCGTTCAGTTTGCGGAAGACTTAGGTGTTCCTCCGGGTCATCCATCATTGCCATTTTTCTACCTGGATAATGGGGAGGATGCAGTGGTTTTACCACAACTGGAAGACGACGACCCACGCATTTTGCCACCACCGGGTTGGCCTGCGCCAGAAGGACCACCAGATCCGAATGGTCCTCCGGGACACCCCGTTTGGTACGCCGAACCCACTACCCCTGACAATGCAGTGGCCGGGTATGGCTACACCAATCCCCTACGCACGCCAGAGCGCGAACTGTTTTACTATCATGCCAACCCATTCCAAGATGTGTTGCTCATCAGTAATACCGATGGAGAATGGGTTAAGCAGCAGGCTTTCACGCCTTTTGGCGACGAGTTTGTAGCAGAGGACAAAACTTACGTCCCCAGTCAGCAGGGATTCCAGGGACGTAGCATCGATGGAGAGACTGGTTTATACTATCTAAATGGAAGCTACTACCAGGCTGATGATGCACTCTGGCTCAATTTCCAGGCAGAACAGGATGAGCGGCCGCAGGCCTCACCGTACCTACTCAATAACGGACGTCCTTATCAAGGCAATCGTTTGGGGGAGTTACAAGCATTCACACAGGAGATCCAACTTCATCCAGGAACGGAGAGTCTAGACTTGACGCAAGCCTTTGGCAATGACGGTGGCTCCTTCTCCGAAGCCAGCTTCAGCCTTGGCAGTGGCCCATCGGCAGTAGCCGTCGAGGTTGCGACAACCGAGAAAGCACCGAAAGCTAGCAACAAAAGTGGCGCCTCACCAAGTACCCAACGAGGCAAAGGTGGTAAAGGCGGTGGCGTGGTACGCAACCAGGGCCTACTGGCATTGCGCAGACAGTTTCGCAGGCCGGAAGCGCAAGAAACTGAGCCTACAACCGCTAATGCAGAACAGTCCACTCCAGAACCAGCTGAAATCAGCATAGATGCACAAAGACAGCGCAATCGACGTTTTGTAATTCGTCCTGGCGATTGGGACGGCATGCACATTGTCGGTAATAGATATGTGCAGCTAGGACCAGACGTGGATGCCCGAACGGTACGTCGCTACCGCCGTGTCGTGCGCGAGCTGAAGACGCGATTTAGAAGTGATCGGCTGTAGGAAGTGGGAAGTGGGAAAGCGGAGGAAGCGATGAACTCAATTAATCGTGTAACTATCCTTCAGCCTTCGCCTTCCCATTTCCAACTTACCGTCTATTCCGTACCCAAATCTTCAACTGGATTACGGAGAGCGGCCCGGATCGTCTGGCTGCTAATGACCAAAAGACTGATACCCAATGTTAGCCCTACGGCTAAAACAAAGATGTAAGCAGGTAAGTCTGTTTGATAGGTAAACTGCTGTAGCCATTGCCGCATCAGATACCAACTCAGCGGTACTGCCACCAATGATGCTAGTAGTACCAAACGCACGAAATCTTGCGAAAGCAATTGCCATAGGGACAGATTGCTCGCTCCGAGCACCTTGCGGATACTGAGCTCTTTGCGACGGCGCTCCGCTAAATACGCTGCCAAACCCAATAATCCTAAGCAGCTGATCACAATTGCCAAAATGGTAAAGAAACGCGCAAGCGATGCCAGGCGTTCTTCTGCTGCAAACTTTCGCGCAAAGCTCTCGTCTACGAAACGACTTTCAAGAATATGCCCAGGCACTTGTGTTTGCAGAGCTTCCTCCAGTGCCAGTAATCCATCACTTGGTACTAGGCCGTCAGCGATACGCATGTGCAAGACTCGGTGTTCGCTGTTACCCATCTGGTAGATGTGTGGGCGAATATCTCCGAAAGGCGAATCCACCAGAATATCCCCAACAACTCCAATAATCGTAAAAGGCTTACCATCCCAGCGCATGACCGTACCCACGGGTTCCTCCAGATTCATAAACTCGACTGCGGCCTTATTGATGATGAACGCTGAAGAGTCCGTACTCAATTCTTCATTGAAGTTGCGTCCTTGAAGAAGCTCCCAACCCACTGTAGCACCGTATTCTGGTTTTACACTCGTAGCAGCAAAACCCACTGCCAGCTCCGGGTCTTTACCGGGCCAATCATAGCCACTATTGGTAGCCCAAACATTTGTGACTGGCGAACTCGCACGCGCCACATGTGATACCGCAGGGCTAGCCAGCAATTGATCCTCTACTACCGACCAATGCTCCAAAAAGGCATCTTCCTCTAGAATGGTCATTACCAATTGGTTTGAATCGTAGCCCCGGCTGCGGTCTTTACCAAACTGGATTTGCCGATTCACCATAAACACCCCGACAATCAACGTAAGTGCTATCGTAAATTGAAAGACCACCAAAAGTTGGCGCGGCCAACGTCGAGCAGGGGCCGCAGCTTGTGGCCCGCGAATAGCCGTTATCGGGGATATACCCGACAAATAGAAGGCAGGATAAACTCCAGAAAGCACCCCCGTTACAAAGGTGATGAGCAAGCCAAAGCCCCAAAAGAAAGGATCTAGCCAGAAGGACGGGATGTCTGCTTGCGCCCACTCATTGAAAGAAGTCCGTAGGATAGTGGCCACAATTGTACCCAGGCCAAAAGCTAAGCCAGCAAGCACAATTGACTCGACCATAAACTGTCCAATCAATTGATGCCGCCTTGAACCAATCGTCTTGCGTACACCTACCTCGCGACTGCGGCGCTCAGCACGGGCTGTACTTAAGTTGATGAAGTTAATGCAGGCCAGCAGCAATACCGCCAAGCCAATTAACCCAAATAAACGGAGGTTATCAATCAGTCCACCTGCGGATTGGCCGTTCTCAAAATCACTTCGCAGGTGCCAATCTGCCATTGGGTGAATGAAAGCTTCGGCCTTCGCCGCAATCTCTTCGGGTGCATAGGTCGCGTATTGCTGATATATACCACTGATCTGGCGAGAGGCAGATTCAAAATTTTGCTTGGGTGCCAGTCGTACCAGGGTTTGATAAGCATTGCTATACCAGGGATCCGGCATACCCGTCACCCAATCATCAATTTGGGCAAACAACTCCCAAGCCGCCAAGAACTCTACATCCACAAAGGAGCAATCTTTAGGAAGATCTTTGAAAACACCTCCCACTTGTACTGCTTGACCACGAAGTTCAAATGCTGTCCCAACTGAGGGAAGCCGTCCAAATAATCTCGTGGCGGCAGATTCTGACAGCAATACTTGATCTGGGTTGGCAAAGGATAATGCGCCCGTTGCAGGCTGTAATTCTAACAATGCCGGGCCATCAGGGTCGAGAAAAAGGCCCGTTGCGGAAAGCTCATTATCATCAATAGTCAGATCAGCAGATTCCTCCCAGGTGGATCGCACAATTAAATCGAAAAGCGGAGCGTACTCTGCACGAAGCACGTCAGCCATGGGGTGTGTACTGGACCACCAAGTTCCTTTTTCCTCACCCAGGAAGCGATGTTGTTGTACTCGACCAATGCGATCTCGTTCCGCAAAGTGGTGATCAAAGCGCAGTTCTTTTCGGATCCATAAACCAATGAGCAAGAAGACCGCCATACCCAGGGCCAATCCCGCAATGTTGAGCAGGGAAAAAGAACGATTGCGCCGCAAATTGCGGAAGCTAATTTTCAGATTCTGTTTTAGCATAATGGTGATTCCTAAAGGGTGAACGGTAAGTGGGCGCCAAAGCGAAGGGCGAAACAGTGTGAGGATGTCACGCAGGAAAAGCCACCAAGCCTTACGGTTATTGGTGCTTTGCGCGTATTCGGAATAACGCTCAGTGAGGTCGCCTTCAATCTCTTCGAGAAAATCTGGGTGGATAAACCAGCGAAAAAATTGAAGTAAGCGTCTTGGAGGTGTCGGGTGATGATCCATGGCTTACTCGATTGCAGGTTTAAAATGACCACCTAAGGCATCCCACAACCGTTGCCGTTCTCGGCGTTTATCCTCGAGGCTCTGCCTGCCGAAGTTGGTAAGGGAGTAGATTTTCTTGCGCTTCCCTCCTCGAACGCGAGTAGCTTCACCAAAGGCACTGACCAAATGGCCTTTTTGCTCCAGGCGCTTCAACACTGTTTGCAGTGATCCGATAGATACGGAGCGGCCCACACGTTCCTTAAGATCGATGGCAATAGCATTACCATAGGCATCATCTTGCAGGATAGCAACGGTGAGTAAAACCAACTCTTCTAATTCTCCTAATTGATAGCGACCCATTTTTACCTTAAATGTAGTTAATATAACTCAAGGACGCTTCCGATTAAGAAGGGTTGCAGATAGTGGCCATTTTTTTGCAGTAAATCCCCACTCCAAAAGCACTTATCAATTGTGACTTAATTATATATGTTCGTCTAAAAACACATAAAAACGACCGTTCAATTGAAATTAACGTCCGTTTTCCTTAAATTCGCTACCGTTCTCCGCTTTCAAGCGTACATTTTTCGCCTAGGCGGGAACCAGCCCAAACAAGTGAGACAAATAGATCACTACTAACTACAGCCCTAAAGCGGCATTGATGACGGCCTAAATTTTGAAGCAATCGCGACCATATTTGGCCTCGTTATTAGAATTGAGCACTAACACAACAATGAACGCACAAAAACCTGAAACGGGTACTGATTAAGTGGCCCACAGGGATATTGGATTCAGACGTCGGCTATAATAATATATGCAAGTTCGTCTGAGTAATAATACTTTCACGATAGCGGGCGCGAGCCCCAACCCCGGTTTTTCAGGCGGTTCAGTTCTACTGAATTTGCCAACAGATACTCACTCAATACAAGTACATTTGGTTTGTAGCAGTGGTCAGCAATGGCCACTGCATTTTTTCCAAAGCAGTACAGCAGTAGAACTACAACTGCCTGCTAATCTGCCATCTGGAATGTACTATCTGCGGGTGAGTTCTGGAGCCGAATTAGAAACAATTCCACTGGCTATTATCGGCCAATAAGGAATTTTCCCTGGCAGAGGCGCAACCTTTGCGTGAACATATCCGTAAATGAAGGTCAAGTGAACATGACCTTTTTTGACCCAGGCCGACCATTAGTGGTTCAGCCTGGGTTCTTTCTTTGGTCTATTGAGCAGGACGCTCGCTTAGATTAATCTTCGTCAATGATGGCATCATCGATGATCTCATCACCGTCTCCATCATGATCTTCAAAGCCTGCAGCCTTACCATCACGCTTAGGCTCTTCGTGCTCTGGATTAGTATTGATAGTGATTTCTTTTCCACCTTCATTATGGTAGTCGCCCTGGGCATAGCGCTCAGCGCGAGCAAAGAAATCATCCTTGCCATCAAGTAAACTATCCTTAGTGTTCTTTAAGGCATTATCAGTACGCTCCTGTGCTTGGCGTGCCATCTCCTCTGCCTTTTGCTGAGCATCTTGAAGCGTTTCACGATCTACTTCATCCTGGGCACGCTCTACCATGTCAGCAGCCTTGTTGGCTAGATCACCTCCAAGTTCTTTCGCCTTATCAAAGATTTTACCGCCTACGTCTAGTACTTTACCTCCGATATCTTCTGATACATCCATCACCTTCTTGCCAGCTTCGCTAGCGGCATCTAAGGCTTGTGCGCCAGCTCTTGCGGCAGCGTCTAAAGCCTGATCTCCAGCTTGCTCTAGGGCACTAGGCTCACGTGGCGCAGCAGGCTCTTGCGGTTCAGCTTCATCATCTGCCTCAAAGTCAATGGGCTCAGCTGCCGCTTTAGGCTCCTCGGGCTCATCAGCGCTGAAACCTAGTGAATCATCAGTGGGTGTTTCTGTAGGCGCCTCTGTTGATGTTGTTTGGTCAGCGATCCAGTCTTCAGCTTTACCCTTTAGTTCACGCCCTTTGTCCATGGCGTGCTGGGTCTCTTCCCATACGCGATCAGTGACATCATCCAAGGTATCTTTCGCCTTCGCTCTCGCTTCGGCTGTGCTTTCCATCAGTTCTTCACCCAACTCTGTTGCCTTGACACTCGCCTTATCCAGCAACTCCCCTCCTTTTTCTGCTAAGTCTCCTCCGGCTTCCTTGGCGGCTTCAGCTGCCTTCTCTGCAGCTGACTTTGCTACGGCCTTGGCACCAAAAAATATCCGCTTTAAATCATCCTTCAAGCTCATTTGGTAGATTTTTTGATTGGTTGAGCTACAAGATAGCCATTTTTTTAGCAAAAAATTAAACTTGGCTAGGGGGTAAAACAGCGAGTTCATATTTGGTAAACATTGGGTAAACCAAGCCCCATTTCAAGGGCTTTTCAGCCCGCCATATAATGTGCTAAACGGCTATAAATCAACAGAACAAAAAACAAGCATTATTTTCATAAAAATTTTGCGTCACATAGCAAACCAACGTAGTTTTGCAATGTTATTTTGATTCACCCCATGAATAATTAAAAATATTTGGAGCGAATATGCTCTAAAACTAAATGAACTCAAGCATGCTACAGCGTCTAAGCAATCCTAAATCAGTATTTGCGTGGTGGATGGTTCTGGGCCTGATGTTGGGCCTTTACTTCGCACAAATGATTGACAGTTTTTCCATTGGAATCCCAATGGGAGTTGCACTGAGCTTACTAGTAGGTAAAGCCAGTTACCGCATTAGTCGTGGATTGACACGGTCAATGCGTTAATAGAACCACAAAGACAGAAATTACCGAGTTTTCGTTTCTGTTTATACCAGATTTTCGGAGCCGGACTAAGCGCTATGTTTAGTCCGGCTTTTTTATTTCCGGCAACAGGATGAGTTACAACTGTGGAGCACCAGCCTTCCATACTTGCGACGGTCCAAGACTACCTTGCTGGTATAGAATTTCGCGGTAGTCTGTGGTTGGAAAAGCGACGATATCAGCAATCTGCCCTCCTCCCAGAGTACCTCGATCAGAAAAACCAAGGGCTCGCGCTGCACGCTCTGTCAGGCCAGCGAACACCTCGGCCGTAGAAAGCTTCTCAAAGGCCGCCAATTGACCAGCCTGGGCAATGAGGTTACCCTGAGGAGCACTTCCAGGATTCCAGTCACTAGCGATCGCTAACGCACATCCAGCATCCAGCATCAGCCGAGCTTTGCCCCAAGGGCACCCCAAGCCAATTGTAGCCCCGGGAAGCACTACAGGGATAGTATCACTTTGGGCGAGTAAGGCCGCCTCTTCTTCGCCACTTACTTCGAGGTGATCTACACTTAGGGCACCACACTCAACCGCCACGGCGGAACCTCCTACAGTAAATTGATCACCATGAACCGTCAGTGTAAACCCGCGCTCCTTTAGCTTGGTCAGATAAGAAATAGCTTGATCTGGTGTAAAGGCACTTTGCTCGATGAAAATATCAAAGCGTTGAGCAAGCTGCTCGGCCTCTACAATCGGGACGAGGTCTTGCAAGATATGCTCTAGATAGGCTTCTGCTTCACCATCAAAATCACGCGGCTTCATATGTGCCGCCAGGCAGGTACTTACTACATCCACTACATGCCCTTGGCCAGCCTTCTGGATGGCACGCAACTGCTTTAGTTCTTGCTCAACAGAAAGTCCATAGCCACTCTTGATCTCAACCGTGGTTATACCTCGGCGAAGTAAGACATCCAGACGCTTGCGCGTCAGTTTAGCTAGTTTCTCTTCGCTCGCAGCCCTTGTGTGCTGCACCGTACTCCAGATACCACCGCCAGCAGCAGCAATCTCTAAATAGCTTTTCCCAGCATTTCGCGCAGCAAAATCCATTGCTCGGCTCCCCGCAAAACAAATATGTGTATGCGCATCGATAAGGCCCGGCAAGGCTACCATAGCTTGACCTACCACCTGCACAGTGGCCGATTCATACTTTTCTCTTAGTGTAGTGAAATTACCTACCTCAACTACCTTACCGTCTTCGACGACAATACCGCCATTCTCCACGATCACCAGTTCATCATCAGCAATAGAACCGCGAGTAGGAAGATCAGTAAGTGGCAAGATCTGTGTGAAGGGGCCTATTAAATGGAGCATGATATAGTGGTAAGAGATTGAGTAAATCGAAGTGTGTCAGTCTACATTCCTTTGTAAAAAATAACACCTAATGGTATCTGACAGAGCAGCTCGAAAGCCTAGCGATAGGTATTCGTAGAGATTCAGCCTCTGAAGAGACTAAAAAACCACAGAGACAGACGGGCTTACTCGTTGGCTAGGGCTATGCCCGCGAGTCTCCATGGCTACTTTCAGAAGCGATCTTTACAGATTATTCAGTATATCGTCATCCACTAGATTTGGAAGCGTCACCTGTAGATCAGGAGTTCGTTCCATTTCTCGGCGAATGGCGTTTAAGGCACCTTCATTACGGGCCCAACCTCGTCGGGCGATGCCGTTATTCACATCAAAAAACAGCATTTGTCGGAGGCGGCGCTCAGCAGCTTCCGAACCATCCAGCAGCATTCCAAAGCCACCGTTTATTACTTCTCCCCATCCTACACCGCCACCATTGTGGATCGACACCCAGGTGGCACCACGGAAGCTATCTCCAATTACGTTCTGGATCGCCATATCAGCAGTATAGCGACTACCATCGTAGATATTACTGGTCTCCCGATAGGCTGAGTCTGTTCCACTCACATCGTGGTGGTCACGCCCTAGTACAATTGGAGCTGATATATCTCCTTTAGCAATGGCTTCATTGAATGCTGCGGCAATCTTAGCACGGCCTTCCGCATCTGCATAAAGTATACGGGCCTGAGAACCTACCACTAGTTTATTGGCCTTAGCTTCTTTGATCCAGTGGATGTTATCAGCCATTTGCTGCTGAATCTCAGCCGGAGATTGCACTCGGATTTCTTCTAGCACTTGAGCGGCAATAGCATCCGTCTTATCCAGATCCTCAGGCTTCCCAGAAGTACAGACCCAACGGAAAGGACCAAAACCATAGTCAAAACACATCGGACCTAAGATATCCTGTACATAGCTTGGATAGCGGAAATCAATATCGTTATCGGCCATGATATCTGCTCCAGCTCGGGATGCTTCCAGCAAGAAGGCATTACCATAGTCAAAAAAGTAGGTTCCTTTAGCGGTGTGCTTATTTACGGCAGCTGCGTGCCTACGCAGACTTTCCTGTACAGCCTGCTTAAAAGCCTCAGGGTCGGAAGTCATTAGCTCATTGGACTCCTCATAGGAGTAGTCTACCGGATAATAGCCTCCAGCCCAAGGATTATGAAGTGAGGTTTGATCAGAGCCCAATTGAATGAAGATGTCCTCTTCATAGAAGCGCTCCCATATTTCCACCACATTACCAATATAGGCGAAGGACACCGTAGCCTCGTCAAGCTGCGCCTGGCGAACTTGATGAACCAGGTCTTCAATATCTTCTACTAGCACATCTACCCAACCCTGCTCATGGCGTTTTCGAGCAGCTTTAGGATTTACCTCTGCGCAAATAGTAATGCAACCGACGATGTTTCCAGCCTTTGGCTGTGCACCACTCATACCGCCCAGGCCAGCCGTAAGAAATATCTTTCCTTTAGGGCCCTCCCCTTCTGGTAGGGTTTTGCGAAATCCGTTCATAACGGTAATCGTAGTACCATGAACGATACCCTGAGGCCCGATATACATGTATGAACCCGCGGTCATCTGCCCGTATTGGGTTACCCCTAGTGCGTTGTAGCGTTCCCAATCATCGGGCTTGGAGTAGTTGGGGATCATCATGCCATTCGTCACGACCACACGTGGTGCTTCTTCATGTGACGGAAATAAGCCCATCGGATGCCCTGAGTACATGTGTAGGGTCTGTTGGTCCGTCATCTGGGCCAGGTACTGCATCGTAAGCAGGTACTGCGCCCAGTTCTGAAAAACCGCTCCGTTTCCACCGTAGGTGATCAGTTCATTAGGGTGTTGTGCTACCGCTGGATCCAGGTTATTCTGAATCATCAACATAATGGATGCCGCCTGACGTGATTGTGCTGGATAATCTGATATCGGGCGAGCATACATCGCATAGTCCGGGCGGAATCGATACATATAGATGCGGCCGTAGTCTTGCAATTCTTGAGCAAACTCTACTGCTAACTCTTGGTGCCACGCTTTAGGGAAGTAACGCAAGGCATTCCGAATTGCGAGCTTCTTTTCTTCCGCTGTAAGAATATCTTTTCGCCGAGGTGCACGATTGGCATCGGCAGGATAGGGCTTTACGGGAGGCAACTCAACCGGTATACCCTGAAGGATCTGTTCTTGAAAGTTTACGCTTGTTTCAATCATATTACTAATGACACTTCTGTAGTAAAAGGTGTTTTGACGCGATCAAAGTGCTCCTGTTCGAGCTGAAGTAAAGCCTTACTGTCAAGTAGAGCAATTGCTTCATTAATATCTTTAGAGAAGATGCGGTCTTCCGTTGCTTTAGGGATATCCTGACGAATCCGGTGATGCACCTGATCCAGGAATTCACTAGACTTCAGTGGGCGATGAAAATCTACCGCCTGAGCAGCACAGAGCAACTCAATAGCCAGGATCTTCTGCACATTCGCACATACACGCAGTGCCTTACGCCCACTGATAGAGCCCATACTCACGTGGTCTTCCTGCCCTAAGGATGTCGGTATACTATCAGCACTTGCAGGGAAACACAAGCCTTTGTTTTCGCTCGCTAGCGCAGCAGAGGTGTACTGGACAATCATAAAGCCGGAATTGACGCCGGTATTTTCCATCAGCAACTTCGGAACTCCAGGAGCTTTGCCTTCCAGCGAAAGGTAGGATCGTCTATCTGATATATTACCCAATTCCGATAACGCCAAGCAGGCATAATCGATAGGCATTGCCAAGGGTTGACCATGGAAATTACCACCACTAATCACCTCGTCTGTGGAAAAAACAATTGGATTGTCTGTCACCGAATTGATCTCGACTTCTACTGTTTCCTTTAAGTGCAACCATGCCTGCCGCGAAGCACCATGCACTTGCGGCACACACCGCAAAGAGTAAGGATCCTGCACCCGGTCGCAATCTTCGTGGGAGTCCATAATTTCTGAACCATTCAAGAAACGCGCAACTCTCTGAGCTACGTGCTGTGTTCCTGCGTACGGGCGAACTTCGTGCAACTTCGGATGAAAAGGAGATTTCGATCCCTTCAGTCCTTCAATCATCAATGCCGCAATGATATCTGCGTGATCCAGGCATTGCTGGAAGCGCTCTACCAACAAAACAGCATGGGCCGCAATAAACTGCGTACCATTAATTAGAGCCAGGCCATCCTTTGGACCAAGTGTCAGCGGCGCTTTACCAAATTGCTCGAGCACTGTCGCCGTTTCGTGAATCTCACCTTGGTAAAACACCTGGCCTTCGCCTAATAAGGGAATAAAAAGATGTGATAGCGGAGCCAAATCCCCAGAAGCCCCAACCGAGCCTTGCTCTGGCACCACTGGGATAACATCAGCTTCTAAATGCCAGCATAGACGATCTAGTACCGCCATACCAATACCCGAGTATCCTTTCGCTAAGGCATGGATTTTAAGCACCATCATGAGGCGAGACAGCTCCGGCGAGATAGGATCACCTACACCAACACTATGGCTCAACAACAGTTTCTTTTGCAGTAGAGCGGTGTCTTCGCGCGAGATTGCAGTGTTGCAGAGGGGGCCGAAACCAGTATTAATGCCGTAGACGGCCCCGCCCTGCTGTACTACTTGTTCCACTATTTGTTCTGACTCTTCCACGGCACGCCGCGTCTCAGAGGCAATCGTTGCCGGTAATTCTCCGCGTACAATCGCCAGTGCACGACCAACTGTCAAATGATCTTTTCCATAATGGAACATAGGAACGATAAGTGGTTTGATTGCAAAACTAGCGGGGTTTTTGATAACTTACAATTCCATTTAAGCAAGCAATGATAACTTCAAGTAATCAATTAGAAATTCGCCACTTCCGGTATTTCCTCGCCTTGGCGGAAAGTCTGCACTTCCGGAAAGCCGCTGAGAAATTATACATATCTCAACCGGCCCTCACCCGGCAAATTCAGCAGATGGAAAAGTTGATGGGATTACAACTATTCACCCGGAACAACAAGCAGGTTGCACTCACTCCAGCTGGCCATTTCCTGCGGCAAGAACTACAGACTATTCTACAACAGATCAATCGCGTGCATGAGCAAGCGCAGCAAATTGCAGAGGGTGTAGCAGGTAGCATTCAAATTGGCTATGTGGGCTCAGCCATGCAGAATATTTTCCCACAACTACTGCCCGAGTTTAAGCGACAGTTACCAGGCATCCAGTTTTCCTTCCAAGAACTTGACAACAAGAAACAGGTGGACTCCCTACTGAGTCGGGAGCTCGACCTAGGCTTTGTGCGCCTACAACAGGTTCCAGCCAGTTTGAAGCTACGCCCTGTTTGGCAGGAACATTTTGCCCTGGTGGTACCAAAGGATTTCCCACTAGATCAGCGGAGCTTTAAGAACTTCACGCAACTCCAGTCTACTCCCTTTATTCTATTTGAAGAAAGCTATAGCCCATCCTACTACACTACCGTAATGAGCATATTTGCAGATGCCGGTTTTAGCCCACTCGTTAGCCACAAGACGGTGCACGCCAATACGATTTTTCGCCTGGTGGAGCATGGATTCGGGCTCTCTATCGTCCCTAGTTCTTTACAAAAGGGCTATGATCTGAATGTTCGATTTATTGAGCTGGATCAGATACCCCAACGTGCCTTACTGTATATGGTGTGGAATAAGGAGAATACAAATCCAGTATTGCCAAAGATTCGGGGGATTGTTGGTTAGTTGGTTTGTTCCTTCGCGTCGGGGGACGCTTTGGAGCGAGTTGGTTAGTTGGTTAGTTGGTTTGTTGGTTAGCTGGAAAATATCAACTTGATTTTAATTGCCAGTTTTATTTTGACTATAACTTTGATTTTGATCAATCTCGCCTTCTCACGTTTAAAAACAAATTGAGCTATGTCTTTTCCAGCAGGATTAAAGAAAACAGCGGTAATGGTGGTGTTGCGCCATAAAGAACAGTTTTTACTATTGAAGCGTGCCAAAGCACCGAACCAGGGGCTGTATGTTCCGGTAGGTGGTAAAATTGATCCTTATGAAGATCCTTATCAAACCGGCCTGCGGGAAGTAAAGGAGGAAACGGGGATCACCATTTCTGAGATGCGTTATATGGGTAGTCTGATTGAAACCGCACCAGTAGAATATAACTGGTGGTGTAGCATTTATATGGCAGATATCCCCTGGCAAGAAGCTCCACCTTGTGACGAAGGTGAACTCGAGTGGATTCCCTTCTCTGCTCTCGAACAGTTAGCCACACCAGCAACGGATTGGCACATCTACCAGTACATAGCTCGAGAGCAACCCTTTGCCATGCGCGCAGTCTTTAATGCAGAACTGGAAATGACCCTAATGGTAGAGGAGTTTGAAAACCGTCGACTAGTAGGGTGATCTAACTACCACCTGAATGAGACACCTCTTTATCCTTGCTCTTTTCATTAGCTCCTGTCATAGCGAACCACAACCTACCCCTGAACCAACGCAAAACGTTGGCACCACATACTACCAGTGGGTAGACTCTTCCAGGGTAGATGACTACTATGGCGGTCAGCGAATAGTCAATGTGCAAGTATGGTATCCAGCGGATCTTAGCGATACCATAAAGGAATACCCCATCGCCCCATATTATTATAAACTAGACCAGGCCTATGACGCTATTAGTTGGAGCAGGAGTGATCTAGAAGAGAGCAAGCAAATTATCACCAGTGCTCGCCTAGGTGCCCCAATTGCAAACCAGTCGGAAGGGTATCCACTCCTTCTACTTTCGCCTAGTCTAGGTGGAAACACCAGCCACTACACCTACTATGCGGAACGACTTGCAGCGGCCGGCTTTATCGTCGCCGGGGTAAATCACCTCTATGAAAGCCTGTACGTGATCGGGCCGGAGGAGTATGTATTCTCTGTCAATCTGACGTTTCACGACAGCCTGAAAACCCTTGATATTCCGAAAGAGATCACCGCGGATGAATACCGCTCCGTCAAAGGCATCAGACAAAAGGTGCTGGGAGAAGACTTATTGTTCGCCCTAGATCAGCTTACACGGATAAACGAATCAGACTTTGCAGATTTAATCGACACAATACAAGTAGGCAGCTGGGGGCATTCTATGGGTGGAGCCGCGAGTGTATACGCTGCTTATCTGGATCCCCGCATCAAGGCTGTCGCTAACTTGGATGGGACACCACCATCAGTTGCCTTAGCGCAAGGAATCGACCAAGCTTTCTTATTCGTTGAAGACCTAAAGGACTATAAAAACCACCAGGGTTATTCTAAAGTACACGAAAGACGAACGAACTTCTGCGAGAGAATTAAAGCTACTTCCTATCGGATTCTGATTGCGGACACGCAGCACAATAGTTTTATGGACTTCAACTATCGTTTCGCAGCAAGCGAAGAAGAACGTGGAGAAGAGTTGAGAGTTATAGAACAGACCTATAGCTATCTAGCAACTTTCTTTACGCACCACTTGTCGGGGGTAAACACCCCTATATTCACAGAAAGCACGACTGATAGTCTGGAAGTCTTTGTCTTTCCTTAAAACTTATTCTTCCACATCATACTCTCCACCGGCTTGACGGTACGGGTATTGTATTTGGCGTTGGCCTTGCGGTTATAGTAGTTTTCAATTTCTCCGTCCACCTGGAAATAGATCAGCTGACCGATAGGCATACCGGCGTAAACACGAACTGGGTGCGTACAGGAGATCTCCAACGTCCAGGTATTGCAGAAACCTACGTCTCCTTTGCCCGCCGTAGCGTGGATATCAATACCTAAGCGCCCTACGCTACTTTTACCTTCCAGGAAGGGTACGGTCGCATGCGTCTCCGTGTATTCCAATGTTACTCCTAGATATAGGGTATTGGGGTGTAGCACAAAGCCCTCTTCCGGAATTTCTACGTACTCAATTTCGTTGTGTTTACGCGCATCCAGAATATGATCCTTGTAGTAGGCCAGCCACTTGCCCAGGTGTACATCATAGGAATTGGTACCTAAGCAAGAACGATCAAAAGGGTCGATGACGATCTCTCCCTTGTCGATGGCTTCCAGAATCTTGATATCACTGAGAATCATAGCGAAAAGTCGAATTTGGCTGCCCAAGATAGCGAAGTTGTACAAATCCCAAGCATGGAAAACCTTCGAGGAGGACAACTTTCTTTGATGACGAAGACCATTGTCTTCGACAAATAATACCCACTGCCATCAAAAGCACTGATTAAAGGCCTGAAGTATGTACTTTTGCGCCATGAAGACTCCACTTAAGAATCAGGAGCAGATCCTCCGGAAACTAGGCATCGAAGCGCTCAACCCCATGCAGGAAGAAGCCACCTTGGCTATTGCTCATGCTGATGATGTAGTGGTTCTTTCCCCTACTGGTAGCGGTAAGACCCTTGCCTTTCTGTTACCGGTACTAGCTCAGTTTGACGCTTCTCTGCAGCAAGTACAAGGTTTAGTCCTGGTACCTTCCCGCGAGTTGGCAATCCAGATTGAAACCGTGGCTCGCGATATGGGCACTGGCTTCAAGGTAAATGCCATTTATGGGGGCCGCCCAATCGCTAAAGACATGGAGGACCTAAAGCACCCACCTGCGTTGCTAATTGGTACTCCCGGACGTATCAGCGATCACATGAAACGGGGCACGTTCTCCAAGCGACACTTGCACTTTCTGGTATTAGATGAATTTGATAAGTCGCTAGAAATTGGGTTCGCTGAGGAGATGAAAGCTATCTTAGAAGCGGTGCCTCAAATTCGAAAGCGGGTACTTACCTCTGCAACTAAACTGGAGGATTGGCCAGATTTTCTAGAATTGAACAAACCAACGCTCATTGATTATTTGGGCGAAGGCAGTTCTAGCCTGGAGATCAAGCGAATTGTATCTCCGGAGAAAGACAAGCTAGAAACCCTCGGACATGCCCTGCGGCACCTTGGTGCACGACCAGGCATTGTCTTTTGCAACTACAAGGACAGCATTCAACGCGTGAGTGACTACCTAAGCTCCCAAAAGATCAGTCATGCCTGCTTCTACGGAGGCATGGATCAGCGCGATCGGGAACGCTCCCTCATTAAATTTCGCAACGGCACCCACCAACTACTCCTCGCCACAGATTTAGCCGCCCGCGGTATTGATGTACCCGAGATCGAATTTATCATTCACTATCACCTCCCCCATCACGAGCAGGAGTTCACGCACCGCAATGGTCGTACTGCTCGTATGCACCGCGAGGGTACCGCTTACGTACTCCACTGGCAAAATGAAGATTTACCAGAATTCATCGGCCATCCGGAGGAAGAAGAACTACAGGAAGCGGCTGCTTTGCAACCTTCTGAGTGGGCTACCGTATTTATCTCTGGCGGACGTCGGGACAAAATCTCAAAAGGAGATATTGCTGGGCTATTCTTTAAGCAAGGCCAATTGAAGAAAGGAGAACTGGGTAGTATTGAATTGAAAGTAGACTGTGCTTTCGCTGCTGTAAAACGAACAAAACTGACATCAATGATACAATTAGTCGACAATGGCCGAATCAAAAAGCGCAAGCTGCGTGTTTATGAAGTTTGACCGTTCATTTGAACATCTCTGCCGTTTTACCGATTAATTGTTACGAATAACAACATTTTGAACTCCTCGGCTGCTTGAAAATCTGTTACTTTACGACATGAAGGACATCCCCCTGAAGCAACAAGTCCCCGGTGACACTACGCTTCCTAGCGACAAGGAAGCCATCGAGGTGCTTAGTGCTCACATCCCTGATGATTTATCTTATGCTGTTGAGGATTTTTTCCGCCTCCCGGAACAAATCGCGTTTCAGCTTTCGCCTAATGGTAAATACATAGCCTTTCTAGCTCCTTACGAGCGCCGAAACAACATTCACGTACGCCGCCTTGGTGAGGAACAGGCCACTCGGATTACAGCCGAAACAGAACGCAGCATTGGCGGCTTTTTTTGGGCCAGCGACGATCGGATTGTTTTCATCAAGGACAGTGGTGGCAACGAGAACTTTCAACTCTTTGCTGTAAATAAGGATGGTCAAAACGCTAGAGACCTCACCCCTTTTCCGGAGGTCACCATCCAGATCATTGACGAATTAGAAGATAACGAGGAAGAGCTCATCATTGGGCTCAACAAGAATAATCCCCAGCTCTTTGAACCCTATCGAATCAATATTCATACCGGAGCATTAGAGCAAATTGGAGAAAATACGGATCCACTTCAACCTATTGTACAGTGGATTACCGACCATAAAGGCCGGCTTCGTGCGGCGATCCGCATGGTAGGTGGCGTGAATGAACAGCTGCTGTATCGTGCTTCTGAAGAGGATGATTTCAAGGTGGTTCACACGACCAACTTTCGGGAAAGCCTCAGCCCGCTGTTCTTTGACTTCCAGGAGCCGCACCTAATGTATGCCGCTTCAAACTTGGAGCGTGATAAAATGGCCATTGTCCGCTTTGATATGAAGCAGGCCAAGGAAGTCGGCGCCCCACTCTTTGATCATGCTGAAGTGGACGTCTCTAACCTGCATTATTCTCGTCGCCGGAAAGTGCTTACTAGCGTTAGCTATACCACCTGGAAGCGGCAAGTGCATTTCTTTGACGAGGCTGCTCAGGAACGGTACAACTTTTGGAAGTCTCAGCTTGGCGACTACGAAATCATGGTAGTGAGCACGGATAAAGCGGAAGAGAAATTCCTGCTACGCACCGTTAGCGACCGCTCGCTAGGCGCTTACTACTTCTACAACCATACCGACCGAAGCCTAGAGCTCATTCGCGAGGTCAGCCCCTGGATTAAGGAGGAAGACATGGCTGCGATGAAGCCTATACAATACCAAAGCCGTGATGGGTTGACCATCCACGGATACCTTACCCTTCCTCCAGGGAAAACGCCTACTAACCTACCAGTGATTATCAATCCGCACGGTGGACCTTGGGTACGTGATAGTTGGGGCTACAACCCAGAAGCACAGCTCCTAGCTGGTTGCGGGTATGCTGTTCTACAGGTTAATTTCCGAGGAAGTACAGGATACGGCAGAGCGTTTTGGGAAGCTGGCTTCAAGCAGTGGGGTCGCACTATGCAAGATGATATTAGTGATGGTGTACATTGGCTAATCAGCGAAGGCATTGCCAATGCGGATCGGGTGGCCATCTACGGTGGAAGCTACGGCGGCTATGCTACCCTGGCCGGAATTACTTTCACGCCTGAACTGTATGCCTGCGCCATCGACTACGTTGGCGTAAGTAACCTGTTCACTTTCATGAATACGATCCCGCCGTACTGGAAGCCATACCTCGACATGCTGTACACTATGGTAGGACATCCCGATGAGGACGCGGTAGAGATGCGAGCAGCCTCCCCGGTATTTCATGTCGACAAGATTCAGGCACCACTTTTCGTAGCGCAAGGTGCTAATGATCCACGAGTGAATATCGACGAGTCGGATCAGATCGTTCGTCAGCTTCGTGATCGCGGCATTGACGTTCCCTATCTGGTTAAATACAACGAAGGGCACGGATTCCAAAACGAGGAAAACCGTTTTGAGTTTTATCGGGCAATGCTAGGCTTCCTGGGCAAACACCTTTGATCGCGTAGCACTCAAGAATCCATTCTTTTTTCGGCGGGCAGGAAGATTTGTCAAAGAAGCTGCTTACTTTGTCTTATATGATCGCCGTTGAAAACCTCCGCAAAACCTTTGGGGATAAAGTAGCCGTTGCCGACTTGTCGTTCAGTCTTGAGCGAGGGCAGACCTTAGCCCTTGTCGGCACTAGTGGTAGTGGTAAAACCACCACCCTGAAAATGCTGAATCGCCTCATCCAACCAACTAGCGGTAGAATACTTATCGATGGACAGGATACCGCGTCGCTTCCCTTAGCGGAAATGCGCCGTAAGATGGGTTACGTCATTCAGCAAATTGGTCTTTTCCCGCATTATACGGTAGCCGAAAACATTGCAGTCGTCCCCCAACTCCTACAGCATGAAAAGCGGACTATCCAAGCTAGGAGTAGAGAGCTCCTGGAACGCTTAAGTTTACCATCCGATCAGTATCTAGATCGTTATCCACACGAGTTAAGCGGTGGTCAACAGCAGCGCGTCGGTATAGCCAGAGCCCTCGCCGCTAGCCCTCCCGTACTCCTTATGGACGAGCCCTTTAGTGCACTCGATCAAATAACTCGCCAGGAATTACGCCGGGATTTCCGCGAACTAGAAGCACTAAAGAACACCACTACTGTCATCGTCACTCACGACTTAGAAGAAGCTTTTGAGCTTGCTGACCAGGTTTGCCTGTTGGACCACGGTGAACTCCAACAGTTGGATACTCCTCGGCAGCTTTTGGCTAATCCCGCCAATGAATTTGTTCGCACCTTCCTTGGCAGTCAACAACTGCGTCTGGCATTACAAGTGTTGACGGTAGCTGATCTTGCGTTACCTGGATCAAATACTAAGTCTACTGATGCGCGTACTGCAACGACCTACTCAGCAGACATGCGACTCAAAGAAGTCGAAGAACAGCTACTACAACAAGCATCTGACACACTGGCCCAGACCGAAGATGGGCAAGTCTTCGACCTGACTGACATCAACCAGACTGCGGTTGCCTTTCTTCGCCAAAATCGCCAGAACTAATGGAAAGCTTCATCAACTTTGTGATCGAGAATCGAGAGAAGATGCTGGAGCTAAGTCTAGAGCACCTTCAGCTCACACTGATATCACTTCTTCTAGCTTGCTTGATTGCCATCCCTTTAGGTATATGGATGGTAGGGCAACAACGTGTAGCCAACGCATTTCTCGGAGTAGCAGGACTCATGCAAACTATACCGAGTATAGCCCTCTTGGGTAGCTTGATACCGATATTAGGCATCGGTGTTAAGCCAGCTATTCTGGCCCTGCTACTATATGCTATACTGCCTATACTTCAGAACACCTATACCGGCATCCAAGGTGTAGCACCAGCCGTAAAGGAAGCTGCTGCGGGGATGGGAATGACGCCCTGGCAGATCCTTAAGTCCGTCACGTTGCCGCTAGCCTTACCCGTTATCATGGCTGGAGTGCGTACAGCAGCGGTCATCAATGTAGGCGTGGCAACTCTCGCGGCCTATATCGGCGCTGGCGGTCTTGGCGAGTTCATCTTCGGAGGTATTGCCCTCAACAATAACAACATGATCTTAGCCGGTGCCGTACCGGCTGCTATTTTGGCCTTGCTTTTTGATCAATTGTTGGGCCAAATGCAGAAGATCAAGCTTAAAAGATCATACGCAGCGGTGCTACTTATCCCCTTCTTAATTGCACTTTGGGGATGGCGCTCACCAGCTAATCAACAAGCACTTAGTGCTGCCTTTGACCCCGAGTTTGCCGACCGGGCAGACGGCCTTCCTAGCATACAGCAAACCTATCCAGGCCTGCGCTTTAATACCCTTGTACTCAATGCTGGTCTCTTGTATCGAGCGGTTGCAGAGGGAGAAGTAGACCTTATTAGTGGTTATTCTACGGATGGGCGCGTTCAAGCCTACCACCTAAAAGTGCTGGAAGATGATCGACATGCTTTCCCGCCCTACCACTGCGCAGCCATCGTCAACGGAGAAACGGCGGTTCAACATCCAGAACTCATCACCACTCTCAATTTATTGGCGGGGCGTATCAGCGATAGTCTGATGACAAGCCTGAATTATGAGGTGGATCACCTTCAGCGCTCTCCGGCAGATGTAGCGGAAGAATGTCTACGCAAAATGGGGCTTTGGCAAGAGAATACTTCCCAAAGAAGCGAGACCACGATTACGATCGGTTCAAAGCTCTTTTCAGAGCAGTACATTCTCGTAGAGTTATTTAAGCAGCTCATTGAAGGCCATACCAATTTGCAGGTAGACCCAAAACCGGGACTAGGCGGCACCAAAATTTGCTATGATGCCCTAAAAAACGGTGAGATTGACCTCTACCCTGAATACACTGGCACCGGCTTCCAAGTACTACTACAACCAAGCGACAGTCTGCGTGCTGCCATTTTCACCGACGCGGAGGCCGTCTATGATTATGTGCAATCTGAATGCGCCCGGCTGGATGACGTAAAATGGCTTGCCCCTCTAGGCTTCAACAACACTTATGCCTTGATGTGCCGTCAGCAGCAAGCAGATGAAAAGGGTTGGCAACGCATGAGTGATCTACTCAAAGTTGACTAGATCATTCGTAGACTTACCGTCCAAATTCCACAAAAGTGGTGATCATTGGAACTAATTACGCCCTAAGGGATGTTCCTTCCGCGAATAATGTAATTAAAGCCATGTTCCGCATCAGTTCCATATCGATTTGGCGCTCCTCCCCGATCGGGTTGATGGCAGCCGCTCTTCCTGGTTGAGGCCAACGCCTCCAACCACATTTCTGCTTAGGGCCTAATACCTGACGAACAGCAACCGTCATCGGGTAGCCCTCCATTATTCAAGCATTCAAGTATTAAACCATGGATCGTTCATCTTTGGACCTGGTCAGTGATGTACTGGCAGGACCACGACGTATGTTTTACTACGCCAAAGACGAGTACGCCCGCTACCTTTTGGAACGTCAGGTAGCGGCCAAGCCGCTTAAGCTACAGACACTACAGCAAAGCTCCTGGGGACGCCTACTCGAACGTCCACTCATCAAGCAAGAACGCGGGCAGTGGGGCGACGGCCTATTGTCCTACGAGCGCTTGCAAACACTGCGGGCTACCCAACCACTACAATTTCGCCTCACCTTCGACGAGTGGGGCTCAAGCAATCGACACTCCTACAACTGGGATCAGGTGTCAAGACCGGGGTACAACTTGGTTGTTCAACTAAACTTTGCTGGCGACCACAACGAGCAGTACTTCAAACTAATGAACCCGCAGGTCTACCGACACCCCTTTAAGTATGGTGGTCACCCGAGTAGAGCTTACAAACAGGACTTCACCTTGGCCTGGGCTCGTATCGACATCAGCGAGGACTTCTCTGAAGCACTCATCGAGGAGCTACAATCAGACTGGTGGCGCGCTGCAAAAGCAGAGGTAATAGAACGCCATCACCGCAAGCGAGACGCCAATGGCCAGTGGAAAGAGTGGACCACCAAGAGCAGCCGTCACTGCCTGGAAGTGGAAGAATGCGAGCGCTATCTATCAGAAGTGCTACAATCCTACGGAGAAGTATGGGACGAAGCAATGCTCACCGCTACGCTACAGTTGTTGTGGGATGAAATTGGTGTAGAACGGATATTCTACCACACCTACGAAACGGGCTGCGTTCTAAAGAACTGTAAACCACCACGTTCGCTGTATACTAAGCTTCCAAAGCGTTTTTGCTTCAAGAAGACAGAGCAGGCTCCTACGTTTCTTACCGGAGAATTAAAGCGCTGGAATAGAAAACTCAAGGGAAAGTCTGCTTTCTGGGTGATGGGGTAAAAAAAGTAGAGCGGACTAAAATGTCCGCTCTCCAAAAATTCTCTGTATGAGAAACCCTTTACAAACCTACTTGCATCGTATATACTGAACTCCCAATGAAGGGAGTAGTAAATTCTATCAAGAAAAACCACCAATACTGTTCCCGAAAATTATTTAGCGATAGTGCTATTTCCTCAAACGACTTTAGCCCCTACAGTGACCACTGAGGAGCGAAAACGCTACGAAACTTGAGGAGTGAAAATACCGCATACCAGTGCGCGGTAAAGAAGTGTTACTTCGTTCATGGGATCGTTATTGGGATTAATCAAAACACAGAGCCTTTCGACTCACTTGACAAATATAAGGAAATATTCATGTATGAAGCAAGTATGCCATTTTTTTTACATTTTTTTTGGCTGATAGGATTACATCCGAGCTGAACAAAACCGCCCGTTTTGCGATTTAGCCTACAGCATAAACAAACATACATGCAACCTAAACGCAAGCAGTGGACCATCTTTGTACCTCGCCCCTTGGAGGAGGTTTGGGCATTTTTCTCTCGTCCGGAAAACCTGGAGGAGATGACTCCCGATCATGTTTCCTTCAACATACTGAGTCCTATCAAAGGGGTAGAGATGTACCCTGGCATGGTTATTCAATACACCATTAGCCCGTTGCTGGGTATCCCTATGCACTGGGTTACGGAGATCACTCAAATACGCGACAAAGAATTCTTTATTGACGATCAGCGGGTGGGGCCGTATGCGCTTTGGCACCATCAACATCACTTTAAAGCGGTAGAAGGCGGCACGGAAATGACGGACATTCTGCACTACCAAGTGCCCTTTGGTCCGATAGGCACTATTGCCAACTGGCTATTTGTGGAGCGTATGGTCGATCAGATTTTTAGTTATCGTGAGGCTGCCGTCCAACAACTATTTCCCGCAACGCGTTAAAGACTGTACCTTTGGGCGCATTTTAAGATGTCATTGTCCGGTAAAGAACTAAGCTTTGCCGGGTAGGCAACATTACGTTTGCCAAGCTTCGATCATCTTTGCCCTGAAAAATCGTACAGTTGTATGTTCTCATTTCGGTTTTCTTATCGCTTGTTATTTGCCGCCCTCTTGGGTGTTGGCCTCTGGTTCTCTGCTTGTGACCCAGATCAGAAATTTCTGATGGGCGATGGGGTAAGTCTTCGTTTTGAATTAGACACCTTGCGCTTTGATACGGTTTTCACCGAACTGGGTTCTGCTACCCGCTCGGTGAAAATTTATAATGATACCGACCAGCCAGTGCAACTAGATGAAATCTACGTAGAAGGTACTACAGGGGTAGAGTTCATCTTCAATGCCGATGGTGTTCCTGGCAGCCTGGTAGAAGATGTCATCATCTGGGACAACGACTCTATTTATGTTTTCGTGGAAGTAACCATTGACCCTGATGAGCCGGTATCAGCTAGCCCCTTCGTTATTGAGGATCGCCTGGTAGTAAAGACAGGCAGCAAAGAACAGTTCGTTCAACTGGAGGCTTGGGGGCAAAATGCCAACTACTTCCCAAGCCGTTTCAATCGGGGCGTACCAGTTGTGCTCAGTTGTGAGAACAGTACAATAACCTGGGATAGTCCATTACCTTATGTGATTTACGGTGAAATTTTCATTGACGAATGTCTATTAGAGGTTACTGCCGGCACTCATATCTATGTGCATGGTGGTATCGCACAAAATGAACTATTGGGTGTATTCAATGATGGTTTCCTATTCACTTTGCCCAATGGCCAAATACACCTGGCGGGTACCAGAGAAAACCCAATCACCGTTGAAGGCGATCGCCTGGAAGCAGGCTTTGCCGAACAACCAGGACAGTGGCTCGGTATTGTCATTGGCCGCGAAAGCCAAGGTAATATCATTGAACACACCACCATTAAGAATTCGATCTTTGGAGTATACGCTGACTCTGCTGCAGAAGTGACGCTGAGCAATGTACAGATACACACTACAGCAGGTAACGGCTTGATTGGGATCCACAGTGAAGTGACGGCCGACAACTGCTTGTTCTACGATAATGGAGCCAATGCCATCCAGTTTACCCACGGCGGTAGCTATCAACTGGATTATTGTACTGTCGCTAATTTTGGAGTCGACGCCTCAGCAGTAGCGATGAACAACTTCCAATGCTATAATGATGACTGTTCTGTTAACTCGATTTTCCCGTTAGAGGCAGACTTCACCAACTGTATCTTCTTTGGTTCGCGGCGAGATGAAATTATCATCCAGGATGCCTCTGAGCGTGAAGAAGCAGCCCTGTTCCAACTAAACATGGATCACTGCCTGGTAAAAGTGGACGAGCTCCTTACCCGAGATGATGCTCGCTACGGCGACTTTTTCTCGACCTATTGCCTCGACTGTATCAACGGCGAACAAGGCGATGCTTTGTTCCTTGACCGGACCGAAGATAACTACCAGCTTGATACACTTTCACTAGCCAAGGATCGTGGAACGGTACTGCCAGCATTCCCGCTGGACTTACTCGGTACACCTCGTGATGCAGATCCGGACATAGGTTGCTACGAGCGCGTCGAATAGCATGCTCCAAGTTGGCATACTCGGCATGGGAGCCATTGGTCATTTGATGGCGGCCCAATTGATGGAAAAGTCAGGAGTCCAACGCTCCTACCTCACCCGCCGACCGCTAACAGAATTTCGTTTTTTATCGAAAAGTGGAAAGAAAATGGAGCGAAAGCTCCAGAGTATCACTGAGCCGAGGGCTATAGCTCTGGATTGGCTCTTCATTTGCTTGAAGACTTACCACTACCCGGGTGCTGAAAATTGGTTTGAAAAGATCGTTAGCCCGGCCACTAACGTAGTTATTCTTAGAAACGGCCTGGATCTTAGGGAGCCACTTCTCCCCTACGCGACAGCCAACAAGATCCTTCCTTGCCTCGTAGATGCTCCAACTCAGTTTGATGATGCGACACAGAGCTTCACTCAACAAGGTCCTGCACGGCTAATTATACCACAGCATCAGCTAAGTCTACCTCTACAGCGCCTCTTGGAGGCAGGCACAATTACGGTACAGCTAAGCACTGATTTCAAGACTGCCAGTTGGGAAAAACTTATCGAAAGTGCCTCTCTGGGAGCGATCACTTGCTTGACGGAGCGGACTTGCAAGGTATTCCAACAGAAGGATATATGGGAATTATACAGAAAGTCGCTTGAGGAAGGTGTGCGAGTAGCAAGAGCCGACGGCGCCCATATACAGGACAACTATACAGACGCTATTTTAGAAAAACTCAAAACCTACCCTCCTCAAAAAGGGAGCTCAATGCTGAGTGATCGGCTAGCAGGCCGCCCCATTGAGGTAATGGCAAAGAGTGGTATTATCAGCCAAAAGGCGAAGAAGTTAGGGATTTCTGCCCCTCTACACGACAGTTTCACTGCCCTGCTACAGGGTATTAATAACCAAGACTGAAGTGCGGCCTTCACCCAACTTTGATCTCCACATGAAATGCCCGTTGGGTGAAGCCGGCTATGTTGCAAAGCCTACCGCCTTTCAATCAATCTACGAGTAACTTATTGAAGCGTAACTCATACTCCCCTTTCCAACGGACAACATAGAGACCTTTCGGCCAGTCCTGGAGGTCAAGGGTAATACGATCAGAGAGTGTGCGTTTTTGCAGGAGCATGCGGCCATCAGCAGAGAACACAGCAAGCGTTCCCGACTCATTGACTGGGAAAGAAATATTCACTTGGTTACTAGCAGGATTGGGGTACAATAAGAGTTGGTTGTTCGTTGGGATAAGTTCGTCCTCTGTACCGGTAAGCAGAGGAGTACAAACACCCGGCATCATACCACTAAGGTCAAAGCAGCTATCAAAAAAAGCTTGAACGGTATCGATTTTACTACGCAGTTCAGTAATCTGCTGTAGGTGATCTAAGTCTGGTTCCTGGCTAAATGTCAAGGAGAAAATAAATTCATTAATAGCCCCAGGAAGCAAGGTAAACGGCCCTGAAGACATGATTGCTCTACGGTCAGCTATAGGGTTATCCTCCCCTATTTCTGTCCAGCCCGTATTAGCAGCTGGGTCTCCGGTAAAAGGAAATGCTACCTGTTCTCCTTCGCCTCCGTAGCCAATGCCTTGGTCCACCAGTGGTGAACCGTCTCGCCATCGGCCACTCAAATAGTTGTAGTACTCCATAATCGTCGCCGGATCGGTAGTGGCTGGCGGAACAGACTGAATCACTGAGCCGTTGTAAATGGGCATTACGTTGCTAAGTGGAATTTCCGTACCGGTCTGGTCAAGCGGACCACGCAGAATATCAATAGCAAAGGCAGCAGGTGGGCCAGAAAAACGATTATCATCGGAAAGTTCGCAGAAACTATCCTCTGCTCGAGCATTGTAGAAATAGACCGCTTTGCGATCGTCAAAGACGCCCAAGTAGTCATCTCGATAACAGCCTAGATCACCATCGGCCCAATAGCCAACGTAGACGTTATCAAACTGCATCCCTGAGACATTGAGAATCTTGTAATGGAAGAACAGGGAGTTACCAATCGCTGAACCCATTTCCTCACAGCCGAAGCGAAAAGCCGTGAGCTGTACTTCAAAAACGAGCTGTCCATTGTCATCTCTCAGTAGGATTGGAATGAAGATCATCTCTTCAGGGATTGTACGTGGTTCAGCATCCAAACATCCTCTAATAGACACGATAGGATAGTCGCCCTGGCTAGGAAAGTAGCTGCCGTTGGACACTGAATCCCAAAAACCAGACATTTGAAAAATATTCTGATCATCCCAAAGCGGGAAGCCATTGTATTCTTCAGAAGAAGCACTTCCAGTGCCCGGCCAGGCAAAGATTTCAAAAATGGGGTTATCGACTACGCCATTGTCGTTGTAGTCTGCCAAGTGTGCTAATATCTGCTCACCCGTCACGCGCCAGGGTTGGCTTATCTCCACGCCAAGATCGCGGATACCAGCCTCTAGGTCTGCCCCCTGAGTACTGTACAAAACCAGCTCACCATTAGGGTCCTGCCCGCCGATAAGGAGGCCCGCCTCCAGGATCAGAGAAACCCATTCACCATCTTCCATAACATCAAGGAAGCTGTGGCCGGGATTAACAAATGTGGTTTGACCCTGAGAACCAATGGTAGCTCGGAGCCTTCCATTGATCAATTCCGTGTTTTGAGCAAAACTAGATACGGAGAGTAGAAGTACGCTCGAGAGTGCGTATAGCGTTTTTTTCATACTGATAGCTTTTTCAATGTGGGTTACTCGCAGCCTCGATGAGCGCGATTAATTGCTATCAAATTTACTAGTACAGCCTATGCGAGAAAAACGAAAATGCGCGAATAGTCAGGTTTCTGAAACCTAGAAAGGAGAGGCATATTCCTGAAAAGAAAAAGTCTGGCCAGTAGTGGGGCTACCGAACCAGACTCTCTTAACTAACAATCCTTAATCAAAAAAGCTCAAATCATCAGGTGTGAAATATCTTTATCAATACTGCTCAAGCAGATAATTGATTACATCAGTTGAAGTCACAATCCCGGTCAGTTTTTGTCCTTCCATTACTGGCAGTGCGTGGTATTCACCTTTGGCCAATAAAGCGGCAGCATCCTTAACCTGGTCATCCGCCTGGATTGTGTCTAATTGCTTGCTCATCACTTGATCCAGCTTGAGCGTAGTGTTGAATACTCGACTCGCTTCCTCTTCTCCGAAACGGTAGATATAGGAGATGCGATCAATATCCGTCTTACTAATCATCCCGATCAGTTCTTCTCCTGAAACCACAGGTAGGTGGCGGATTTTCTTCTGTTCAAAAATCTCCACTACATCATTGAGATCATTGGACAGATTAACACTGACTGGGTTGGCGGTCATAATTTTTGCGACAGGCATCCTCTTCTTCATAAATACTTGCTAGTTTGGTTTGGGCGGCAGAGCTGAGTAACAATTGGCCTAGCCGCTGTCACAAAAGTGGAATTTCCCCCTGTAGCGGAACCTGACCATTGTCAAGTCGATCTATGATATTTGTCACCCTAAGCTATTTCTGATTTTCTTGGCTAGCGATGCGCTAAGCTTCGTACGTTCTTTCGATAGTTTTCCAGGATTTCTAGCATCCGGTCAATATCGGCATCACGAGGGGCTGGAAATTCATTCTTTACCAGGCCAATTTGAACATCCAGGGCATCCTCAGCTGCATCTGGCTTACCATTGTGATAGTGCTCCGCCATCGCTTTTAAACTCGCGGCCATCTTGGCAATAGCTAGATTCTTTGCCAGGTCATTATTGCCACGCGCTTCACTCAAGCTTGTGTTCAGGCGAACCTCAGGACCTTGTCCGGGCTTCCGATAGTTGAGGGTAGCACTAACGTTCGAAAGCAAGCGAGGGTCACCCGTCACCTCTAGTAGCACCACTTGGCTGAGGCCAGCGTTAAAATCGCGTAGGCGCATCTCTATTGTATTTCCATTTATGTTAGGTTGATAACCATAGAGTTGTTGTAGACGGAGCCCTTGCGGCAAGCTTATGCGCAGCTGCGGATTGCGACCAATAGGGTATAAAAGCGACTCCACCTCTTGCACGAAGATTTTCTCAATATCATCGGGGTTGCTGATGAAGTGCACCTGATCGCGGCCATTAGCCGTCATTAAGCGGGTGAGCTCGTAATTAAAATCAATGCCAACACCAATCATGGAGTAGCTTAATTCTACATCCGCGCGGTAGCCCTCCGTCTGCTTGACGATAGCTTCCGGATCAATGACTCCGGTATTTGTCAGCGCATCCGTGAGGATAATCATTCGGTTATCGCGCCCCATTTCAGCACCACCTAGTAGCGTTTGGTATCCCAACTGAATTCCGCCGGGCATATTGGTACTGCCTCCCCACTGGATATTGTTGATTGCCTTTCGCGCCGCCACTTTATCTCCTACTGCCTGGCAGTGCAGTACTACCTCTGCCAAATGATCAAAGGTGACGATGGACAGGCGATCTTCTGGATGCAATTGATCTAGAAAAGCTAGCATAGCTTGCTTAGTCTTCACCAGTTTATCCTCATAGCTCATACTCCCACTTTTGTCCACTACCAGAGACACATTGACTCGCTGCTGACCTGGCAACTCTTCAAGCCGCAAAGTCGAAAGCCCGAACTGCAGTAAAGAACGCCCTGGGCCTATCCCAATCCATTGAGCATCTAAAGCAGCTCCTGCCTGCGCAGAAGGGCGCGGTAATTGATGGATGTGGTAATTGAAATATTCCTCCTCTATTACCTCCCCAGGTTTTGGAAGGATCAATTGCCCAGATTTAGCTTGGCTCATACTCATGGCTGCGGAGGAATATCCTTCTTGGCCATTGAGCATGGTGATAGGTAGCATGATTAGACAGAATAGGAAGGTCGATACGAATACGATGTTTTTCATTACTTACGGATTTGTGATTTTGATGAAATAGACCGCAAGCTGTCATCCCCCTACCAGAAATGACCTGTAGATGCGCAGTAGAAGTCCCGCAAAACGTTTTACAATTGATTTACAAGACAATTCCTCCTACCTTAAGGGAGATAAAAGTGATATTGGAAAATGAATGAAGGATTGCGCGCATTTGCTCAACTCAAGACTGCGGTTTTGGACCGTTATCGGCAGGCCTATCCTCATTTTCAAGGCACTTTAGCAGATTTTCGGCAAGCCGATATTCTCAATTTCCAGAACATGCTGGAGCAGCAACTGCATGATCGGGTCAGTGAAAAGTGGTTCTATACGCACCTGAAGGTCGTTCACAATGAAAAGCTCCCTCGCATTGACACCCTTGATTTGCTAGCGCGTTTTGTGGGTTATGCGTCTTGGGAAGCCTTTCGTTTTGCGCAAGAGAAGCGCCCTAATAGCGCCAGAAACACTTGGGTATTAGGACTAGGATTGATCGGGCTGCTGTTGATACTGGCGGCATTTAGTTGGTGGCCACGCTCACAAAATGTAGTGACGTTGTGCTTTTATGATGCCCTCCGACAACAAGCCATCACAGAGGTGCCTATAAATGTAAACCTGTGGATGGATGGAAAAATGATTCAACAGCAACAGACGGAAACGGGCCAGTCCTGTATAGTACTAGATAGAGTTGATCAAGATATATCGCAATTGGTCTTTACCGCGCCCTACTATTTTCCGGACACACTAGCGATGGCATCGCTCGGACGGACCGATAAAAGAGATGTGTATTTACAAGCAGATGACTATGCTCTGATGATCCACTATTTCTCCAATTCGAAAGTATCAGATTGGAAGAAACGGCGGGAACAGCTAGAACAGATATTTGCAGATGATGCCGTCATCTACCAAGTTGATCCGGCTGGGCGATACGGTATGGATATTTTGAACAAAACGGAATTCATCAATCGCATGACGATCCCGATTAACACCCTCCAAGGAGTGGAGGTCTTACAGACCACCTATCTGGACGGAAAGGTTATTGAACTCCGATTCACGATAAAGGAACTATGAAAAAATATTGGAAACGATATTGGCCACTAGTTTTTGTGCTGCTCAGCGCTCAGTTCGGATGGGCACAATCGGTGGCACTTCCCCCTCAGGGATCAGAAGCAAACCTGGAGCGTGACTTCTCCAGCTTCACCCTCTCCGAGGAACAAGAGATGGCTTTTGAAATGCGCGCACGGCAGCTTATCGGAGAGTTTGTCGAATACTACAACCTCCTGCGTACTCACCATCAGGATCCCGACTTGTATGAGGTCTTACTAACGGAATTTGAACAACTCCTTTACGATCCGGATTTGCTACTAGTAATAATAAAGGATGAACTCCCCCACCGAGCAGAGAACATCCCTTACAACACTGCTCCAGCAATGGAGTTGCAAGACATCTCCCTAAAAGAGAAACTAGCCCCTCTTGGACAAACAGCCTGGCTCTACAAGGTCGGTGTCCTCATAGACGGGCAGGCACAGCAAGTCGAGGCCGAAGTCATAGTATTTCGACAGGAAAAAGCATTTGGACGTACAGTCAAGAAAATTTGGGAAGTTGCCCTAATTGGCTGGAAACTTCAGTAAAGGCTTACCACAAGCGGTTAGGGTACACCTCATCAGCTAGAAGCTTCTTAAAGGCGTCCACGACCATTGGCTTGTCTTCCTTGTAGGTAACACCGTACCAGCGGTCTTCACTGGTAAGCACACGCACCTTGGCTTCCCCTGATTTGATAAGCTCATCCACTACCTCAGGAATAAGAAACTCTGCTCGCGGCTGGCCGGCGGTTGAAGCCACAAAATCGTGGAACATCTTCTCCGTCTGGTCGAAAATGGCGGGGGGAAAACCCCAGAAGTTCATACTCACGATGCTATCAATGTGCAGTGGATGTGCTGCTTCCTCCAATAGGAAAGAAACACCGCCATCACGATGGCCAATCTTGAGTCGTTCAACGATACCTGACAGGTACCCATCCTCTGCGGTAGCGACACCGCGGTTCACTGTACCGTGATCAGATAGTGTATTGCGTAGAATGTACCCTACCATCGAGTGCTGCTTAGGCGTACAATCTTCGGTAAGGAATTTATGAATAGTGCGGAAGGCCTCCACACCGTAGTAATCATCAGCATTGATTACTGCGAAGGGTTCATTTACGGCTGGGGCAGCAACCAACATAGCGTGTGCGGTTCCCCATGGCTTTTCACGGTAATCGGTGTCTGTTCCAGCTGGCACGAAGCTATCCACTTCCTGGAAGACATAGTCTACTTCGATCTGATCATCGAATTTGCCAGCAAAGACTTCCCGGAACGCCGCTTCAATATCACGGCGAATTATGAATACGACCTTTCCAAAACCAGCGCGAATGGCATCGTAGATAGAATACTCAATGATAGGTTCTTCGTTCGGACCTACACCATCAATCTGTTTTAGTCCTCCGTAGCGGCTACCCATACCGGCGGCCAAAATTACAAGCGTTGGTTTCATTTGGAATATCGTCATTTTATTGCGGGGCAAAGGTAATTGATTGCCACCATACAAACGGAAGCTCAAGCAGAATTAGCATACACATAATATCGTCTGTAATATTACTTTTTCCGCTTACTCACTCGATTCAAACTAATATGCCGTTGTGCTTTAGACTTAAAGCGGTCAACACCATCTACCATTTTGCGGCTGTGCTTGGTGCTCCGACCTTGCACGCGTGCCCGCCACTTTCGCCAATTGCGAGGGTGCATCTCACGGCGCATTAGCTTGATCACTTCTGCTTCGTTTAGGCCAAACTGCTTGGTGATTGCATCGAAAGGCGTCCGGTCCTCCCAGGCCATCTCGATAATGCGATCTAAGTCGCGATCAGTGAGCTGATATTTTTTGTATATTTTCATGGCCTTTACAACTTAATATCACCGCTCAGGGTTTACTTTTACGGTGATTTTATCAGCAAGAATTAAAACAACTACATATGATTTCAGAAGCAATGACTGGCGCCCTGAACAAGCAAATTTCCTTGGAGGGCTATGCTTCTTTTCTATACTTGTCTATGGCTTCCTGGTGCGACCGTGAAGGTCTAGATGGTTGTGCTCAGTTTATGCACCGCCAATCTGAGGAAGAACGTGAACACATGCTGAAGATTTTTGAGTACCTATCGGAAGTAGATGGTCATGCTCTTACTCCAGCAATTCCTCAAGCTCCACATGAATTTGATTCTATCCAGGAGCTGTTCAAAGAGGTATATAAGCACGAGCAGAAAGTAACTGCCTCCATCAATGAACTAGTAGCATTAGCTAACCAGGAAAATGATCACAGCACGAGTGTATTCCTGCAGTGGTATGTAAATGAGCAGCGTGAAGAAGAAGCATTGATGCGCAGTATCCTGGATAAGATCAAATTGATCGGTACCGGACCACAGAGCCTGTACTTCATCGATTTGGAAATAGAGAAGATCAATGCCGCAGAGCTGGCCGCTGAAGAAGCTGAGGCATAGCTAAGCACAACTTATGTCGACCACTACTATACTTGATTATTGGGAACCGGGTGATGAACCCACCATGGTGCTTCGGTATTTTTATCTTGATTCCGAAGCACAGTTGGCTGCCTTACAGCTGAGACAGGTGGGCATCCCCAGTTTTATCACTAGCTCCAACGCACAAACCATGCTGCCTACTGGGCAGGGGTGGATTGGGCTGCATATCCGTGAACGCGACTTCGAGCAGGCCGTAATAGCTCTGAAAGAAGTTGACATGTGGCATAACGAAGATGAAACACTTAGCCCAGATCAAAACTGGCGCTGGGTGTTATGGGCCTTGGCCATTATCCTCGTTCTATTCTTTGCCAAGGTCTTTTTAGGGCAAGACCCTCCCTTCTAGCAAGACATTACACTATATTTTAAAAGTTAATGGTTTAATTCAGTCTTTTTTTGCGAAATTAGAGACATGAATAGCCCAAAAGCACACGTCTGGAAGCTGGTAAACAGTCTATCACCAGCCGAGAAGCGGTATTTCAAAACCCACTTTGCTTCGACTAACAATCGGCTAACAACGCTATTCGACCTACTAAACAAAGCGGACGCTTATGATGAAAACGGTGTCCGCACGGCACTTGCAGTACCCCCCAATCAATTCAAGGTACTTAAGCATCAGCTCCAAGAACTTCTCCTAAAAAGCCTGATAGCAAATACTGGCAAACGCAACGCAAAATCAAAGATTCGTCTAGGATTAGAAGAGGCAGACATACTACTCGAACGCGAGCATTATCGAGAAGCCACCAAGAAGCTTCAACGCCTGGAACTCCTTTGCGCTAAATATGGCCTGACACTGTACCAATATGAGGTATTGGAGAGACTACACGAAATTCAACATCTGGAGCTAGACTTCTCAGATCCCGAGGCTGGCCAACACTACGAAGAGCTGGTACACCTGCAAGGAATCATGTACCAAAAGCAGCGACTAACTGCAATCCAAAAGCAACTGGAAGACTGGAATCCCTTCACGCCTAAGCGGCATCGCAAGCTTCAAAACATTCACCAAACGCTATATCATTTCCCTGCGGAATTCCTAGATCGAGGCAGCTTGCTAGCCTGGATGCAAAACATGGCTGTTTGCACTGAATTGCTGGGTGATGAGAAGACGGCAACGCAGTATCGCGAGCTTATTTTGGAAGGCTTTAATTTGGAACCTGGCTGGAAAGAGGAAATGCCTCTTTCCTACCTTCAGGCCTTACGCCACGCGGCTAGCTCTACACGCCAACTCCCCAGTATTAGTTACGTCAACGAAATTGCGCAAAGAGCACGAAGGCTCATTGCGCGACATCCACAGTACTCCCCACATTACCTGTATTTCCTCTGGGCGCGCCTCCAAGTATATTATCTACATCAGGAGTGGGATAAGATTACTGGTCTCCTGGAATCAGACTGTATCAAGCACTTAGAACGTTACACATTTGGACTATCACGAACTACTCTTCGAATCTATGTCACCCTCGCTGTGGTTCGTCTGATAAAAGGCGACTATGAGCGCGCTGAAAAATACCTCGAAGCCTATCGGAATAGTACGATGAGCAAAGACCCTTCTCTAGAGCGTAGTGTGAACCTGGTTGAACTCATCCTTCTAACCGACAGCCAACAACTTGAAAAAATGGAGAAACGGCTTCGGTATTTCAAACGCCGATTGCGCAAGAGACCGGAGGAGATATACTCTCCGCTATACCACTTCCACCTTAAGTTATTTTCGAATATTCTCAAGCGGCCGCTTGAAAAAGGACAACTCACTTCTAATGCACTTCTAGGAGTAGCAGACTACGCTTTTGACCCAATACTCTATTACTATTCGTTCTTCTATATCGAGCGCTGGCTGCAAGCAACGGCGGCAAAAATGAGCTGGAGGGCAACCTTCGTTAAGGGGTAAAAAAAAGGCACCCGACCGTGAGGCCGGGTGCAAAAGTAGTCTGTAATACCGTGCTTATTTAAATGGTCCCTAAAAACTTATCTTGAGTGTGATTCACAATGTTTTCTCGTCTATTACAGTAAAGTTAGGATTAGTCGCACTTTGATTCCAACAAAAATCAAATAAAGTTAATCACTTAACTTTCAAATAAGGTCCCTAAATCGACATCTACTTCCAAGTCCCAGTTGGCTCGTAAAGTCTCTAATGTTCGAATGAAGACTCGTTCTGGCTGGCGTTTTGTATCATACTTACCAGCGTCCCATCGGTCATTACGATTCAGGTCCTCAATAATTTCAAGCTGATAATCACCAGGTGCAAGAGATTTGACCTCATCCGAATAACTCCCTTGTCCTTCGTAATTGAATGTGGCTACCGGCTCCTGCCCTTTCACCAGTAATCGTATATGGTACTGGATACTCGTATCCGCATTCGTGTAGCGAATCTGCAGGTTACCAAAGTTCTTGATATCTACAGTCGTCCATCTGCGTTGCAGGGTGTCGGTTGAGGCAATTCCCCAGTAATCAGTAACGGCGCCTGGAAGGAACTCCAAGCGGTAATTAGCGTTCTCCTTCAGGCCACGCCGCACACTGAGAATACGTTGATCAGTACTGTCAATTTCCCAGCGAATAGGTAGGCGGTCCGGCAAAGTATCCTGCAACAAGCTCACCAAGGAGGTATCTACTGCCGTTATTGGGCGACTAAACCCTATACGTAATGGCTTAGCGGGGGAATGTTTTAATGGTGACTCACCGGGAATATTAAAGGTTGCGATCGCCTCCTGAGCGGTTGCCCGTGAAGCTGGTGCTGCAGGAACGGTTAATGTATCCCTGAGTGTAGTATCTGCCGTAATGATCAATGGCCAGCGGCTGGCTACTTGGTGCCATAGAATAAGAGAGTCTGCCCGGCCAGTCGGTAAATACGTCTCCTCAGTCAGCAGGTTTAGCTCTTCGGTAGGTGGTCTATTGAAGGTCAATTTCAGGAGCCCCCAACGGCTAGAGTCTACTTCCTGTACCTGCAATGGCAGTTCCTCACGAAACAGTCTAAGGCTAATCCTGGCCGATGTATCTGGACTAATGGTAATGGGCTCTGCCTGAAACGCTATACGTTCTGCTACTTGGTTGAAGCGATAATTTGCATCAGCATCTTCCAGAGCCGTGAGCTTATATTGCCCGGGGCGTAAGTTGGAGATCCGAAACTGCCCTTCTTCGTTCGTACGGCCAAAGTAGAAGGGTTTCGTCGTGCGAAACACCGTATCGGCTAGATTGTCGTAGAGCATAACCAAGGTCTGGGGCACCGGCTCTGCGGTATACGCATCGAGCACTTGGCCAGAAAGCTCTAAAGAATCGATATATGGCCCGGTAGAAAAAACAAAGCGAAGATCTTCGGCAGGGTTGCTCTCCGTTAAGTCCTTTACCGCTTCACCAAACTGAATAACGTAGGTAACATTCGTCCGGAGTGTATCTTCATCCCCTAAGTCAACGGTTACAGTCTTCCCCTTTAGGCTTACCTCATATCCTTGAACCGGCGGGGAAATCACCACTTGTTGATTGGCTTGTTCCAGTTTTACCCATTCATCGAAGGTTAGCTCAATTTCCTGTGGGCGAAAATTGGTCTGCATATTAGGTGTAGACCGAGTAGAATCAATCCGCGGTGGTTGCTCATCACGAGGGCCACCGGTAGGTGAGATGGGGTTAGCACACTGCCAAAGGGTGAGCAGTAATAATAAGCTTCCTAACAGCACAATGGTGCGGCGTAGCATATTCTTTCTATTCATAACGCAAAAATAGAATATGCCAGATGCTTCACCTGCTTTTTTAAGACTCTATCAAAAAATGGATAAAAAAGAAAGATTAGAGGCTCCAGCTCCAGCCGAGCTGAACGTTGCCTAATACCGAGTCGCTGAGGACTTCTTCTCTGAGGTGGGTGTAGCGAAGATTAAGACGTGTGTCTTGTGAGAACTGAAAACCGACGCCTAGCATTAAAGTGGCAGTAGGATCAACATTCCCACCACGTCTGCCAACTGAATTCAACTCCGGACGGTCAAACCAAAAACTTTCCTGCGGGCGGAGCATATTGACACCAACGAAGGCTCCAGCTTCTAACGAGCATTTACCCAGGCGATAACCCGCCATTAAGGGTAATCCAACTCTAGTTTCGCGTTCGATGGTAAGTGCACCAGGAGAAGAAGGGGTAGTAGCTCGGTTGTATTGCACGCCCAATGAGAGAAAAGTCTTCCCTTGATCGGTCAGCATGCGGCTGCGATCTAACGACTTTATAAGGGTATTGCCCTTGGTGCAATCAAATGACTTGGCAGCCAGACGTGCGCAAACCCGCTGTCCAATCACTGGACAACGGAACAACATGCACAACATTAGAACCGCACAGAGTTTAGCTATTACCGGCATTGTTTTTCGTTTAATGCTATCCTGACCGTAGTTAACCAAAAATTAAGTGATTAACTTTTTTCAAAATAAAGTGTGACCGGTACGGTGTTTTGCGTCAATACATTGACAAAGTTACAAAGAACTTTGTTATCATTGAGACTGGATTTAACGGAATTGCAACATAAAAGTTTCGTGACCCTTCCTCAACGAGAAAATATTATACTGATTAATTTCATTTCACCTTAAAAAAATCCGAAAGTATGTCTTTACAAGACAAATATCGCCCCGTTCTAAGCCTAGGAGAAGAATTAGGTATTCAAGATGGCTTTGTTGAAGAAACTGATGGCCGTCTAAAAATTGGTGGCACTGCTGCTACTCAGTATGACAAAAACGTACTGTGGGATAAAATCAAGGAAATTGGTGGTGATAGCCCAGCTGATTTGATGGCTGACATCAAAGTAGCTACAACAGACTATTTCGCCAAGCACACCGTAAAGGGTGGTGATTCTTTGAGCAAGATTGCTAAGCACTACTATGGTGACGCTATGAAGTACATGCACATCTTCAATGCGAACACTGACATCTTGAAGAACCCAGATGTCATCCACCCAGATCAGGAGTTGACTATTCCTAATCTATAAGGAACAGAAAGGGTAAGACAGTATTCATCTGTCTTGATCTACATCTAAGTCCGAATTAACTTTGCTCGGACTAGATCATAAGTTATCTTTAGGGCTGAGTAGCGACGCTGCTTGGCCCTAATTATTTATCCCTACCCCAGCCATGCCTGATCTACCACTTGATAAACGCTATTACACAATTGGAGAGGTAGCTGAAATGTTTCAGGTCTCCAAATCCCTGATCCGTTTCTGGGAGAACGAGTTCGACTTCTTGCGTCCGCACAAAAATAGCAAGGGAGATCGTCGCTTCACGCCGAAGAACATCCGGCAATTTGAGCTTATTCATGAGCTCGTAAAGGAACGGGGCTTCACCTTAGAGGGTGCCAAGCAAGAGATCAAGCGCAAGCAAAAATTCCAGAAAAAGAAGGCGGAATTCCTCAATAGCCTCCAGGAGATAAAAGCTTTCCTGGAGCAGGTTCGCGATCAAGAAGAAGAGTAAAGGAAAGCGGAAATCCTATAAATAGCTATTTGAATTTCCGCCCTCCGGCGAAGGCCTACTCTCCTTTCTTCATTTCTTCCAGCATATTTCGTGCATTATCACCTGTAGGACCATTCGGGTCCATGCTAATGGCTTTGTTGTAAAGCGCTCTAGCTGTCTCTAGGTCTCCAGTTTTCCAATGTGCTTCCGCCAGGCTATCCCAGGCATTAGCCGAATCTGGGAACAGGTCCGTTACTAATTGGAAAACAAACAAGGCTGGTTGTAGCTGATCATCTCCCATCAGCTGATACCCTGCCCTATTCAATCGATCTTCAAAGGGATAATACTGATAGCGTGGATCCGCGACCATACGCTTCGCCTCCGGTGCAATTTGATCCATCTTTCCTGCCGTGAATAAGGCCTCCAGGTGAGTCATAGGATCGACAATCGAACTGTCATCATCGTACTCCCAAATAGCATCCAAAGCTGGGTCCTCATTGGCAACATACTGAGCAAAACTGAGGTCAGTGGCTAAGTTAGGTGGTAACCAATCCTGGTTCTCCCATTGTGGTTTGTCTTGCCACCAGGCAAAAGAAAGACGTGGTGTCAAACCACTATTTGGTAGCTCTACCGCACGATTATCGCCGTAGAAGTTGATGTTTTCTGAAGTGGGCTCGCCCACAAAAACAGCCTCTGTGTACGTATGTAATTCGTTCACCAAGTTCTGACATGCGGAGTAAGTACGACGCCCCAACACCACAAAGAACTTACCTGGCTGATTGATCTTACTTTGAATCACGCCGGTCACGATAGGTTTATTTTTGTAATTGTTTCCTCCCCCATTCAGGCGTACATCAAGGATAAACTTCTCCACTTCGTTTTCTTCCATGAACTTGAAGACATGATCGTAAAACTCAGGAATAGCTTCCTGCTCATCGTCTTGAATTTGGCTATGACGTACGTAGACTGCCTTTTGCTCCGGTAGGTACTCGTAGAAATAAATACGATCTAATTGCTGCAACCACAGCGGCGTTGCACTTTGATCACGTGCACTGACCCATCCGTCAACTTGATCAACCAGGGAATACTGACCAGGATAGCCTTCTCCATCAAAAGGCTCAAAAATTTGCTCAAACTCCTTGCCATCCTTTTCCAAAGTCAAGGTGATATTTTCCATCAAGCTTTCTGTAACGCCTTGTGCGTGCAGTACTTCCGGGGTACCCAGATAATGCCAACCATACGCTTTAAAAAACTGATCGTTCTCTGCTGGCACCACTGGTCGAATGGCCGCTAGTGCTTCCTGCACCGGCACTCCTGCTACTTTCAGCACTTTTGCGCCGACTGTTGCTGCATATTTCTCGGGAGTAGCCTGAATGTACAAGCCATCACTAAAGTGATAGAGGCTGTAAGGCATCTGATGGAATCCTCGTGGATTATCCTTGGCCCAACCCGTTACCCAAAGGTTGGTATGGCCATAGCCAAAAAGGGAAATCATTCGGGCAAAGCCTACTACTATTTCATGTTCCTCCATTTGTGGGATGGCATCATAAAATTCTTTTACGGCAGCATCAAAGTCGCTAGCGCTAATCTTCTTAAAGAGGAAGTCATAGTCTTGATGAACGGTCTCTTTTAGAAATGCCAGGTCTTCTTGCCAGGCTTTTACGCTTTGGTTGATTTGTGCAAAAGCAGCGGTAGTGCTAATGCATAGACATAAGAGAAGGGTAAAAAGTCTCATAGGTGGTTCGTTTTGCAGTTAGGTGTGGTAATCCTTAGGATTTTTGAATCCCTTGTATTCAAAAGACGGGAATAGGCTAGGGAGGTTGCATTCAATTGAATTTACAATGTCTGCATCATTCTCACATAGTGAAATAGAAGCTCAACCAAGCACAGCAGGTGAATACTGGCAAACTACTATCTTTAACTTGCACCAATCCGTGCTAATTACTGTGTTTGCTGCTCGCCCCCTATCTGATTGTCTGTTGCGTGGCCCTTTGCTTGTCCTGCTTGGGTTTCTTCCGCTTTGGGCTTTTGGTCAGGATCGCCTATTCCAGAAGGCAGAACTCAGTGACTTCCCAAGAGCAAACGTACAGAGCATCCTGCAAGATGAGGCCGGCTTCCTCTGGATAGCCACTTCTGACGGGCTGGGTAAGTACGACGGTCATCAGCTCATCGAGTACCGCTATCTGCCTCACGACACCACGAGTATCTGTAACAACTACATCACCAACCTGAGCCAGGATAATGCCGGAAACATCCTCATCGGCACCCACAACGGTATTGGCATATATCTACAAGACGAAGATCGATTCCTGCGCTTATCCGGAAACGGAGAACACCTCTCTCCCGGCACCTCTGATATCGTTCATCACATCATGCAGGATCGGCGGGGTTGGTATTGGTATGGCACCTATCAGGGGCTTTTCCGCCGAAAATCGCTAACTGCACCGATTGAGTACATTTTACCCAATGAGGAACTGGCCGAGAATATCCCCTACAAAACGATATGGAAGATTCATGAAGATCAGGCAGGCAGGTTGTGGTTTGGGTCGGGTACTGGGCTTATCGTAACCGACAGCAGCGCAACCAAATTTGAAGTCTTCTCGAAAGATAAAGCCGGAGAACATGGCCTGGATGCCATACAAACCTGGGACTTTATAGAATTAGCGGATGGAACGCTCTTTATCGGTAGCGAAAGCGGCGTTTTCAAGGCAGAGGAGCGAGGAGACAGTTGGTATTTCCACCCGTACCAGCGGGAGCAAATGAGCCATCCTTTCGTCAACTGCATGTTCAATGACGGGGATAGTATCATGTGGATTGGCACCTTCCGAGGAGGAATCAACGAGTTTGATTTACAGACAGAAACCGTAAGGGTGCATCGACATCAGCCAGAGCAGACACATTCCGTGGCACTGGATCAAATTCAAGCCCTGTATAAAGATCGCACCCGCATGCTTTGGGTAGGAGCAGGAGGCCAACTCCAGTTTACCACCGGTCAACTCAACAACTTCCAGACGATCAGCACTACCGCAGATAACCCGCAAAGTCTGAGCAATGACATTATCAAGTCTGTCTTCTTTGACCATGCTGACAACTTGTGGATTGGCACCTACGACGGTCTCAATAGATTAGACAGCGCCCAATGGGTGCAAAAGGACTTGGCATTTACCACTTACAGTAGCACAGGTTTTGGCAAGAATAAGATCTCTCATAGCAACATCTTTGGTTTACATGAAGATAGTCAGCAACTGCTTTGGGCCTGCACCTGGAAAGGACTCAATTACCTCGACCTACGGCAGCCCCTAGATCAAGCCACGTTTCAAGCGATTACCTATGCTGATGGATTACCGCATAACATCATCCATGAGATCAAGGAAATCCAACCGGGGCAATACTGGGTGGCTACCTACGGTAAGCTAGCCCGTATGTACTTTGATCGGGAGCTGCCGCGGGAGGTACGCTTTGATTGGTTTAATCATGGAGAACCAGGAGAAGGAAATCTCGTAAATGCAACGGTCTACACCATGGCCAAAGATCGTCATGACCGCTGGTGGTTTGGGACATATGACGGCCTCAGTCAACATCGACTTCGAGACGGCCAGGACTTCTTTGAAAATTATCAGCACCTGGCCAGTGATTCTACCAGTTTGAGTAATAATTCTATTCGCTGCTTGTATCTGGATAGTAAGGGGCGTTTTTGGATTGGTACACGAACCGGACTCAACCTGGTCATCCAAAATCGACCAACCGATCGAGCTCGGTTCCAGCATTTCGGGATCCGGGAAGGATTCCCCAATGATGTTATTCATTTTATTGAAGAAGACGAACGAGGAATGCTTTGGATAGGTACAAATGCCGGTTTACTCCACTTCAATCCTGACAAAGCTGTCCTGGGAGAGCCGGCAATAGAAAAGGTGTATACCGAAGCTGAAGGGCTAGCAGCATCCAGCTTCGTTTTCCGGTCCTCTTATCAACGGGAGAACGGACAGATCTTTGTGGGTACAGCAGATGGACTCAACTATTTTCATCCCCAGGATCTAACTATCAACCAGCATCCTCCGCAAGTAGCTATTACCCAGATTAAGATCAATAATGAAACATTGCGGCCATCGCAAGTAGGAGATGCGATCCTCACTGTTCCGATTCAACAAACCCAGCGAATAGATTTACGACACTGGCAAAACCAGTTGGAGTTCTCTTTTTCTGCCATGGACTTCCTGGCCCCTTCCAAAAACACCTACGCTTACCGGCTACGAGGCCTTCATGACAATTGGCTGGGTGATGAAGGAACGTTTAGGGCTCAATACACACAGCTTCCTCCGGGCGACTATATTTTTGAAGTAAGAGGTGCGAATAGTGATGGGGTTTGGAGCAACGAAACTAGGGCACTCCAGATTCGGATTCGTCCACCATTTTGGCGAACCAACTTGGCCTATATTTTTTATTTACTCGGCTTGGCTCTCGCACTTTGGCGGGTTACCCAGAATAGTATTAAGCGGCGCACCCAGGCTTTGGCACAACAGTTTGCAATCGAGAATGCCCGGCAGGAAGAACGAGTCCGGTTACGGCAAAAGAATGCTGCTGATTTCCATGATGAACTTGGTCATCGCTTAACGAAGATTTCCCTGTTCTTAGAACTAGCAAAACGCAACATCCGCCAACCTCAAGAACTATTTGCTCACTTCCAGAAGATCAAGCAGCATGTGGATGGACTTTCCTCCGGAATGCGAGACTTGATCTGGGCACTAGACCCCGCTAAGGACAATCTCCTGCAAACGATGATGCGCTTGCACGATTTTGGTGACCAGCTGTTTGAAGCCACACCAACCCAGTTCAAAGTGGAAGGACTAGCTCCAGTCTTGGAGCGCATTCAATTACAACCTGATGTACGCCAACAACTGCTACTGCTATTCAAAGAAGCGATGCACAATTGTCTGAAATATGCGCAGGCTAGCGAGGCTCGGCTTCAAATAGTGATCAACGATCAGCATTTCAGCGTTAGTTTTCAAGATAATGGCCGAGGGTTCCATGAGGAGGAGTTGAGTAAGGCCGGTTATGGGCTACGCAACATGAAAGACCGCGCAGAAAAGATGGACGCACACCTGATAATTGAAAGTTCAACGGCAACTGGCACGCGGATAGCACTTGAAGAAATACCCCATATGGGGTAGTGCACTACCATCTGAAAACAGTAATTTCAACCCAATTAGTTTCTACGTAGACTTAGCGCTACATCCAATAACACCGAATTCCTATGGCTGACCGTCCGATACAGGTCATGATAGTTGAAGATGATCACGAAATACGTCAAACATTGGCGCTGATCATTAAGGGCACTGCCGGCTTCCACTGTCAACATACGTTTGACAATGCAGAAGATGCTGTTGCGGCCTTACCAAATATCTTGGTAGATGTACTCCTATTGGATATTGAACTCCCAGGCATGAGCGGCATCACTGCTCTGCCAAAAATCAAGGCCATCAAACCAGAACTAGATTGCCTGATGCTCACTATCCGCCAGGATGATGAGTCCATATTTAATGCGATAAGTGCAGGTGCTACAGGCTATTTACTCAAAGACACTGCTCCTACCGAAATACTTAAATCTATACGAGAAGTCCAAGTGGGTGGAGCGCCCATGAGTATGCAGATTGCCCGTCGTGTAGTTGGGTCATTTCAGAAGCTATCCGCATCACCGCTGAGTGATCGGGAGACGGAAATACTCAGACTATTAAGCGAAGGCTTGAATTATCGCCTGATCGCCGAGCAAATATTCCTTTCCCCCCATACGGTAAAGACCCACATCAAGAATATCTATTCTAAACTACACGTCCACACTCGGGCAGAGGCCGTAAAGAAGGCCATTCGAGACAAACTAATCTAGATTGACACTGCGGGGTTTCCTCTCAAAATACCCCAAAAGAGCGATTTACTAAGGTTGAATTCGCCGGTAGTTTTGTTGCAATCAAAATTCAAAACACCGCAATGAACCTTTCCCAATATTGCTACCTAGCTTTATTCTTGGCACTACCCACCTTGATGTTTGCGCAGCAACGCAAAGCACCATCTTTCACCCCTGGCGAACGCGACATCTTCATTGATTCCCTCTGGAATGAACTGTACGGCGAGGTACCTAGCCTTTGGTCTGTAAGCCGAGGAGGTATCGAGAACATGATCATGGATGATCTCCCCGTAATCGGTTTTACCGATGGTATCAATGAGATCGCTCCGCGGATGGAAACCGATACTTACCTACCAAAGACATTTACGATAGAACTCGAAGTCTACTTCCATAATGTTGGCAATGAAGGCTATACCATTGAATTTAACCAGGGCCGATTCGAATTCCGTATCAGTCGACAAGGAATTAGCTATCGACCAGGTTACATTCGAACGGATGTAAAAGAGCTCGTGGGTTGGCGTAAGATCCAAGTAGCAGTCAACGGCCAGAGCTTGAAAGTCTACTACGATGGGGAACGACTTGTCAACCATCCTGACATGGGTATAGAACCTACCGAAATGCAACTGACCGTACTTAGTCATGGAAGAGCACAGGGCAAGTACGCTATGGTCCGCAACATCCGAGTAGCGGAAGGCGGTGGCACCCTCTATGACCGCTTTAACACCACCGGTGTTTTGGAGCTCAACAACATTCAATTCGACTATAACGAAGCTACCATCCGGCCTGACGCCCAAGCTGTGATTGACCGAATTGCCGCTATGCTCAAACGTCACACCGAACTACAGGTACAGATCGAAGGACACACAGACAAAAGAGGAGATGCAGCCTTCAATCAAACCCTCTCAGAACAGCGTGCAGAAGCGGTAAAACAAGCATTAGCAAAACAAGGCATTGCAACCGACCGCATGCAGACGATCGGCTACGGCGAAGAAAAACCGCTTGATATAGCGGAAACGCCACAAGCCTGGGCTGTCAACCGACGCGTAACGCTTCGGAAGCTCTAACTACTAGCTACTGCTTCGGTACTAACCCCTAACACTCACCTTTCCAAAACTCAATCAACTAGATATCATGAAGAATCTTTTGTTTATCGCCGCCCTTAGCCTAGTAATGGTGGGTATGGCATGTAATAACGATGATGACAACAACCCCGTAACAATGAATGATGATTGTAGCGTCAGTTACACCATCGACGGGCAGCAGTTTACGGAAAACGACATCGTAGTCTGTGCGCTACTTGATGGAACGCTCAATGTCGGACTGATCGGCTCCAATGACATTCAACTCCAAGTAAACAATCTGACCGGTCCTGGAACTTTCACCTTCCCTAATGACGACGTCATCATCCTAGTAGATCTTGACGACGGCACCCGATTGGGTGCGGAGGCTGGTACCATCACTGTATCTGATCTGTCAGACAGTAAAGCCTCTGGTACTTTTTCTGTTACCCTAAGAGACATCAATGACTGGATGCAAGAGGGCCCAACGATGAGTTTGACCAATGGCCAGTTCAGCGCCAGTTATTAAAGAACTAAGCAAGGATCAGTGTAGGGCTGGAATCCAGCCAAGCTGATTGATTTGGTGGAGGGACAGAAGGTAAAGATCTTCGTCCCTCAGCTATTTTTAGGCTTCCCGACAGCGCACCACGAATCGGCGTAGCATTTGGTGCGGCACTTGAGCTTCCACTTTCTTCACCGCCTGGATAAGCGTTTCGGCAGAGGCCGGATCGAAATAGCCGTGATTTTGGTAATTCTGGATGCGAACAATCATGCCTTGGGCATCCAACTCAACATGAAACTGCGTGGCGTAGATGTTTTGCTTAAATCGAATGATCTGCACTGGGCACGCCTCCGAACCCGCTAATAATACTCCTCCTTTAGGTACAAATTGACAAGCCTCCTTGTGCCCTACAAAAGCAAGAAAAGAGAGTGGTAATCCTGCCAGTAAGGCATCCGTTTTTGCCGCTTCTTGAAGGAAGATAGTCGTTGGCCCTGCTTGCTCACCATACTGGGCTTTTGATACTAGGCCATCGGCATAGTTGATGAGTGCTCCCAAACCATAACAACTCCCCAGATACGGTAGATCCAGTTCAAATAATTGATCGAAGAGCGGAAAAAGCTCTGCCTCGAAGCGGCGTTGGAACTCAGGCTTAATTGCTTCATCATCACTGATGTTGCTTGGCCCGCCCCCCATGATCACGCCTGCGTATTGCGTTAGGTCAATTCCGGCCACACTCTCCCGTTCCATACGGATACGATGGGTCTCTTCTTCCTGCAGACCTCCATGGTGCAGGAACGCTTGAAATTCATTATCAGCTACCTCATCGATGGGACGAAGTTGTAAAATCAGGATGGGCTTCATGCTATCGTCTGTTGCGCAGACAAATTAGCAAGAAATGGCAAGATGGAAAGAAGATTGAAGGCAGCTCCTTAGAACTGTAATTTTTTGCGGTTTGCTTTTCGCTCAGAATGGATACGCTTATCCTTTAGGCGCTTGGCCTTGGCCGCAGCACTAGGCCCCTTGCGGCGCTTGCGTTTTTTGGGTACTATCAATGCCTTTTCGAGTAATCGGAAAAACTTCGCCAATGCCGCCTGCTTATTCTTCAACTGGCTACGGGTAGGGCTGGCAACGATGATCAGTTGCCCTTCCTTATTGAGTTTATTCGCCAAGTTTTTGCGAAGGCGCTCCTTTTCCTGTTCCGTGAAGGCTGTCGAACGTTCCAGCTCCCATAGAAGCTCTATTCGGGTACTTGTCTTATTGACATGCTGCCCGCCCGGACCACTGCTCCGTGTGGCCTTAAAACTGATCTCGTGCCTAAGTAATTCTCTGTTCATAACAGCAACCTAACATCGAAAACTAGTCAACAGTTCCGTTGCGTAAAAGTGCCCTTCTAAAACGATACAAAGTAAGCTTTTATTCCACTTTTTTTGAGGAAGGACTTGACAAGTAAAATTCTTTTATCGTATATTTGCGATATAAAATAAAAATATGGCAGTCAATAAGGCAAATATCTTCCCTGCAGAGACCCAAGAGCTGGCCGCACTGGCAAAAGCATTGGCTCACCCTGCGCGGATTGCTATTCTGCGTACGCTAGCAGAAAAGAAGAGTTGTATCTGCGGCGAAATCGTGGAGGTACTCCCCTTATCTCAGGCCACGGTATCACAACACCTGAAAGCACTGAAGGCCGCTGGCCTCATTAGCGGTGAGGTAGAAGGCGTTCGCTCGTGTTACTGTCTTGACACCGAGTACCTAGAGCGGATGACCCCGCTGCTTAGCAACTTTTTCAAAGAAATTCTTTCACCACAATGTTGTTGAGCCTATGCTCAACGCATTCAATAACTATAACATGGATAACAAACAAAAAACAGCCGACACATCCACTCTGGAACAAGCCTCCTGCTGCGATCCTGGCTGCTGCGGTGATACTAGCGCAAGTACGAGCACCGATTTGAAAGCGATTGTCAAGGAAAAGTACGGGGCTATTGCGGAGCGTTCGGACGGAAGTGGTTGCTGTAGCAGCACCCCTGATGGCACTTACAGCATTATGGCTGATGAGTACGACGAACTACAAGGCTACGCTCCAGATGCCGACCTTAAATTGGGCTGTGGTCTACCGACAGAGTTTGCGAAGATTAAAGCTGGCGACACCGTCGTGGATCTGGGTTCAGGTGCGGGTAATGATTGCTTTGTTGCACGAGCAGAGACCGGTGAGAGTGGGCAGGTAATTGGTGTAGACTTCACAGACGCTATGCTACTAAAGGCGCGTAACAATGCCCTTAAGCTCGGCTACAATAATGTCTCATTCGTGAAAGGAGACATCGAAGACATTCCACTTCCAGAGAACCTCGCCGATGTTGTAGTAAGCAATTGTGTCTTCAACCTGGTGCCCGATAAGCAAAAAGCTTTCAGCGAGGCACATCGCATTCTGAAGCCAGGGGCACACTTCAGTATCTCCGACATTGTCTTGGAAGGAGACTTGCCTAAGGCATTACAAAAAGATGCCGAGCTGTACGCAGGCTGCGTAGCCGGAGCAATACAAATGGACGATTATCTACAGCTGCTTCGCGACCAAGGGTTCAAGCAACTGGAAATTCAGAAAAAGAAATCCATAGAACTTCCACGGGAGGTGCTGGCTAATCATCTTGGGCCAAAGCAAATCGAAGCTTTTAATCAAGACTTTGGTATCTATAGCATCACCGTTTACGGCGAAAAATAGCATCACTGCTCTAAGTCAAAAACAACAGGCCAAGGATTTACAACTGTAGATCTGAGGCCTGTTTTAATTTCGGCTATGGCACAGCCTTATCTAGTTGGTTCAAAACAGGCAATACATACTCCCGATATTTATAGTACTTTTGCTAATACATTTAGCAGGAGATACTCAGCCTGTTATCTGCCCCCTTCCCTGAATAACCTCGCAAAGCAAAGTTTGCCAAACATTGGCATTGCCCCTTATTTGAACTTGATTTGACGAACTGATGCTCAAAGGATCATTAAATCCGGCGGTTATCCTTCTGCAACGGAAGTACCGATCTCTGCAGCAACAACTTGTGCGCTTGCGGGAGAAAGAGCGGCATTTGTCTGTCATTAATAGTTTTGCCTCCGCACTTCTCAAACAACGAACCACGGAAGAGATCGCCTGGTCGATCACCAATAATGCAATCGCTAAGCTTGGCTTTGAAGATTGCGTGGTATACCTATTGAATGAAGAGGATCAAGTACTGGAACAAGTAGCTGCCTATGGGCCCAAGAACCCACGAGGCACGGAAATTCGGGATCCTATTGTCATTCCGGTAGGACAAGGCATTGTCGGCACCGTCGCTGCAACAGGACAAGCAGAGTTGATTGGGAACACTGCTAAAGACTCCAGATACATCCCTGATGATATGGTACGTTTGTCAGAACTAGCCGTACCGATCAGCTCTGAAGGGAAAATTATCGGTGTCATTGATTCTGAGCATAGTGCTTCCAATTTCTTCAATGAAGAACACTTACATCTCCTAGAGACTATTGCCGCCTTAGCCGCCACAAGTTTTCTGCAGGCACAGACACAGAAGAAACTACGTAGATATCGGGAGGCGCTAGAACGACAAGTGGCACAGAAGACCATTAACCTGCAAGAGATGGTCAACAAACTGCAAAGCTCTAACGAAGATCTAGAGGCCTTTGCCTATGCGGCCTCACACGATCTGCGCGAACCCATCCGGACCATTGCTAGTTTCTTGCACTTGATAAAGAGAAGAAGTACTGGCCCGATACCCGATGAGACAGAAGAATACCTGGATTACGCTATTGATGGGGCACACAGGATGAATCAACTCTTAAGTGGACTTCAGGCTTATGCTACACTGAATGACAACCAGTTGGAAAAAAGCCCAATTGAACTGAATCATGTGGTGCAGGCTTGCCTAAAAGATCTGTCTTATTCCATTAAGAAACATAATGTCAGGATAGATTATCCAGAAGCTTTACCGATCGTTCAAGGGTACCCTACCCTTTTGCACCAGCTTTTGCAGAACCTCTTGGCTAACGCCATAAAATTCCACCGGCCTGGCATTACCCCTCACATTCAAATTAGCTATTGTGAGGACAATGAATGGCACCACTTCGCTATTGAAGACAATGGTATTGGTATCGACCCAGAGTTTGCCAATCGGATTTTCGATCTCTACACCAGGCTCAACAACAGAAAGGAGTACGGCGGCACCGGCTTGGGCCTCAGTATTTGCAAAAAGATCGTCTCCAAACACGGCGGGAAAATCACGGCCGCTCCTGCGCCATCCGGCCAGGGCGCACGTATCTCATTCTGCTTGCCGCGTTAGGCAATGCGAGCCTATTCCTCGTTCCAAACTTAATCGCTAACTATAGCTGGGCCCTTCCAATTCTTCCAAGGTCACTACTGCTCCAGCTGCGGTACCCAATGGCAAAGCAAACAGGAATCCAACTACCGTCATAAGCAAGAGTACGAATACGGCACCATTCCCAATAGCAAGCATTCGATTGGCCTTTACAAAACGTACACTTTCACGTACGCCCATTCTACGCTCTAGCGTAAAATCGAAGTTACCAAAGCCCGCATAATAGGCTTGTACTGCTATGATTAAGATTGGAATAGCGGGACTGAACACCGGGATAATAATTCCCAGAAGAAGCAGTAGAATGGTAAAGAATATTTCCCGAACTATATTGCGCAGAGCAATTCGAACACCCCGCACGAGATCACTCAACATCTTGCCAATACTAAAGGGCTGAGGCGGAATGTCGGGATACAACTTATGCTCTAGCTTCTCAGACAACAAACTCATAAACGGAGAAGCAACTGCCATGATAATATAACGGAAGATCAGCAGTGTAAAGGCCACTAAGCTTACGCCCCCCATAACGGTAGCAATCTTCATAAAGGTGGCTTTCCCCCATTCAAATGGATAAAAGGAGATCAGCCAGCCTCCCATATCATCACTAATGCCATAAGCTGCTCTTAGCACCACAAAACCCAACACTAAACTGAGTAGCACTGGGATCCAGAAATACAACCACAAGCCGTGCTTAGAGATCAGTTGCAATCCTCGCAAATAGGATGTTGCACCATAGAGAAACCGTTGCATAATTTGTGTTTCGTTTACCACAATTATCGCCCCCTCCGGCAGAATATGCAAGCTCTTTCTACGAAGATATGCTCTAGGTCGGCGAATGATAACGGTACTGTCCATGGGTGGTGGCCGACAGTAGATCAATAAGAAAGCTCACTACGTTCGTGGTAAAACTAATCGCAATAGGAAAGCGAGTGCCTACTATCAAGAACGCAGTGAACTTTTATACTATGGATTCATCTGTAAGTAATCCAGAGCAAAGTTTGAGTAGAGTTCAACTCCCAGTTGCAGACCAGACTCATCAATATAAAAATCAGGCGTGTGGTGTGGAGCTGCCTCCGCAGGATCTTGATCGGCTGGCATTCCACCTAGAAATACAAACAATCCAGGCACCTCGCGAGCATAAAAGGAAAAGTCTTCTGCACCAGTCCGCGCACGCGTCAGAATTACATTATCCACGCCCGCAACAGCTTGCATGGTTTTGCCCATCATCTGCGTCAAATCTGGATCATTGTAGGTCACTGGATACCCCTTTTCAATAGTTACTTCAGCAGTAGCACCGGAAGCTTCCGCTATGTTGGTTACCGTACGGTGAATGCGTTCGTGAATTTCACGCTGCATCTCCGGATCAAGGGTACGGATAGTACCAATCATCTCTACCTCTTCAGGAATGATATTGCTACGAACACCACCGGTAATCTTACCGATGCTGATCACTGCGGCCTCCTTGGTTAATTCTGTTTGGCGGCTTACGATCGTTTGCAGGCCAAGGATAATCTGAGCGGAGACGGTCACCGGGTCAACCCCAGTCCAAGGCGTGGAGCCGTGGGTTTGCTTACCGCGCACCTTTATCACTAGGCGATTCACAGCAGCCAAAGCACCGCCGGGCTTAAATCGCACTTCTCCTACTGGTGTCTTAGAATTGATATGAATACCAAAAACAGCGTCCACATCTGGCTCCTTGAGGACACCTTCTTTTACCATGAGTTCTGCACCACCTTCTTCTCCTGGAGGGGCGCCCTCTTCTGCTGGCTGAAAGATGAAGACAACTGTACCAGGGATCTCATCGCGCATCTCGGCTAAGATTTCGGCAGCTCCCATTAGCATAGCTACGTGAGTGTCGTGCCCACAGGCATGCATCACACCCGTTTCTGTCCCCAAAAAGGTAGTACGCACTTTACTCGCAAACGGAATATCCACCCGTTCCGTTACCGGCAAAGCATCCATATCAGCTCGCAGGGCTACCGTCTTACCAGGTTTACCACCGCGCAAAACGCCTACCACTCCAGTTAGAGCCACTTCTCGCTGCACTTCAATGCCTAGGCCTTCCAGATGAGCAGCTACCATTTTAGCCGTTTCGTATTCCCGATTACTTAGCTCAGGGTGTTCGTGTAAATATCGACGCCATTCAATGACGCGTTCTTCAATGGCCGTTGCTTTATCATGTACAACAGCTTGGAAATTACCCTGTGCAAAGCCAATCATGCTCCACAGGAGGCAAAAGGAAAGTAATACTCGTTTCATACCAGTCTTTTCGATAATAATTACAAAGATGAGCTACCTGCGAATGCAAATAGCGACTGCATAAAGTTAACGAACCTAGCGGAAGGGATTCAATTAGAAGATAGAAGCATCTTTTTTACGACGATCCAGCTCTTGTTCAATAATAGAAGCTACAAGATGAATATCACGATGGGCAGGGTAACGCCGACTTAGATAGAAATGCCCAAATAAGACCGAAAGAAGTGAAATGGGCACTAAAGTGAGTAAGATTAAGCTTAACTGGCTGGCCTCGCTTGCCGCAGCCAAAAAAGAAGCAGCAATCCAGAAAGAAACACTAAAACCCAACAAGAATAATCGGTGATACCAACGCTCCGCAGTCTGCTTTTGGGCAACAATATGGCGAAGTAGCTGACTCAACTCCCGAGTACTATAGGCATCAGCACCGAACTCCATGATGAGCATAAGGTCATCATTACCGTCTCGTTCCAGACGCTGTAATTGTCGGTCGAAGAAGTACTGCTTCATCCCCTTAATGGATTCCCGGATGCCCACAGTGTTGGACGAATTAATCAGTTATGAAATTGGTCGTATCTTAGCAAGCTAAGATACTAAAACCTTGTGGGCCAAGCAAATCAAGACTCTGTTGGCAAGTAGAAAAATGGTATACGATCGACCTTGGGCTTCCCGCTATTGTCTACAGAAAGGTGCTCAATGGTAATCACATGTTCTCCTGGATCAAAGGTTAACCCAGGGAAGAAGATCCGTAAACCAGGTTCCAGTTGATGTGGATGCCGATACGCTTTCATGATATATTCTACCGGTACCTCATCCAGGAGTATTCTCATCTGTTCCTGAAAACATGCCATTCGGTACTGTCGGGTATCTTCAAAGTACTGCTCCATCTTATCCGAAGCAAAGGTCCGCTCTGGTTTTGTTCCAGAACATAGATCAAAGATTTTTCTACTCTCCCGTTCTGGCATCGGTATAAAAAGCTGTAGCTCTGTTGGATTATTGAGCATCGCCGATGGAATCTGCGGCCGGATAAATGCCAAATCATAATCGCTGGACTCATCCGCATAATTCGATGAGTACACTCGATCCGTTCGGTCGTCGTACCGAAGGTATTGCGCCGGCATTAGTGCCAAGATTTGGGTTCGGGAGAACACGGACATAGTGATAACCAATACTCCTATTAACATACCCATCATTAAGCCCCAAAATCGCTTGGTACCCAAATTAGTCCGAATGGTGTAACCAAAGTAGGTTTGTGGCTTTGAAAAAATATTGGCGGCCAGCCTCCCTAGAAACATACTGAGCGGAAAGTGAATTCGTTTGACCCATTCCCTTTCCCTAAGACTCTTGCTATTCATCAATCCATTAAACATCAGCACCACCGCAATTAAGCCGAAGACACCTTGGACAATGATCGATGCTACCTCGTCTTCTAAAAAAGTAGCCAGTAGAAAGCCGACCAAAACAAAGCCAGACAGCAGAATACCAATACCAAAAAAGACCATTACAAACGATAGAGCGTAAGCCAAGAGGGCGCTAGACACACGATCCAGGTCTTGATTGAATTGGTGTAGGCTTGGATATTTCTCCATAAGCTGATCCATAAAGTGTGGACTGTAAGAATCATTCTCACGGCGAATACCGTTCGGGTAAACACTCTCCAAACCAATCGCTGCAATCCACAAAGCCCGAAGAATAAAATGGGCCAAGAAGCTCATGACCAAAACCGCCACAGCCACTAATAGATAGAAACACAGGAAGTAGGCCATGCCCATGAATCCTTCTGGCAGATTGAAGTAGAACCAACTAGAGAGCCCGTTGACAATATCAAAAAGCTGAAAGGAACCAAAGATGGCTACACCGGATATCACCATCTCCGCCTGCCAACTCTCCATGGCCAGGCGTTCCATCCAAGCCCCTTTGCTATCTTGCGTCTGATTGTTGTCTTCCATTGAGTAAATATAGCGAAGTTGAGCATGACTCCACAAACCATTTTTTCTGGCCTCACCGTAGTAGAATTAGCTAGCGTATTAGCTGGCCCAGCAGTAGGTTTATTCTTTGCCGAATTAGGCGCCAAAGTGATCAAAATTGAAAACCCCAAGACTAAAGGGGATGTCACTCGGGCCTGGAAAGCTCCTACCGAGAATAAGGACAAGTCTGATTCCGCATACTACCATAGTGTCAACAATGGAAAGGAAGTTCGTTTCCTCAACCTTAAGGCAGAAGATGACCGGCAACAAGTATATGAATTGATCAAAACGGCTGATATCGTTGTCGTCAACTATCGCCCAGGTGCAGCCAGCAAACTGGGGATGGATTATGAAACATTAGCACAGCTAAATCCACGTCTGATCTACGCTGAGCTTACTGGTTTCGGGGCTCAGGACAAACGCCTCGCTTTTGATGTAGTGCTACAAGCAGAAACAGGCTTCCTCCACCTGAGCGGTGAGCCCGATGGCCCGCCAGTAAAAATGCCAGTAGCGCTCATTGACCTATTGGCTGCTCATCAGCTCAAAGAAGGTGTACTCATCGCCCTTTTGCAACGCGAACGCCATGGAAAAGGGAGTAAGGTCACTACTAGTCTGTACGCCTCGGCCTTGGCCAGTTTAGCCAACCAGGCCACCAACTGGTTAATCGCCGGTTATTCCCCCCAACGCATGGGTAGTCAGCACCCCAACATTGCTCCTTACGGAGACATCCTCCGTACGGCCGATGGTAAAGAACTCGTACTTGCTATTGGTGTAGAGGCCCATTTCAAGCAACTTTGTTCACTATTAGAAGCCGAGGAGCTAGCTAGCGACCCTCGTTTCCTGACGAATGCAGATCGCGTCGCTCATCGAACTGAACTCATCCCACTACTGCAAGAGAAAATTGGTCAATTCTCGGATCGTGAAGCATTGCTCACACAACTTCATCAGGCGGGCATTCCTGCAGGAGCTATTCGGGACCTTCCTGGGGTTTTCGAACAAGCAGGAACAAAAGATTTACTCGTAAGCAGTACTGATGACCAGGGGAACGCCATTAAGACCGTGAGAAGTGTCGTCTTTGACATCCAAGACTAAACTAAAAAAGGGCGGCAAGCTGAAAGTACATCAGCTTGCCGCTTATTATTCTGAAGGACAACTTGTCTCTATATTAACGTACCGGCTTTAGAAGCTCAATGCTTCTCGCAGCTCATCTCGGTTTTGTACTGGCGGGCTGACGGTCTCCAGTAAGAGATCCGCACCTTCGCCAAAGGGCTGATCAAGGTGGGCAATAGAAATGCCGCCTTGCTCATTTACAATCCACAACAGATTATCGGCAGTTGGGGTAATACCAACTGGCGCATTGCTAGATGCCAGATAACGGAAAATGGTATTCTGCGCTTCATTCACAACGTAAGCCGTGGTATTCTCAATAGCTTCACCATTATCAAGTACGTAGTTGACACCCGTTACTGTTTCTGGAGCATTAGTGGGCTGAGCACAGTTCCAGATTCCAAAGGTTGTCACGACGAAACGATTAATCACTTTCCGACGTAGCGGCCCTGGACGGCTATTCAACTGTTCACTAAGCGTAGCTTGCAGTTCTGCTTTCCGGGCGGTAAACATCGCTTGAATGCTATCGCGCTCTTCACTAATCTGGCGCTCACGCACAGCTACTTGTGCATCATAAGCTGCTTGCTCTTGCTCATACTTATTCAGCGCGCGCTGGTAATCAGCACCCAGCAAAACAGGAGCTACCAGTAGCGTTTCTTCATTTGCACTGTGCTGCAAAGTCAATTCAAACTGCTGAGCATTAAGTCGGCGAAGCTTTACCTGCTGCCATTCCACTCGGAAGGCACGAGAGTCTATTTCTGGAGATTCTGGTAAAATTTCCCAGATCGTTCCTGCGTGTAGGTAGTTCAGATCATCAGCTTGCAGATCGCTAGTTGGATCCAGCGGCAGTCCACCATTCACGAAGTCCAACTCAAGCGTTGGGAGATCGCCGGTAGCCTGGCGTGGTGGAACGGGTGCAGCAGGAACAGGGTTATTGGCTTGCAGTTCTTGCAAAGCAAGATCATAGTCAGCTTCTAGCCAACGTAGCTCTTGCTGCCAACGACGTTGTGGAGAATCGGCAGCACCAGGCTCCCATTCATCGTCTTCCGCAAACTGCAGGATATCAATATTCTGATATTCCCAAGTGCGATTCACGGTATCCAACAAGTACACATAGTAATTCGGTAAGGTGAAGTAGTCCGATACTGTCACTTCACTACGCAGCTCTACCTGAACTGCTTTTCCTGGGGCCAACCTTAGGCGGCGGCCGTTTTTCTCGGCAAAAACTTCCACCATTCCGGCAGAAGTAAGATAACGCTGCATACCCAGCGAATCGTAAGCCATAGGGATGCCTGAGACAAAGAAGTCAATATAGTCGTGCAACTCGCGGTAGTGGATTTCCACCTCACCACCTACCAATTTTCCTCGATCATCCATAAAAGCTGCGGCAGGAATCACCAGGCGGGAACCACTTGGATAATCGATCACACCACCACGGTGCGCATCAGCAACTGCTTTTACTTCATAATCAATATTCAAATCAGGAACGGGTGCACTAACAAAGTCTTGGCTGGCAAAATAAGATTCAGGAGTAAGCGGATCGTTTTGGAAAAGACCAGGAACAAACAACAAGAGAACAACGGCAGCAGCAGCTGCTGAAGCAACGTATACCAACCGACGAATGCGGGCTTGGCGGTTACGCGGTACCTGTTGTTCCTCAAACTGGCCAAGCAGCGCATCGAAGTCCATGTGCTGTCGGATGGCATCACCATCAGGCTCCTCCAGATTGAATTTAAAATTGTAGTTTTTTTCCATAGCTCGCGGTTTTAACACCACAACTTATGCCTGCCGGAGGCGATAATAGGATACCGGGGAGAGGCATCTATTATCGGCCGGCTCGGCTTCATTTGGTTTTCTGTCCTTGCATCCATTTTCTCAAGCGTTCCAAAATTCGATAGGTTTTCACCTTCGCATTGCTTTCGGTGATATCGAGGATTTCGGCAATTTCCTTAAAAGGACGTTGCTCGAAAAAACGGAGTTCAATTAGAGAAAGATCAGCAGGCTTGAGGGTGTCTAGTGCTTCGACTAGCTCCTCCATATGCCAGATGCCTCCCTCTAGTTCCATCTCTTCTGCTACTTCGCTCAGGGTGTTTTCTTCGATACTGACCGTACGCTTTTGGCTATTCTGCCTAAAGTGCTGGGCCACTTCATTGCTAGCTATTCGAAATAGCCAGGCTGAAAATGGTACCCCACGGTACTGATACGCCCCCAGGCGTTGCAGCGCTTTCAAAAAAACTTGTGAACAAAGATCAGCGGTGAGGTCGCTATCGGCTGTTCGCCGAAAAACGAAGCGGAAGATGGGTTCGTAATAGCGTTCGTACAGTGGTCGGAACCGGGCTGGATTCTGCTGGGCAGCTTGAATTTCTTCCCATTCAGCCTCCATGGCGGCTACCGAAACTGTCTTTTGGGGTTCTGACATGAACCTTTTATTGACCGATTTAGTACTTGTTTGCAAGATACTAAACATCCCGCTTCTCTCGGTTTTTGATCATTTGTTCAATAGCATAATGCAGAGCGGGAGAAAAGTAACAGCTACCAGCACAATAATTTTTTACTTTTTGCTTTTGCGCTCCTGTGGCGGCAAAGACATGACGTACTCATAAGAGGCATCAAGGTAAGCTCCGATTGTTTCGGGCTCCTCACGCAGACTCGGTGGAATGAGCACATAGTCGCGCATAACTGCACCATAAGAACGGTAAGGTTCGTCCGTATATTTCTCATGGAATTCTGCTCGGAGGTCATCTGGCAAGCGTATCCCAATTTCACCATCTTTATTTAATAGTGAAAACATATAGGTATTTGCTCCGGTATAGGGCATGGTCTTGCCCAGGCGTTCGAATTTAGGGTTAGCCGCAATAATCTCATCATAGAACGCCAGCATCTCCTTATAATCCATCCCTTTAGATTTAACGTGAGGAATATGAAACTCAAGATACAAGGGAAAGGGGAAGTTGGAAATCGAAAATTGGAAGTATCCCCACTTCCCACTTCCGAATCCCAATTTCCAAACCAAAGACTTAGAAACCTTACGTAGATTTATTAACCGAATCGCTCTGACTGAAAAGCAAGAAAAGCGGCTACAACCGCCTCAGGCGCTTCGGTTTGTGGGTAATGTCCAATATTCTCAAGTAAAACGACATCAGGGTCAGTTACTACATTCTCGTAAAAATCAGCCGCATGCCGGCCGGAAATTGGATCGAAACCACCATTGATGAGCCGTTGCGGAAGTTGCCCCAAACAGGTAGCAGCTCCCCATCGCTGTTCGTGCTCGACACGCTCTTTCATGTAGCGGATTAAACGATGGAAAAGATACTTGCCATTTTGATATTGAATGAGCTGGTAGAATTCATCAATTTCTTGCTCCGTAGCCTGAGTTTTGGGGCCAAAAATGGCCTGAAAGTTCTTCTTTAATTTAGCCCTACTTAGAAATGGAGTGAGCAAGACTCCTAGTGGACCAGCTAGAGCCTCCTGAATAGGGCGCGGATGGTGCAGCTCGGGAAAGATGCCTCCATTCAACAAGCACAGAGACAGCAGCTCAGGTTCCGTACCAGGGCCACCTGTATGACTTCGTTCATAATGACGTGCCAATAGTTCTTGCGCCACCGTGTCGCCATAATCATGCGTTAGCAAGTGGTACTCCCTGATTCCTTGATCTCGTATTATGGCTTCGGTCAGGTCCGCTTGATCCATTAGAGAATAGTCATACTTCCGGGGTTTATCCGAAAAACCAAACCCGATGAAATCAAAAGCCAGAACACGATAATGAGCGGTGAGCAGCGGCCATACTTTATGCCAATCCCAGGAAGCAGTGGGGAAGCCATGTAGTAAAACCAATACGGGTCCCGTGCCTGCTTGTTGGTAAAAAATACGGTGCACATCGCGATATCGAAAGTACTTACCGCGCTCGTGCCATTCCTGAAATGTCATAACTTTGGCATGCTTTGCTTGAAGATACAGGATTTATTAGCAACAAAGATTTCCAACCTCCGTTCAAAAGAACACAATCAAGATCAAAATCTTACTTTAGCTGCATAATCCCTCCTATCAGATACACATGAAACAGCGACTACTTCTACTAATCCTATGCTGCTGGTCGGGCCTCCGCCTACAAGCCGAATTAGCGCCTAATAAGTTGGCCGAGCTAGACACCCAACTAGAGCTACTCCTGCCTGGCACCAGTAATCAGGAGCAATCGGCCCGAGCCTTCGCCAAGGAGCGGATAAGTGTTCTCATCTCTGATCTAGAGGGGAGGAAAATTCGGCGAAAGAGTATCAATAAAGCCTTGGATTTATTGGAAGAAGAAGTAGCCCTACAGTTTCTTCAACGTCCTGCCTACTTCGCTGACTTTGATCAACTGTTCAAACTAGGGCAGTATGATCGGACTACCGCCACTGCCCTATACGCGTTGGCCATGGAGTATTTTGGGCTACCCTACCTGCTCCAGGTACGTGATGCCGAAATATTGCTCATCGCTGACCCACAGGAAGCAGCTCGCCCGTTAGCCTTACCGCATGAAGACCCCTGGACAGCTGAAAGCAGCCAGCGTTTTCAAAATGCTTATCTAGAAGTCTTACGCTCCATCGGTTATGTATCTCCCGCAGAATGGGATCGCAGCCCTAAAGCGCTTTACGATCAATACTATATGGGTGGCGCGACCAGCCTTAATCTTCGGCAGATGGCCAGCTTCCTGTACTATCGTCAAGCCTTAAAGGCATACGCCAATGAAGCTTGGAGCTCTTCTTTGGATTGGCTTTATCGAGCGGAAAAACTCGCCAGTTGGCCGGTGCACGAAGTAATTCGACGAGCCGTTTGGTTACAGCTCGCCAACCAGCCTGATAATACCAGTGAATCTTTGCGGTACTTGTGGATGATTTGGAAGGATAGTCCAGGGGCTCCGTGGCAAAAGGAATTATTGCAGCGATTCAGCTCTGCTATCAGCGAGGAGGAGCGTAAGCTTAGTAGTTGGCAGATCGACTCTACCTACTTTGCCTACAAGGAACAATTTGCCAACCACCCAGGAGCAGTGGGTCAATTACGAGAGCTGTACTACCTCCAAAGAGCTCGATACCACGCAAGAGAAAGTAATACTGAAGCCGTCATGAGCTTTATGGATAGTCTTTATAGCCTCCGGCCATATCAGTCGGAAGTGCAAGATGTATTGGCGGGAATGCTGGTATGGTCCTTACGTGCGGAACGAGATTACACCAAAGGTTTAGAACGAATTAGTGAATACGAACGACAGTACCCGTTCCTTGGTAAGAATCCACTCTTTCAAGATCGACATTTGTTCTATCAGGCTGAACGAATTCGCTACCATTTCAATGCCGACGAAGATATACTCGGAGGTCAGTACCTGGAGGAGTTTAAAAAACACAGCCGGCGTATCAATAAACCACCCAGCTACATTTCCTGGGTTACGACCGCTTATCTGGCTGCCTCCGACTACCACTTCCGCAATGGTGATTATCGCCAAGCCTTAATGCTGGTTGAAGAAGCGCGACAAGAGGCACCGCAGGATTCGTATCTAGATCATCGATCTGATGTTTTGCGGCGCTATTTGCGTTAAGACGCATTAACCTAAACGGACAAGAGCCCACCAAACTAGTTGGTGGGCTCTTGTCGTATAAGCCTGTATAAGTTGTGAGCTACACTAGATCATCTGTACGATAAACCGGGCTCTTCTTCTTTTCTTTATTCTTATCCACCTCACGAAGCTCAAGATGGTCATCCATACTCAAGCTTTCAGATTTCTGTTCTGCTGGCAACGCAGCTACTGGTGTCTCTATAGGCATATCAGGAGCTAACCGTTGAATCTCGCGAGCCAATTCGCGTTCTTCCCACTCCCGGGTACCCGCGTTAGTACCAGGTAGGCCAAAAACAAAGATATAGTGAAGGGCAATAAGTACCCCCCAAGATAGCGCTGGATACATGAACCACATCTCATACCAACCACTCTCGGCGGCTTCCAGCATATTGATACTAAAAAGGAAAAGGATAATCACTCCATAAATCGAGAAGTGACGGTAGAACCATTTCTTGGCCCGCACCTTTTTCCGGGCGGCTCTTACATAATCTGGTTCATCATTACGTTTACGTCTGCGTAGCATATTATCGGGATTTCTTTGAAGGACAAAAGTCTAGCTAAGATAACTAGCTGAGACTAAACAAGATCATCTTTGCGATAAGATGGTTCGGCTGCACGCTCTTTTTTGACCTCCTTCAACTCTAGATGATCATCTAGGTTTAGACGTTCAGGAGTGGATTCAGGTTGCATTTTATTCATTTCTTTCTCTATCTCACGTGCTTCCCAGTCGCTGCTTCCTGCCCCGCTACCGGGTAAACCGAAAACGGATAGGTACTGGATACCTACACCAATACCCCACCCAAGCATGGGCCAATACCACCACCAGTGTCCAGGACTGGTCATCATATTTAATACAAAGAAGAATGCGCCCATCACCAGATAGGTGGAGAAATGCGAATAGAATGCTTTCTTTTTCTTCACCAAGCGACGGGCCTGTCTATAACGTTGTTCTTCGGTCATCATGATTTATACCAAATCTTTGTCTTTCCACTGTGGGCGCTTCGGACGGCCATACTGCTTACTGCTCAAGTCGTCCTCATCACGGTTGTCGTGGTTATTTTCTTCTTTACCGAAAATGGAATATCCACGAATGGCCAGGAATGCTCCCCAGATAACGCTGAGCTTCCACATACCTGCGCCGCCCATGCCTAGGAGCATCAGTATAAAGATAACGAAATTAAATCCAAGATAAGTCCGTAAACTCTTGCGGAATCTACCTTCTCTACTTTCGTCGTGCTTGTAAGATTTATGACAGGCTTTCATAACAGTCGTATTTTTTATTCTGTGATAAATATGGCCGTACCACAGCCATACCGTCCACATTTTTCGACTGAAATGTCAAAAAGTCCTACTGAATGGAGAAAAGTGGTACTGAGAACCTGATTTTGCCCTTTCTTAAGCGGCCTGGGGCGAAACGAGCTGACGCCCCAAATATCCTGTAATCGCTCCTAGAGCAGCATATATACCTCCTAATACAGCAGTGACCGCTACCAACCCCCATTGACTCAGGCCGCCAATGGCCACACCTAACCTACTGGCTAACAGGCCCTCGTTCTGCCAGTTGAGTAGGCCACTATATCCTCCCCAAACCAACACCCCAGCTAGCAAACCATAAGCAAAGGCTTGCCCTACGGATTGCACCGGCGCCAAAAGGCCAAATAACAAACCGGCAATGGCAATAGCATACCAGTCAAGGAACTGGTGTAAGATGATTCCAAGTACAATAAATAGAAGGAGGTAGCCCAGATTTCGCATAATTTCACAACTGAGGATGTGCTTCAAATGTAGTACTTTTGAGCCAGATTAATGCCCTACCATGAAGCATCTTGAAAACATCAGTGCCAAGGTCAATGAGACCTTCAGTTTTGACTCCGACAGTATCGACAATCTCGACTTCACTCCCATCGATGACCGTCACTTCCACATTCTAGCCAATGGCCGGTCGTATCGAGCAGAACTCGTAGAACATAATTTTCGCCAGAAGCAGTTTACCGTTAAGATCAATGGTAGCCGCTACAACATTCAACTGGCTGATGCTTATGATCAGATGGTTGAACGCCTTGGACTGAGTGCTCAGAAGAACCACGGTGCCCAAGACATTAAAGCACCCATGCCTGGCTTGGTACTTAAGATTTCAGTAGAAAACGGAGAAACCGTCACCACTGGTCAGCCTATCCTCATCCTCGAGGCCATGAAAATGGAGAACGTCATCAAGGCTGCCTCCGACGGTAAGGTGGCTAGTATCGAAGTTGCAGCAGGTGCCGCAGTAGAAAAAGGTCAGTTGCTGGTGAAGATGGAAGAAGCCTAGCCGCATCAGCACTTCTTAGGCTAAATCTTACTTATTAGCGGTTTTCCCAGGCGAGCATCTGCGCGATCTGGATGTTCACTCAGATTGCTAACTTTACCTAAAAGCATCTATGTCTCGCCTGCCCTTTATATACGTACGCGAAACCGCCGAGAAAGGGCGAGGGGTATTTACTGCACAGGAAATCCCTGCAGGTAGTCCTATAGAATCATGTCCAGTCATTGTTCTATCTCTAGAGGATACTAAGCAAGTTCATAAGACCAGCCTCCACGACTACTACTTCCTCTGGGGAACGGATGGCCAAAGTGCTATTGCATTGGGATTCGGTTCCATCTATAATCATGCCTCCGATGCCAATGCCGATTATGAAATGGACCTCGAAAATACTTCCATCGATATCGTGGCGCTAAGGAATATAGCTCCCGGGGAAGAGATAACGCTCAACTACATGGAAGGCGGACAACAACGAACTGAGCTTTGGTTCGAAGAACGCTAGGTTTTGACCCATTTTCAAAATAGTATTGTCGTTCGCAGCAGAATGTAATGCATTCGCCTTTGCATAGCGCTAACTCTTTTACCACCTCTGCATTTTTCGCTATTTTCCGGTTCTAAACTAGAACATCAAGAGTTGACTACTTGACGTTTGGATGGGTGGGAGTCTGATTGCCAAATTGAAACTTCGCAAAACCTGGAGATTACGAACCCCCTATTGGACAGATGGCAGGTGGCAGCTTTTGTGAGAAAAACATCAGCTTTAAGCCAAATTCACCAATATGTTCACAATGCGAAAAAACCAGCTACTTCTTCTTTTAGCATTGATCGTTTGCCTGCCATTAAGCGCACAAAAGAAACGGCAAAATCAAGAAGCAGAAACGAAAGAAGAAACACCAGCTTATCTGAAATCCAGCACCTACTCTGCCCTCAGTTTCCGGTCGGTAGGTCCAGCAGTGACCTCAGGGCGAATTGCCGACTTCGCGGTCCATCCTGACAACCATGATGTGTACTATGTAGCAACAGCCTCCGGCGGAGTCTGGAAAACCGTAAATCATGGTACTACCTTTAAGCCAATCTTCGACCGTCAAGGTTCCTACTCGATCGGTGTTGTCACCCTCGACCCTCAACAGCCAAGTACAGTGTGGGTCGGAACCGGAGAAAACAACAACCAACGCTCGGTTGCCTATGGCGACGGTGTGTACAAGAGCACCGATGGTGGTAAGACATGGTCTCATAAAGGGCTAAAAACTTCTGAGCATATCGGAGACATCCTGGTTGACCCTACCAATTCGGATATCATTTGGGTAGCAGCCTATGGCCCAGTATGGAGCGATGGTGGCGAACGTGGTGTATACAAAAGTACCGACGGTGGAGATACCTGGACTTGCGTTAAAGCAGTGAGTGATTATACAGGCTGTAATGAGCTGGTCATGGACCCACGCAACCCTAATGTATTGTACGCAGCCTTTCACCAACGCCAGCGTAAGGTATTCACCTACATTGGCGGTGGCCCAGAAACTGCACTATACAAAACGACAGATGGTGGCGAAACTTGGACACAGTTAAAGGGTGGCTTGCCAGGTGGCGATATCGGCCGTATCGGTCTAGACATTTCTCCAGCAAACCCTGACGTACTTTACGCCGTAGTAGAAGCACCAGATAGCAAAGGCGGTATCTATCGCACTCAAGATGGTGGTGCGAGCTGGAGCAAGCGTAGCGGCTACTACACCAGTGGAAACTACTACCAGGAGGTATTTTGTGACCCACATGATGTAGATCGCTTCTACATTGCAAATACCTACTTCCAAATCAGCGATGATGGTGGGAAATCTACCCGCAACTTGGGAGAACTCAACAAGCATATCGACAACCACGCTATGTGGATTGACCCAAACAATACCGACCACTTGTTGGTAGGTTGTGACGGAGGTATTTATGAAACTTGGGATCACGCTGGCACCTGGCACTTCAAGCCCAACCTGCCGGTCACCCAGTTCTACAAGGTATCTACCGATAACGCAGAGCCATTCTACAACATTCATGGTGGAACCCAGGACAACCTGAGTTTAGGTGGCCCAAGCCGTACCACCAGCATGAATGGCATTGTTAACTCCGATTGGTTTGTAACCTCAACGGGTGATGGTTTCGAAACGCAAGTAGACCCTACCAACCCGAATATCATTTACGCTCAGGCGCAATACGGAGCTTTGAGTCGCTATGATCGAGGTACCGGTGAGTACTACTACATCAAGCCAATGGAAGGAAAAGATGAAGCAGCACTTCGTTGGAACTGGGATGCACCACTGTTGATTTCGAGCCACGATAACAAGCGGCTTTATTTTGGTGCCAACAAACTCTTCCGCACAAATGACCAGGGCCATTCATGGGAAGCGATTAGCCCAGACCTGTCACGTCAGCTAGACCGTAACACGCTAGAGGTTATGGGCAAAGTATGGAGCGTGGATGCAGTAATGAAGAACCGCTCGACCGACATCTATGGCCAAATGACAACCATAGCAGAAAGTAGTCTGGACGAAAACATGCTGTGGGTAGGCACTGATGATGGCCTTATTCATGTATCCACGGATGGCGGCCAAAACTGGCAGGCTATTGACAACATCCCTGGCGTACCGGAGCTATGCTATGTGCACCAAATTATTGCTTCTCAGCATGACAAGAACACGGCCTACGCAGCCTTCAACCACCATCGTTTTGGTGACTTCAAGCCATATATCTTCAAGACAACTGATGCCGGGCAAACCTGGACCGCTATCCAGTCTGACCTACCGGAACGTGGTAGTGTATACACGATTGCGGAAGATCACGTAAAGGCTGATCTATTGTTCTGTGGAACGGAATTCGGTGCCTTCTTCAGCCCTAATGGTGGAACGAACTGGGTACAGCTCAAGGCAGGCTTACCGACTATTGCCGTGCGCGACATGGAAATTCAGAAGCGTGAAACCGACCTAGTACTAGGTACTTTCGGCCGTGGATTCTACGTACTGGACAATTATGCTCCACTAAGAGGGATCAACGAAGAGTTTCTTGCTCAGGATGCCGGTATACTACCAATTAAGGATGCCCTACTTTACGTAGAGCGGACAGACATTGGCTTGCGAGATAAGGGACACTTGGGTAGCAGCTACTTCACTACGCCAAACCCAAAGCCGGGCGCCGTATTCACTTACCACCTGAAAGAATCAATTCTCACGCTGGAACAAGAACGCCAGAAGCGCGAAAAGGAAACAGAAAATGACGCTTATCCATCCTTTGATGAGCTACGTGCCGAGGACCGTCAGGAAAAGCCTTACCTCCTGTTTACGATTCGCAACAGCAACGGAGAGGTTATTCGGCATATGAAGGCCTCTGCTACTAAAGGCATTAAGCGTGTTACCTGGGATATGCGTCATGACACACCTGCTCCAGTAGTAGGCCGTTATACACCAGCCCCTGATGTACTCTTTGGCTCTGCGGAGCTAGGTCATCTGGCACGCCCGGGTGAATACAGTGTAGTACTCAGCAAGTATGTTGATGGCGAATTGACTACCCTTACCGAGCCGGTGAGTTTCGAAATTAAGCACTTGAACCAATCGTCTTTCCCTGCTACCGACTGGGCAGCTTACGACGAGTTTGTGAGCAAGGTGGCTGATCTTCGAAAAGCGTTCAGTGCGGCCAATAACATCCGTGCAGAATTGAATCGTAACATTCGTCATATCCAAACTGCGATCCAGGACATGCCTGCACCGGCTCAAGGGCTCCTGGAACAGACCAGCCAGTTGCGGACACAGCTCCAGGACATCAGTCTAAAAATGAATGGCGACCGCACACTAGCGCGTCATCAATTTGAGACGGCTCCTTCAATCGGTTCTCGGATTGGCCGTTGTGAGTACGGAATGTGGGATGTAACTTCCGAACCTACTCAAGTATACCTGGATGCGTACCGTATCGCTGCCAAGCAATTTGGCCCAGTACTACAAGAGCTTAAGCAAGTTGCCTCGCAGATGGAGTCGCTAGAGAAACAACTAGAGCTAAATAATGCTCCATACACGCCTGGTCGTTGGCCAAATTGGACCGGCGAATAATTGAGAAGAACAAAGGATTTGGATAGTTGAGCACTATCCAAATCCTCATTTTATAGGATATTGTTCACCAACTCATACACCAAATACAATTTATCAATGAAATACATCTCGACCATTGCCCTCTTGTTCTGCGCGCTTATGCTTGCGGGCCAGTCGGAGCCGTTGCTGCGGTACCCGGCACTTAGCCCCGATGGCAGCCAGTTGGCTTTCTCTTACCAGGGCGATATTTGGACGGTAGCTGCGGATGGTGGCGTAGCACGTCGTTTGACTATTCATGAAAGTTATGAACGTCTACCGAGCTGGAGCCCTGATGGCACTAAGATTGCATTCCAGGGGAACCGCTACGGCAACGATGACATCTTTGTAATGGATGCTGCCGGTGGAGTACCTCAGCGCCTAACCTACCACTCCGCTGGAGATAATGTGCCACAATGGACACAAGATGGCAACATCATTTTCACTTCAAGTCGCCTGTTCCGCGAAGTGGAGCGTAGTGCAGAAGTATTTATGATTCCTGCTACTGGTGGTACACCAAGCCGCATTATGGACGGCTTTGGAATTCGTGCAACACCTTCTGCGGATGGGCAGTATATCGCCTATGTAGAAGGTAATTGTCGTTTTGTCCGTGAAGTATACACTGGACCTGCTAACCGCAGTATTTCGGTGTACAACAGAAAAGATGGCACCTACGAAAGGGTAGCAAGTTCTGATGCCCAGGAAAGCAATCCGGCTTGGGACAACAAAGGCAACCTGTACTATCTAAGCGCTGAAACTGGCCGCTACAACATTTATCGCCGTACTTCGAGCGGTGAAACAACCGCAATCACAAAATTCAAAGATGAAGGTGTACGTGAGTTTACGGTAAGTGCAGATGGTAGCAAAATCGTTTTCGAGCGTGCCAATGGTTTGTTTAGCATTGCACGTGAAGGCAACCGCCGTCCTCAACCACTGAACATTCAGGTGACCGCTGACTATCGCTTTGACCCTATTGAACAGAAAAACCTGTCAAGAGGAGTTACTGAAATGACTGCTTCACCCAACGGCGACTACCTACTATTTGGTGTACGTGGAGAACTCTTTGTAAAGGCTAATGATAAAGAGAAAAGCAGCAGTGTACAGCTTACGCGCCACGCGTACCGCGACGGAAACGGACAATGGTTGAATGATAGCACTGTTGTCTTCCTTTCAGATCGCGATGGCAACCGCGAATTGTACATGCTTCAGTCTGCCGACCCTGATGAATCGGACATCTACCGGAGCCTAAAGCACCGGACACAGCGCCTAACACAAACCAGTGCCGAAGAGGCCAGCTTTGTGCTGTCTCCTGATCGCAGCAAAGTTGCGCTGCGTCGTGGTCGGGGCCAATTGATTGTAGCTGATATTTCTGAGAGTGGCCTTTCTAACGAAAAGGTTATGCTGGATGGATGGGCTACCGCTAGTGGTATTTGCTGGAGCCCTGATGGTCGCTACCTGGCTTACTCACTTTCTGACTTAGACTTCAACTCAGAAATCTATATCCATCCTATTGATGGTAGTCGCGAGCCAGTTAACGTAAGTATGCACCCACGCGGTGATTATCGCCCTTATTGGAGTGCCGATGGTAGCAAGCTTGGTTTTGTTTCCATTCGTAACAATGGCGACTCTGATCTATGGTTTGCCTGGTTGCGTGAGTCAGACTGGCAAAACACGAAGCAAGACTGGGAATGGGATGAAGACGAAACGGAAGAGGAAACAGATTCTCTTACTCAGATCGACTTTGCAAACATCCACATGCGCCTCGAGCAAGTAACTCGCATGCCAGGAAATGAAGATGATCTAGTAATTAGCGAAGATGGTGAGACCTTCTTCTTTACCACCAATAACGGCGGGCGCAACGGCTCACCAGGTGGATCTGCCTTGATGAGTGTGAAGTGGGATGGAACGGAGCAAAAGACAATGGCTCCTAAGGTTCGTATCTCTCGAATGGCACTAGGCCCTGATGGCAAGAAGCTTTACGTCTTGAAATCTGGAGGTACTATTGCTACTATCAAGACGGATGGCAAGAAACTAGAAGGACAGAGCTTCTCTGCTCGAATGGCGGTTAACCACTACGAAGAGCGCAAGCAAGTATTCAATGAAGCTTGGTCGGCACTCCGCGACGGATTCTACGACCCACAATTCCACGGACAAGATTGGGATGCCCTGCGTGCCTACTACGAGCCATTATGTATGGCAGCTTCCACGGAGCAAGACTTCCGCGACATGTTCAATACCATGCTAGGCCAGTTGAATGCCAGCCACATGGGCATGTATGGATCGAACCCGGAAGAAACGCAGCGTGATCGTACTGGCCTAATCGGTGCTGAAGTAGAACCAGTAACAGGTGGTGTACGCATCACCCGTATTGTGCCTAATTCGCCAGCAGACCGTGAGCGTAGTCAACTGGCAGTTGGCGAAACCATCACTGCAGTAAATGGTGCGGCCGTTCGTGGCAATACCAGCTACTATGATTTGCTAAATGGCACTGCTGATCAGCGGACCCTCCTTAATGTCACTGGAACAGATGGTACCAGCCGCGAGGTGGTCATCCGCCCTACTACCAGCTTGCGTACCGAGCTGTACGAAGCTTGGGTTGCTGAGCGTAAGCGCCTGACGGAGGAGTACTCTGGTGGTCGCCTAGGTTATATCCATATCCAAGGTATGAACTGGCCAAGTTTCGAGCGTTTCGAGCGGGAACTAACGGCTAGTGGCTTGGGTAAAGATGGCATTGTAATCGATGTACGCTACAATGGCGGTGGCTGGACTACCGACATGCTAATGACTGTACTCAATGTACGTCAGCACTCGTATACTGTTCCTCGTGGTGCGGAAGACCGCCTTGAAGGCAATCACCCAAAGTATGCGAACAATTACCCTTATGGTGAGCGTTTGCCACAAGCTGCCTTAACCAAGCCTAGCATCGCATTGTGTAATCAGACTAGCTACTCTAACGCAGAGATCTTCTCACATGCGTTTAAGACACTTGGTCATGGAACACTGGTGGGTATGCCAACCTTTGGTGCTGTTATTTCCACTGGTGGACAGGGACTGATCAACGGAAGCTTCGTACGTATGCCATTCCGTGCCTGGTACGTAAAAGCTACCGGCGAGAATATGGAACTCGGACCAGCTGTACCAGACATTCAATTGGAGAACAGCCCGAACAGCAAGGCGGAAGGACGCGATGAGCAGTTGCAGAAAGCAGTAGATACCCTACTCGAGCAGCTGGACAACAAGTAAATCCGTCCATTTTAGCGCTCAAAAGGCGCTTTCGGAAGCCCAGATTTCAACAGCTGTTGAAGTCTGGGCTTTTTGATTCCAAGCCCTTTCCCTTATTACACTTACACTCGTTGGCCCCTCTAAATGCTCGTCTTAGGCCATAAATTCGGGTGTTCACACCACTCCATAAAGGGTTTCTCATAGAATTCTCTCTTATTTCCGTTAGCTTTAAATTTGTATTAGAGTATCTGTATCTACTTAACACCCCTTGAATGATGAAAATCCGGACATCAACCATGATAGCCCTTGTCGTGCTATCTCTATTTTCAGCTTCCCTTTACGCGCAAGAAACCGTTCCAATAAGATGTGCCACAGATGAGCACCATGCACATAAAATGCAAGATCCGGTGTTCGCCAATAAGTTTCGTGCTATCCAACGCCATGTCAGAGAACAGCTTCAGGATCGAACGCCCAGTTGAGCTTCACCGATTATCATACCTATAGCGGTTCACTTTAGTGGTAGTATTACCAATGCTAATATGTCCTGTATACAAAGTACAGTGGACAATCAAATCGCGGTGCTTAATGAAGACTTCGGTGGCTACAATTCAGACATCTCCACCTATTGCACCCACGCTTCCAATTGTCCATCGGAATATGCACCCAATGCCTTAGCTGGTGGCACTTGTATTCAGTTTTGTCTCGCAACGCAAAACCACCCAGCTGGAAGTGGATTATCCAATGGAGAGTCAGCTTTCACCTTCGGGACATATACATTTGATTCAGGAGCTGCACCCTGGGCAGGCTATATGAACATCTTCGTAAGCGATGTACCGCCCACAGGTTACGGCCCCACCTTACTGGGATTAGCCCCATTATACGGCGGAGCAGATCCTGATGGTAATGGTTTTTTTGTTACTGCTAGAGCCTTTGGCGGCGGTGGCAGTTCCTGTACTTCAGGTATTGCGTTAAATAATAGCAGCTCCTACAACCTTGGCCGTACCGGCACCCACGAAGCGGGCCACTACTTTGGATTGCTTCACATATTCCAAGGCTGTAGTGATGGAGACGGCATTCCTGACACACCTGACCAGGACACCGAGAATGGAGGCACTCCTTCCATCAACTATGGCACCTGTGTCTCAACGGCTAATAACACCTGTGGTACGCAAGATTTCTTCTTCAATTACATGGACTACGTAAATGATGCGGCCATGTACATGTTCACTTCTGACCAGAGTGACCTCATGAACACCACTGCTACCAGTGGAGCCAACCACGGAACCAATCCATACAAAACAGCAGCCACCGTATGCGGTAGCTTACCAACCTATAACCCTACCTACCCAACGGGATGTCCAGTAGGTTCTCCACCGAACTCGGCATTTACTATAAGTGCGTCTAGCCCTTACGAGTTTTGTCCAACTATGAACGAAATTACGTTTACGGATGCATCGACAAACTTCCCCACTGGCTGGTCCTGGAGCTTCAGCGGTGCGGGGGTGACCCCCACCTCTTCCACCGATCAAAATCCAACGATAGAGGTAACTAGTACCGGAACATTAACGGTAACGCTTACCGCTTCCAATTCAGACGGAGCAGATCCTACACCTGCCACGATGAACTACTCCATTACTATCCTACCGGCTGCTGGCTGCGGAGACTGTGGTGAAAGCTTCTTTGACACAGGTGGATCTGGCAGCAACTACAGTAATAACGAAAATGAAACCTGGACCCTTTGTGCAGCAGACCCTGGGGATGTAGTGGTATTTTCCTTTTCCACAATTGATATTGGAATTAACTCAGAGAGTTTCGCCGAAGACGCTTTGTTGGTAAAGTCCGGTAGCACACCTCCTACTGGCATAGGAGATGATGAATATCTTCTCACCAGATCATTTATCTATGAACCCACTGGAGGAGGAAGTTACAGTTCTGATGGTAGCACCACTATTACCTCTACATCTGATTGTATGAGCTTCCGTTTTATATCGAATAGCTCGGGAACAGCTGCCGGATGGGCGGCTACCATTTCTTGTATCACTGCTCCTACTTGTAGTGACGGATTGCAAAACCAGGATGAAGTCTTCGTAGACTGTGGAGGATCCACCTGTAGTGCTTGTCCTACGCCAGAAGATGGCTTCACCTTCTACGATGTAGGAGGTGCAAGCAACGATGCAGGAGTTGACACTAAAACCTGGCAAATATGTGCCAGTAGTGGTAACAGTACCGTCCTAGATTTCACCTTTATCAACATGAGTCCATTTAACAACGGCGTGCTACAAGTCTGGGACAACTCTAACGGCACTGGTGATTGGGACTACTATATTAGTGGAACACAAATAACCGTGGACAATGGAATGGGAGGATTAACATCATACGGTAGCAACATGATCACCTCGACGGATGAGTGTTTCTACTTCCTCTATTTCAATAATGGTTCAGCTAGTGATGGCTGGGCAGCAACTGTAAGTTCCACAGCAACTGTTCCGCTCACGCTGAATGACTTTAAAGCTAGACCAAACGATGAGGCTATCCATCTGGATTGGCTCACAACCCTGGAAGTAGATGTAGATAAATTCATCATTCAACGCCGGGCCGGACTCTCCCCTGATTTCAAAGATCTAGCAGAGCAATCGGCCTGTGGCAACTGCCTGGATGAAAACCGCTACGGCTATGTGGATAAAGCCGTTCAATCTGGCGTCAACTACACCTACCGATTAAAGATGATGGATGTTGATGGCACCTATGAGTACAGCGATATGGTGACCGCGAAAATAGCTAGTGATGGTACTGAATGGTCCGTTTACCCGAACCCTGGCAAGGACCGCTTCACACTGTGGTTGAGTGAGAACCACCGCGCAAACACCTTACTCATTACGGATCAGCTGGGCAGAGAGGTATTCCGAACTGCCATTGAAAATGACAATCAATATCTCGATCTGGATTTAACTAGCCTACAACAAGGTGTATATAAAGTCATATTGATTGAGGGTAATCAATTGCAAACTAAATCGCTGGTGGTTCTTCCATAACCAGTGGCTCATCTGAGATAATCTTTTAAGACCGATACGGGTATTGTCCCGTATCGGTCTTACTGTTGGCACGATGTATTAGATTTGTGCTACAATTCTAAACAACACCTCCTACTATACCAACTTGATGGAACAGGATACCAAAACAATTTCCTCGGAATTAAAATGGCTCGATACCGCCACGCAATTACTAGATAATCGCTTCCGTATTCCAGGCACTGACATCCGATTTGGCCTCGATTTCCTCATTGGCCTGATGCCGGGTATTGGAGATATCGCTTCGCTGAGTATTAGTGGCCTTTTGGTCACTGTAATGGCTCGTAAGGGAGCCAGTGGCATGGTAATCCTCAAGATGCTCTGGAATATCCTCATTGATGCTATAGTTGGTACCGTACCAATACTAGGAGACATCTTCGATCTTGCCTACCGAGCTAATCGCAGAAACTTGGAACTCTTACAGGAGCACTACGTGGAGGGCGAACATGATGGCAGTGCCTGGCCGGTGGTAATCTTTATACTCCTTATCGTTCTTGGGCTGATTGTAGCGGCAACTTATGCGGTGTGGTGGGTATTAGCGGAAAGCTATTCTATTCTGGTGGGATAATCCAACGTCTTTTTCGAGGAAGCAGCATTACCCCTCATCCTGGCCATCGCAAGAAAATATGCCCTACCCTATCGCGAATCGCTTGCGATGAGCTCGGCGCGCGGAGCGGGCAAGGGCTAAGGATAGGAAGGCCGACGACAGGAGCGCCTGGATAGCCTGGCGCTACGCCC
>ENA-UENT01000033-UENT01000033.1-marine-metagenome-genome-assembly--contig:-NODE-33-length-112793-cov-7.615529_pt1 | contig 112793 bp, 78 predicted proteins | sample MGYA00237879_ERZ529330 | MGnify/ENA primary metagenome ERZ529330 (study PRJEB26372, sample SAMN05368345) | marine metagenome | biome: cultured habitat; feature: ocean water; material: water; isolation... | reverse complement strand
ACTTCCCGTAAAATAAAAGTGTACGGCAATGAAAAGGATAAAACAATACATAATTATTACAGCAAGAAGAATGGAAAATGATGACGCTTGCCTTACTTTTGCTGCACACGCACCTGGATCCCCAACCATTCTTTTCCTTAAAGACCAAAATATGAAATTCCGCTACTGCTCCTCGCAGCTGCGGACCACGCTTTTTATTGATCAGGAACCAAGATGACCATGACTCGAACACTACTCTTGCTTGTTTTTGGTGCACTACTGTTTGGTGCCTTCCCACTCAAAGCACAACTGGACTGTTGCTCTCCCGCCCCACTCGCCGGACCGGGACCCATTAATGTACCTACAGTTGCCGGGCCTGGAAATGATAACGATAACCTGGCTAGTGGTACCTGCCTGGTCGGTGGAGAACACGACACCTATTATTTTATTTTCGAAGCGACCAGCGCCGGAACTTTCGAAATGCTGCTTACGCCTAACAATCTGGGTGCGGATTATGATTTTGCCTTGCTGGCAAATGCCTGCCCGGGGAACGCGGGGTCCCAGCAAATCTCCTGTAATTACGTAGGGCCCATCAATACCCCACCTTTTGTGCCCACTGGCATCGCGACCAACCCGCAGGCTTCCTGGGGGATTACTGGTGCCGCCGAATGGGAAAATACGGTCAACCTGACAGCCGGTACGACTTACCTGCTTATTCTGGACAACATCACCGGTAATGATGTAGGCTTTTCGCTCGAAATCGGGGGTACCGCAACTATCGCACCGGGTGATCCGGGCGGAGGGCCTGATCCTACTATCTTTCCAGCGGGGCCTTTTTGCCCGGAAGACCCGCCTTTTCAACTGACGGCCAACCCACCGGGCGGTACCTGGGGCGGTGATGCCACCAGTACCGGCTTGTTTGTACCCGCGAACAATGGCCCCGGTATGCATGAGGTGACGTACTCTACCCCCGGAGCAATCTGCCCTAATGAGGCGACACTTGATATTCAGGTCCTTTCCGGCCCAACGATCGTCATCAACTCCGGACAGCCTCTTTGCCCGGAAGGGCCTCCGGTTACCCTAACCGCCACTCCTCCAGGGGGTACCTGGGGCGGTGTTGCCACACCCTCCGGACAGGTTAACCCCCAAGCTTTAGGTGTGGGCTCCTTTCAGGTGACTTACACCGCTACCGGTCCGAATGGATGTTCAGGGACGCAAACTGGCTTTGTAACGATTCTGCCGCCGCCAACGGTGACCTTCTCTACTCCCGGGCCTTTTTGTATGAGCGAGGGTGTCGTCACCCTGCAGGCTCAGCCTTTTGGAGGCACCTGGGGCGGTGTGGCACTACCCAACGGGCAAGTCATCACCGGGGTCCTCGGGCCGGGCATTCACACCGCTACCTATACCTATACAGACAATAACGGCTGTACCACTACCGAAGATCTGGTTTTTGAGATTGTCGCTAATCCCATCGTTGCGATTGTAGAGCCGGACCCATTTTGCCAGGACGATCTGCCGGTGGTCCTTGAAGCTTTTCCCACAGGCGGCACCTGGGGCGGCGCGGCAGCTCCAAATGGTTTATTTGACCCTCAACAGGCCGGACCGGGATTCCACCTCGTGACGTACACCTTTACGGATGCGAATTTCTGCACGGCTACGGACGACTTCCTGATTGAAGTTGCAATACCGCCTTTCACCTATATTGATGCGCCACAGGGACCATTTTGCAGCAGTAGCCCACCCGTGCCCCTCACCGGTATTCCCGGCGGTGGCGTATGGGGGGGTGAAGCTACGCCAGGCGGCACCTTCGACCCATCCGGGCGGACCAATGGCACCTACACCGTAACCTATACCTTCACAGATGCCAATGGGTGTGTAGCGGTGGCTACTCTTGACCTTGAAATCAGCTCTGACCTTCAGGTGAGTATTCAAGACCCCGGCCCTTACTGTGAAGGGGCTATGCCGGATACGCTCATAGCGTCTCCGGCGGGCGGCACCTGGTCGGGCGATGTGGATGCACAGGGCATTTTTGACCCCTCTGCACTGACACCAGGCACCTATCAGGCGATTTACGATTACACCGATCCGGAAGGTTGTGAAGGTACCGATACCCTGCAACTGGACATCCTGCCTCTGCCGGTAGTCCTGATTGATTCTGTGGGCACGCTTTGCGAAGATGCAGCGCCCATCAACCTTTCTGCCACACCAATGGGCGGTACCTGGTCGGGCGATGCCTCCACGATCGGGGTATTCGATCCCAATGCCAACGGGCCGGGTACCTACCAGGCTATTTATACTTTTGAGAATGCTGCCGGTTGTTCTGATGCGGATACGATTTCCATCACTGTGAGCCCCTTGCCTGCGCCTGTTATCGCTACTGCCGGGCCATTTTGTGCCAATGACACCCTTCAGCCCCTTTCTGCCAGCCCAGCCGGAGGGGTTTGGTCGGGCGCTGCTGATACTCAGGGCAACGTAGACCCCACTGCACTGGGTGGCGGGCTGCATGAAGTGACCTATACCTTCACCACAACCGAGGGCTGTACCGCCGCTGATACGCTGACTATTGAAATCTTCGATTTGCCTTCAGGCATAATCAGTGGCAATGGCAGCATCTGCCAGGGCAGCGGGGATACGGTGGCTTTAACACTCGACTTTACCGGGCAGCCGCCTCTCACTTATACCGTGGCTATTGATGGAGATGCTCAGCCTGCCCTAACGACCAATGACCTGACTGCGGTCTTCAATGCCACACTCCCTGGTAGTTACACTTTACTGAATGTAACAGATGGGAATGGCTGTACAGTGACTGGTACCGGCAATGCCGAAGTGGTACTGAACACAGCTCCAACCGTTTCCGGTATCATGACCACCTGCGACTCTACCAACACCAACTACACGCTAAGCTTCAGCATTAGCGGAGGGGACAGCACCACCTATCAGTTGCAATTCAGCGATGGCACGATTGTGAATAATACCCCACCGGATTATACCACGCCGCCCCTTGCCAATGGTAGCGCCTACAGTATCACCGTCACCGATGCCAATGACTGCAACCCCACGGTCGTTTCCGGAACTTTCTCCTGCGATTGTGCTACGGTCGCTGGTTCCATGGCCACCAATCTGGTCACCGCTTGTGAGGATGAGGCCGCTACATTGATTTTCAATCAGGATGCTCAGCTAGACCCCAATGACACCCTGCTGTTCGTATTGCATGACAACAACGGCACTTCACTGGGTTCCATCTTTGCAGAAAACGACAGCCCGGTATTCAACTTTCAGGCGGGCATGAATTTTGGCCAGACCTATTATGTATCCGCAGTAGCTACAGATGTCACCCCGGGCGGCGCTCCCGACTACAGTAGCCCCTGCCTTTCGGTTTCCATTGGTGCGCCTGTAGTATTTTACGCGCTGCCAGCTGGCACCCTAACCGGAGATACCGCTATTTGTGAAGGGGCTACAGCCCTGCTTACCTTTGACTTCGCCGGTACTGCCCCCTTCGATTTCACCTACGAAGCCAATGGGGTGCTCAATACGGTTGAGAATGTCAACTCGCCTTATTCACTGCCGGTGATGCCGGATGGAGCCGCGACTTATGTGCTGACCAGCCTTAGTGACAGCTCTCCGGCCGGTTGCAGCAACATATTGTCAGACAGCGCCACTGTAATCCTCAATTTCCCAACGAGTGCCAACCAGACATTGGAAATTTGCCAGGGGGACAGCCTGCTGCTAGGCGGTGCTTTCCAAACCATGCCAGGCACCTATGTGGACACCCTGGTCGGTTCCAATAGCTGCGACAGCCTGTTGTTTTCCACCCTTGTGGTCAATATTCCGGATACGACCCTGCTCAGTGACACCAACTGCGATCCGGCGCAAACCGGGACTTTTACGGAAGTGCTGACCAATACCGATGGCTGCGATAGTGTCATCATAACCACCGTCTCTCTGCTGCTCAGTGATACGGTCATGGTGCAGCTCGAATCCTGTGACCCGGCAGAGGTGGGCACAACGGAGGAGCTCTTTAGCAATCAGGACGGGTGCGACAGCCTCGTTATCACCACCACTACCCTGCTGCCCAGTGATACCACTTTCGTGGAAATCAGTTCCTGTGACCCGGCGGATGTTGGCACTACAGAAGACCTCCTGATGAATCAGTTTGGGTGCGATAGCCTCGTCGTAACGACAACGCTTTTCCTGGAAAGCGATACCACGCTGCTCGATGCGACCACCTGTGACCCGATAGAGGTAGGCACAACGGAGGAACTCTTTAGCAATCAGGACGGATGCGACAGCCTCGTCATCACCACCACTACTCTTTTGCCGAGCGACACCGTCTTTCTGGATGCCACCAGCTGCAACCCGGCGGACGTGGGTACGGCCGAAGTCCTGCTGACCAATCAGTTCGGGTGTGACAGCCTGGTGGTTACAACAACGACATTACTACCCAGCGACACGACCTTCCTCGATGCAGCCAGTTGTGATCCGGCGGAAGTAGGCACAGCCGAAGTACTGCTGGTCAATCAGTTTGGGTGCGACAGTCTGATCGTGACCACCACTACCCTCCTGCCCAGCGATACGGTGCAGGTGGCAGCGGAGACCTGCGACCCGGCAGAGGCAGGTACAACGCAGGAAGTATTTACGAATCAGTTCGGGTGCGATAGTCTGGTAATCACCGTTACCAGCCTGCTGCCCAGTGACACTACTATGGTGGAAGCAGGCAGTTGCGATCCGGCGGAAGTGGGGACAGAGGAGATTCTACTGACTAATCAATTTGGCTGTGACAGCCTCATCGTGACCATCACGAGCCTGCTGCCCAGTGATACCACTTTCCTGACTCAGTCCAGTTGCGACCCGGCCGATGTAGGCACAGAGGAGACCTTATTGTCTAATCAGTTTGGGTGCGACAGCCTGATCATCACCACCACTACCCTGCTAACGAGCGACACCACCATAGTAAGCGCCAGCAGTTGCGACCCGGCTGATGTAGGGACTATGCAGAAATTATTCACCAATCAGAATGGGTGCGATAGCTTAGTCATTACCACCACTACCCTGCTGCCTTCAGATACCACACTGATCAATACCGCTTCCTGCCAGCCGGAGGATGTGGGGACCGTGACCGAAATCCTAACCAATCAGTTTGGGTGCGATAGCGTGGTGATTACAACCACCACCCTGGCCCCGCTGGAAATTGCTGCAAATGTAACGTCCAGCTACGGCCCGTTTGAGGTCAGCTGTGCCGGTGGCGATGATGGCATGGCTGCAGTAGATATCCTCAGCACCGAATTTGAGCCGCCCTTTAGCTACAGCTGGTCTACCGGGGCGAGTACGCCAGAGGTCGGCAATTTACCGGCAGGTACCCACTACGTGACGGTCTCCAGTGCCAATGGCTGCATTGCGGTGGATTCTGTGACGCTCACTGCCCCGGAGGATCTGCTGATCAACCTGAACGTGAGCCCTATCTCCTGCTTTGGAGAAACCGATGGGGCTGTACAGGTTGTGGCGGAAGGAGGCACACCGCCTTACGTTTATGCCCTTGACGGTGGTGCTTTCCAAAACAACAGCACCTTTACCGGGCTGGAAGATGGCAACTATACCGTTGCAGTACAGGATGTGAATGGTTGCGTGACCACCGCTGCTATCCTCATCAATCAGCCACTTGAGCTGGAAGTCAGTTTGGGCGAAGACATCGACATTCAGACCGGTGCATCAGCTATTCTGGCCATTGAGACCAACATCGAACCTGAAGATATCGACACCATCATCTGGGAGCCCCGCTTCCCAACCGAATGCCCCGATTGCCTGGAGCAGGTAGTCACGCCTCTGGTCACCACGGCCTATTCGGTGATGGTGCAGGACATCAATGGCTGTATGGCGGGAGACCAAGTCAACATCATTGTGGACCAGCGCCAAAGTGTGTACCTTCCCAACGTCTTCTCTCCTAATGAGGATGGCGTCAATGACATCTTCTATGTTCAGGGAGATGACCGGGTAGAGCAGGTCGATGAATTCCAGGTTTACAACCGATGGGGAGAGCCCGTCTTTGAAGCCTACAACTTCCCCATCAATGACGATCAGTTTGGCTGGGATGGCACCTTCCGCGGCGACCTCATGAATAGCGGCGTCTTCGTGTACTACGTAACGGTGACCTTCAAGAACGGTACCACTGCGCAGTTCAAAGGCGATGTGATTCTGATGCGGTAAATTTGACTGTCTGCTAACGACAACGCCCGGTAAGCAACAAGGCTCACCGGGCGTTTTTTATTTACAGGCGCAGAGTCGGTCCTAGCAAATCAGCTCCTTCTCTTCCAGGATCGTCAGCACCGCTTCATCCATCAGGATTTGAGCCAGGCTGTCGACTTTCGCCAGTTCGTACTTGTAGAAAAACTTAAGGGTATGCACCTTGCTCTCGTAGAAAGCCGTAGTGTACGTATCATCGCCGGTGACGAGAGCCTGCTTGGCAGCAGTCGCCATTTTGAGCCATTGCCAGCCCACCACTACCGTGCTCATCATCTGCATGAAAAGGGTCGCGTCGGACAGGTAGCGCTCGTACTGCCCTTTCACGGCGTAGGGCATCAGCTTGCCCAGTACTTTTTGCACCAGCTGTAATTTTTGGCCTAGCATACCAGCGTAAGGCTTGAGCTCATCGTAGGTCAGTGCCGCTTCCATGTCCTTTTGCACTTCGGCAGCCAGGTATTCAAGGGCTTTGCCTTTCTGCATCGTCACTTTGCGCCCCAGGAGATCCTGCGACTGAATGCCAGTGGTGCCTTCGTAAATAGACATAATCCGGATATCTCTCAGGTATTGCTGCAGCACAAAATCAGTACAGAAACCATAGCCTCCCAGCACCTGCAGCCCATTGTCTACGGCTTCCCGGCACTTCTCAGATGGGTAGGTTTTGGCAATCGGCGTAAGCAACTCCAACAGGAGGTAGTACTTTTCATGGTCTTCCCCTTCGGATACCATTTCCAGGTCATGGTACAGTGCCGTCTGATTAACCACGCTCAATGCCCCTTCGTATATAGCTTTTTGCAGAAGCAGCATCCGGCGTACATCCGGGTGGTTGATGATAAGCGTCTGCTCCTCAGACACATCCTTCGTCCCATCGTTTTTCAGGCGGCGGCCCTGCGGGCGCTCCTGTGCGTACTGCAGGGAAGCGTGATAGGCAGCCGAAGCGATAGATACCGCACCTCGCCCTACCGCGATCCGCGCCTCATTCATCATTTGGAACATGTACTTCAGCCCCTTATGCGGCTCACCTACGAGCCAGCCGGTAGACCCTTCATTTTCTCCAAATACCAGGTGGGTGGTACAGTAACCCTTTTGGCCCATTTTTTGGTAATCGCCTGCCGTGATGACGTCGTTGGGTACCAGGTTGCCTGCTTCCGGGCGCTTTTTCGGCACCACAAACAGGGAAATACCCTTTGTCCCTGCCGGTGCGCCTTCGATGCGGGCCAGCACGAGGTGCACGAAGTTGTCGTTGTGCTCATGATCCCCTCCGGAGATGAAAATTTTCTGCCCTTTGATCCGGTAAGTGCCATCCTCCTGAGGGTAGGCGGTAGTGGTGATATCCGAAAGTGAGCTGCCTGCCTGTGGCTCCGTGAGGCACATGGTACCGCCCCACTGACCGCCCAGCATTTTGCCCACAAAGGTTTCGTTCAGCCATTCGTTGCCAAAGGCAATAATGAGGTGAGCAGCACCGGCGGTCAGCCCCAGGTAGCCCGGTATGTTATTGTTGGCTGCTTCCATAATATAGTAGGCCGCGTGAAAGGCCATGCCCGGCAGTTGAAGCCCGCCGGCTTCCATATCGTAGGACGCGCCAATTACGCCCAGTTCACCTCCTTTTTTCATCGCCTCCCCTACAGCAGGGTGCACAACGATTTTGCCATCCTTAAAGTGCGCCGGGGCTTCATCCATTTCCCGGAAGGAAGGGTATAAATCCTGATCGGAGAAATCCTTGATGGAGTCCAGAAAGATATCCACTGCATCCTTATCGTATTCCGCATAACGGGCATACTGAAAAAGCTGCGGCATATCGTGCACCTGATAAAGCTGAAAGCGCAGGGTGTCCATATTGACGTACTCGGCCATGGGTCTAACTCTTTTTTATAGGTAATGATTTTACCCGCATAATATCGGCATATTTGACCGGACACGCAATAAAATTTAGCGAAAATTCGCTAAAGTCTTTAAATCCGCTCCAACGCTCCCACCAAATACCGCCAAAACTTCTGCACCGAAGCAATATTTACCTGCTCATCGGGCGAGTGGGCGTGGTGGATAGTGGGCCCAAAGGAAATCATATCCAGCTCCGGCATGTGCTGACTGAGAATACCGCATTCCAGGCCGGCGTGACAGGCAGAGACCTTAGGGGCATCGTCGAAGAGGTCTTTGTACAGGCCTTCCATCGTACGCATGATTTTGGAATCGGCATCAGGGGCCCAACCGGGGTAGTCGCCATCGTTGACCACTGTCGCACCAGCGGCTTCAAAGGCAGCACGAACGGCAGCAGCCACATCATGCTTACCCGACTCAATGGAACTGCGCTGCAGGCTCTGCGTCACAAAACTTCCGTTCTTCACAATCACCCGCGCCAGGCTACTGGAGGTTTCCACCAGATTGGGGATATCGGGGCTCATGCGCCAGACGCCATTGGGGACGGCGTAAAGAGCAGCGAGGACTTTTTCCTGGTCTTCCAACCGCATGACCTTTTCGGGGATAGTGGTTTCAGCCTGTTCAATCGTCATTCCAGGCTCAATGCTGGCAAACTCACGCAACATTTCCCGGCGACGGGCTTCAAAGGCTTCCAGAAAGGCAGTCAGATGCCCGTTGGGAACCACCACTATGGCTACAGACTCCCGGGGAATGGCGTTGCGGAGGCTGCCGCCATCAATGGAGGCGATACGGAGCCCATAGGGTTCACCGGTTTTGTACAGCAGGCGGTTCATTAGCTTATTGGCATTCGCCCGCCCTTTGTGGATATCCATACCGGAGTGGCCGCCTTTCAGCCCGCGGACAGTTAGTTGCAAAGCTGTACTGTTGACGGGTGGGGCTTCTTCCATGTAGTCCATTTGGGTATTGCTGTCAATACCGCCTGCACAGCCAATAGTTAGTTCGTCGTCTTCTTCGGAATCCAGGTTAAGCAGGATGCTGCCCTCCAGCATGCTCGCATCGAGCCCCTTGGCACCGGTCATGCCTGTTTCTTCATCTATGGTAAAAAGGGCTTCAATGGGCGGGTGCTTCAGGTCATCGGCTTCCAGCACAGCCATGATGGCAGCCACGCCAATACCATTGTCTGCGCCCAGCGTGGTGCCTTCTGCGGTTACCCATTCACCCTGTATAGTGCTACGGATACCCTCGGTATTGAAGTCGAAGTCGGTGCCGGCATTTTTTTGATGCACCATATCGAGATGAGATTGCAGAATGACTGTGGGTCGGTTTTCCATGCCGGGCGTCGCGGGCTTTTTGATGACGACGTTGCCCAGTTCATCGACCAGGGTGGGCAGTTTCAGGCTTTCGCCGAAGGCGCGCATGAAGGCAATGACCCGGTCTTCCTTTTTGGAAGGGCGGGGCACAGCGTTCAGGGCTTCGAAATTTTTCCAGATGGGCTTGGGCTCAAGGCTTAGGGTGGGAATTTGACTCATGGTATTTTTTGCTATTGTTGTCTTGTTCTTATGATTTAACAGCTTGGGGGGCTTGCAAGGTTCACGGAGGGGGTTCACGCAAAGGCCGCAAAGGGGGTCGCAAAGGCCGTGGAGGGGGTCACGCAAAGACCGCAAAGGGGTTCGCAAAGGTCGCAGAGGATAGCGGCTAAAGGATTCAGCCGCAACCGTTACCGGTTTCCCTCATTAGGATACCTCAAAAAGACGGTAAAAACGAAAAGACGGTCATCCAAAACGCCCAACCGTTGTTTTCAAAAATAACCTTATCGGCTTTACCGGTTATTCTCCGGGAATCTAGCAGAAAAAATTAAATTTCACTAATTATGGATGCGAGAACTTGTCCAAACTGCCAATACCGATACAGCCCCAAAGCGTACCTCAGCGGCATGCTATTCCGTAGCCTGGGGGACACCTGGCCCTGCCCGGAGTGTGGGACGGACCTCCGCTTTGACCGCAAACGGCGGTTGCTGGTGGCACTGGGATTTACGGTTTGGATGGGCGCGCTTTTCCTGCTAAAGGAAGCTCTTGGGCTAAACGGTGCTCAAATTTTGTGGCTGCTGCCGCTTATCCCGTTTGGGGCGCTGTTTTACCTGTTGGACCGCTTCAGGCGGGCGGCGTCCTAATGCTGCAACAACCAGCAGTAGTGAATCTTAGGATTGCGGAAATCCTTGGGGATGGTAGCGCCGGTGATGTCTTTGATGCGGCTGGCGTGCAACTTTTCCGGTTCCAGTTTGAACTTGCGGAAATTGGTGGAAAAATACAGCAGCCCTTCCGGTGAAAGGCGTTTCAGGCAGCCGTTGATGAGCTCGGGGTGGTCGCGCTGGGTATCAAGGATATCATACATGGCTTTGGAGTTGGAAAAGGTAGGCGGATCGAGCACGATGAGGTCATACATTTGCGCCACCGGCTGTTGCAGCCAGGCTTTGACGTCAGCGCGGACGTATTCGTGCTGGGAGCCCATGAGACCGTTCTGCTCCAGGTTGCGCTTAGCCCAATCCAAATAGGTATTCGACAAGTCCATGGTGGTGGTTGCAGTTGCGCCGCCCGCTGCCGCATAAACGGTAAAGGAGCCGGTGTAGGCAAAAAGGTTGAGCACGCGCTTACCTTCGGCCTGAGCACGGACGGCTTCCCGGGTGGGGCGATGGTCCAAAAACAGCCCGGTATCCAGGTAGTCGGCCAGATTAACGATGAACTGCAGCCCGTTTTCCTGTACGGTGATTTCTGATTGCTGTTCGCTCAGCTTTTCATATTGCTCCCGGCCTTTCTGAGGCTTGCGCTCTTTGTAGTAAATGTTGGCATTGGGCACCTCCAGGGCTTCGCTCAGTGCCCGGCGGGTGCCGGCCCGCCACAACCGGTAGGAATCCTCATCCATGCCGTGGTCTTTTTTGTACTCCGCAACGTGAAGATAGGCCTCGTACCGGTCTACCGCCAGGGGAAAGCTCGGCAGGTCAGCATCATACACCCGGTAGCAGGTAATGTTTTTCTTACGCGCCCACTTGCGCAGGTGCTTGTCCATTTTGCGCAGACGGTTGGCGAAGCTGTCGAAGTCAAAAGAGCTCATATAAAATATTTGTGCCCAAGGTAATAATCCGCACCCTGGGCACAAAACACTTTTTACCGGACGATCTTCTTTACACCCGGTTAATCAGCAGTAATTGCTTCGTGATGAGTTTGCCATCTTGCTGAATGGTCAGGAATAGATTCCCGGGCGTAACGCCACTCAGGTCGATTTCCTCATCAAAATAGCCATCAAACTGATTGAGCTGCTGCTGATATACGACTCTGCCGGAGACATCTGTGATTTGCACGCTTACCGGTGCCTCTTCTGCCGCAAACTGTACCCGGATCATTCCGTAGCTCGGATTCGGGAATGCCCGGTAATTGCCCAGCTCAAGGGTGCTTTCCGGTACATCCATCGCTTCCTCAACGATGGCGGGAGCTTCTTCTTCCACGCGCTCGCAGAGGTAGAATTTTGCGCCTAAATCCTTAATCATACCGCCCCGGTTGATGGTCAGCATAAACTCATCGCCGGGTTCATGCTTGTTGCGTTCTTTGAGCAATTCAGAATTGCCTTTGACCTTCACGCCATCCATAGCCAGGATGACATCACCGGGCTGAACGCCGTATTCCTCAGCCGGTGTACCACCGATAATATTGGTCACCTGCACGCCCTCGCCATTCGCGCCGGTACCGCCAACGTAGACACCGATAAACACATCACAGGGCTCCCGGTCTTCATTGAGCACCGTGCGCATGTATTCTTTCTCGCCCAGCACTACGGAAAGGGTCTGTGGCTGTCCATCGCGCAGCACCTGAACCTCCACCTGCTGCCCGGGCTCCAGTTTTTGCAAAACGCCACTCAGCCCATAGGTGCCATTGGTAGCATAACCGGTAATCGACTGAATCACATCGCCTTTCTGAATGCCGCCGGCCTGCGCACCAGTCCCATCGACTACACCGCGTACATCAACCCCTGCATTATCATCGGTACTGCCCGGGTAAATCCCTAAAAAGGCTTTGACCGCTTTGACTTTTTTGGTGCGGCTGTTGGGGTGTGGCCCACGGATGCGTTCCTCAATCACTTTCGTGAAATCGCCGGCATCCCCATTCATAAAAATGCGGACTTCCTCAATTTCTTCGTTTTCATCATTTGAATTGGCACGGCGGAAAAACAGGACCGGCTCATCGTCCGCCTCACCGGAAGGCTCCTCTCCCATGACCACCTGAATGTCAACGGATACGGCTCCTTCATCTTCGGTCAGGGTTTCCAGGTAAGCTTCCGGATCTTCATCACCGGAGAGCCGCTTCTTAACCGTGGTTACGGTGCCGTCCTCGTGGGTCACGGTCTTGATTACAGTAATGGAACGATCGCCCTCCTGCGCCTGCAAAGGCGTGCTCAGGACCAGGCAAAAGGCACAGGCGGCCATAAAAAGATAGGTAAACTGCTTTTTCATAAACGTCGGGTGTTTTGATTTTTTAAATTAAATCATCGCCCGGAAGACGATTGATTTACCCAAAAAGTTACATACACCCTTAGGGACAGATAATTATTTGGAGCGTTGCATAAAACACAAGATAGTTGAATTATCGATTTTGCTCCAGAAGCTGCTCAAGCATAAACATTACCTTTTCTTTTTCCCCCTTCTTCAATTGCACCTCATCAAGCATTTGCACTTTTAAAAAATCCCAAAGTGCCTCCACATCAGCCTGTTGAATTTTATTCTTAAACGCCGTCACTTTGTCCTGAGAAAGTTTGCTGAGCTCTGATAAATCTGATACACTCAATGTTGGTAGCTTAAGCTGAAGTTGAAGAAAAGTAAGTAGGCGCTCTTTTCTGACACCCTCCTCACGCCCTAATTCCAAAAACTGCTCCAAAGTACTCATAGCATCCGGTTTAGTGGTGAATTCTATTTGTTCCAACTCTTTCATAAACGCTGCTGGCGACCGCTCCGCAACTCCTAATATGTAGGTAATTGTCGCCCGCATTTTGTCTTTATCCGTTGCTCCTTCAAAAATAACATCCAAATACTGAATTATCAAGTCAGGTTTATGCCGCATTGACATGGTAAGCAGCAAACTCCTGAAGTAACTAAGTTCGAGTTTAGCCATTGCTTCCGGAGACAAACGCCCTACATCTTCAAACAGGAAATTGAAGTCCGGCAGGTACTCCTTTATCATCTCATAGTAGGGCGCTTTATCAAACAATGCTCCGATCGTTTTGGGAGACCAGGATTCTTTCCCGTTGTAAAACACCACGGGCAGTACAGGTTCCGGTTCTCTCCTACCCTGCTTAACAACATTATACATCAGTTGAAATACATATAGCCCAACCTGAATAGCTACATATTTTTCAGGCTTCGATTTATGTTCAAATAAGAGGCAAAAGTAAAAGCTTGACCCCTCCTCTCCTTTGAAACGGCATCTGTAGACAACATCAGCATCAAACAATTGAAGGTTTGGATGAATGGCTGTAGTTTGCTCTTGCTTTAGGCTTTTCAAATCAGCAATCGCTGCAATAGCAGGATAAAAATAGGTTAGATAATCACTTACAACCTGTGGATCACTCATCGCCTGACGAAAAAAACGATCGTCAGGCTGAAAGACTTTTTTATTCTTTTTCATACAGAGGGCGATTAGCCACCCCTAAAATAACACAAAATATATTTAATTACAACATTTTTAAACAAAAAAAATCACGATACCACCCGCACCATACTAAACCCATTCCCCTGCTTCGTCACCTGCACCTGCGTAGCGATGCGCTCCTTCAGGGCTTTGACGTGAGAAATGATGCCAATGGTCTTCCCGCTTGCCTGCAGATTTTCCAGGGTGGCAATAGCCAGGTCGAGGGTATTTTCATCCAGCGTACCGAAGCCTTCATCAATGAAGAGGGATTGAATCTGCGTATCCCGCCCGGCCAGTTCGCTGAGGCCGAGGGCCAGAGCAAGGCTCACCAGGAAACTCTCGCCGCCGGAAAGGGTATTCATGGAGCGCCGGTTGTCGGCCTGATAGGTGTCTACGATGTCGAGTTCTAACGTATCGCCTTCCCGTTTTTGGATGAGGTAGCGCCCGTGGAGCTGCTGCAAGTGGATATTGGCCAGTTGTGTCAGCTTTTGCAGGGTGAGCCCCTGTGCGAACATCCGGAACTTCTTCCCATCCGCCTGCCCGATGATGTCGTTGAGGGCGGCCCAGCGTTGGTAGCCTTTGCGTTGTTGCGCCAGTTGTTCTGCCAGACCGGCGGCCTTAGCCTGTTGTGCCTGATAGCGGCGCTGTTGTTCTGTGAGTGCGCCCGTTCGTTGTTGCACAGCAGATAAAGCTTCTGCGGCTTCTTCCAATGCCGTTTCCAGCTCGTCGGCAGGGCGGTCCGTGAGGGCGCGGGCTTTTTCTTGCTCCAGGTCGGCTGTCGTCTCTTTCAGGCGCTGTTGGACCTGTTGTTGTTGCTGCCGCAGGGTTTCAGCCTCCGTTTCGAGGGACTGGGCTTCCGATTCGGTTAGCAAGGCAGACTGCGCAGTAGCGGCATCTTCGAAACCTGCAGACTGGGCGGCTTTGGCCAGCTCGTCTTCAAATCCTTTAACCTTCGCAGATTGGCTGATTTGCTGTTCCTGCTTTTCCTTAAGGCTGGATTGGGTGGTGAGTACGGCCTGCTCTGCTTTGACGGCGGCATCCTGTGCTTCGTCCCGCTGCGCTTCGGCCTGCTCCTGCTGCTCCTGTAGTGCCTGCCCCACCTTGACCGGATCTTTGTCGCCAAATAAGGCTTCGCGTTCCTGCTGTAGCTGGGCAAGGGCTGATTGAGTTTCCTTTACCGCAGCTTCCTGTTCCTGTACCACTGCCTGCCGTTCTTCCAGCTGCTGATTGAGCTGCTCCAATTGGGCTTCCAGCACGGCGGTTTCCTTTGCTAAGGCATCGGCTTCTCCTTTTTGGGCAGCCCAGGCTTCCCGCCGCTCTTCCAGGGTTTGGAACATGGCTTTGGCGGTCTTCAGCTCGAAGGCAAAACCGTGGGGCTCCAGCAATTGATTAATGCGGGCGGTGCCTTCCTCAAATTGCCGGGCTTTTTCGGCCTGCTCCTGTTGCAATCGGTTGACTTCAGCTTCCAGCAATCGCTGATCAGCGGCGGCATCATGGTAGCGGCGTTCGGCTTTTTCCAGGTCTGCCTTTATCGCATCCAGGGACTTCAGGACCTGCCCCAGGGTTTTTCGGTCGGCCTGCCGCTGTTCCAGTTCGGCTTGTACAGCGTTTAGCTCGCCACTCAGGGACGAGGCTTTCACCCATTGGCTTTCTTTGGGTTGAAGGGCAGCGATCTGCTCTTCATGGGCCACGAGTTGCTCGTATTGCTCCTGCAATTTACCGGCCAGATCTTTTTTCTCATCGCCCTGCAACTGCTCGATGCGCATTTCGATCTGCTGCTGCTCGGTCAGGAGTTGCCGTTGCTGCTGCTGGGCTTTTTCCAGTTGCGCTTCTGCACGCTTCAGGTCCTCCCGTGCTTCATCCACAAAGGGCTTCACTTCTTTTTCCCGGAAGGGATGATGGGTGGACAGGCAAAGCGGGCAGGCCTCGCCTTCTTTCAGGTTAGCACGGTCCTTCTCATAGTTGGCAATAGCCTGCTGCTGCTCAAAAATCCGGCTGCGGTACTGCCGGGTCTTTTGTAATTGATCGATCTGATCGAGGGTGCCTAGGACTTCGGTGTTCAGAATGCGGTCGCGGGACTGCAGCTCTTCCAGTTCGGCCTCCAGGCGGCTGTAGTTCGCCAGCAGTTTTTCGTAATCCCGGCTGAGGGTTTGTAGTTTTTCCAGGCGGGTTTGCCGTTGCGTGAGCCCGGTGATTTCCTCGTGCAGGCGGTCCATCAGGGAGCTGGTATCGGTGGTGAAAGACCTGGGCGCCAGTTGCTCCAGCTGGCTCAGTGTTTGGTCTCTTTTTTGTTTTAAATCATCGGGCTGTTGCTGCAGTGTGGACAGAGCGGCGGCGCCTGTCTTCTGCTTATTTTCCTGCTGTTCCAGCTTTTTGCTGATGGCCTGTTGTTCCTTGAAGCTGCCAGCCAGCTGTTTCCGTTGCTCGCGGATGCCCGGCAGGTCTTCGGCCAGTTTTGACCAGGGGGCGTGGGTTTCCAGCCATTGGCCAACCGATTCCGCCTTTTCTCTGGCCGTTTGCAAAGCGGTGGCTGTTTTTTGCTGTTGCTGCGTAGTTTTCTGCAGGTCCTCCCGGGCATGGGCAAGGGCTTGCTGCTGTTTTTCCAACGTCGGAAGCTGACCGGCGATGGTCAGATCCAGGGCTTTGACCTTTTCCAGCACCGGTGCCTGCTTTTGCTGTGCTGCTTTGGCCGATTTGAGGGCATTGGCAGCGGCGGTGCTATTGTTTTTTGCTGCTTCGAGCTGTTGCTGTAAGGTCGGGAGGGCCTGTTCGTCCTTTGCAATACCTTCGTTGAGGGCCTGCAGCTGCCCGGTGGCGTCCTGCAGGCGCTGAATGGGCAATTGCAGGGGCAGGGCTTTGCGGTGGAGGGCAAGGCGCCCGGCTTTGGGCTGGAAAGCGGTAAATTGTTCTTCCAGGTTGTTAGCTTCCTGCTGCAGGCGTTGTTCTTTTTGCTGTAGTTTTTCCAGCTGAAGCAGCCAGTTGAGTTGTTCCCGGAGTTGCTGCTCTTCTGCCCGGTGGGATTTGACGGTATTTTGGAGTTCTTTTAATTGCTGATCAAGCGCAGCGGCTTCTTCTTCGGAAAGCAGGTCTAGCATTTCGAGCTCCTGTTCCAGGGCTTCCAGCCTCTGCTTTTCCAGTTTGTGGCGCTCAAAGGCGGCTTTACTAAGGTCAGAATAGATAGCGGTGCCGGTGATGCGCTCCAGCAGTTCGCTGCGGTCGCGCTCGTCTGCTTTGAGAAAGGCGGCAAAATCGCCCTGTGACAGCAGCACGGACCGGCAGAAGCGGTCGTAGTCCAGTCCTGTGATCTCAACGATTTTTTCATTGACCTCCCGTTTTTTCTCTCCGATGATTTCGAAGGCCTGCTTTTCGGCATTCCAGTGGGACAGTTCCCGGCGGGAGGGCTGCAGGGCACCCTCTGCTTTTTCATGGGCCCGCCAGATGCTCCACTTGCTGCGGTAGCGTTCCTGACCGACTTCAAACTCTACCTCGGCCAGGCTTTTGCCAGTGCCGTAGGACATGATTTCGCCTTCATCTGCCTTCCGGGGCACTTGCCCGTACAACGCCAGGGTGAGGGCATCAAGAATGGTGCTTTTGCCCGCACCCGTATCTCCGGTGATGGCAAACAGCCCACTTTCTGACAAGGGGGACTGGTCAAAACGAAGTTCCTGCTCTGTGCGCAGGGAATTGAGGTTCAGAAAGCGTATGGTATTGATTCTCATCGGTTAAAGTCCAGGGTATGAAAGCTATACTTCTTCTTGTTCGGTCATCCAGGACTGCAACTCCCGGAAAGTAGCGAGCAGTTCGTCCATTTGGTCGGGGGGGCTGCCGTATTGTTCACACTTCATTTTGAAGACTTCTTCGGCTTGCAGGGTGTCGAGGTCGGGGGCATTTTGCTGGGCCAGCTCCTGCCGTTGCGGGTAAAGGGCCTGTATCTTCAGGATGGATGCGCCGCCACCGTTGGCTTCCAGGGCGTCCTGCAAAAGGGTGCTCAGCTCCGGCACCATGCGGTCCAGTTCCACACTGACCTCAATCCAGGGCTCCAGCCCTTCCCGGTCTTTTTGGACGAAGCGGGACAGGCTTTCCAGCACTTCTTCCAGATTCCCGCTGATGCCCTTTAACCGCCGGAATACCGGCACCGGCAGGCTGCGTATGTTATCCAGCGTTTTGCCAGACCATTCCAATACATAAATGGCTTTCTCATCCTTCGTTTCACTAAAGCTCAGCGGGATAAGCGAGCCCGAATACCGCACGTGGTCCAATCCACCCACCACCTGCGCCCGGTGAATATGCCCCAGTGCCACATAATCAAATAAATCCGGAAACTGCCGCGCCTCGATGTTTTCTGTATTGCCGATGTAGATATTGTCCTGCCTGCCGGAGGCACCTGCCCCGGTGGCGTAGAGGTGCCCGGTTGCAATCACCGGCACGCCCGAGGTATCGAACTGCTCCGAAAGGTAAGCCGCCACGTCATCGTAGTGTTTTTTGATACCGGCGCGGATTTGCTCCACCCGGTCGTAGCCCGTTTCCCCGGCCACACTGTAGCGCAGGTCGCGGTCGCGCAGAAAAGGGACCGCTGCGATGATCGCCTCTACCCTGCCGGCTTCGTCTTTCCAGACCACGACTTCATCAGCAGGGGCTTCGCCTGCCGCGCCCACCACATGCACATTCAGTGCCTGCAACAGCTCCCGGGGCGCATTGAGCATAGCCGGAGAATCGTGGTTGCCCCCGGTGATCACTACGTGCCGGCAGTTGGTATTCAGCAGTTTGCGCAAAAACTGATAGTATAGGCTGCGGGCGTAATTGGGCGGATTGCCAATATCGAAAATATCACCGGCAACAATAAGCCCGTCGGCCTGCTCTTGTTCAATAGCCTGCAATAGCCAGTCCAGAGCCAGGCGGTGCTCTTCTTCCCGGTCGTTGTACAATAGTTTCTGGCCCAGGTGCCAGTCGGAGGTGTGGATGATTTTCATAATATTCCGGTAAGGAAGCAGTATACGTTTTTTTAGCCAATCAGCGCTACTCAACGACCGATCAAATGCATTTCCACCCAATCCAGCACCGGGTCAGCGGTATTCAGGTAGCTGTCCTTATCTGCTTCTACCCAATGATCCGGAAGAAGCACGTCTTTTGGAGCTTCCGGCGCTGGCCGCTTTTTGTACCAGACCGAAATTGAAATTTCTTCCTTGCTGTTAGGCAGGTTCACTCTGGATACAGCGGTTGCCCCTTCCGGCCGTTCACTAACCACCGTCCCAACCAGCTGCCCAATGCCATTGTCTTTTACCAGCGTAGCCAAACCGGCAGCGGCGCTACCAGTTTGAGGCCCAACCAGAAAAATAACCTGCCCGTTATACTCGGGTACGGGCGGCCGAAAGTATACCGGAGACCTGGGGTCCATGACAGGAGCAAAGAAATCAGCCTGTTCTAATCCGGCAGCGATTTCCAGACTGTCTACATTCACGAGTGTGCCATCGGCGGGCAATGATTGATTGAGTTTTTGGCAAGCACGGTCCAGCGCTTTCCACTCTTCCTGGAATTGGGACCTTGATAAGGGAGAAAGGTAAATGTAGTCCTGTATGGGGCGCACAGCTGCCTGCGGGGCCAAAGCGTAGAGTAAAGGACGGGCCATTTCCAGATCGCCTCCACCGTTATTGCGCAGGTCGATAACCAGGGTCCGAAGGTTTTTAGCGTTTAAATCGGTAAATACCTCCTGTAAAAAGGCATCAAAGTCCTCAGCATTGGGCCTGATCCAGCGAGTGGATTCCCCCTTTGCTGCCCTCCGGTACTCCCGCCTGAGAAATAGTCGGGCGAGCGGGCGGATAGGTGCCCGGACGTAGGTCTTCAGGCCATCCATCACTACTTCCCGGTCAAACATACCATTGAATTGAAAGTACCCGTATCCTTTATCTTCGATGGCCTGATACCAGAACCCATCCTGGCGAGGTTTGGAATGACTACGGCGGGGCTTTTGGCTTTGCAGGTTGAAAGACTTACTGGGACCGGGGGCAACCCTAAGCTGCCTGGGCCCATCCGGGCAGGAACACTCAAGGGATAGGCCCTGTGCCGTATCGACATCCATACGGGCCAGGAGGCGGGGCCGGGAAAACAGCCAGCGCCGGTAGAGGTCGTCGCGAATGCCATATTCATGTTCCCGGGCCGTCATTTCCCCAAACGCTGCGGACAGGCTGTCCAAGCTTCGGTTGCCAATTTGATCCACCCAACAACCAATCCAGGATGCCCCATAAATGGAATCGATGCGCTCAATATACCAGCCATAGCCTTCGTTTCGGGGGGCATAATTCAGCTGATAAGGATAAAACAGAGGTTCTTTCGGGTACCAGGACTTTAGCTGCCGGGTATGGTCATTACGGAAGGTGGCCAGTAATCGCTGCAATTCCCACCGGAATTCCTGTGGGCTGCATGGCAGGGCTAACGCTGCGATTCCGGCTTGCTCCAGGGCATCAAACGCTGCCGGCGAAAGGATAGATTCCCAATCGGGATAACTTTCACGTATCAATCGGGCTGCGAAAAGGTAGTCTTGCTGATAAGGGTTGAGCGCCTTGTAAGCTGGTGTTTGAGTGACCGGGTGGCTGACCGGCTTGGTACCTTTAAGCAGCACCTGTTCAAAGGAGCAGGAAGAGAGCAGGAGGCCAAATAGCAGTAATGTAAAAACCTTCTTCATCGGGGTGCGCATTATTGATGCAATGAAAGTACGCAATTCTTTCTTAAGAAAATCGGCACAATCCGTGAATTGGCTCTACCGAGGCATTTCATCCTGGAAGTCAACTTCTAATTGATCTCCACCTGATACTGCAAGACCGCCATCCAGAGCCGGTCGGTTTCGAAGACGCCGTTTTCCTGGGCCTGGAAAATGGGGCGGTTCTGTGCGCCCAGCGTCAGCTTACTGTTGTGCCCGTTGAACAACAGGTTGACCGCCAGCTCATAGGCCAGCATAGGGTCGGAAAGCCGGTCGTAACGGGCGTATTCCACAGAGGCATTGGGCTGCAGGCGGGCTTGAGTTGGCGTGCCCCCTTTTGGCAATAAATAGCCGGTTTGCCAAAACAGCACCTGCCCGGTACCAATCATTGGGAAGGCAGCGCCGGTGCCATTGAAGCTGGCTTCGCTCAGTAATAAGCCGGTGGCAGGATTGTTGGCGCCTAGGTTGCGCAGGTAGCCGGGCCCAAAGTCGTAATTGAAAAAGCCGAGGTAAGCCGTAAAGGCATCGGCAGTGCCCTTAAACACGGGCCACTCCACGTACAGGTCTGCGGCAAAGTGGAACATATCATGGTAATCGGGGCTCAACGCGCTGCCCGTCCACATCGCGCGGGGCTGCCAGGCAAAGCCTGCGCCCAGGTTGAAGATTTTCTTTTTGCCCAGGTAAGTACCGGCTCCAAAGGGCCCGTTTCCCTCATGGTCAGCAAACTGATGCTTGAGGTAGAAGGACCAGCGCAGGCGTGGGCGGGTATTGGCCCAGTCAGCGTAGGCACCGGGGTCGCCACTATCGTACTTTATCGGATTGTTCATGACGGCGCGGTAATCCCAGTTGCCAGCCTGCCCCTTCACCCAAATGCCCAGGTTGCGCCCCAGGTGATCGGTCTGGTTGACAGAGTAAAGGGAAAACAGGGGCGCATCCAGCCCCAGCATGGAGCGGCTGCTGCGCAAATTCAGGCGGCTCAGCCCGTGGTAGCCGGATTTCCCAAAACCAACGGCCAGGGTCCGGTGAAAGGCATACTCTGCGTAAAGGTCCAACACCCCGATTTGGAAGTCTGCATTGTTGCGGTAGTTGAGGTTGTTATTGCCAAAACCAGCGTAAACGAAAAGCTCGGGGGTCAGCTGCCCGCAGAAGTTCATCCGCAGGCGGCGGATGGATACATCGAAGTACTCACTGGTGGGCTCGCCGTAGATAACGGTACCGGGGTTCATCTGCGTATACCGCCCCCAGAGCTGGGCGCGAAGACTGGCTTTGAGGTAAGTCTGCCCGGTGGTATCCAGGTTGTACCGCAGTACGCCCTGTCCTTGCAGCACGCTCCATCCCATCATCAACACCACCAGAATTTGCAGGAACCGTTTCATATCGTCATGCTTTTGCCCGCAAGGAACAAAAGGCAGCACACTTCCGCAGTGACTTATCTCAGGGGGAGGGGTGATTTAGTGTTAAAATTACACTATGTGCGACTAAATGAGCATTCTGGAGTAAAAATGGCTTTTCAGGAGCTCTGCCCCGGTTTTTCCAGGTAGAACCTGCCGGATCCCAGAAGAAACCGGGATACGACAGGAGCAATGAGCTTGCTGGTGTAGAGCTTGAGCCCGGCACTTCCCAAGCGCTCTGCCCCAGCTTGACCTACAGAGCAAACCTCCTCACCCTAGCCCTAATCCACAAATAATATGCGCCCGCTCGTGGTACGCTGAAACGGCTGTTGATCCAGCTCCCTGAAGCAGTCAAGCCTTGCGCGCCAGAAATAAATCCCCGCAGCCAAAGAAAGCTTTGTCTGGCTCAGGCTTTCCTGATCGCCTGACCAGACTTTCTGCCCGGCGGCATTGAAGAGTTCAAGGGTGTAACTTTCCACATTTCGGGAAGGTAAAGGACGCAATTCGGCAGGCAGCCTACTGGGAGAAGGAAAGGTAATATCACAGAAACACCCATCGGTTTCAACGGTAAAAGACTGCTGGAGGATATCACATCCATAGTAATGATTGAGCGTATACCTTCCTGGCCTCCGGGTTTGCAGCACAGGTTCTATACCTTCCCCAACCCAGTAATAGCCATCTGCATCAGGCAACCCCTCGAGCATTGCACTGCCACTATCGCAAATCACAGTGTCCTTTGGAGGTAATTGGGTGATAGAGCTGCCTGTTTCTCCGCATCGTTCCAACACGACCTGATCTACATAGTAGTAAGCCCAGGGCAAAGCATTGTCAACCCCTGTTTCCTCAAAAGTAGTACTTGCCTGATCGTATAGATTGCCAATAAGCAGGTATTCTTCGCCACCCTCAGCCAGGTACTGCCCCCGGACTTCCATCCATCCGGAAGTATCCGAAAGGACACGACCTTCAAGGTTTTTTACCGAATAATGGTACTTGCTCAAGCTGTCCTGTTCAGGCCGGTTGTGCAACAGCATAGCCCCAAAATCATCAGTCCGAAACTTTGACCGCTCCAAGAGACTAACCTGAAAGGTTAGGGTATAAACCTCTCCCGGCTCCAATGGCGCTGTCAACTGCACTGCAAGAAACTCCCGGGCATCCAAAGGATAAACAATCATACCTGCATATCCATCGCCCATATAAGGCTCCTGAAATCCACGATGATTAGCCGGCACACTGGCAACAGCGGCATAAGACCGATGAAAAAACTCTGTCGTGAACCCCAATACGAACCAGTCTACAGAACGATTGACCCCTGTTGGCCTGAATTCCGGATCATCAATTACCAGCTCAAAGGACGGATTCGGTACCAGGTTTTGAGCTGATATGTTCTGAATCATTAGAGCATGAGCCACCAGGTAAAACCCTACCCTTAAGACTAAAAAAATCACCTTCAGTATTTTGAAAGACATTATTCGGCAATAAGAAGTCGTTTGAAAATTTTCTTACACAAACATAGCCACGAGAGACTTTTCGAATATATTTAAACGCCCAGACCCAATAAGCTAAATTCATTGGTATTTAGCTTATTGGGTCTAGGGAATATCCTTTTCCAACTAGCAAATGTATAAGTAAATGGTTTTATAATAGAAGTCCGTACAAGTTCCTCCTGAGCAATTATAGGTGTAACTCATTGTGACTCCTACAGGAATATTGGTGCTACTACCTCCTTTATTTGCAAAGGTTGCAACAACATCTATGTCAACTGTATAAGTCGGGCTAACACCACTCCAAGGGCCTCCTCCGCAAACAACTACTCCCGGGTCAAAAGTCCAGTCTATATCTGTTACATTGCTCCCACATGGAAAGCTATATAAGTTTTGTACTAGTAGTTCGACTTCTGCACAGTCATTAGATGTTGTATTGCACCCTGTCTGATCATACGTAAAAGTCATAGAGCAAGAAGAATCACTTAAATCATTAGCTGAAACTTCATGGAATGATATAAAAGCAGAGGAAAAAATAGTGAGAATGGTTAAGGTTTTCAATAAGTTAAGCATGGTAATGTTTTTTATAGTTTTAGACAATGTACCATGTAAGATGCAAAAAAAAACAGAAGCTCCTAATTTTTAACACTTCGGGAGCAGAAAACTTAAAGGCATGATGAGCTATCCATTTTGCCGGTTCCACGGTTTTGCCAGGAAATCTGCCGGATACCGGTAAACTACCCGCGAGGTAAGCTCCGCGACAGGAGTACTGGCTGCTGGGGTAGAGCTTAAACCCGGCAATTGCCAGGCGCTCTGCTCCAGCTTTTCCTGGGAGAACCTGCCGGATACCGGTAAAACCGGGACACGACAGGAGCACCGAGCTGAAGTTAGGGCGCGAAGGGAATGCACACCCTAACACGTTGCGAAGTCAGGGATACAGCAAATACCCCTCCCGCATCTCCCGGTAAGCCGTCAGCCCTTCTGCCCAGGATGCCCGGATTTCCTCCGCCGATTGACCGGCGATAATGGCTTTGCGCAAGGCATCCGTGCCCGCCAGCTTGTCAATGAATAGGGTCTCCAAAAAGAAGTTCGCCTTATCCGGGTAGGCTTGATAGAAATCAACGAGGTAGTCGAGGTTCAGGTAGCCTTGCTGTCGAATGTGCTCAGGTGCAGTGGTGGCCAGAGAAAAGCCGCGGCAGCGCTTACCTTCCAGTTTGGGATATTTGGCGCCCGGCATGGGCTCCGGCGTGAAGTAGTAATCGCCAATGGTGGCGTCGGGATGGCCATAGACCTGGAATTGGGTGTTCGTCCCCCGGCCTACGCTGACCACCGTGCCTTCAAAAAAACAAAGCGACGGATAAAGGTAAATGGAGCGGTTATTGGGCAGGTTCGGGCTGGGCTTTACCGGCAATTCGTAGGGTGTGGAATGGGTATAGTTCAGGCAGGGCACCACTTCCAGTTCGCACTTGATACCACCCTTAAGCCAGCCTTCGCCATTGACCATTTTGGCATATTCCGCAACCGTCATGCCGTGTACAATCGGCACCCGGTGCATGCCTACAAAGGACTTGAAATCCGGGTCAAGGATTGGGCCGTCCACGTAATGCCCGTTAGGGTTGGGGCGGTCGAGGACGAGGACTTTGATGCCTTGTTCCGCACATGCCTCCATGACGTAGTGCAGGGTGGAAATGTAGGTGTAAAAGCGCACCCCCACATCCTGAATGTCGAAAACCACGACATCCAGGCCTTGCAGTTGGGAAGGTTTCGGCTTTTTATTGTCGCCGTAGAGGGAAATGATGGGCAGCCCGGTTTGTTTGTCTTTGCCATCCGTCACCGTCTCTCCGGCATCAGCTGTGCCCCGGAAGCCATGTTCCGGTGCGAAGATCTGCCTGACGTTGACGCCCTGAGCCAGGAGCGTATCCACCAGATGCGTGCTGCCCACCGTCGAGGTAGGGTTGACGACCAGCCCCACGCCTTTGGCTTTCTGCAAGTCCGGCAAATAGGCGTCCATACGCGCTGCACCGAGAACGAGCGTGCTATCGATGTCCACAGCCGATGGTATATCAACCGGCTGAACCGCCTTTTCTGACACACTTTTTGCACAATTTAGTGGCAAAAAGCCCAGTATTACAAACAAAATTTTTAACTTCACAACATATTGTTTTTACTGACGGAAATTAAACTATGCAACCCAAGCGTTACGCGATTGTCGACCTGGAGACTACCGGTGGCCGGGCTTCCCGCCACAAGATCATTGAAGTGGGCATTGTCCTTCACGATGGGCAGCAAGTCCTGGACACCTACAGTTCTTTGGTCAACCCCGAGTGCTACGTCCCCTACGGCATCACACAACTAACGGGCATTACGCAGGAAATGGTGCAAGATGCGCCCAAATTCTACGAAGTAGCCCGAAAGATAGTGGAAATGACGGAAGGCGCCATTTTCGTGGCGCATAATGTGCGCTTTGACTACAGCTTCCTGAGGGAAGAGTTCAAACGGCTGGGCTATACCTATTCCCGGAGGAACCTGTGCACGGTCCGCCTGAGCCGCAAAGCTTTCCCGGGGCTGCCATCCTACAGTCTGGGCAACCTCATCAAATGGATGGGCTGGAAAGCCGATGCCCGCCACCGCGCACTGGATGACGCCCTCGCCACAGCAGAGCTGCTGCGCCGCATTCTGGCAGAAGAGGACAATCAAAAGCAAGTCGTGGACATGGTCAACCTGGGCATCAAAGAATCCCTGCTGCCCAAGTCCTTCGATATGGAAAAGATGCATGCCCTGCCTGAGGAATGCGGGGTGTACTACCTGCACAACGCTCAGGGAGAAGTGGTTTACGTAGGCAAGAGCATCAACATCAAAAAGCGCATTGCCGAGCACTTCGCCGACAAAACAGAGAAAGCGGGGAAGCTGCAACGGCATGTGCACGATATTTCCTACGAAATTACCGGCAGCGAGCTGGTGGCCCTTTTGCTGGAAAGCCACGAGATCAAACGCCTCCATCCGCCCATCAACCGGGCACAGCGGGTGCGGCGCTTCCCTTATCTGGTGCATACCTTTACAGATGAGGCCGGCTATATTTGCTATGAAGCCACACAGGCAAATGCTGCCCGCCGGAAAACCCTGCAGGTCATTTCGGAGTATCCCAAATTTGCCCACGCCCGCAACCACCTCAACCGCGTCCGGGAAGCCTTTGAGCTTTGTGCCCGGCTTTGCAAACTACAGCCCGGCAACAGCGGTCCCTGCTTCCACTACCACATCAAGCAGTGCCACGGTGCCTGTGCCGAACAGGAATCAGTGGAAGACTATAATGAGCGGGCCCTGGCAGCCAGAGAAGTGCTTTCCACAGTCTTCGAAGAAGACTTTTTCCTGCTGGATGAAGGCAGGGAGCCTGGAGAATTGGCAGTCATTCTGGTTGAAAATGGCAATTATCAGGGCTTTGGCTACCTCGATGAGGAAGGGCTGAATGGCAGCATGGACAACCTCCGGGACGCCATTACACCCTACGCCGGCAATCCGGAAACCACGCGCCTCATACAGCGCTACCTGAACAAAAAGCCACACCTGAAGCGCATTCCGGTGCAGACGGAAGCGGTGGAATGGTAGAGGGTTAGAACAATAGCCAGCGCATCAGGAGGTAGCCCCCAGCCAAAACGGCCCCAATCAGGAGCAGCTCCACCCACAATCGCCGCTTTTGGGCATCCTCCACCCTTGACATCGCCCGCCCGGATAACTTTCTTGGCGGATATCGGCGTGCGGTTTCAGGTTTTGCCTGTTTAAAGCCTGAGGTCAGGCGTTGTAAACTACGGTTGTTTTTGATAGCGGTAATGGCGGCAGATGCGAATCCCATAGTAGCATAGTTTGGGTTTTTAAACTGGTCTTTCAAAATCTCAAATAGTCCTAATTTGGTAACAGCCATTATTTACTGAACAACAAATTTAATAGTCCCCCTTCCTTTACCATTATCCAGTTCTATGAAGTAATTCCCTTTAGCCAGAAATTCGACATCGACAGGGAAGACTTGCTGACCAATGGTTGCCATCTCTTTCTGCTGCCTGAGCAGGACGCCGTTTATGTTGTATACGCTTATCGTGACTTCGCTGATTTCTGCTGAATCGTAGCTTAAGAAAAGCATAGGCGAAGTGGAAGGGTTGGGAAATACAGTGAATGAAAACGTAGTTTCTGTTTTCGAATATTCCATTGAAGAAGACTCAACTCCCTCATTGATGTACAGTTTAGAGATTACCCCCTCTCCCGGGCCTCTTTTTCCTGTAATGAGTACATCCAGATTGCCGTCGCTGCTTACATCGGCAAAGGCAACTGAGCCGGAAGAAACGCCATCTAACGCCGCACCTGACAATTCGGAGAAATTGCCCGCCCCATCATTGATATATAATTTTGATATTGGAACTTCTGTGCCGGTAATCCCTGTGAGGAGTACATCCAGATCATCATCATTGTCTACGTCCGCAAAGGCAATTGAACTTTCTGATACGGGTTCAAAAGGAGCACCTTGGATTTCGGTGAAATTGCCTCCACCGTCATTTATATACAATTTCGAGGTTGGTAAATCCGAGCCATCTCGCCCTGTAAGCAGCAAATCTTGATCGTTGTCGCCATCTATGTCCGCAAAGGCGACTGAGCCCGCATCAACGCTTTCTAAAGTAGTTCCCATCAACTCGGAATAATTGCCCACACCGTCGTTTACATAGATCTGCGATATTTTAATATCCGAATTGGCTTTTCCGGTAATTAGTAAATCGAGGTCATCGTCGCTATCTATATCGGCAAAGGCAACCGAACTCAAAAAAACGCCCTCTAAGAACAGATCTGCTTTTTCGGTAAAAGTACCTTCACCATCGTTAAGGTATAGCTTAGAAACCAATGTTGGCCCAGGAGGAACTCTAAATCCCGAAATCAGTACATCTAAATCGTTGTCACTATCTACATCCGCAAAGGCAACCGATCCAGACGCAATTCCCTCAAAAGTTGTGCCCATCACCTCAGTAAAACTCCCCATCCCATCATTAGCGTAGAGTTTGGAGGTATGATCCGATGAACTGCTTCGTCCTGTAATAAGTACATCCTGGTCATTATCGTTATCTATATCTGCGAAGGCAATCGAGCTTAGATATACGGGTTCGAAGGGGGTGGCTTGCACTTCAGTGAAGTTACCTAAACTATCATTTATATATAGTTTTGATATTCCGATACCTGCGGTATTTCCTCCTGTAATAAGTACATCTTGGTCGTTGTCACCATCAATATCCGCGAAGGCCACTGAGCTGATAAAAATACTTTCAAAGGGCGGAGCGGGATTGACCTCAACGAAAGTTTGAGCTGAGAGTAGCTGGGATAGAATAAAAAATGAGAGTAGCCATTTCAACTTCATTGGAATTGGTTTTTTAAATAGATAAATAGGTTTTATTTTCAGCCTTTCAGTCAGCGACCTGTATACCAGACCCTGCCAGCTATTGCTGATTATGGAACTATCACACTAATTAATGTTTGCCGTCAATATATCAATTCCTGCGCAGTAATGCAAGGTATCTTTTTCGTATTAATACCTAAATGCAGAATCCTGCTGCCGGATTGGTTGATGGGATTGACGCTCTTCCCAATGACAACCCCATCTTCAGGGCAAAAGTATTCCTTGACGGTTTTTCCAAAAATGGTTTTGACGGCGGCAATTTTATCGCCCTTCTTTAATTGCTGCCCGAGCTGCGGGAAGACATTGAGAATCCCCCCTTCATCAGTGTACAGCCAATAGGAGGAGTCGCATAGGGTAATTTCATCTGCCGGGCAAAGGATTTCACCGGGCAGCATCTTCAGGTCGTAGAGTATGTTTCTGACGCCTACCAGGCTGTCGTTGATCACATCCCGTTGGAATAAATGGGGATCTCGCAATTCTATGGTGATGGTCTTGATGCCATGTATGGCGGCCCGCCCCCTTAGCGTTATGCCGATGGGCGTATGGTTGAGAATGATCTCGGGGTTCTGCAGCCTTGCCATCCTTGAGCTCATTTCATCAGACATATCAGCTCGGATATAGTAGGTGTTCACACGCCCGAAGCTTGCGGTATGCAAATCGATCAGGTAGTCAAATTTCTTGACGATCCTTTCAAAAAGCCGGTAGACATACAGCTCACTTTGGGTACCATCGCGCTTGCCCGGACTGATCCGGTTGAGGTCGACACCATCGTTGAAAGCCCTTTGCTCCAGCAACAGCCCGGGGACATTTGCGACGAGTACGCCCACAATAGTCCCCTTCAGCTCCTCCAGATTTAAGTCGTTGATGAGCTTTTGGATGACCGGGATGCCGTTCAGCTCATTGCCGTGCAGGGCGGCATTCAGCCCAAGCACCGGACCGTCTTCCTTGCCCCGGGCAATAATGATGGGTATCCGGACCGGCTCACCAATCCCATTGTTGATGATGTGCAACCACGCTTCGCTGATCTGCCCCTTTGGGAAGCTTTCAATATTTAGCTCTTTGATCCGATAAGAATGCTGTCCTTCCATTGCCCTGTTGTTTTTTATTCATGACAACCAACGGTACAATATACGAAAGCCCTGTTCATCGTTGCCTAAATTCCAGCCGGTCTCCATCGTCATTAAACCGGATCGTGTTTTGGTCAATGGAAATGAAATACCAATCGTCATCGAGCTCGTCAAAGTTTCCGACATTAGGAAAGTCCATGTACAATTCCACCCTCCCGTCATCACGAAAAACATTATATGTCCCTGTAACAGTATCACTATCACCCACTGCCGCTACATTGCCGTTTGAACTGAAGTTAAAAACATAGGACTCAAAATAATCGGTCTCATCATCTCCATCATCTGTCAAAAGGGTAATGATTAAACCTGCATCATGCATCAAGAAAGAAGTAACAGCGCCAGCATCATTTGTTGATGGACTAACGTCGCTGCCATCATTCTGACTACATCCGATAAACACCAATGAGCAAGCCAGCATGGTAGCAAAACAAAAGAAAGCATTACAATTACCTTTCATAGCATTACTTTAATTTTAAATAATACCCTATTGACACCTTACCTTAATTTTGGTTCTGCCGCCAGCATTTTTTTATTCAAAAAAAACGCTATGCTCCCCTGTCATCGCAATGCCCGCTGCATCCGCTTTATCCGGCCGGGATAAAGCACCAGCTGAATGAAGTTGAACTCCAGCTGCCGGAAGGAGACTCCACCCTCAGGTCCTATATTTTGAGTTGGTGTATACCGCAAATTGGTGCGCAGGATAAAGCCCTGCAGCTGATTGGGCCGGATATCCCAGCCGAAGGTCACGCCCGGCACCCATTGTACTTCGCTGCCCTCGTAAGGCGTAGACCGCTGCACCGTTTCCTCCATGCTGAGCCACTCGCGGCTGAGGTGGGGGCCAATAAACGGTACGAAGCCATGGTAATCAAAGAGGAATTTATAGGCTTCGAGGGTTAAGGCCCGGCGTTGCAGGACCTGAGCAGTGCCGTAAGCCGAACGCTCCGACCGGTTCGCCCGGAAAGCCAGGTTCAGGTGGGCATCCCAGGGATAGTGGTAGTAGCCCAGCCCAAATTCCGGGAAGATCGCCGCACCGCTATGGCGGCCTATCGCCGGGTACAGTTTATCATTGCGCGGTGAGCGGCCTAGTATGAAGGCAGATGAAGGGCCCACGGCTACCGACCAGCCGCTGAGGGCTCGCTTTTCTTCCAGGCGCTCCACAGTTGCAGCCGTCTGACCGCTCTTCCAGCTTTTCTCCGCACTGAGGGTAGTCTCTATCTGCCAGTTGCAGCCCAGCCAGAAGTAGGTGGAGGGGAGCTCAATCTCTACCGCATCATTCAGGCTGACGTAGTAGTCCGTTTGGTTATTCAAAAACTGACCCGCGCCCAATTCAAACAACAGCTGCTTGCGCTGCCAGGTCAGCCCCAACTGTACCGGAAACCGCGTCTGATGCGCAAATGCCCCCGAGCCCCGGTTGCTGTTCTGTTGCCAGTCGCTTATTGCAAAGGCGGCACCGGCGAAAGGCCGGAGTTTCTTTTCCTCAATGCGCCAGGGGTATACCCGCAGCCCGGTTTCCACACCGGGGTTGAAGGTGTAATCTCCACCGAAAGGCACACTGCTGTCCAGCACATTCGCAACGGGTATGGAGATGTAGAAATTGGCGTGCCCCCAAAAGTGCGTCCCTGCGATATTGATACGCGGGACAAGGGCTGCAGTGGGCGTAAAATCCGACAAGCTGCCGTCTCCATCCAGCGCGAAAGTCTGCCCCGATGCCGGAAAGAATACCGCGTCCGCCCCGACCAGCAACTGCGCAAAGCGGTGACGGGTTTGCCCGCCCTCCACGTAAGGCTGTGCAATCGCCTGGATATAAAAAATAGTGGTCAGTAAACTAAGCCATAGGTACCGCATAGGTCAAATATTTTCAAACAAAAATACACTCTTTTGGGGCGCTGAGGTTGTGACAATCATATTTATCGGTTAGACATCTCCGAGCCTCACTTTGCACTCCTTGGCGTACCCTCTGCGTGCCCCCTCACCCCAAAACCCAATACAACATCAACACCCCCACCAAAACCGTCACCCCCTGGGCAGCTGTAATCAGCGTAAAACTCCGGTACGCCTCCCGCATTTCCATGCCGCTAAACTGCGTGACCACCCAAAAGTAACTGTCGTTGGCATGAGAGACCGTCATCGCGCCACCGCCAATGGCCAATACCAGGAGCGACAGTTCCACCGGGCTCTCCATCCCGAGTTGCAAGGCCACCGGCGCCAGCAGAGAGGAGGTAATCACCAGCGCATTGGTAGAGGAGCCCTGTGCCGTTTTCAAAAACGCCGCAATCAGAAAAGCGACCACCAGCACACCTGCTCCGGCATAACCGCCACTGCCCAGGCTGCCTTCTACCAGCTCCGCTACCGGTGTGGCTTTCAGAACGCCCCCAAAAGCACCACCCGCACCCGTTATAATGAGAATAGGGCCTGCCAGTTTGATGCCCTCTCCTATCCAGCCGCTGAGGTGAGCGCTGTCCCATTTGGGCATTAGCCACAGGGCTGCCACCGTACCCAGCATGAGGGCGATGAGCGGGTGGCTGAGAAACAAAAGTACTGACGTGCCTGGCCCATCGTACCCGAGCAGTTTGAGGACCGAACCCGCTGCGATGAGCAAAATCGGGAGCAGTATGGGCAAAACGGAGCGCCCCAAAGAAGGCAATGTATCCGTCTCCGGCGCTTCTGCTACCAGCTCCGGCAGTTCCAGCCGCTGCCCCAGCCGCTTAGCCAGAAATACAGCGACCAGCATCGTGGGCAGGGCCACCAGCAGCCCAAGCAGCATAATCGTGCCCAGGTAATCCGCAGCGCCGAGGTTACCGGCGGCGGCGATTGGGCCCGGCGTAGGCGGCACCAGGGTGTGGGTGGTGTAGAGCCCCGCAGAGAGGGAAAGCGCCAGTACGCCTTTTTTAACGCCCGACTGCCGGGCTACTGCATCATTCAGCCCGGACAGGATGATGAACCCGCTGTCGCAAAAAACCGGAATGCTGGTTATCGCTCCAATTGCCGACATCGTCAGGGCGGGGCGCCCCTGCCCTACGCCACTGAGCAACGCAATCGCCAGCCGGTGGGCAGCCCCCGATTTCTCCAGAATATAACCTATGATACTCCCGAATACCACGATAAGCCCGATATACCCCATCAGCCCGCCGAAGCCTTCGTTAATGGCAATAATCAGGCCGGAGAGTGGCATGCCTGCAACCAGCCCCAAAAACAAGGTAGCGCTCAAAAGGCTGAGCAGGGGGTGCACGCCCAACCGGGCGGACAGCACAATGATCAGTACAATGGCTGCTATAATCGCCAGTAGCAATGGGATTCCGGTGAGCATAAGCTATAGGTTTTGAAGCAATGCAGCCATAGAGGTTTGCAGAGCTTGAGCGGCACTCCTTGCTTTTTCTGCAAAGTCCTCCCCCTCCCCGGCAAAAATGATGCCCCGGGAAGAATTGACCAGCAGCCCCACATCCGCATTGGCACCGTGGCGGGTCAGGGCTTCAAGATCGCCGCCCTGTGCGCCAACACCAGGTACCAGCAGAAAGTGCTCCGGAGCAATTTCCCGGATTTCCTTAAACTTCTCCGGGTGGGTGGCCCCAACGACGTACATCAGATTTCCGGGCGTGCCCCATTCCTGCGCCTTTCGCATGACCTTCTCATACAAAGGCTGACCGTTTTCCTGCCGGTCGAATTGGAAATCCTGACTGCCCTTATTGGAGGTCAGCGCTAAAAGGATCACCCATTTGCCTTCAAACTCCAGAAACGGTTTTACAGAATCCACGCCCATGTAAGGGGCTACCGTAACCGCATCAAAGCCCATCTCCCCGAAAAATGCCTGTGCATAAAGACGGGAGGTATTGCCAATATCGCCCCGCTTGGCATCGGCTATCGTGAAGTGCTCATCGGGGATGTATTCCAGGGTCTTGCGGAGGCTTTCCCACCCTTTGCTGCCAAGTGCCTCGTAAAAAGCCAGGTTGGGCTTGTAAGCCACACACAAATCTTTGGTCGCGTCAATAATGGCTTTGTTGAATTCAAAAACCGGGTCATCTTTGTCCAGCAAGTGGCGGGGCAATCGGTCGATGTCGGCATCGAGGCCTACGCACAGGTAGGATTGCTTTTGCCGGATTTGGGCGCTGAGTTCAGCTCGGGTCATATTCTTTTGGAGCGAAAATAGGAAAAAGTGTACATTTCAACTCTATCCCTCCTGTTGTGTTACTATGGCTGGCACAACCGTCTAACTAAAGGAACCCAAACCGGAACATGACCATAACCACCAACCGGCAAACCGCTCAGCAGCGGATGAATGATCTGGGCAAAGACCGCCGGCCTTTCATTTTTCTGATCGACTTTGAAATGCAACAGCCCGTTGTGCTCCCCCTTGATACCATAGACCCGGAGCAGTTGCAGTTTGCCATTCACAACTATAGGAATGACCAGGGAAGGCCTTCGGCTACAGACTTCCACTTCGAACGCCACCCGGTACCGATTGCACGGTATGCCGCCGCATTCGAACAGGTGCAAAAAGCTTTGCACGATGGCAATACCTACTTGCTCAACCTGGCCTTCCCTACTGCCATTGACACCAACCTGAGCCTGCACGATATTTTCCTGCTTAGCCAGGCGAGTTACCGGATTTGGCTGAAGGGGCAGTTTACCTGCTTTTCCCCGGAGCCTTTTGTACGCATTAGCCGGGGTGGGCGCATCGCTTCCTTCCCGATGAAAGGTACCATTGACGCTACCCTGCCCGGTGCCGAACAACAATTGCTGAGCAATGACAAAGAGCGGGCAGAACATGCCACGATCGTCGATCTCATCCGCAATGACCTGAGCATGGTGGCTAAAAAAGTCCGGGTAAAGCGCTACCGCTACGTAGAGGCTATCACTACACATACGGGAAGTCTTTTGCAGACCAGCACCGAGATTGAAGGGCAGCTGCCGGCCAGTTTCCATCAGCATCTGGGCGACCTGTTTTTCAAACTGCTGCCAGCCGGCTCCATCAGCGGGGCACCAAAGCAGAAGACGGTGGAGATCATCCGGTCAGCGGAAGGGCAGGACCGTGGGTATTACACCGGTGTATGCGGCATTTACGATGGGCAAACGGTAGACAGCGGTGTGATGATCCGTTTTGTGGAAGCCACCCCTGATGGGCTGGTATTCAAAAGTGGCGGAGGGATTACCGCCCGCAGCCGGATGGAAGCGGAGTACGGAGAATTGCTTCAGAAAGCTTATCTGCCCTTTGCCACTGCAGCCGCACCGTTGCTATGAGGCCCCGCCTGCTCGAAACCATCTGCTGCCAAAATGGGCGACTGAAGGGGCTGGCATTTCACCAGGACCGCGTCCGGCGCAGCGCACAGGCCCTTGGCTGGAAGACCTTTCCTGACCTCTATAGCATTACTATCCCTCAGCAAGCTCGAAAAGGGCGCTGCAAGTGCCGGGTGCTCTATCGGGAAAACATCGAAGAAATTGAATTCACACCTTATTATATACGCCCTGTGCAACGGCTGACCTTAATCAAGGCCGACCATATTGACTATACCTGCAAGTACGAAGACCGGGCGCTGATCAATGCTGCCTTTGCTGAACGCGGAGAAGCCGATGATGTCCTGTTCGTCAGACATGGCTTGCTCACCGATACCTCCTACGCCAATATTGCCCTTTGGGATGGCACCCGCTGGCTGACGCCCAAACAGCCACTGCTTGGAGGTACAAGGCGGGCACAGCTGCTGGAGCAAGACCGCATCTGCATGGCGGATATTTTCGTTACTGACCTACACCAATTTGAAAAACTGGCGTTGTTCAATGCCATGATGGACCTGGAGGAAGGGCCCGTAATTGCAGTGCAGCCAACCAACATTAGACTAAGCAGCCCGTTTACAAAAAAATAACAGCGGGTAGCTTGTTTATCCCATTTTGAAAACCATACCTTACCCGCAAAAAAAAGGAAAAGCACAACGCATGAAGTCCCAACTATTCCACCCCGGACAATTTGAACCGGAAGACCATTGGTATGCTAAAGCCCTGAACGCTACCATCCACCCTATGATCTCTTTTTTTCTCAACCTGAGCCAGGAACGCATCATCAAGCGTTATTGCCACCTCCACCCTATTGTGAGCCCGGATACGCTGCGCAAGCTGCTCAAATACAAACCCAGGTATTTCGTCTGGGCGGGCGCTGACCTCATGCATGTAACGAGTGAGAAGGGCAAACGCCAAATGGTGGTCATTGAGAACAACTCCTGCCCCTCCGGCCAAAAGTCTATGCCCCTGCTTGATGACAATCAGGAGCAGGGTGGCTACCGCCTGCTGATGGAGCGGACCTTCAAACCCCTGACCAAGGCCCGCCGGGGCCCTGCCGGTGAGCTGGCAGTAGTTTACGACAAGAACCCGATGGAAGCTATCGGCTATGCCAAAGCTATGGCTGATGTTTTTCAGGAGCCGGTGCATACTGTAACTTACTACAATAATGACGAAGACCCGGCTGTGCGTTTCAAAGACGGCGTTATGTACGTGCTCGGCACTGATGGGGAATGGCACAAGATCAGAATGGCCTTCCGCTACCTCACCCAAAGCCCATGGAACCGGCTGCCGGTGATGAGCAAAACGCAGATTTTCAACCCTATCGTTGCCTGCCTGGCCGGCGGGCGCAATAAAATGCTGGCCTCCAAAGCCTACGACCTCTTCAATGCCGAACTGGAACAAGCCGGGCTGGAAATCCTGACACCGGAGACCATCTGGGACGTCAGCCTGGAGGAAGTGCCCATCTGGGTGGCTAAGCTGGGCGGGCAGGCTGTGGTCAAAAACCCGTACAGCAACGCCGGACAAGGGGTCTACACCATTGTTAATGAGCAGGAACTGGCAGAGTTCATGAAGCAGGACTTCAAATACTCCCGCTTCATCGTACAGTCGCTTATCGGCAACTACAACTGGAGCTCCACGAGCAGCAAGGGGAAGCTTTACCACATCGGCACTGTGCCCAGCAGTAAAGGCAATGCCTATGTGGCCGACATCCGCATGATGGTGAGCTACACTGCAGAAGGTATCAGGCCCCTGTCTATCTACGCCCGCCGCGCTGCCGAACCACTGGCTGACCATATCGAAGGGGGCACCGACTCCTGGTCCATGCTCGGCACCAACCTTTCCATTAAGGAGGGGTCCAACAGCTGGGGCTCAGATACCAACCGCCTGCTTCTTATGGACCGCCGCGATTTCAACAAGCTCGGTATCGGGCTGGATGACCTGGTGGATGCTTACATCCAAACGGTATTATCGATGATTGCCATCGACAAGATGTCCATACAGCTCTTTAATTCCAAAAACAAATTCCGCACCCGCCTCTTCAAGTCCCTGGATGACGATCAGGCACTACTGGATGAAATCATGCTGTCGTAATGGAGCAACTCAAACCGTATGCGCTTTTTTTAGGGGTCATAGCTGCCACCATTGTGCTCGCTGCTATTTTCAGCTGGCTTTTCCGGCGGTTTCTCAAGCGGTCGACCATCATTATCAGGAATGATCCGACCAACTATATTTTTCTGAGACATGCCATCACCGGGCTCATTTATATTGTAGGTATAAGCTGGGCAGTATATACCGTGCCCAATATGCGTGCTATTGCCAATTCGCTGCTGGCTGGCGCTGGCATTTTGGCTGTAGCGGTTGGCTTTGCCTCCCAGCATGCGCTGAGCAACATCATCAGCGGGATATTCATCATTATTTTTAAGCCTTTCCGGGTCAATGACCGGCTCAAATTCCAGTCAGGGCTTCAGGGTGCGGTGGAAGATATCAGCCTAAGGCATGTGGTTATACGGGATTTTGAGAACCGACGTATCCTCATACCCAATTCGGTGATTAGCGAAGAAGTGATTATCAATTCTGATTTTGGGGGTGACTCGATCTGCAAGTGGCTGGAGTTCTCGCTAAGCTATGATACCGACCTGGAGTTGGCCAAGTCCATTCTGACTGAAGAAGCCATGGCCCACCCCAATCTGCTGGACAACCGCTCGGAGGAAGAGAAAGCAGAGGGCTTTCCTGTAGTCAGAATCAGGGTTATTGATTTGGGGGAAAGCGGATTGCGCCTCCGTGCCTACCTTTGGGCAGAAGATAATGCAAGTGCTTTTGCCATGGGGTGCGATGTGATGGAGCGCCTGGTGTCACGATTTAAGGCTGCAGGAATTACCTTCGGGCTGCCACAGCGAGTAGTAAGCATGCGGGAAAACCCAGACTCCGGAGTATAAAAAAACCGCACTCAGACGAGAATGCGGTTCAGCAAATTAATTAGTATGAAAAAACTCTGGTAAATTTAACTCGATAGGCCGGCTTTTGTTTCACTTTTTTAAAATTTTTAATAAAAGATCACACTTAATTAGCAAAGGGCTTACAAATAGTTAACCATTTACCTGTTTTTTCGCTTTTCTGCTGATATATATCATTGAAACAGCCAAAACTAAAGTGGATTATACCTGCCCTTAAACAGGTATGACCTAACCAATACCAAACCAGATAAAACCACACATGAATCGAGACATTGAAATTGCTCAGCAGGCAACGCTTCAGGATATTGGAGCGATTGCCGCCAAACTGGGCGTGCCTGAAGGCAGCCTGGAACGCTACGGCCACCACAAAGCCAAACTCCCCCTCTCCCTGATTGATGCAGAAAAAGCCAGGCAAAGCAACCTTATCCTGGTAACGGCCATTTCCCCAACGCCCGCTGGAGAGGGCAAAACCACTGTATCTATCGGGCTGAGCCAGGGGCTGCAAAAGATCGGGAAGAAAACAGTGGTGGTGCTTCGGGAGCCCTCCCTGGGCCCGGTTTTCGGCATCAAAGGGGGTGCTGCCGGCGGCGGGCAGTCGCAAGTACTGCCCATGGAGGACATCAACCTCCACTTTACAGGTGACTTTAGCGCTATTGAGAAGGCCCACAACCTGTTGGCCGCCCTCATTGACAACAACATCCAAAGCAAACAGGGCAATCTGGGCATTGACCCAAGGACTGTGCTCTGGAAACGGGTTATGGACATGAACGACCGCGCCCTCCGCCAAGTCATCGTCGGGCTGGGCGGCACGGGTAACGGACTGCCCCGGGAGACTGGCTTTGATATCACTGCCGCCTCAGAGATCATGGCGATCCTGTGCCTGTGTGAGAACCGCACTGATTTAAAAACGCGCCTTGGCAATATATTCATTGGCTTCACTTATGACCGGAAACCGGTGTATGCCCGTGACCTTGGTGCGCAGGGCGCGATGGCAGCACTGCTTAAGGACGCCATCAAGCCTAATCTGGTACAGGCCCTGGAAGGGGTACCTGCCATCCTCCACGGTGGCCCTTTTGCCAATATCGCACAGGGGACCAACTCTGTTATGGCTACACGAATGGGGCTGAGCCTGGCGGACTACGCCGTCACAGAAGCGGGCTTTGGGGCCGACCTGGGCGCTGAGAAATTCCTGGATATCAAATGTCAAAGCGCCGGCTTATCGCCAAAAGCAGCAGTGCTTGTCGCTACCATCCGGGCTTTAAAATATCACGGTGGCGTAAGCCTTGACGACCTGAAGAACCCCGATCCTGAAGCGGTTAGAAAAGGTATGCCCAATCTTGAGAAGCACCTGGAAAACCTACAGCAGTTCGGCCTGCCGGTCGTGGTGGCCATCAACCGGTTTGTTTACGATAGCGAGGAAGAGCTCGCCACGGTGGAAGCCGCCTGCGCAGAAAAAGGCGTTAAGGTGGCCCGGTCTGATGGCTGGGCTAATGGAGGCGAAGGGACCCGCGCACTAGCGGAAGCAGTGGTGGAACTTACAGAAAACGGCAATACCCGGTTCAAGCCTTTATACGAATGGAATATGCCCGTAAAGGAAAAAATCAAGACCATTGCCACAACAATTTACGGCGCTGCTGATGTAGCCTACAGCCGGGAAGCAGAGCGTGATTTGCGGCGGATCCGAAAACTTGAGCTGGAAGGCTTACCAGTTTGTATAGCCAAAACGCAAAAATCTTTGTCGGATGACCCCAAACTAACAGGACGCCCTGAAGGCTTCACCCTTCATATACGAGGCATCGAAATAGCTGCCGGTGCCGGCTTCCTGGTGCCACTTAGCGGAAATATGATGCGCATGCCAGGCCTGCCCGCATCGCCTGCCGCCCTGAATATTGATATTGATGATGAAGGGGTGATTTCTGGCTTGTTCTAGCAGGCCATCAAGCTTAATTCATGGGTTGAGCCTTAACAGACCACTAGCAGCCTGTCGGAGATGTGCTGATGCGGCGAGAGCGAGCAAATATTGTTCTGAACAAGGCGCGAAGAAGGAACATAGCCTGAGCTACGTGACTGATGAGCAACGAAGTGCAGAATAATATTTGCCGTTCGCAGACCATTGAGCGCCTCTCCGACAGGCTGCTAGTCCTGATCCTTGTCGATGAGGTGGTCTTCCAACGGCAGCCCATGCCGGAGCAGTTGCAGCCGGTCCTGGCATTTCTCACAATTACCCAAGTGAGTAATCAGGTGACGATGCGGCTCACTGCCCGGTCTTAATTTCCCATGCCAAAAGGCTGTGAGCACCTCATTCGATGGGCATTCATATACCCGGAGAATTTGCCGTACCGCCCGGTAAACGATGTAAGCCGCAATGAGAAGGAATATTGTAAACATCAGCACTTTATTGGCCCGAAAGATAAATAGAATCGTATCCTTATGCTTTCCAGGACGTAAAATAACGGGCAAAGTTTTACGCTGTTTTGCCTGCCAGGCAAAAAACCCAAAACTTTCAAAATTGAACTATTTATTTGGGAAAGCCGTTTCTTATAATGTAGCAAGTTGTTTAAAAGTTTGTATTTAATTCGGGTTTTCTTGTATTTCCCCTCTAATCGCCTGATAACCAATTCAATCGAATTTTCTTTCGGAGGTTTTTTTTGATAGCGGAGGAACTCCCTGATAAACGCTGGAAAATCTATGTTGCTACATCCAAAACAGGAAAACACATTAACCAGGAAAAAAATTTCATGGCAAAAATTAAAACCCGCAGGGTGCAAGTTATCGAAGCCGGCGCGAAATATGTTACATTGCTCTTTCTCGATCAGCATTGCCAGATTCAGCTGCCCAGACTAACCTTTCTTCACCGGAAAGAGATGGGGCTGTATGAAATTTTGAATCCTGAATTCATGAAACCTGCAGTATAAAACCAAGAATACCATGTGGTTAAAGAAAGTTGTGACCTACTTCACTGGAGAGGACGAATCATTTGAAAAGAAAGGCAAAGTCAAGTTTTTTAACCGCAAGCGCGGCTATGGCTTCATAGAGCCCGAAAATATGGATAGAGATGTGTTCGTCCACGTCACCAGTCTTGAAGACAAGATTTCAAAAGGCGACGAAGTAGCCTTCGAGGTTGAAGCCAGTGATAAGGGACTGGAAGCTCGTAAAGTCCGGTTGATTTAGTATCCGGTCGCTTTGGATTCATTCTATTTTATTCACTAAACTATTACTATGAAATTGCGTAAGAACTTTGCAATGGGTAAAGGCAAGTACTACTTTACGATAAAATCTGTCCCCAACAATATTACCATTTTCAGAAAATCAAAAGACGCTGCTATTTCTACTTTCAAGAAGTATCAGAAAGCAGGAAAGGAAATCGAGTGGCTTGGCAAATGGGATGGCAAAAAATTTGTGGAGAATTCCATGCCCGCTGGCCTGGCTTCCTGATTTGCCCGGATAGAAAGCAAAGCCCAAGCGGCTACAGTTGTTCCCGGTCAGTTCCGTTTATTGACGTCTTTTAAGTGCAAACATTTGCGCGGATCAGTCTTACAGCCCGTGCTGACCAAACATTAATCTGCTTTTTTGAAACTTGCGCCCCTGGCATTCAGTATACTAATCATGAATCCTGGTCGCCACTCGAAATAAAGTTTTGCCTATTCTATCGCACTTCATACCTCTTCCCTGGTTTTACCAGGGAAGGCGCAATTAGATATCGTTCCAATAATTAAAAGCCTCCATGATATGGTTACGTCTGAGAAAGATGAAAAAGTTTACGAAAAGGCTATTACCTGGGTTAGGCAAAGAGGTTACTCCAAAGTAAAAGCCAACGTAGAAGACGAGGAAATCGACAAGCCCACGTCTTTCAAGCAGCCCCCCTCCTCCCCCGATGAGGAAGAGTCGTATATCACTCCTGATATTACCGCAGTGATGCGGGGCAACAAATGCTACTTTGAAATCGCCATGAAATCAGACCAAAAACAAGACCTCATCACTAAATGGAAACTGCTTGACCGGCTGGCTTCAATCAAAGAGGGAAAGTTCTTCCTCTTTACACCGCATGGGCACCGTGCTTTTGCAGACCGGCTGGTAAAACAACATGATATTAACGCCACCCTGATTAACATCTAGGTGTGCCTTTATTTGACCATAAAACGGTAGCCGTTTACCCGAACTTACCGGACAACTACTTTCTTCAACATTTTAATCGACAGCTATTATGATAGATCGCAGCATCAAAGTCAAAGTACTCAAGGAAACGTCTAAAACCGTTACGGTACAACTAACGACTTTAAATAGAAAAATGCCCGTGCCTCGAAAAGAATTCGAAAAGCGTGTAAAAAATGGTCTGTACGAAGTTATCGGTGGTTACGAAGTAGAAGCTGAAGAATAGACTTTGTTACGGACTAACCGCATTCCGACCACAAAGGAATCATAGTTCGTAAGCTTACTTTTGCACCATCAGGCGCTTCATACCTAAACTGTGCCCGCTTTTAAGATAAAAGCCTATCAGGTAGGTAGCAGGCGGCAATCCGGTAAGGCTCATTCGCTGACCATCAGGCTGAATGAGCCTTACTAGTTTACCCTCTGCTGTAAAAACCCTGCACTGAAGCCCCGGCTTTTCTTCCGGCAGCTCGATATATACAGTATCTCCGCCCGGGTTCGGAAATACCTCCACACCTTTCATGAAATCGCGGGCATCTTCACTTACGCCGGTGGTCAAATTGCCAAACAACCACTCATAGGCAGCGGGGAATTCTCTTTTCCAGTACCATTCAGCATGTGTACCATCCGGATGCCCTACAGCAACAATCTCGCTTTCCTCAAACCCCGCAGCCAGTAGCTCCTGCTTCATAGCCATCATATCAGCCACCTGTTGCCCGTTTGCCCCTTCCTGGGCTCCGGCAATCATATATATCCGCATATCCTCCTGTTTCCCCCGGTCGCCTACATGGTCATAGCACGCTTCAGCAAACCAGAAAGAAGCAGAAAAAATCCCCGCTTTGCTAAATATATCCTGATGCTCTATCGCAGCATAGAGTGAAATCAGGCCGCCCATGCTCGACCCCATAATACCCGTGTGGGCCCGCCCCGGAAGCGTCCGGTAGTTTTCGTCTATGTGGGGCTTAAGTGTTTCCACGATAAAATCCACATAGGCTTCTCCTTCGCCCCCACCATAACTTGGGTTCACCCATGGGCTATACTCGTCTAACCGGGCGGCCCCGCCGTTGTCAATGCCTACTACGATTACGCCGTCATCCCCGTTTTCGAACAGGGCGTTCAGAGATTCATCCACTTCCCATTCTCCGAAGGCTGCAGTAGCGGCATCAAAGAGGTTCTGGCCATCGTGCATATAAAGGACCGGATAGTCCGTTGTGGAGGTCGTGTAATCCGGTGGCAGATAAACCCAAATACGGCGGTTGCGGTCCAGCTGAGGCATATAAAAGTCTTCCGCAACCACAGTAACATTATCAGCGGCAGTGGAACTTCCCGGGCTGTCTCCTTCCCAGGATACAATTTCCAGATCGACCTCCAACTGCCCCCCGCCGTACTCCAAAGTCCGGTTGGGCAGAAAACCGCCATCCGCATTGCCTTCCACCGTTGCCCAGCTACCCCGGGTAAATTTGAACGTCAGAGTGCCCGGATCAGGCTCAAAAGTGAGGGTGTAAGTACCATCCGCAGCTGCAGTAAAGGCATAATCCGAGCTGCCTTCCTCCCAACCATTGAAGTTGCCTGCCGCATAAAGGACCGCCCCATCCGGCGTATTAGCTGGTACACTCGTGATATTGAAAGTCACCTGAGCCAGTGCCGTTATCCCGAAAGCAATCCAAATGAACGTAGACAGAATGATTTGCCTCATCTTTTTTTTTTACACAAATATAGGGCTTTAACCCAACCCTCCCCGCTTTATCCAACGTCTGGCTTTGTGAGAAGTCATCGGGAATAGATTATCTCTAAACTTTTCACAAATTTACCTTTATGAAAACGATCCCGACTTTCTATTATCTGATAGGCCTGCTGAGCCTTGCGCTGGTTTTGCCTTCCTGTATACAGGATACTTGTGAGGCAACGAGCACCTTTCAGGCTTATGAACCGGTTTATGTAAAACCGGCTGACTTCCGCCACGCTATAGAATTTGAAGCACCCAAAGACCTGGAGAACCCTGGCAAAATTTATGTTTACCAGGATATCCTCCTGATTAATGAGCGTGGTGCAGGCATACACCTGATTGACAACAGCAATCCGGAAGCCCCCCAACCCTTTGGGTTCCTGAATATTCCGGGCAATGTGGATATGGCAGTGCGTGGCAATATGATCTACGCTGACAACTATGTAGACCTGGTCGCCATTGACATTACCAATCCCAACAGCCCGGTTTTTGCCGGACGGACCGAAGAAGCCATTCCCAGCCATAGCTTTGACGAAGAGCAAGGCTATTTGGTCCGGTACGAGGAGGTGCCAATGACGGAGGAGGTAGACTGTGACTCGTATACCGGTAATTCCTTTTGGAGAGACGGCACTTTATTCATCGATGTGGCGGCAGGCGGTGTGGCGCAGGATTTCGCCAATGAATCCGCCGGACAAGCGCAGGACGTAGGTGTTGGAGGCTCTATGGCAAGATTCACCCTCGCCCAGGACCACCTGTATGTGGTGGACGAACACCGGCTGCATGTATTTGGCTTGTCCGCCACCCCTGAGCCTGAAAAGATCAATGTAGTCGATATAGGCTGGGGTATTGAGACCATTTTCCCTTACGGAGATAAGCTATTCATTGGTGCTGCCAACGGTATGTATATTTTTGACAACAGTGTGCCTACTGCTCCGGAGCAGCTATCGGTATTCCGCCACGCAACAGCTTGCGACCCTGTTTTTGTAGATGGGAATATTGCCTACGTGACGCTCCGGAACGGCACGGAATGTGAGACTTTTACCAATCAGCTCGATGTGGTGGATGTCACCAACCTAACAGACCCGGTACTGATCAACAGCTTTAGCATGCACAACCCACATGGATTGTCTAAGCTCCATAACGCCCTGTATATCTGTGAGAACGAACAAGGCGTAAAGATTTTTGATGCCACCGACCCGGCAACGGTTGGCAACGAGCAAATTGGAAAAATGACAGGATTCCAGGCTTATGATATTATTACGCTGCAAGGCAATTTAGCGATAGTCATAGGCGACAATGGTTTATACCAATACGATATTAGCAATCCGGAGGCACCACGCCGTTTGAGCAACCTTTTATCGCTGTAATATGGCACAGTATATGAAAGCATGGGCTTTTGCCGTATTTACAGTCTTGGTGCTGCTACTGCCGGGCACAGTTGAGGCACAGCAGGATACTGAAAGCATATTCGAGCCCGGGTGGGCGCATGAAGTGCACTACGGCAGCCTGATCGGGTCTTCAGATTCAGAAATACAAGCCGGTGCCTCCCTGCAATACATTGGCACCTACCGGATAAAACGTTATCTTGGGATAGGTGGAGGAGTTGGGGCACAAAGCTATCAGTTCAACAGTGGCTACAGCTACTTCCCCTTTTGGGCTGTTTGCAAGCTTTATGACCCTTCTCAAACTGGTGTGCAGCCCTATTTGCAGTTTGCCGCAGGTTATGGAGCAGCGCTTAACCGGAGGGATGAGGAGACTTTGCTGGTTGATGCAACAGGAGGCTTTAATGCTCACGGGGCGATAGGCCTGGAAGTACCCATTCGGCAGGAACTTGGACTGTTGTTGAGTCTGGGCTATCAGTTTCAGTCGGCTCAGTCAACATTTGACCATTTTGGCTGGTGGTGGGGAGACCGGCAGACTACGCAGGAATGGAAGTTCCGGCGTATACAACTTCAAATTGGAGTTAAATTTTAGTATGGCAAAGGACGCATCCGCATATACTGACGAAGAGCTGGTGGAAGGCTGCCTGAAGAACAGGCGTCTTGCTCAGGAGATGCTCTACCGCAAGTACTTCAAGAGTATGATGCGGATGTGCCTGCGATATACTCAGGATAAAACCGCTGCGCTGGAAATCCTGAATGCGGGGTTTCTCAGGGTTTTTAAAAAGCTGGAAAAGTACTCCTTTAACGGGTCGCTGGAAGGCTGGATCCGGAGGCTGGTGTTCCACAGCCTGTCAGATCACTTCAAAAAGCACAACAATCAGATTCATTTTCTCGATCTGGAAGACCGGGATGGGCCTGCACCTGATAATGCGCTAAGCCAGTTATACCTGGAGGATATTCTTAAGCTGGTGTCTTATTTACCGGATGCCACGAGAGAAGTTTTTTACCTCTACGCTATTGAAGGCTATACGCATGTGGAAATAGGGAAGCAGCTGGGCATCAGCACCGGCACTTCAAAATGGCACCTTTCCAATGCCAGGCAAAAACTGAAACAATTAATCAGAACGCATTACAACCATGCAGGATAATTTTACACCAGATATTGACCCGGACTGGGTGGAAGAGGGCTGGTCAGGCATGCGGCAAATGCTGGACCAGGAAATGCCCGTTCAACAGCGCCGCCCGTTTGTATGGGTATGGTGGAGTGCTGCACTGCTGGCTATTGGCATAGGCACAGGTTGGCTGCTCAATGATTTTGCCGGTCGCCACACAGTCATCGGGCAGTTGCCGGTCCCTTCCGAATGGGCAAGGGCCAGCCAAAACCCGGAACACTCACCGTTGGAGCAGGAAGCAAACGCTACTGGTCAGGGTGACTCCTCGCCGATTACAGGCAATACTCCCCCAATAGCAGGAGCAGCTCATTACCCTAATGCGGCTTTGAACACTTCCCCAATTCCCCGCCCCGTAAAACAGTCTGAGCCTAATGCGAAGGTTCAGTATAGACAGACAGCAAGTGCAACGACATCCATAGAGCAGGAAAGGCCACTTGCGCTCTCCCCTGCACTTACTGCTATTCCCCCGCTGAACGCTCTTGCAGCACTCAGCCCTGAACCATTGGAAAAACAAAGCTTTCCGTCGCTGCCCGAACAGCCAAAAACCACTTTGGCTACAACTTCCCCCTGGCAGCCCGGGCTTTTCATAAGCGGGCTCTTCGTGCCAGAACAAGGCAGCACAGGGTATGAAGCAGGGGTTTTTCTTGCCTGGGAGCCTAACCAATCAAGATGGTACAGCCGCTTTAGCATGAGCTACCTCCGCTTAGGGATGAATCAGCAACTGGATCAACGGCAGTTTGCGCTTTCCAACAGTCGCTTCTCCAACAACCCGGCTGTGGTCAGCATGGCTACAAAGGTGGAAGTTGCACACTTCGCTAACACAGCCCTACGTGCCGGCTATCAAATCACTCCTGGGCTGGGGTTGGAAGGTGGCTTCTTCATGGCCTACCTCACCAGCGCACAAAAGGCTAATCTGTGGGCTGGCACAGGGGCACCGGACAATAGCGGCGGAACGGACGGGAGCGAGGCCAGCCTTCCTGCTTTCAATATTACCAACCGATCTCAATCCGTAACAGGGTTAAGCCGCTGGAGTACAGGATGGACAGCTGGTTTACGGTATAATTTAAGTGACAATTTTTTCACTACCCTTAACTACAGCGCCCCTGTAACGGGCTTTCCAGCAACTGGCAATCAAAAAACAATCTTAAACCCAACCATTGCCCTGTCACTATTTGGCAGCTTCTGAAGGGCCAGTTAACATTTTTTTTAGTAGCTTTTGACCCTGAATTTCAGAGTCATTGACAGGAACGAATCATGTCTAAGCTAAAAAAAGGTGATTGCCTGCTCAGGTGTGTTCTTTTTTTTGCGCTTTTTTCGAATTGCTGCCTTCTTCATAGCCAGATCAGTGAAGAGCAACTTGTGCATTTTGATATTCAGGACGGGCTGCCTTCTAAAGTAATCTATGGCGTTGAGCAAGACAGTTCCGGATTCATCTGGGTTTCCACCGATGTTGGCCTCTCCTACTTTGATGGGGTTGAATTTCACACGCTGACCACAAAGGACGGACTGCCGAGTAATGACGTAATTGGCACTGACTATGTGGACCACCGGCTTTGGGTAAACACCCTTGGCCACCTCTCCTACCTCACCCCTGACTTTAAGGTCCAAATTGCCCCTATTTCTTCCTCTACCTTTTCCTCCTACATTGACCATCAGTTTGTAAAAGCGGAAAGTGCGCTTTGGATCAGCCGTTCAAATGACCTTTTCAGGCTCAACGGTGCCCTGGACACTATGCCTGTGGCCCCGGAACTCCTCCGGGAAGATAGCACCTATTATTGGGTCTTCGAGCATCAGGATCAACCCTGGATGGTTAGAAAAAAGAAAGGGTACAGAACAGAGCTGCTCCAAATAGCCGGCAATCAAGTCAACACCTGCTTCGAAGTTGGCGACCCAAGTGATGATGTGTTTTACTTCTACTATGCCTCAAGAGGCCCTCTGCTTTATTGCCACTTTAACGGCAATGTATTGGTCATCAATACGGAGACCGAAACGGCGAAGGAGATAATTCAGGGGCGGGACCTCAACAGCCACATCCGGCTGAAAGACAACAACCTATGGATAATACAGCCGAGAAATGGTATTGAAGTGTATGCCATTCAGGGCGATACTGCGGCGGTTTACCAGCAAACACTTTTAAAAGGCCTGCAACCTTCCAGTGTTCTATTGGACAAAGAAGGCAATGCCTGGATCGCTACGCTCGGAAACGGGCTCTACTTTTTGCCACGGCAAGCCAGTGCAATTCAGGTGGTGCGCAAAGCAAATGGCCTTACAGAAAATACGATCAACAGTATATTAGCTACCGATCAGTACCTGGTTGCCGGCAACCGTAGTAACATCCTTGAATTCTTCACATCCGACAGCTCCGGCAAGGTAGCAGTAACGGGCAGGAAAACCCTGGAGGACCAACCTGGCTTTCATATCACCAACCGGGTTCTAAAAATTGTCATGCCCCTTCCGGGCCATTACTTTCTGGCTACCGATATCGGCTTGATTTACTACGGCCAAAACAGGGAGCAGCTCCTACTTCAGGAGGCCATCAAAAACCTGGATATTGGCCTCAATGGAGACCTCATTATTTCCAGTCATAAAGGCATAAGGAAGATAGCGGCAGCTGACCTTGCCCAAATAGACCAAATGACTGCTCCGTGGGAGATGTTCAATAAAAAAGCTGTAAAAATCGAGTCGGTTTTCCCCGGCCGGTCCTACGCCAGCACAGTAGACCATGGCGGGACAATCTGGGCCCATACCATTACCAATGGCTTAATGCAAATCACTCCAACAGATACTATTTTCTGGAAAAACCGCCACCCTGTTTTTTCCAGTCAGATCACAGACTTCGAAATCCTGGCAGACAGTACGGTTTGTGCCAGCACCAGAGGAGACGGGCTGGTCCTGATCAAAAACAACGAATACCGGATACTCAATCAAGATAGCCTGCTGGCCAGTGACTTCATTAATGTCCTCTACCAGGACCCGCACGGAAGCCTTTGGATTGGAACGAATAAAGGGCTTACCAATTGGATTGCACCCTCTTTTGATGGGCCCCGCGCCCAACTCGTGACTTACAGTACGTCCGACGGATTATTGTCCAACAGCATCAATGATATTGCACTATGGCAGGGACAGGTATTCATTGCGACTAATGAGGGCGTAATGTACTTTAAGCCCAGCGAAATCATCAATGCTTCACAATCTCCTAAATTGGTGCTTTACCCGCCGGCAGTAAATGACACTATGGTAATTAAGGCTGCTGTGGCCAGTCTAGCCCCGAATGAAAACAATATCCAATTCAGGTTCGCATCTCTGAATTTCCAGGACCGCCAAACCATCACCTTTCAGTACCGTCTAAAGGGGCTGAACGAGGAATGGGCTTCTACGAAAACCCCAGAGGCGAGGTATGCAGGTTTGCAGCCCGGAAGCTATACTTTTGAGCTCAGGGCCCTTACTGACAAAGGTCAGGTCAGCTACCTTTCCACCCCTTTCCACTTCAAGATCAACCGTCCTTTTACTCAGTCGCTAACCTTTTACTGGCTGCTTTTCATAGGTGCTTTGGCAGTGATGCTGCTTGTTCTCCAAAGTTTCAACCGAAAGGCTAAAAACCGGGAACTCAATCAGCTGGTAAAAGAAAAGACCAAAGCCCTGAAGGAGCAAAACCAGGCACTGGAAGCTTCAAACGCCAAGCTTAGGCGGTCCAATCAGGAGCTCAACCAGTTTGCTTATGTAGCTGCCCACGACCTGAAGTCGCCCCTGCGCAATATTTCCAGCTTCGTGCAGCTGCTGCGCCGCCGTGCCTATGACAAGCTGAACCAGGAAGAGCTGGAGTTTATTGACTTTGCAGTGAAGGGGACGCAGCAACTGGAGCGGCTTATCGATGACTTGCAGGCCTACTCCCAAATTACCGCATACTCCGGGCAGCGAAGTTGGAATACCCTGAAAGACCTGGTTGAACATGCCATTGGGCAAATCCCGGACCTGCAAAAAGAAAACCACGTAAGCCTGCTGATTCCAAACCACAAAATCTGGATCAACACCCGCAACGGGCAGTTGCTGTTCTATCATCTGCTATCTAACGCCTCAAAATTCCGGCATCCGGATCGCAACCTGCTTATTCGCATAGGAAACATTAAAAAAGATGGAAACCTTTGTATCTACGTTGAGGATAATGGTATAGGCATCCATCCACAGTATCAGGAAAAAATCTTTAAGATATTCCAGCGCCTGCATACCAGCCTTGAATACCCAGGTACCGGTATTGGCCTTGCGATCTGCAAGAAAATCATTGAAGAGGAAAATGGCCATATCGGGCTGTCCTCAGAGGAGGGGAAAGGCGCTACCTTCCTCTTCACCTGCCGCATAACCGAAGAAAGGGAAGCAGCTCTCGCTACTCCCCTTTCTAATTGACGATCATTTCTGATCCGATTACTTATTCACAACAAGGTTTACCTGCAGGTCAAACTCATCGTAAATCGTCTTATCTCCCAGGTTGTCAAAGAAGCTGCCTGAACCATAACGAACATTGAATTCAGAGCGGTCAACTACAACTTCAGCCACTGCTTTCGCCTTGTCGCCCATATCTTCCAGGTTGGCCTGGAACTTAATTTCCTTGGTAATATCTTTAATGGTCAGATCACCAACAATTTTGTACTCGCCTGGCTTACCACGAGATACCACCTGAGTAATGTTGAATGAAGCAGTTGGGAACTTGTCCACACTGAAAAAGTCATCAGACTTAAGGTGCCCCATTAATTTTTCGTTCCACTCTCCTTCCAAATCGGTATTCGTCATGGAGGTCATATCGATCACGAAACTGCCACCAGTTAGCATATCGCCGTCGAATTCCAACTCGCCAGACTTCAGCTGAATGTTGCCGGTGTGGGAGCCAGTCACTTTGTAGCCGTTCCATACGATGTTGCTTTCCGCAACGCTTACCGTGCGGCGTTCTTTTTCGCCTTCAACAGGATTAGTAAAGCTCATGCCGATCATCGCTACAGCTGCCAGCATAACAGAGAAAATACTTGCCTTTTTCATAATGGTTTGGTTTGATTGTTTTTTATGGAAAGGGTAACAACGCTACCCTTGTTAATGTTTAAACTTTGATCAACACAAATATAGGCGCTCTAAATCAAAGTTGCAACATCAAAATGAAAATTTCTGCTTATTCCTGCTAAATTGTAGCTTTACGCCTTATCCCGAGCACCTTTGAAAAATTCAACTTTATGAAAATACTGATCATTGGCGGAGGCAATATGGGCCTGACTTATGCCCAGAGCTTTCTGAGATCTCATATTGCCAGCAAAGAGGATATGATGATTCTGGAAAAATCGCCTCAAAAAGCGGCAGAGCTGGCCAAAAGGGACATCGGTACGGTCTATGGCCGGGCTGAGGATTGTATCCAGCAGTCTGACCTCGTCATTTTTGCGGTTAAGCCACAGGACTCATCTGTGCTGTTTGAGCATATCAAACCTCTTATTGACCCACAACAGGTCTTCCTTTCTATTATGGCCGGAGTGAAGCTTTCTACCATTTCCGCCAGCCTGGGCGCGGAGAAGGTCATCCGGGCCATGCCCAACCTGCCTGCCCAAATCGGCATGGGCATGACCGCCTTTACGTCTTCTGATGCAGTCACCCGGATAGAGCTCGTCATGGTCCAGAACCTCCTGAACACCACGGGCAAAACCGTATACGTAGAAAAGGAGGAAGCCATTGACGCGGCTACTGCGATCTCCGGAAGCGGCCCGGCTTACGTCTGGTTTTTCATGAAGTCCATGATGGACGCGGCCCGTAATATGGGATTTTCTTACTCAGAAGCGGAGCTATTAGTCAGCCAGACTTTCCGGGGAGCCATAGAACTTTTCAATAAGACAGATTTCACCTGCGAAGAGTGGATTGAGAAGGTCTGTTCCAGGGGGGGCACCACAGAGGCAGCCCTGGCGTCCTATGATAAGAACCTGGTCCGTGATGACATTATTGCAGGCGCACAGGCGGCCTTAGACCGGGCGGTGGAGCTGGGCAATGGATAAGGCCATTCCCAAATCCATAAATAGAAGAGGCGGCACCTTTACCGGATGCCGCCCCATGCTCTATAATCTTAATATCTTAATTTCCACTCGTTGGTTCCGCCTTCGGCCATCTTCTGTTCGGTTAGAGAAAAGCGGTTTTCGCTTGCCATAACCTTTGTAGAACACCCGGTCTGAAGGGATCCCTTTAGCTACCATATACTCGGCTACAGCGCGGGCACGGGCAGTAGACAACTGATCGCAGTACTCGTCCGGAGGCAGGTTGTTCGTATGCCCGCCGATTTCCACGACGATGGAAGGGTTGTCTTTGAGGAAAATGTAAATCTCGTTCAGCAAGGGCTTCACCGATTCCTGAATCCTGGAGCTGTCCGCTTCGAACTGCAGCTTTTGCATCTGAATCGTCTGGCCACTGCTCACGGCGCTGGTCAGTTCCTTCAGTACTCTTTCCGTGATTTCAAAGTCAGCACTCGCTATGCAGCCGTTGGCATCTGTAACGGTCACGCTATGCTGCCCAAGGCCAAGATTTTCCACTTTAGGGCCGGCAGCCCCATTGTCCCAGCTAATTTTGTAAGGCGGTGTACCTCCGTTCCCACTTGCTTCTGCCTTCCCATCTTCACTGGTATCGCTGAATGCGGGTTCCACCCGTCCCAGTTCAGCAGTGAGAGGCTCTGGTGCGGACAGAGAAACAGCAGCTGTTTTTTCGTTCCCCGCCTCGTCGGTCACGGTCAATTCATAGGTACCCGCGCTTAGTCCCGTACGGTTTTCCCCCGCGGTGCTTTCATCACTCCAGGTGATGGTGTAAGGTGGTTTGCCTCCGCTGACAGCCGCTTGTACGGCACCATCCGAAGCACTGCTACAGGAAATGGGTTGGGTAGCGGACAATTCCACTTCCAGCGGGAGGATATTCTCGGATATCGCAACCGTCGCCTCAGCCGTACAGCCCCTGGCATCCGTAACGGTTACCTGATGGGTAGCCGGTGGCAGACCGGCTGCCTGCTCCTCCGTACTTCCTGTGCTCCAGGCGTAGGTGTAAGGGGCAGTCCCTCCGGTTGCAGTTACTTTGGCAACGCCATCGCTATTGTTCGTGCTGGCTGGCTGCACCGCTGTGGCTTTCGCGGAAAGCGCTGCCGGCTCTGTCAGAGTTGTTTCGGCCTCTACCGTTGTGCCTGCCGCATCGGTGAGCGTGAGCTGATAAGCACCAGCAGCCAGACCAGCCGCCTGCGGTTCAGTGGCACCATTGCTCCAGGCGTAGGCAAACGGTGGCTTACCACCGGTGATGGCGGCATTCAGAGCGCCTACCCCACCCTTGCAGCTGATAGGTGCAGAGACTTCCAGGTTTAAGGCCAGGGGCAGAATGTTCTCTGTAATCTCCACACTTACTGCTGCGGTACAGCCTTTGGCATCCGTGACGGTTACAGTATGGGTGCCCGGTGATAGATTGTCCGCCAGATCGGCATAAATTTCAGTACTCCAGTCATAGGCGTAAGGTGGAGTACCTCCCTTGGCGGAAGCCTTCGCTTTTCCATCTGCGGCATTCGTACTGGCTGGCTGAATGGTTACTACTTCCACTGATAATGCTGCCGGTTCGGCAATCGAAAGAGTGGCAGTGGCGGTAGTGCCGGCTGCATCAGTTACGGTAAGGGAATAATCCCCGGCGGTGAGTTGGCTTGCTTCCGGCCCGTCCTGACCGCCGCTCCATGCATAATTGAATGGAGATTTGCCTCCAGTCACCTCGCTGGCAATCGCCCCGGTTGCTGCACCATTGCAATTGACAGTGCCAGCTTCCCTCAGAGATACCTGCAGGGGAAGTATATTTTCATTTATGCCTACCGTAGCGGTAGCAGTACACCCGTTAGCATCCGTAATGGTCACTTTATGATCAGCAGGGGAAAGGGATTCTGCTACTTCTGTGGTGGAACCTGTACTCCATGCATAAGCATAAGGAGGCGTACCACCAGTGGCACTGGCCCGTGCCATACCATCTGCATTATTGGTACTGGCAGGCTGAATGGCAGTAGCTGTAGCCTGTACCGGATTGGGCTCGGTGAGGGCAAAAGTAGCCTGAGCACTTGTGCCTTTTGAATCCGTGACGGTAAGGGAGTAGTTGCCTGCCTGAAGGCCGTCAATATTCTCCTTGCGCTGCCCACCGCTCCAGGCGTAGGCAAAGGGCCCTTTACCGCCTTTGACTGAGGCAGTGAGGGCACCATCGGTTGCTCCGGCGCAGGTAACAGGCTGAGCCATGGATAAAGAAACCTGAAGCGGTAAAATATCCTCTACCATTTCTACTGAAATGGAGGACGTACACCCTTTGGCATCCGTAACCGTCACAGTCTGCATACCGGCTGGCAACTTCGTAGCTTCGGCAGTGGTTTCGCCGCTGCTCCAAAGGTATTGGTAGCCCTCATTTCCGCCGGTAGCGCTAACCACCGCACGCCCGTCTGCCTGCCCTGGGCTGGCCTCCCCTGTGACTTCCACCCCGACTTTAAGCTTGGGCGGTGCCGTCACTTCGACGGTGGCATTTGAGGTATTGCCTACCACATCAGTCACCGTCAGGCTGTAGGTGCCCGCCGGGAGGGCTTTCAATTGCTTTTCGGATGTGCTGCCATTCGACCAGGCGTAAGCGAAGGGGCCTTTGCCGCCGTCCACTACTGCCGTCAGTTGCCCATCCGCGCCTTCTGAACAGCTTACGGGCTGGCTCATCTCCAGCTGTACCTGAAGAGGGGCAATATCTTCCGTCACTTCCACTTTGGCTGTTGCCTTACAGCCGTTGTCATCAGTTACTGTGACGGTGTAGGCACCAGAGGACAGGCGCTCAATTTCGGCTGTGCCGGCACCGTTGGTCCACAAATAAGCATAGGGCATAACACCTCCGCTCACCTCTGCTTTTGCAGCCCCATCGGAAGCGCCGGTATTCGCAGGTGTCACCTGAACTGCTCGGGCTTTTAAAGCGGCTGGCTCTTCGATGGTAAAAGAGGCCTCAGCGGCAGTTCCTGTTGCATCAGTAACGGTCAGGGTATAGGCTCCGGCAGTCAGGCCATTGGCGTTTTCTCCTGCCCCACCATTACTCCAGGCGTAAGTGAAGGGGCTTTTGCCGCCTGTAACTTTAGCAGAAAGCGCGCCGGCTGCGGCACCCTGGCAATCAATAGTAGCGTACTGGCTAATGGCTAGCGATAAGGGCAGAATATCTTCGCCCACGGTTACCTCGGCGGTAGTTGCACATCCGTTGGCATCCGTTACGGTAACGGTATGTTTACCCGCAGGCAAACCTGTCACCGCTGCAGCATTACCACCACTGCTCCACGTAAACTGATAAGGGGGTACGCCTCCGGACGCTTCCACCTCTGCGGCGCCATCACTGCCATTAGCGGAAGCCGGCTGCGTGACCTGAGCTTGTACCTGAAAAGCGGAGGGCTCCTCCACCGTATAAGTTGCTGAGGCAACCGTACCATTCGCATCCGTAACCGTAACGCCATAATCGCCGGCAAGCAGTCCGGTCAGCTGAGGCGTGGGCGCATCGGCTGCACTCCACTTGTACGTATAAGGCTTGGCGCCGCCTGCTGCATTTACTTTCAGCACAGCACTTTTATTCCCCTGGCATTTGATGGGCTTAACCTGCTCAATTTGAACGGCCAATTCCTCAAGGGTACGCGAAATATTGACCACAGCTGACACTTCACAGCCCTGCCGGTCCGTCACGGTCACCGTATGTGCACCTTCTGACAACTGCATGGCGATGGGTGTTGTCTCTCCATTGTCCCAGGCATATTTATACGGGGGCATACCTCCCGTGGTTCTTGCTTCTGCCTGCCCGTCGGCAGCACCAGCACTGCTGACCTCACTGCGGGCCTCTGCCCGAAGGGTAACCCTGCGGTCCGGCACACTGATATCCGTCAAGCGGCTGTTGCCCTTGGTATCTGTGATGGTCAGGCGGTAAGTACCTGGCGTCAGGCGGTCCGGGCTATCACCTGTTGCATTGCCGCTCCAGTTGAAGGTATAAGGTGGAGCACCTCCGGTTACCTTTACCCGCAGGGCACCATCTGAGCCATTCCCATTGCAGGTGACCGGGCTGACAAGCTCTACGGTGGCAACCAGAGAGGAGCCTTTTTGAATAACGTAAACGCCTTTGTCTTCTGTACCAATCCAGACTGCACCGTCCAGGTCTACGGCCAGGTAATTGGCAAATTCACTGGTATATTCTTCCGCTCCTCCAAAAGTGCTGGTTTCCCCACTGGCCGGGTCGTAAGAAGCAATAATGCGGGAAGCAATCCAGAGCCTTCCTTTTCCGTCCAATGCAATATCGGTGATGCTTCCTTCCACTGCATCGGTGGGGATATCGACCAGCTCCCAACGGTCCTTGCGGTCTACTTTTCCAACCAGCCCGTCGCCCATCAGCCAGACTTCCCCATTCGCCACAGCCACAGACTCTATGATCAGCCCCTTCTCCAGCAGGTCCCATTTGCCATCCCGGCCGACCAAAGCGCCATCATTGGTAGCAATCCAAATACGGCCAGGCCCGTCCTTAGCGATTTCATGAACGAAGTTGGACCTCAGCTTGGTGTTGTCCATAGACAACTGCTCTTTGAAAACCAGCTTGCCATTTTCTTTTTTCAGGCGGTAAGCACCGGTCAGGCTGGTACCCAGCCAGATATCCTGATTGACCTCATCGTAAAAAGCGGAAGTGATATAGTTGTCTTCGTCTATGATATCCCCAATCGCATCAATCAGCTCCTGCTGTTGCCAGCGGATGTCGGCATTGCCGCCTGAAAACTGGAACAGGCCCAGCTCTCCGGGCTGAAGCACGATAGGGTCAGCAGAACGGGCGCCACTGACTTTTTGGATGACCTTAGTGTTGGCCACCCACTTGGTATTATCGGTATCGACAAATATATTTCTGACCGGGCTGCCCCATGGAAGGGCGGTACTCCGGATCACCTCCAGGTTTTCTTCCTGTGCCTTTCCGGCAAAGCCCAGCAAAATCAAAGCAAGCGATAGTAGGTAGCTTCTGCTCATGGTATGGTTTTCTGAATTTTCGGCGCAAAGTTAGGCAACCTGAAGCAAAACGCAGTATATGGTTTAATATTACCTTTGTGCCGCCACTGAAAGCCTGCTCATCGCACGGCCGGCATTAACGAATCGCTGAATGATATGAACGTAGTCCTTTTTTACTTGCTGATCAAGCCCCTCTCGTACGTGCCTTTGCCCGTAATGCACCGTTTGTCTGATGCCCTTTCCTGGCTGCTGTTCCGGGTTTTTGGCTTCCGCAAGAAAGTAATCATGGGGAACCTGGAACGATCCTTTCCGGAAAAATCAGCAGAAGAAATTGACCGGACCGCCCGGGAGTACTACCGGCATTTGTGCGACCTTGTGGTGGAAGCAGTACGCTGCTTTAGTATCCCGGAGGCAGAAATCAAGCGACGGGGCATCATTGCCAACCCGGAAGTCCTTGATCCCTTTTTTGAAAAACAACAGCCTGTAATCCTTTGTGCCGGCCACTACAACAACTGGGAGATGACCGCCACAGCTATGCCTATGTATATCAAACACCGGGTTGTGGGCCTTTACAAACCGCTGAAAGACCAGTTCTTTAACCAAAAAATCACAGTTTCCCGCAGCCGGTTTGGTATGGACATGGTTTCCATCCGCAAAACCCGGGAGTTCTTTGAGGCTGATCATGGGGTAAGCATCATTTTGTTTGCTACCGACCAGGCGCCCTCCAACCCCAACCGGGCGTACTGGACCGAGTTTCTAAACCAGGATACGGCGGTGCTTTTCGGAACGGAGGCCTACGCCCGAAAGTACAACTACCCGGTGGTCTTTGGCTACATTGACAAGGTAAAGCGGGGGTATTACGAAATCCGGTTCAAAGTCATTTCTGAGGATCCGGCCAGCCTGCCCGCCGGTGCCATTTCAGAAGCCCACACCCGGCTGCTGGAAGAGGAAATCCGCCAAAAGCCTGAATACTGGCTGTGGAGCCACCGCCGCTGGAAACATACCCGGCCGGAAGGCTGGAAACTGGAAACTAAATCGGCTACAAATTGAGCCAGTAGGTGGCTTTGAGCACAATAGCCCGGTTTTTGCCACGTGGATTCGCCAGAAACTGGTCCGAAAAATAGTTATCGGTGTACACCAGAAAGATATCCGATACGGGCTTAAAGCGCCACTGCAAACGGGTATTGATGTTGACGTTGTCGGCCTGGGTGTTGTATTGCAGGAAGACACTGAAGAAAACACTTCTGGAAAAGGAAAGCTCCGCCCGGGGGCCGACCAGCCATATGCCCGCATCGTTGTAGGGGCTGGGCAACTGAATATCCGTGTACGTCGCATCCAGGGCCAGAATCCCCAATGGCTGCCAGCGGTAGTTCAGCTGAAATCGCAGGCGGGAGAAATCCCCGTTGAAGTAACGCCCGTAGCTGCCTTCCACGCCATAGTAAAAGTCCTTGCGTACATCCGAGCTGTAGCTCAAATTAAGGGTAGGATAGGTGTAATCTGTCCCTTCCGGCAGTTCTACGCCCCCGGTATTGGTAGGGTCGAATGGGAAGAACAGGAAAGTATAATTCTCTGTATAGTCCAGGCTAAGCTCACTTTGCCCGGGAAACTCCACAAATGCCCCGGCGCTCAGCTCCCGGTCCGTCAGTTGATAGTCCGGTTGGTTGAAAATAAACTCTGTCCTTGCGCTGAGCCCAAACGCAATGACCCGCTCTGCCCACCACTTCTTTTTCGGAAAGATCAGATGGGTGATGCCCGGAGAGGTGGACAGGAAGCCCCGGCGCGGTACGAAGCCCATCTCGGCTTCGTGGTTGCGCCCTATGTAGTGGGTAGGGAAAAAGATCCGCCAGTTGCGCAGGTAATGGCCCACGAACAGAGCAGCAGCCTGCGCATCCACATTATTATCACTGGTAAAAGAGCGATGGTAGAAAGCTTCGGCTTCCCATTTATTATCCTTTGAAAAAAGGTTGTATTCCAGTCCTGCCACCCGGTTGAAAGCATCAGGGTCGACTTCGTAACCGCCCGCACCGTCCGGCCGGTAATTCACTTTGTTGGTGAAAATGGCGCCGACGAAGGACCGGTCAAAGACCTTTCGCTGCAGCACACCAACGGAATAGTTGGCAGGCGCTAAGTCAGCATCGGAGACGGAGCCGGTCTGCATATTTAGCAGGCCCACCCGCCAGTTGTTGTCCAGCTTACCGCTGAGCCGGGCGCCCGCCAGAATCGGCACGTTGAAGCTGCGCTGCACTTCGATCTCGTCCCCACCGGTTGTAGTACGCCGGAGCGTGCCCTGAGCCAGGCCAATCCTGCGGCTGAAGAAAGGGCGGCTGCTGGGAAAGCCAAACTTGCCAAACAAGTCCTCATTTTCGAGAAAAAACTGCCGCCGTTCCGGAAAGAAGAGCTCAAAACGGCTCAGGTTGGTCAGCTGCTGGTCTACTTCCACCTGACTGAAATCAGGATTAAAGGTCAGGTCGAGGTTCAGAGAAGGGGTAATGGCAATCTTGGCATCCCCGCCAGCATTAAAGTTACGCTCTGCAGGCAACCGAAATTCTTCATCCCGCTCTACACCCGCAATAGCGTACGGGATAAGCGAAACGTTTAAGCCCGGGCTCGGCGGTGGAGTGGCCCAGCGCATAGGCAAGGTAAAGGCCAGGTTGTTGATCCCAAACTGCCGGGGCACCGGATTCCAGGTGGAGCGCTCGTTTTGCTTAACAGATATGCGGCTGAAGTTAATCCGCCACTGATTGTCCCCTTCAGACCGTTTGTAACGCAGCGTTTTGAAAGGGATCGCCATTTCCACCACCCAGTACTCCGGGTGATTGGACACCTCAGCGTACCATTTATTATCCCAGTCGGTGGAAATACTGTTGCCGTTATCGATGAGGCCTTCCCGGCGTACATTCAAAGGTGTAACAGCGAAATGGAAACCATTGATTTTATCCTGAAAGGGATCAATATTGACAGCGAATTCATCAGAAGGGCCAAGTTCAAAGTCCCGGCGCAGGGAGGTGACGATGTAATCTTCCTGTGACTGATAAATGACCGCACCAATGTACAGGGCTGTCTCATCGAAGGTGACGCGGACTTCCGTATCCAGTTCAGCATAGGAGGTATCAAACGGAAAATTTTGGTAAAAATCAGTCGCCACCCCGGCATTTTCCCAGGCTGCTTCATCCAGCACCCCGTCCAGCCGTATGGGCGTTGCAGCTGACCGGATATCCAGCCCCTCTGACGCCTGCCCTGCGGCAAGGCTGCTGAAAACACACCAAAATAAAACAGTTAGCCCCTTGCGGCTAGCCCAAACCCTTGCTCGATCCGTCATTAACCCTAATAATAGTTGCCAGCTCCGTAAAGAGCCCTGTATGTTCCTGAAGTATGCAGCAGGCTGAAACCAGCCCGTTTTTTAATCCTCCTCGATGGTATCCGTCACCATCGTTTCAACGTGGTAGTCGTAGAACCGCTCAAACAGCGCCCAGTCCAGTGTTTCCGGCCAATCGTTCTCGTCCAGGCTCCAGCCTTCCAGCAGGACGCTGAGCAGGTCCTCCACATTGGCTTTAAGATGAGAAAGGACATCCTCCACATCCTCGAAATCTGGCAACAGAAAAATATCCGCTTCATCGTGCTGATCCATATCAGCATAATCCAGGGGCTGTTCCGGAAAAACTTCATTAGCCCACTCGATCAGAGCTGGCTTGGGCTTCACGACAAGTGCCGTGCGGTTGATTTTGTAAAAATCCATTAGTCTTCTTTCATGTTGTGGAAGACCGCGTTGACATCGTCATCGTCTTCCATGATTTCGATTAGCTTAATGACATCCTCTACTTCGCTGTCTGTAAGCTCTTTATAATGACTGGGAATGCGTATGAGTTCTGACTCCGTCACTTCCAGCCCGAATTCTTCGATACCTTTCTGGAGGTTGCCGTAATCTTCAAAAGCGCAGACCAGGACAATTTTATCGTCTTCCTTCCTCAGTTCTTCCAGTCCAAAGTCGATGAGGCCCAGCTCCAGTTCTTCTCCGTCCTGCCCTTCGGCTTTGACTTTAAAGTTGGCCTTGCGGGAGAACATGTAATCTACCGAGCCGGAAGTACTTAGGTTGCCCCCGTACTTGGAGAAGATGTGGCGGACACTGGCTACGGTACGGGTTGGGTTGTCCGTTGCCGTTTCCACCATAAGAGCTACACCGTGTGGGGCATACCCTTCGTAAACCAGCTCTTCGTAGTTTTCCGCATCCTTTGAAGTCGCCTTTTTGATGGCATTTTCGACGTTAGCCTTTGGCATATTAGCCGTCTTGGCATTCTGTATAGCCAGACGCAGGCGGGGGTTGTACTCAGGGTCCGCCCCACCCTCCTTAACAGCAATAGCAATCTCCCGGCCGATACGCGTGAAAGTCTTGGCCATATTGGCCCAGCGCTTCATTTTCCGCTCTTTACGGTATTCAAATGCGCGTCCCATTATCTGCAATTTAAATTTGAATCAATAAAGCAGTTTTACCTTTTCAGGCGGCCCTGCTTCAGAATGCATGCAAAATTAGCGTTTACAAATCAGCCTGCCATATTTACTTCTCAATATTTTTCAGCCAATCGCCTCAGGTATGCTTTCAAAGCAGTAAAAATCCCTTATTTTAGCCCGACAAACCTCATTATGGAATATTTGGTAATTGACCTCGAAATGTCGGGCGACGACCCGAGCTATCACGATGTGATCGAAATCGGTGCAGTGCTTTACACCGATAACTGGCTGGAACTGGGCAGGTATCAATCCTACGTATACCCGGAAAACGAGGAAGCGTTCTCAAAACCCTCCGAAGAAGTCCATGGCATCAGCCTCGAACAGTTAAAGGATGCTCCCATGCTGGATGATGTCCTGCCCGAATTCGAAGCCTGGATGCTGGGGCTGCGAAAGCTCAAGCCGGACCCCTTCGATAACAGCCGGGCGCTGCGGCACACCATGATTTCGGGCCTGGGCATTGTGAATGACTTCGCTTTTCTGCGCGCCGCCTACGGCATCATCAACCGCCGCTGGCCCTTCAGCTACCACATGCTGGATATGCAGTCCCTGACCCACGCCTTGTTCCCGATCTTCAAAGCCGCCGGAGAAGCCGTACCCGAGCGCCAAAGCCTCACCGCTATTGCCGCTTATTTCAACCTGGAGCGGGAAACTGAGGAGCACAATGCGCTGGAAGATGCCGTGCTGACCGGGCGCTGCTTTATCGAACTGAACAAAATGATTGACCGGCTAAAGGTTGACCCCGCGGTTTAATTCCCGCCGACAGGACTGTTGTATCCGAAAGCATGGTCTCAGTGCTTGCTGTATGGTTGCCCCTCCGAGAGCGTGGCGGGCCCCTGCCTGTCCCTGCTTTCAACTCAAATGATAAAGATCAAAGTGGAAAAAGCCAAAGGGTGACGAAGATCATCGAACACCACAGGGAAGTTGATTTCTTTTGTGGCTATCGAAACAAATAACCAATTGGAATCAAAAAACTTGGCAAATGGTTCATGAAAGTCGGGTTTTGCTCAAATTAATTCCAAAATTAAATAGGGCAATTGCGAATCAACGAATATATTTGCCGATGGACTTGGTATAAAAACTACATTAACCCCCACTGCTTACTGTTACTCAAAAACGACAAATGCCAAGTTTTCAGAGATTTACGCCTACCACTCAAACTATTGAATTAGTGTAAAGTGTACACTAAAATTGACACGGGTAATCTAAACTTACCATACAACCAAAATTAAATTGTAGCTCTTATGAAAAACATTCTGCGATTGGTCGTGGCTTTTGCAGCTGCGCTGCTCCTGGTCCAACAGGGGTATGCTCAGGGTACTGTACAAGGCCAAGCGATCGACGAAAATGGCGAAGCCCTGATCGGGGCTACCATTCTGCTGGTGGGCAGCAGCCGGGGAACGGCTACCGACTTTGACGGTAACTACGTCCTCGAAAATGTACCGGCCGGCGAACAGCAACTCCGGGCATCCTATACTGGATACGGAGACCTTACTAAAACCATTACCGTAAGAGACGGAGAAACCGTTACGCTTGACTTCCAACTGGGCGAAGACGCCGAAGTGTTGGAGGAAGTGGTGGTCATCGGTTATGGCTCGGTGCGCAAGGAAGATGCGACCGGGGTAGTCGCGAAAATTGATGACAAGAACTTCAACCGGGGAGCCATTGTATCTCCGGAACAACTGCTGACGGGTAAAGTAGCGGGTGTACAGATTGCGCCTGGCGATGGTTCTCCAGGTGGTGGCTCTGCCATTCGTATCCGGGGTGGTACTTCTATCAATGCCAGTAATGAGCCGCTTTTCGTTATTGACGGTATGCCTATCGACAATGAAGGCTTTGCCGGCGGGCGTAACCCGCTGAACTTCCTCAATCCAAGCGACATCGAATCCTTCACCGTACTGAAAGATGCCTCAGCAACAGCGATTTACGGTTCACGGGGTGCGAACGGTGTGATTATTATCACTACCAAGAAAGGGCAGGCTGGCAGCCGTCCGCGGGTAAATTATGATGGATACTACACGGTGAATGAAATCCGTGGAGAACCGGCCATGCTCGATGCAGACAATTTCCGGGACGTAGTTACCTTCTTCGCCCCCAGCCGCCTCAACGCTCTGGGCGACAACAACACCAACTGGTTTGATGAAATGCTGCGTCAGGCGCAGGGCCAGAACCACTCTCTGAGTGTTTCCGGTGGCGGCCAGGACTTTGGCTACCGCATCTCTGCCGGTTATCAGCAACTCGAAGGTATTATCCTGGGTTCAGAAACCGAGCGTGCAAGTTTCAGCCTTAACTATAACCACAGATTCTTTGACGATAAGCTGAAGATCAACACCAACCTGCGCGGTGCACGTACACGTGATGTTTTTGATCCCGGCTTAGGTGCAGCCTGGGATTTTGACCCTACTCAGCCCGTACTGGATCCGGACAATGAAGCCTTCGGTGGTTTCTTCTCCTACGGTAACAGCCTGGCTCCACGCAACCCGGTCTCTGCCGCTGAACAGCGTATTGATCAGGGACAATCCTTCCGTACCATTGGTAATATGGAAGTGGAGTATTCTCTGGGCGATATCGTGGAAGGCCTCAGCGTGAAAACCAACCTGGGCTTCGATGTCAATCAGGGCGACCGGAACACCTTTGAGCCAACCACCTATACCAATACACAGGTGGCTAATTTCAATGGCTTGGTAAAAATTGAGAATTACACGCGGACCAACTACCTGTTTGATGCGTACCTCAACTACGACAAGTCACTCAATGACCGCAACAACCTGAAGCTGACATTGGGTTACTCCTATCAGGATTTTTACGAACAGTATCCGCTGTTTGAGGGGCAAAATCTATCCACTGATCAGTTCGGAATCAACGGGCCGGCACAAGCGGAGGATGTATTCCCTTCCAACTCCGTATTTGAAAACCGCCTGATCTCCTTCTGGGGCCGTGCAATTTACAATTTCGACGAACGCTACGTGCTGACGGCAACCCTGCGCCGTGACGGTTCCACCCGCTTCGGCCCGGAAAGCCGCTGGGGCTTGTTCCCATCAGCAGCTGTTGCATGGCGGGTGCTTCAGGAAGACTGGGCAGGCTCCCTCAATAATATTTTCTCGGACCTGAAACTCCGTGTGAGCTACGGTATCACAGGTAACCAGGAAATTGGTGACTACCGCTATCTCCCACAGTACGCCTTTAGTGATCAGCGGGCGCGTTACCAAATCGGTACAGATGCAGATGGCAACCCTATCTTTATCAATACTGCCCGTCCCAATGCCTATGACCCGGGGCTACAGTGGGAGGAAACGGCATCTCTCAACGTGGGACTTGAGTTTGGCTTTGCCAATGGCCGTATCAATGGCGCTTTAGAATATTATACCCAGAATACGGACCAATTGCTGTTCGAAGTCAACGTACCAGCAGGTACTAACCTTTCTGACCGCGTACTGACCAATATCGGTGAGTTGCAAAACCAGGGTGTGGAACTGACGCTGAACGCCAATCTGCTCAAAACATCGGATATGAGCTGGGACCTTACCGGTAACATAGCTTACAACCGTAACGAAGTACTGGGGCTGTCCAATATTGCTGGTGATGCAGGCATCCTTCGGGGCGGTATTGCCGGAGGTGTGGGCAATAACGTACAGATTCTCCGGGTCGGTCAGGCTGTGGACGCATTTTACGTCTATGAGCATATCCTCAATGATGATGGCACACCTGTTTCTGATGAGGACGATCTTATGATGTACGTTGACCAAAATGGAGACGGACAGATCAATGAACTGGACCGGCGGATTTTCCAAAATCCAGCACCTGATATCCTCTATGGTTTGACGTCTAATTTCCAATTCAAAGGGTTTGACCTGGCCATGACAATACGTGGTGCCGTTGGCAATTATGTTTACAACAATAATGCCTCTAACCGTGGTTATTACCAGCGGGTACAAGGTGTAAATATTGGCAATGACCAGTTCTTCCTCAACAACGTTCACGAGTCTGTACTGGAGACGCAGTTCGTCGCCCCTCAGTATTTCTCTGATTACTATGTGGAAGATGCGTCTTTCATGCGATTGGACAACGTAACTTTAGGCTACACCTTACTGCCTAAGCGTGGTATTTCAAGCCTGCGCTTCTACGTTACCGGTCAAAACCTGCTGGTTTTCACCAAGTACAGCGGACTTGATCCGGAAGTAGGCGTGGGTGGTATAGATAATGCACCATTCCCACGTCCGATGGGCTTTATCTTCGGCGCAAGCCTGGGCCTTTAATTTGTTGAACACAAGAAAAATTAAGCCATGAAAAAAATAATTAATATAGGGTTGATCGCCGTCCTGGCTATGATGTCTGCCTGTACAGATTTGGATGTACAGCCCAGGAACGATCTGACTCCTGATGTTTTCTTTTCAGATGATGCTGCCTACGAGCGTTTTCTGACCCGTATCTATGCCGGACTCGCAGTCACTGGCCAACAAGGCCCTGCTGGTAACGCGGATATCAAATCACTGGATGAAGGCTTCTCCAGCTACCTGCGCCAGTACTGGCAATTGCAGGAACTCCCAACGGATGAAGCTATTATCGCATGGAATGACGATGGCCTGCCTGACCTGGTTACTCAGGGCTGGAGCAGCACCAATCAGTTTGTACGTGCGATGTACTATCGGGTGTTCTTCCAGGTCTCTCTGGCAAACGAGTTCCTGCGGGAATCCACACCGGAAAAGCTGGACGCACGTGGTGTCAGCAAAGAGGTAGTTGATCAAATGGCCACTTACCGCGCAGAAGCCCGCTTTATGCGTGCCCTGAGCTACTGGCATGGCATTGACTTCTTCGGTGACATTCCATTCTATACTGAAGATCAGGTGATCGGTTCTACCGCGCCTACTCAGTTCAGCCGCCGGGAGGTCTTCAACTTCATCGTGAATGAGCTCAACGAAATTGAGAGTGACATGCTTGAAGCCGGCACAGCACCCTATGGCCGCGCAGACAAAGGCGCCCTTTGGATGCTGCAAGCCAAGCTTTACCTAAATGGTGAAGTCTATACCGGAGGGGAGACTTACTGGAATGAGGCAGTGGAAGCCTGTAACAAGATCATCGAATCTGGTGCTTACACCCTGATGGACGAGTACCACCACAACTTCCTGGCTGATAACGACCGCTCAACGGAGATTATCTGGTCTGTGAACTTCGATGGTGATGCGACTCAGACGTTCGGCGGTACCACGTACCTCGTGCATGCGGCTATCGGTGGTGCAATGAATGCGGAAGACTACGGCGTGAACAACGGCTGGGGTGGACTGCGCACACTGCCTTCCCTGGTAGACCGTTTCCCTGATGAAACCGGCAATATTGATGAGCGGGCGATCTTCTTTACAGAAGGGCAAACCAAAGCCGTAGAGGCCATCAATGAGTTCACTAATGGCTATACCGTGCCAAAATACCAGAACGTTACGTCTGAAGGTGTTGCGGGTTCTGACCCTACCTTTGCCGACACAGATTATCCGATGTTCCGTTTTGGAGAAGTGCACCTGACTTATGCTGAAGCGGTCCTCCGTGGCGCTTCCAACGGTGACCTGGGTACAGCTGTAGCCTACATCAATGCCCTGCGTCAGCGGGCATACAATAATGATGCTGGCAACATTTCAGAAGCAGACCTCAACCTGGATTTCATCCTCGATGAGCGTAGCCGTGAATTGTACTGGGAAGGTGTACGCCGTACAGACCTCATCCGCTTCGGACAATTTACTGAAAACGGTACATGGGCATGGAAAGGTAATGTGCAGGAGGGCAGAACAACTTCGCCTCACCTCAACCTCTACCCTATCCCGGCGGAAGAACTGTTGGCTAATGACAACCTGGTACAAAACCAGGGCTATTAAATCTTCCAGGGGCGGTGGCCTTGTTTTGCATTCCACCGCCCATTCGAAAATTTATTAAGTTTTCAATCAGATTAAGACATGAAAAATTTTCTTAAAATATTTTCCATCCTGGTTTTGGCGGGGCTCGTTGCCTTTAGCTGTACCAAGGATGAGATCGACGTGGAAGCGTTGACGGACTTCGCGCCCGGTATTGTTTCCATCTCTCCGGCCAACAACAGCAAGATTGTAGTTGGCAACTTCGACCTGAAAGTCATCGTGGCAGATGGTGAGTCTTCGCCTCTTGCCGAAATCTCCGTGCAGCTGCTGGATGAATTTGGCAACACCCTTGCCGATGCGACTCAGGCGGTAACGGGTACCCGCGACAGTATCGTGGTGCCGGGTGCAGATTTTGCAGTGCCTGCCGAACAGCTTGGCGCGGGCATTTACAGCATGAACATCACGGTATCGGATGCTAAGGGTCAGACCACCAACCGAAGCACGTCCTTTGAAATCTCACTGCTGCCTTTCGCGGCCAACCACGATGAAATGTGGATTGCCGGTGGCTTCAATGGATGGGGCGGTGATGCGATGACCCTCGTCGCGGACCACACCTGGGAAATTTCAGGTATTGACCTGCTCGGCGACGAGTGGAAGATCAAAAACTGCCTGGACTGGTGTGATGAGGACTGGGGCGACACCGATTGCAACAACTTCATGGAAAGTAACCTCAGCGGCGGCAACGGCAATACCGCTTGTGGTTATTCCGGTGAAGTGACCGTAACCTTCAACGACGAAACCCTGGAGTACACGGTACGTCCGGCTGTTGAGTTTGCCACCAACCTCTCCGGTCTTTACCTGCTCGGTACCTTCAACAACTTTGACGGGGACGAATTCCGCTTCCAACTCACGGGCGACAACACCTGGGAACTGGCTGAAGTGGAACTGGCAGAAGGCGATGAGTTCAAATTTGCTGAAATGCCCAACTTCATGGGCAAAAACTTCGGTGATGCGGACGGTGATGGTGTAGCCGAAGAGTTTGGCAACAACACTATGTTCATGGGCGACCCTGGCATTTACAAAATCACCTTCAACGACGCTACCCTGGAGTACACCATGGAATTCCTGGGCACTGGTGGCGGTGGCGGATTTGAGTCCATTGGTATCATTGGTAGTGCTACGCCGGGCGGATGGGATGCAGAAACGCCTATGACGGATAACGGCGATGGCACCTACTCTATCCTGATCGGCCTGCTGGACGGTGAAGCGAAGTTCCGCGCCGATAACGACTGGGCTGTCAACTGGGGCGCTACTGACTTCCCAAGTGGCACCGGTACACAGGACGGGCCTAACATTCCGGTTACCTTTGGCCTCTACCAGGTAACATTCAACCCTGAAACAGGTGAATACAGCTTTGAGGCAGCTTCAGTTGGCATCATTGGTGACTCCACGCCTGATGGCTGGGACGCAGATACAGATATGATGCCGGACCCTGCCGAGCCTTCCGTTCAAACTCTGAACGTTGACCTGACGGATGGTGAGGCCAAGTTCCGCCTGAATAATGACTGGGGCGTAAACTGGGGGGCTGGTGATTTCCCAAGTGGCATCGGCACACAGGATGGACCGAATATCCCCGTTACTGCGGGTAACTACACGGTACGTTTCAACGTGCTGACTGGCGAATACTCCTTTGAGTAAGTCATTTTGATTAGGCGATTGCTTATCGCCTGACAGATACGGGCAGGTGTTCTCCGGAGCATCTGCCCGTTTTCATTTTGCCCTCCTTCGAACATCAACAACGACGAGCGCTTTTTTTACATAAAAGCCTTTGAAAAGAACACAAGTTACCGCCTCCTTTCTCACCCTGTTGCTACTAGGCAGCCTGGTCGTGCTTTACTTTGCCTCGCCTTCAGTACAGGAAACCGTCAACGAGGGATTCCGGCTGGCAAAAGCTGGTGATGAAGCTGCACTTGCTAAATGGTTTGAACAGTTCGGGATATGGGGCCCCATCGCCATCATACTGTTCATGGTCCTGCAAATGTTCCTGATCATCTTTCCCAGCTGGCTGCCCATGGTTGTAGCGACAATTGGCTACGGGCCGGTTTGGGGTGTGGTTATTTCTATAGTCGCCGTCACTGTGGCTTCGGGCATTGGGTATTGGATTGGCCGGGTGTTTGGGGCGCAGGCCCGGGAGCGTTTTATAGGGCAGGAAAAAGAGGAGGAAATTTCTGAAGCCATGGAAGAATATGGATTTGGCACTATAGTATTGTTTCGTCTCTCCCCATTCCTGTCTACGGACGCCATTAGTATTATTGCCGGTTTACTGGGGATGCGCTTTGTGCCCTATTTGCTGGCTACCCTTGCCGGCATCACACCACTGGCATTGGGGATCGCCTACTTCACCCGGGACCTCGACCAACTCAAAACCGGGCTGTACTGGCTGGGCGGTATTGGAATACTCCTCTACGGCTTGTACATTTGGCTGGACCGAAAACGAAAAAAATCATGAAAATCGTAATGATAGCTGCCCGCTCAGAGAACGGGGTGATTGGCAAAGATGGAGGACTGCCCTGGTCTATGCCCGCAGATGAAGCCTTTTTCCTAAACGAAATCGAAGGCTGTTTCCTCCTGTCGGGCCGGAAATCCTACGAGTCCAATCAGGGCAATACCATTTTTAAAGATAAGCAGTTTGTGATCATCACCCGGCGGGAAAATTACAAAGTGGGCCCCGGCGGAGAGATTGCCCATAGTGTGGAAGAAGGGATCGCCCTGGCCAGGCACAAGCAAGTGCCCCGGCTCTGTGTGCTTGGGGGTGGAGAAATCTACCGGCAGGCTCTGCCCTATGCCGACGAGCTGATCCTTACGGACATTCACACACAGGTCGAAAACGGCGATGCCTTCTTTCCAGCGTTCAGTGCTGAAGACTGGAAGTTGACCCAACAAGAACCGCACGAAGCCGATGCCGATAACCCTTTCCCCTATACCTTTAAGTGGTTCCGCCGCCAACTTTAAATCGCAATCCATTCATAATCAAAACAGTAGACAAAACATATCACCGCCATATTACGTTTTACTGTTGATTATCGATGACATAAATTAACTTTTTAATGGAATACCTCGTAGCAGGAATAGCGGGTTTGATGGTCGCTATCGTATATGGATTAACGCATCAACAACAAAAAAAGCAAGAAAAAAGAAGAGCGCCCCACCCTTCGCTCGACACCAAAAACACCACCAATTACAATATGGAAATCTTGGAGGAAGCTCCACTGAAAAAGCTCACTCCGGAAGACGCTCAACGTATGATCGAGCACTGGAAACGTGGAGGTTATATTCCTTCGCACCGGGAGTTTTATGCCGTACAGCGCGTCCTTCGCCGCGACGCTAAAGCTCAGCTCAAAGAAGCTCAGGAAAATTAAACGCCAAAAGCCTTGTACCGCAGGGCTTTTCTTTTTTGCAGGAACTGCCTATCTTACCCATTCTTAAAATCTAACAAGCCATATGCCCAACCGAAAATTAATGAAACGGAAAGACCAGGCCGTCATAGGAGGCGTTTGTGCAGGCATTGCCGACTACTACGGCTGGGACCCTACACATGTGCGCCTTTTTTATGTGCTGCTTTCTGTGCTTAGCGCAGCTTTTCCTGGCTTATTGGTATATGTGCTGCTCTGGCTTTTCATGCCAGAACGATAAACACTAATGGTTGATGATCAGACTAAGCGAAATCCCTGCAACACCCCCCGACGACCTGGACCGGGACAACATCGAAGATAAGACGAAAGAACTACAGGAACGCCTGGGCGACCTGCAAAAAGTCCTTTATGCTGAGCAGGAACACAGCGTACTGGTGATTTTTCAGGGCATGGATGCAAGTGGAAAGGACGGTGCGGTGAAACATACCTTTAAAGATTGCCACCCGCAAGGCATAAGTGTGCACAGCTTCAAAAAGCCTACCGATGAGGAACTGGCTCACGATTTCCTGTGGAGGGTCCACAAGCAAGTGCCGCCCAAGGGCATGATTAAGATTTTCAACCGGTCGCACTACGAGGATATCCTCATACAAAGAGTACACGGCTGGATTGACGATGAGCACGCCCACCGGCGTATGGCTGCCATCAACGCTTTTGAAGAGCTCCTCGCCTTCGATAATAATACTCATATCTTTAAATTCTACCTCCACCTGTCCTACGAACAGCAAAAGGAAGAACTACAGGAGCGCATTGACGAGCCCGAAAAGCACTGGAAGCACAACCCCAATGACTGGAAGGAGCGCGAGCACTGGGAGGCCTACCGGAAGTACTATGAGTACGCCATTAATGAAAGCCGTATTCCATGGACGATCGTGCCAGTAGACAAGCGCTGGTACCGGAACTATATCGTAGTCAAAACGTTAGTTGAACGACTGGAGGCACTAAACATGCAATACCCGCCTCTGCCGATATAACTGAGGATTTTATGGCGAACATCGAGAAAGTACGTGTGGACAAGTGGCTGTGGAGCGTCCGGATTTTCAAATCGCGCACTCAGGCTACAGATGCCTGTAAGTCAGGCAAGGTTCAGGTTAATAATTCAGTGGCTAAGCCTTCTCAACTGATTCAGCAGGGCGACCTCCTCACGGTCAAAAAAAATGGTTTCAATTTACAATATAAGGCGGTGGACCTGATCCGCAAGCGTGTAGGTGCGCCCATCGCCCAAACCTGCTACGAAGACCTGACGCCCGAGGAAGAACTCAACAAGTATAATGAATGGTTTGTGGGTAAAGGCAAAACTGAGTTTCGTGACAGGGGTGCCGGCCGGCCAACCAAGCGGGACCGCCGGAAAATTGAGCGCTTTAAGGACAAAAATTAATCCATCAGTATCCGAACTTTCAGGCATTGCAATGTCGAGGAACGTACCCGGTTGGCATGATTGCTGCGGTGCCCAACTAACCACAGTATGGTACCCTTTGCATCCACCAAAATCCAGGTAGCGGCTTTCTCCGCCCGGGTGAATTTGTGGTTGCTAAAGTAATCCTGAATTTTCTGGTGCTTCCCGCCCATGCCAAAAGGCTGGAACTGATCGCCTGCCTCCCATTTGCGCAGAGTAAGTGGAAAGGCAAGCGTTTCATGGTCAAAGTGAGCCACTTCGGGGTCTCCAGAGAAAGTCTCCGGCACCTTTTCCAGCAACTGGAAATACAGGTATCCCCCGGGAAACCGTAGCTGCTCCGCTTCTCTCTCAATAACCAATGACTGCTGCACTGTTTCTCCTTTAGCTACGACTTCCAACACTTCCGCTGCCAGGGCAATTTCGTGAGTTGGGGTCAAAAAGACCTTGCCCGGTTGCCCTTCGTGAATGCCCGACGCCAGGTCATTGGCCTGTGTGGTATTTAGCCCAAAGGGCGACAGCAACTCAAAAAGCACAGTTGGCAAAGCCGGAGCAAAAGCTTTGAGCGTATCCAACTGATATAAAATCCGGTCGCCATCCTGAGTTTTGGCAGCTTCTTCAATACGGTTCAGCATGTGTTCCATCAGGAAAAGCGACTCCCGAAACCGCTGCATGTTCTCCCCCAGCGACTGCTCCAATCTTGGGTTAAGCTCCCGGAAGGCTGGCAGGACCCGGTGGCGGATAAAATTACGGGTGTACTTGGTTTCCGCATTGCTGGAATCTTCCCTGTACGCCAAACCCTGAGTCTCCTGATAATCGGATAGTGCAGACTGACTAGCGAACAACAAGGGACGGACCACCCATCCATTGCGCGGAGGGATACCCAACAGCCCCCTCAGGCCTGTGCCCCGAACCAGATGAAAGATCTGTGTCTCTACAGCGTCCGTGAGATGATGAGCCGTGGCTACGTAGTCATATCCTGAAGCTTCCCGGATATTCTCCAGCCATTCGTACCTCAGCTCGCGGGCTGCCATTTGTACGGAAACAGATAATTGTTCTGCAACAGCAAGCGTATCGAAAGCAGTTTGATGAAACGGGCAATTGAGCTGCCGGGCAAGGTCCTCCACAAATGCGGCATCCTCATCAGCAGCCTTGCCACGCAGTTGGAAATTGCAATACCCAATACCGAAGGACAAGCCGGTTTGCGCAAACAAGTGCGCCATGACCACGGAGTCTTTCCCACCACTAACGGCCAGTAAAAAGTGCTGCTGCTTCGGGTGATCTACCCCACAGGCATCAGCCAGGTAGTGCAGCATCCGTTGTGCCAGGCTCATAAGCGGGCATTGGCTTCGTAGTGCTGCCGGAGTATAGCTTCCGTATCAGGCAGCGACTTGAACACCTCAAAAGTGGTGCCCTGCGTCCGCATCGCGCCCAGCGCATTGGCAAACTGTGCAGCCCTAACGTAATCCATCCGGTCGCGAAGCAGACCGTAAGCCAGCCCTCCCGCGAAGGAGTCGCCACAGCCGGTGGTGTCAATGACTTCAGCTACCGGGATAGAGGGAACAAACTCTGCTTTGAACTGCCCCCCGGGCATGGAGTACACCATACAACCTCTGGAATCCAGAGTAATGATCACCGCTTTGACGCCTCGTTCCAGGCTGTGCTGTGCAAAGTCTGCCATGTCCTTTTCGGACAGGTCCTGATAGGGCTGTTGCAGGTCCTCCGGCTTATACTCTTTGCTGAACCAGCTGCACCCCGCCTCCTCAATATTCATTTTCAGAATATCGATATACGGTAGCCACAGATCGCGCTCTATCCAGAAACGGCGCACCCGGTCTCCCTGAGTAGTCACCGCTGTGGTGGGCCCATGCGCATCAAAGATGGTTAAGGCACCCGGCTTTCGGTTTTCCCTAATAAACCGCAGGGTTTCCAATGGTACTTCATAATCAGAAATCGGGACACCAACAAATACATCGCTGTCCATGAAGGGTTCCACATCTTCCGGACGTATGGGCGGCATAAACGCCGTTTGTTTTTCCAAACGGTTATTCTGATCTACAAAGCGGAGCTGGATGACATCCCCCTGATCTAAATGGGCGTAGACGCCCTCCGTGCTGATATTGGAATATTGCCCGAGTAGCGCTTTCACCTTAGGCTCGTCCTTCTTGCGGACATGTGTGATGGGAATGACCGTACCGTCCCGAGCAAGCAGGGCTGCAGCACCGATTGCGGTATGCGTTGCGCAGCCGTACTTTTCAATAACCCGGTTTTTACTAGTCGTAATGTGGTCAAAGGGAATAGGGCCTAATACAGCCACCTTGTAATGCTTATCCATAGAAATGCTTACGTCCTGGTTCGAAACGAATATAGCATTTCTTGCCAAATTGACTATTGGATTGGGCCAGAATTGCCAAACAGTTTGACCCGATTTCTATCGGTGCAGCACCGGCAGGCGTCTTAGCGCTGAAAAACCAACAGGTCATTCCGTTTCAGCACGCCAGCATATGCTGCACCGTAAAAGGATAAATCGACTCCAGATTATTCGCGCATTTCTTTCCAGGCATTGATCAGCCCGTTGGTGGAGGCATCATGACTGCTGACATCCTCTGCCCCATCCAGCTCGGGAAGGATTTTCTTAGCCAGCTGCTTGCCGAGCTCCACGCCCCACTGATCAAAGCTGAAAATATTCCAGATGATGCCTTGCGTGAAAATCTTATGCTCGTACAGCGCGATAAGACTTCCCAAACTACGCGGCGTCAATTTTTTGAGCAGGATAGAATTAGTGGGGCGGTTGCCTTCAAAAACTTTGAATGGCAACAGCTGCTCAATTTCAGAAGGAGTCTTCCCCTCTGCTTCCAACTCTGCCCTGACCTCACCTTCAGATTTGCCCATCATCAGGGCTTCCGTTTGGGCAAAGAAGTTAGACAAGAGCTTGGCATGATGGTCTCCGATAGGATTGTGGGAAATAGCCGGTGCAATAAAATCACAGGGGATCAGCTTGGTACCCTGATGGATGAGCTGGTAGAACGCATGCTGTCCGTTGGTCCCAGGCTCGCCCCAGATAATCGGCCCGGTCTGATAATCAACCGGCTGCCCACTCCGGTCCACGTATTTACCGTTGCTTTCCATATTGCCTTGCTGGAAATAGGCCGGGAAGCGGTGCAGGTACTGGTCATATGGTAAAATCGCTTCCGACTCTGCTCCAAAAAAATTGTTGTACCAAATCCCAATCAACGCCAACAGCACTGGCAGATTTTTGTCCAGCTCGGTTTCACGAAAGTGGAGGTCCATAGCATGAAAACCCTCCAGCAGTTGCCGGAAATGATCAAAACCAATAGTACAGGCTATGGGCAGCCCAATTGCAGAAGTCAGGCTGTAGCGGCCACCGACCCAGTCCCAGAAACCAAACATATTCTCTGGTGCAATCCCAAAATCCGTCACGCCATCAGCATTCGTGGAAATCGCTACGAAGTGTTTTGCCACTTCTTCTTCATTGCCTGCGGCTTCCAGGAACCACGAGCGCGCCGTGCGGGCATTCGTCATCGTTTCCTGAGTAGTAAAAGTCTTGGAGGCAATCATAAAGAGTGTCGTCTCCGGATCGCACTGCTTCAGGGTCTCTGCCATGTGGGTGCCATCGACGTTGGACACAAAGTGTACCTGCATACCCGGCTTCCAGTAGGGCTTCAGCGCTTCAGTGACCATCACCGCACCAAGGTCGGATCCTCCGATGCCGATATTGACAATCGTGCGCAGGGGCTTGCCGGTAAATCCCCGCCGTTCTCCATTCACCATCTGATTGGCGAAAGTTTCCATACGGCCCAGCACCTCATTGACCTCAGGCATCACGTCCTTCCCGTCTACCATAATGGGCAGGTTGGTACGGTTGCGCAGGGCAATGTGCAGTACGGACCGGCCCTCCGTTTCATTGATCGGTGCGCCGGTAAACATCTGCTCAATGGCATTCTGCAGCTTGCACTCTTCGGCTAGCTGAAGCAGCAAGTGAAGGGTCTCGTCCGTGATCCGGTTTTTAGAAAAGTCCACAAGAATATCTTCAAACTGAATCGAAAACCGGTTGAAACGGTCCGGATCATCAGTAAAGAGTTGCTTCATTTGTATGTCACGGGCCTGTTCAAAGTGGGCTCCCAGTTTTTTCCAGGCTTGGGTTTGGGTAGGATTTTGTTGGTTTAGCATGGATGTATCGCTTGTTTTTGTTTTTGGATGGCTACGCTGAATCAGCCACCGCAATATCGGAGATAATTGTTAACTCAAAGTGAAGCCCGCGCCTCAGGCAGCATCAACCTTGCCATAAGCCGGTAAAAGCGCGCCAGATTCAGGCATCAACGCGCCGGGGAAATGAGGAGGCACTCCCGTTGCCTCTATCCTTCCCCGCGCTTAAAGCCAATAGACTTCTTATTGAAAACAAAGCTGCTCTTATCAAGTTTGAAAGGCTCCACATCTTCGAAAGTCAGGAGATTAGGAGGAGTATTGGCGCGCACTTCGGGTGAAAGGGCGGCTAAACGCAAATTGTGGTTCTTAATGGCCTCATTGACTACATTGCGCACGGTGCGGGCATTGCCAAAGTATTTGTCCCGGTAGTCGTAGAGAAAGGTCAGGTAACTCCTCAGGTGCTCCTCGGCTTCCGGTGAAGGCACCACACTTTCTTCGCTCAGCATTTGCAGTGCAATGCGGTGCAATTCCTTTGGATTGTAGTCTTCAAATTTAAGGATCTTGTCGAAGCGGGAGTTCAGCCCGGGATTGGCCTTCAGGAAGGCTTCCATATTGTCCGGATAACCGGCCACAAATACGAAGAACCGCCCCCGGTGGTCCTCCATACGCTTAAGCAAGGTCTGAATGGCTTCATCCCCAAAATCGCTGCCGCCCCGGCTGATGGATAAGGCGTAGGCTTCGTCAATGAATAAGACGCCCCCCATTGCTTCATCAATACGCTCAGCAGTTTTGATGGCAGTTTGCCCAACGTGCCCGGCCACCAGTCCCTGCCGGTCTGTCTCAATCATATGGCCCCGCTCAAGTACGCCGAGGGCTTTGTAAATCTTAGTCAGAATGCGGGCTACCGTCGTCTTACCCGTTCCCGGATTACCGATAAATACGGTATGCAGGAAGAAGCTGTTCAGCACATCGCGGTTAGTCTCCCGGTAAAAACGGACGAGGCGGACCAGTTCATTAATTTGTTCCTTAACATTATCCATGCCCACCAGGCGCTGCAGCTCGTCCAGCGATTCACGGAGCAGAGGCTCGTCCACCGGGATATTGGGGAGCTGAATCCGGGGCTTGACTTCTATCTTGGCTACATCATCGTATTCGACCCATGCCAGTTCTTCCGCAGGCAGTGCTTTGGGGTCTTCTGCAGACATAACTCTCAGCCCCAAATTGATTTTTGACTTTTCGATAAGGTCATAGACAAAGCGGGCGTTACCAAAAGACCGGTCTCGCGTACGGAATGCACTGATGATCAGCTCATCAATTTTCCCTTTGGCCGCAGGATGCAGTTTAACCCCTTTGTTATCCGCCGCAACTTCTGCAATCTGCGACAGCTCCTGCGGCAGGTAGTCCGGGAATTCGAAGTAGAGCTTGAAGCGGCTCTTCAGGCCAGGATTGGAATCCAGGAAGTGCTTCATTTCTTTCGGATAGCCCGCCACGATAACGGCAAAATCCTTTCCGCTTTCCCCCGACATCTCCTTCACCAGGATTTCGATCGCCTCCCGGCCAAAGTCTTTGCTGTCATCATTAGAGCGGGCAAGCGCATAGGCCTCGTCAATAAAGAGGACCCCGCCGCGCGCCTTCTCAATCGCTTCCTTGACCTTCGGAGCGGTCTGCCCGATGTACTCTCCCACCAGGTCCACCCGGTCTACTTCGTGCACATGGCCTTTAGACAGCAGCCCCATTTTCTTGTAGAGCAGCCCCATCATCTGAGCGACGGTTGTCTTGCCGGTACCGGGGTTGCCAATGAATACGGAGTGCACATTAATCCGTTCCTTTTCCTCAAAGCCACGCTCCTTGCGCAGTTGCAGAAACTGAATATACCGGGCATGGTCTTTCACCTGTTTTTTAATAGCCTCTAACCCGATCAGATTGGTCAGGTTGCTCATTACCTCTTCGAAGGTCTTATTCAGAGACTCATCAGGCGCAAAGAGTATGGAAGACTGCCGGTTGGGCAGGAGTACCCCGGAAGTACCCTCCTCGAAATCCTCTGCCACTTCAAACGGAATAACAGCCAGGAGCTTATCCATGAAGACCAGCTCGGCAGTATAGCGGTCGCGGCGCCAGGAACCTTTGACATTAGAGCCCCAGCCAGCGGTAATCCGTATCAGGTCATCCCGTTTATCGATACGTTGAAGGCGGACCACCTGACCTTTCAATTCACGGGCGTCGTTATAAAACTTCGTGAATAACTCACAGTGCCAGGACTTTTCCCGGAACAGGTTCTGCAACACAATTTCTACATAAATATACCGGGTCTCTTCACTGCTGAACGTCTCGTAGTAAAGGCGCTCGTCCTCAATGACGTCATCGTAAGGCCCTTCGTACAACTTCAGGGACTGTACTTCCAGGTAAGGATTTTCTCCGGGCAGAGCCTCCCGGCCGGCTTCTTCCACATAAAAATACTTGGTGGCTACTTTTTCTCCCTCAATCCAGGCTTCCCAAAAGTAAGTACCTTTCTTCCAAAACGCACCTTCTGTTTTATTCCCCCACCCTTCGCGTATAAACATAAGGTGGTCGTACTTACTCACTTTACGGCGGAACGGCAGAGAACAGAGCAGCTTGGAATTCTTCTTCATGGCGTAGCAACGAAGCTCTACATCCACTTCCCAGTCTTTGACATCAAAAAGCTTGTTATGAAAGGAGAGCTCTGCGTAAATGTAGGTGGTCTCATACCGGTCGAACACCTGCCGATACTTCTTTTTGTTATCGGCCAGCCACTCCGTGGAAGCATAAACCTTCAGTTCCCGGAATTTATAATTTCGCGTTGTGGGATTCGTTATTTCCTCCGCCATTCGGCAATTAACTGGTTAAAGTCATTAAAGATAAACAAATAGCGCATTTTCAATTTAATTCTATACGTGGAAATGCCCCTTAAGGTACATTTTTTCTAGAAAACCCGGTTTTGTATACAAAAATGCGCCCTGCCGTTATTCCCGACAGGGCGCAATCCAATCAACTATAAAAAATAGTCTTCAGATTCTCTTGTCCATCTATTTCACTACCACCAGACGGCGGGTAATTGTACCCAGTGGAGTGACCAGATTGTAGGTGTACATACCAGCAGGCAGTGCACTCACCTCTACAGTGCGGTTGTGCTGGCCCGCTACCTGTGTGCCCAAATCGCTGGCATATACCACTTGTCCGGTAAGGCTGCGAATTTCTTCAGTCACCTGTAGTGGCTCATTGATGCTGAATTGAACCGTCGCCTGAGTGCGTACAGGATTCGGTGCAATCAGGAACTCATCAAAGGCGGCATCCACTTCCCGTGTGCTTGTCAGCTCGCCGAGTGGGAAAGTAGTACCGTCCGGAAGGGCTACCCATACCCCAAACGCTGTTGGGCCATCGGCTTCACCCAGGAAGCCAGTCGCAAATACTGTTGCTGCGCCGCCTTCCAGCCCGGTGAGGTCTGCCTCATAGGCTTTCACTGCGGTACTGTTGTCGTCAGCAGGCGTGATATTCAGCTGGTAAGAAGCAGCTGGTACGTTCACATAGCCCTGATAATCTCCGTAGGCCACATCGTCAAACAGTACGCCACCAGTGCTTTGAACGGTAACATCAACATCCGGCGCATCGGTAGCACCGTGGTATAGCAGCAGGTCCACGCCTTCATCAGCCGCTGCAGTCTGTGCCATATCGAATACCGCCAGATCAAACGGGGTATCAGCATTGCCAACCAGGCCGGTTGCCATGACTACATACTTTTGACCATCATTAAAGCGGATATCCTCAAATGTTGCAATCGAATCATCCGCAGAATTGCTGTTCTCACCAGCTACTGCCAGATCAATATCCGTGCGGGTTGGCAGGTCCACGAATGGCGTTGCGGTACGGTACGCAAAATCATTAAGTAGCAGATCTCCATTGGCATAAACATCCACGGTGGGGTCCGCTGAGTTGTGAATCACCTGCACCTGGGCTACCGGCGTAAAGCGCACAGCGTCTCCCAGTGGGGAGAAGGCAATCAGATCGAAGGGTGGCTCATCGCCCAGCAGGCCGGAAGCGACTACTGTTACGCCGAAGCCAGCAAGACCTTCCGGAATTTCTGATTCGAAAGTCGCAACGAGAGCGTCGCTGTCTCCGGGTGTGATCTCCAGGTAGTAAGTTTCCGGATCAATTGGCAGTACGCCGGAGAAATTTCCATAAGCCAAATCGCTAACCAGCTCAGCCCCCAGGTCACGTGCCGTCACATCTACTGCCGGTGCACCCGGTGAACCATGGAATACGGTTACATCCACCTGAGCTGGGTCTTCTGAAAACAGTACCCCTTCTGTGTTTTGTACCAGTTCAAAAGGATTGTCTGCATCACCGGGGATACCGTTGGCAATGATGATGTTGAACTTTCCGTCTTCAAACACAACAGGCTCCGTTACATTGAACAAGATATCACCAGGCTCATCGCTGTCTGCAGGCGCTACGCCAATCGTAAGCGGTGTGCGGGTCGGATAGTAAGTCGTTGCGCTTGTGGCTGTTTGGAAGTCCAGGTCTTCCTCGATTTTCACTGCGTTGTTCACCCAGAGGTCTACGCTTGCAGCTGCTGCCGCCGGTGAATTATGGATGATTTGCACACGAGCCGCTGGCGTGAATGGAATGACACTTCCGTCGGGCAGGACCGTCAGGAGATTGAAACCTGGATCGCCACCAACAATACCTGAGGCAAAAACCACGGCAGCGAGCCCTTCCGTACCAGTCAGGTTCTGAATAAAAGTACCAACCAGGTCATCCGCACCTGCCGGGCGTACTTCGAGGAAGTACTGAATACCGGGCAGATCAAGATAGCCTTCGGTAAATTCTCCGTAAGCCAGTCCCGTGATGAAAGGAGCATCACCGGAATCATTAATATCCACAGCTGGTGCACCGGGGGAACCATGGAAGGCCATCACCTGAAGGCTTTCAGGGTCTGTGCTTGCTTCCTGGCCCATGGCGCTGACTGCAAGACCGAAAGGATTGTCTGCATCTCCAACGATACCATTGGCAAAGACAACATAGGTTTCTCCGTTCTCGAACATTACCGGGAAGTTGACCAGTGTGTCTTCCACAGACTCACTGTCGCTAAGTGCCACGCCAATATTGATCATAGTCTCGGCTGGCAGGGTTTCAAATGGGGTCGCCGTTTGGAATCCAAAGTCATCCAGCAGCAGACCGCCATTCGCATAGATGTCTACAGTTGGGCTCGGTGAGTTGTGGATAATCTGTACACGTGCTACGGCTGTTGCCGGGAATTCAACCACCGTGCCATTCGGCAGAGCAGCGAACAAACCAAAAGCCGGATCGCCACCTAAAATACCGGAAGCAAATACCGTAGCAGCACCTCCGCCCAACCCACTCAGGTCGGCTTCGAAAGTCGCTACAATATCCGGACTGCCGGCAGCGCGTACATCAAGGTAGTACAGACCGGGCTCGGCTTCCAGGTAGCCGGTGTAAGAACCATAAGGCAAATCTTCAATAATATTACCTACCGTGCGGATATCTATATCGACATTGGGCGCACCCGGTGAGCCATGCAGTGCGGCGAACGCCACAGACTCCGTATCGCTGGCGGCTTCCTGCCCCATGTCATTCACATGCAGGGTAAAGGGGAAATCAGTATCTCCGACAATACCATCGGCAGCAACGACGTAGGTCTTCCCATTCTCAAAAGTCACAGGGAAGTTCACCAGGGTATCGGCTACTGAGGTGCTGTTGTCCAGCGCCACGCCAATGTTGATTTCCACACCGGCATCTACAAAGATGAATTCAGACGCTGTCCGGAACGCAAAGTCATCCAGCAACAGCCCACCATTCGCATAAACATCGACAGTAGGGCTTGGGGAGTTGTGGATCACCTGCAGGCGGGCAACAGGTGTGAGCGGCAATTCAACCACATTACCGTCAGCTAATGCTGCAAACAATCCGAATGTACCTGCGAAGAGTGAGCCAGAAGCAAATACAGTAATGGCATTTTCACCCAATCCGTTCAGATCAGCCTGGAAAGTACCAACGATATTGGGATCGCCTGTTGCTCGGATATCCAGGTAGTATACGTCTTCTCCCACTGAAATATAATCAGCAGAATAGTTTCCGTATGACAGGTTTTCGATGAGGTTACCGATCAAACGTGCATCAACATCTACGCCTGGCGCATCATAGGAACCATGCAACACTGAGATATCAATATTATCTTCATCCATTGCAGCTTCGCGGGCAGTGGCATTCACAGCCAAGGAGAAGGGAACTGTTCCACCAGTTACGTCCCCTAAAGCAGAAATCACATAAGTGTCCCCGTTAACCAGCGTTACAGGACCACCTGTGTAAACATTATCGGTAGTTGGATCACCGCCAGCCGGTACTACTGCAATATCCAGAGCAACACCAGCCGGAACGAAGTCGAATGCTGTAGCAGTACGGTACTCAAAACCGGGGAGGAAAAGACCTCCGTTTACATAAATGTCTACTGTTGGATTGTCTGCGTTATGGATGAACTGTACGCGGGCAACCTCTGTTGATGGCAATTCAATCACCGTACCATCAGGCAGGGCAGCGAACAGGCCAAATTCAGGCGTGGCCCCCAGTAAACCGGAAGCAAAAACAGTGGCAGCGCCTCCGCCGAGGGTGCTCAGATCCGCTTCAAAGGTTGCCACGATATCCGGATTGCCGGCAGCACGGACATCCAGGTAGTAAGTCTGCGGTTCCACAGACAAGTAGTCCGTAAAATTACCATACTCCAGACCGGGGATAAGTGTGCCGACAGTCCGGGCATCTACGTCTACAGCAGGTGCATTGGTGGAACCATGATAAACATTAAGGTCTACCATGCCCATCATTTCGGCTTCTGTTCTGGCGTTGGCATTGACGGCCAGGTCGAAGGGCGTATCCATATCGCCGACCACGCCGGTAGCAATAACCGTATAGTTGACCCCGTCTTCCAGAGCTCCCAGCGGGAACGTAGCAATGGCATCATCAGCGGAATTACTGGGCGAGACCGCGATATCTACCTCGATATCTGTACCAGCCGGTACTTGGAGGAACGCGGTTGCAGCCCGGTAAGGCACACCTGTCAGTTCCGGTAATAGCGCATCATTGACATAAATGTCGACAGTAGGGCCGGAGTTGGTCCCCGGCGTAGGCGAGTTGTGGATAATCTGAACGTTAGCAGTTTGGGCAAAGCTCAGGCATGCCAATAGCATTGCAAGGCTTACCATGTACAACTTCTTCATGGATTGCTTTTTAAAGGTTGGAGATTTATCATCATTCACACACACTAACAGAGCACCTGTTTTTATGTTTGTGGATAAAAATAAAGTTCGTCAACCAAGTTGCCCTTTTGCCAAGTGCTTGTCATTTCCACAAAAAACTTATCTTGCCCGGCAACACCACACCAATCCTACATGGCCCACGTCAAGCTGCAAGTCCCTACTCTGGTCAGCGATCTCGAACTAAACGGGAAGCGCCACTACAGCCTGCGCCCTTTATTCCTGGATTACCCCCTGACTGCGCACCGCAGGTATGAGCACGCCGTTGTGCAATATCAGAAGGAAATCAAGAATCTGTTCAAAGGATTCAGCCTCGACCGGGAGAATGCGCTTCAATTGCTGTGGATGATGTTCCGCCCTGAGGTTCGTTATTTTCAGTTCCGGTATGAACTCACGATTGACCGGCAGTTTATTGCCGGGCGGTACCCGGTGGCTGTTTTCACCTTACAGAAGATGAACTTTGTCGTCCTGCCTACTCTGAATAACTACATGTACATCTCTGATGCCAAATCCCATACCGATTTTGAACAAGCCTGCCGCAGGGTGATCCGAAAGCTTTTGAAACAGATAAAAAAGGAGGAGCAGGAAAGTTTTTCTCCTCAGGACTACTTTTGCGGAGATAAAGATTTCCTGACGGAGGTCGATGTAACGGTCAATATCGCTGCTAAGCCTTTTTCCTTTGATGCGCCAGCCAACAACTGGTTCCTCAGCAGTCTGCTGGACGACACATCCTTCGACGGTGCTGTGGAAGCCGAAAAAACAGGTCAGGACATCAATGCCCTTTATCCGGCTGAGCTCAACCGGGCCTATCATCAGGAAGAGCGGGTACAACAGCTGTACCAACTTATGTATCAGCCGGCACAAACGCCCATCGCAATTGTAGGGCCCAATGGGGTTGGCAAGCATACTATCGTACAGGAAGCCGTTTGGCGGTACGAATCGGGCTATTATGAAAAGGTAAAGAGCCGGCACCAACGCCTTTGGCATATCGACCCCACCCGGCTTATTGCGGGCATGAGTATTGTGGGCATGTGGCAAAAGCGCCTTGAAGCCATCATTGAGTTTATCATGCGCCCTTCCGAAAAGAAGGGCGATAGTGACAAAATGCTGGTCGACAACCCTATTGCACTGCTCCGGATCGGCAAATCCGCACAAAACGATATGACGCTGAGCGACGTACTGCGCCCCTACCTTGAAAAACGTCAGCTGCACCTCATACTCATCGCAACGCCTGAAGAATGGAAAACCCTGCAGGAAAAAGGGCGGCGTTTCAGCAATCTGTTCCGGGTTGTGCGCATAGAGGAGCCCGGCCTGGAAAAGGCTGTTCAGATCATTATTGAAAAACGGCGGCAACTGGAGCGTAATAATGACAACCAAATTAAGATTCAGGCCATTGAGCAGTTGCTTACCATTCAGCGCAATTACCTGCGCAATAAGCCCCTGCCCGGAAGTGTCATCAGGCTCTTGGAACAGCTGGCGGTGAAGCACCGGTACGGCATTGTGGATGCGCCGGAGGTAAGGGAGGAATTCCGCAACTTCAGCGGCCTGCAGGAGCATATTTTTGATGCTGCCGAGCCTCTTGAAGCGGAAGCCATTCAGGAAGTACTGGGGCAGCAGCTGGTGGGGCAGCCGGAGGCCGTCCGTGCACTGTCTGATGTAGTACACCTGGTCAAAGCCAAACTTAACCACCCGGGCCGCCCCTTGTCCTCTTTTCTCTTTATTGGCCCAACGGGCGTGGGCAAAACACAGGCAGCCAAAGTACTTTGCCACTATTTAATGGGGCATGAAAAGCAGTTGCTGCGCTTCGATATGAATGAATACATCGACAGCAACAGCCTGCAAAGGCTTATCGGGGACTATTACAATCCGGAGGGGCAGCTTACCGGTGCAGTGCGATACCGGCCTTTTAGTATTGTACTGCTTGACGAAATTGAAAAAGCCCACCCTCTGGTTCTTGACTTGTTGCTTCAGCTGCTCGATGACGGGCGCCTGACTGATAGCCTCGGACGGACCATTGATTTTACGAATACCATTATCATCATGACCTCCAACGTCGGAGCGCGGGAAGCGGGCACTCAACTTGGTTTCACCTATTCAGAGCAGTCTCAGGCACACGCTTACCGCCGGGCCATGGAGCAACAATTCCGGCCAGAGTTCATCAACCGTATTGACCATACCATCGTTTTTAACCCGCTAAGGCCGGAACACATCCTGGGCATCGCCCGCATTCAGATCAAAGAACTCCTCAAACGCGATGGCTTTGTCCGTAGGGCCACCATCCTAAATATCAGTCAGAATGCTCTGGAATGGGTGTCCAGGCGGGGCTTCGACCCTCGGATGGGCGGACGGGCACTAAAACGGCAAATTGAACGCGATCTCACGGCACTTTCCGCTGAACAGCTGATCAACACCCATTCTGACCACCCCATCCTGATGGATATCCTCCTGAAAGACGGGCAGCTCCACCCAAAGATTACCCCACTTGAATTTGTTGAGCCGCTGGAGGAAGAATGGATGCCGGAACTGCCTGAGGAAACCAAAGGCAGAGGCTTCTACCGCCGGCTTATTAGCACCCTCGACCTGATGCTGGAAGAACTGGAAGCCTACGAATCCGCCAATCAGGAAGATGGCCCGATTGTTTATATCGACGGGCAATCGGCCGGGCAGCTCGACTGGGAATACCACCACTTTAAATCGAAAGTGGTTGAAGCCAAGGAGTCCATCAACAACATCAGCCTGGCCTTCCGGGACCGTTATTACAAAATCGGGCCAGCAATCCCACTACGCCTGAAAGCTGTGAATATGGTACCCCGGAGCGACTGGTCGACCAAAGGTATACGGGAAAACTTTAAGGATAAGCTCTTTCAGCAGGAAGGCATACGCGAGATCAGTGATGCTTACCAGTATGCCAATGTGCAATTTGACAGCCTGCGCACTGAGTTCCTCAACCACTTTCTGACCGTTGCCATACTACAACTGCAACAACGGGCAGTACTCATCAAGCCTCCCGGCAAGCTCCGCCTGCATGTACAGTCCTGTATTATCGGTATGGGCCAAACTGAGGTCGGTTTCTTAATCAACCTTTATGATAAGCTGCTGCAATTGCTGGACCTCTCCCCCACCCGCAACGATGACAATGAGATCGAAATTGAGGGTTATGGGCTGCGGGCTTTACTCGAAGGAGAGTCAGGCATTCACCTGTTCTATACCGCCAACCGTACTCCGATCCCAATACGGGTAACCTTAGACGGGCTTCAGGACCCGGAGTCTGCACATCGGGTAATCCGGTTGTATGATGCCACGTATACGATCACCGACCTGAGGTCAGGTTTTGCAAATGCGGCAGATATTACGGCTGAAGAGTTTCTGCTGCTCGTCTACGCAGGAATACCTGCTCAGTTGCGCAGAGCACTTTATCCATTGTAGAAGCGAGAGCACTTATTGATTTTCAAGCATGGCTTTCTCCTGTACAGTAGTGCACAGGCGGACCACATCAGAGAACCGGCCCAGAGCCTGACCATTCCGGTGAAGGTAAAAGGCACCATCAGGTTCAATTGTAATTTGAACCTCCCCGGGCAACAGGAATTCATGATCTTTGCGCTGCTCCACGGCAATTCCAAAGTGCCTGAGTGCACAAAGCAACAGTTGAGTTTGGTTAGATGCATCCATAATTGCTGAATTAAATTATGGCAGCTGAGGCATTTGTAAAAAATCTGTGAAATACGAAAAATGGATTCATCAATGAGGCTCCCGGTGTTTTTGTTTGTTTATAGCTAATGCAGGGAAGCTAAAGGATGATCTATTTTCTAAAACTACAATCAATATATGATCAATTCTTCAGAAATAAAAATTCCTGCCGGATGATTTGGTGTTTTTTCTGTTTTGTTGAATACCAAAGGGTTATAGCTTAAACAAAACCGGCATTATAATCGGGTAGCCGCCTCTCTTTTAATGGCAAGCAGGGCTTTTTCAACGGCCATAACTTCCTGCTGATTGACATAATTCAGCAGCATCCCTGTCAGTTCTTTTGCATCGGATTTGGCATTTGCTTTCTCCGCTATAATGGAGATGGCATTGACCGATTCATCCCGGGCCAGCTTGATGATTTCCCAAAGTTGGGAGGAGACGTAAACCTGCTGGGTAATATTGTGCTCGTACTCCTGCTGGACCGCCAGCAACAATGACACCCTAAGCTCACCATTGGACATGCCCGGTTTACGGACTCTCAGCAGCAAGTTGGGCAGGGAAATACGCTCACAAAACAGGGATAAACGCTCATAGGCCTGCAAGCGCAGTGGCAGGGAGGACTTTTGCTGCTCCTGCTGCATTTTGAGGTGCTGGAGCTTTTGCTGATTTTCCATGTAGGTCTTTAGCACGAAATAGGCTGCCAGAAACGTCAGCAGTCCGGGTATGGTAAGTTTGATGATCTCCAGAAGGATTTCCATAGGTTCGTTTTGTATTGAGTGTCCGGAATAGTCACCGCCTGACTGCCATTTTGATTACGCAGGCTGAGCGGTTGGGCTGCAAAACTAAGGACCTTAATCGAAAAAACGCACAGAATTATCCTGGTGGCCAGGAAACTCTCCCGTGATGCCTGGAAAAATTAAGGCAAAATTGTTTTCAAACCAAACCCGGCAGCAGGTTGTTACGTTTGGTAAATTATCGCATAGCACTTAGATTTGTTATGCAGATTAACCATAAACTTAAAACAGCTTATCCGGATATGAGCGATGTTAAAGTAGAACAGGCTCCCATTGCACTGACTGAAGGTGCTATCAAAGCGCTGAATCAAATCAAAAAAGATCAGAACATTTCTGATGACCATGGGCTGCGCGTAGGCGTTAAAGGTGGAGGCTGCTCAGGCTTTTCCTATAAACTTGGCTTTGACCTCCCCAAAGAGAATGACCAGGTGTACGAAGTTGCCGGCATTAAGATCCTTATGGAAAAAGCACACGGAATTTATCTCCTTGGGATGGAGATCGACTGGGAAGAAGGGCTCAACAACAGAGGGTTCTCCTTTAATAATCCTAATGCTACGGATACCTGCGGCTGCGGAACTTCCTTTTCTGCATAGCTATTTTGCCCCGGACAAGACAGATGCACCTGACCCCGGGGCTAATTATCCTAATTTTACAGCCAAAAAAACAAAAAAGTGCTTCCGGATGACAATCCTTCATGTTCCGGAGCAGTTTAGCAACTTTATGCCTTTTGGTATCGTCTTTCTTATATAATCGCAGCGTAAACCAGCGATGTCAGGAGACTAAATCCTCCAAGACCCCACCAACAAATTCAAGAACGAATCATTTCAATTCAATATTAATCGATCAACTATTTATGAAAAAATCACTACTCCCTTTGCTGGCGCTATGCCTACTAGCTATTAGTGGCACAGCACAGACTGACACCCTATTCCAGGAAGATTTTGATGGCGGCATTCCCGATACCTGGACCATCAGCCCGGGCAACCCTGAAGGTGCGGTCTGGCAATGGTCTGCTGACGGCACAGCTGAATCGGCAATTGTGGATGGCGAAGTACTCGATGCCTTGTTTTGGGGCGCAGGAGGCACCATTCAGTCCCCTACCGTATCCAATGGTGTAGCCATGTACAATTCTGACGTGTACGATGGAGGTGGCGTTGGCGTAGGTCAGGGGCCATTCCCTGGTACACACTCTGGCAGCCTTACTTCTCCACCTTTCAGCTGTGTGGGCTTTGACACCTTGTACCTGGCGTTCAATCAGTCTGCACGAGCCAATGCTAATGCCGTGTCTACCATCCTGGAGGTATCTGTGGATACCGGCAACACTTGGGTAGACTTTCCTATTAATCCGGAAGTAACCGGCAATGGCAGCAGTGGAGCAACCGACCTGGAACTCGTAAATATCAGCGAAGTAGCGGGAGGGCAGCCTCATGTGCAAATCCGTTTCACCTGGAACGGCCGTTATTACTACTGGCTGATTGATGACATTCAGGTGATCACTCCAATGGACCAGGAGCTGGAAATGGGCGACTTTTTCTACCCACCTGCCAGCTTCTCCACGCCAATTTCTCAAATCGCAACAGACACCTTTGGTTTCGAAGTGGACATTACCAACTTTGGTAAAGAGATCGTTAACAATATGGTTGTGAAAGCCAGTATCCTGGAACGCGTTACAGATACGCAAACAGAACTGGTGTGGGAAGACAGCCTGGTAATTGCAGAATTCCCTCCTTTTTACCGGGATTCTACTATTCAACTGCCAAACCCTTTCGTACCAGAAGACCTAACACTTGGTGAATACGTGGTACGATACGATGTATATGCCCAGGATACAGAAGACTTTAACCCGCTGAACAACAGCAAGCAGGACAACTTCCGGGTCTCTTCTAACCTTTTCGCTAAAGAGCCTGCATTGGAAAGCGGCACCCGTCCTGGTAATCAGGCCGACTACCAAATGGGTAACCTTTACCAGATGAGCACTATCGCTACTGAGCAGTTTGTGACCAGCGAGGTTTTCTTCGGCGGTACAAAGAATGCTGCTGATGGGCCCATGGGCGGAGAAAACACAACCATCTTCCTCTACAAAGTTGCGGATAACGTAGATGCTAACTTCGACAACTTCGATTCAAGTATCGAAACTGAAGACCTTCTGGAAATCGGCTTTGGCTTCCACACTTTTGCGGATGACGAAGAAGGCGAGCTCATCTCAGCTCCACTCACTGACCTCGATGGCAACCCAATTCCTCTTGAGCCAGGCGCACGCTACATCGTGGTGTCTGAATGGGCAGATCAGTCTACGGATGTATTCTCTGGTACCAACGATGACTTCATGTACTTCCAGATCGCAACCGTCGTGCGTACTTCTGAGTGGTTCCTCGGTGGCTTTGGTCCCGAAACGACTTCTGTAGTACGGATGCGTATTGCCCTGGCTACGACTAGTGATGACATCTCACTGCCAGAAGCTTCAATGAATATTTTCCCGAACCCGGTCGCTGTAAACGATCAGCTGAATGTACGCTTCGATCTCGATGGCAACTCACCGGCTATGCTGGTCGTTGCTGACCTCGATGGCCGCGTTATCAACCTCTTTGAGTACGAAGATGGCCTGACTAACGAAACCGTACAAATCCCTACCAGCAAACTGGCGGCAGGTACTTACCTGGTACGCCTGAGCACAGAGCAGGGTACAAAGACCATGAAGTTCAACGTAGTGCGCTAAGCGCATTATTCTGACAGGAATAAAAAAAGCGCTGCTCCGGAGAAACTCCGGGGTAGCGCTTTTTTAGTTTCGGCTAACCTGAGACGACAATACTCCGGGGCTGCCTGTCAGGTCACACCCCTGCAATCATCACCAGCCTCCGTATCAGGAATGTTCGCTCAGCATGAGAAAAAACACAGACATACGTTAGGTTGCGGTTTTACCACAGATAGTCATCGGGGGCGGTCTGAGCGGGCAATAAAAAACGGCGGCACCTTTCTTTCGAAAAGCACCACCGTTATCTGTTTTCAGCTGCCTGCATCAGGCGAGGCCTTATTCAAATTACATATTCTCAATAATCTCTGTACCAAACTCAGAGCACTTCAGTAGGGTCGCCCCTTCCATCAAACGCTCAAAGTCATAAGTTACGCGCTTGCCTGCGATGGCGCCTTCAACGCCTTTCACAACGAGGTCAGCCGCTTCGTTCCAGCCCATGTAGCGCAGCATCATTTCACCGGAAAGGATAACAGAGCTTGGGTTGACTTTGTCCAGGCCAGCGTACTTTGGTGCAGTACCGTGGGTCGCCTCGAAGATCGCACGCCCCGTAGTATAATTGATATTCGCACCTGGCGCAATCCCGATACCACCAACTTGTGCAGCAAGGGCATCAGAAACGTAGTCTCCATTGAGATTAAGTGTTGCAATAACTGAGTATTCCGCCGGGCGGGTCAGGATTTGCTGCAGGAAGGCATCTGCGATGGAATCCTTGATAAGCAGTGCGCCTTTGTCGAGGGCTTCCTTTTGAGCCTTGTTGGCTGCTTCCTTGCCTTGCTCCGCCACGATGCGATCGTACTGCGCCCATGTGAAGACCTTGTCGCCGTACTCCCGCTCTGCCATTTCGTAGCCCCAGTCCTTGAATTTACCTTCGGTAAACTTCATGATGTTTCCTTTGTGAACGAGGGTCACAGAAGGCTGCTTCTGATCCAGTGCGTAGTCAATTGCGGCACGGACCAGGCGTTCTGTACCTTCCACCGAAACCGGCTTGATACCTAATGAAACAGAATCCGGGAATCGAATCTGAGTCACGCCCATCTCTTCCATGAGGAATTTCTTCACTTTGTCTGCTTCAGGAGTACCGTTGAGGTATTCAATACCCGCGTAGATATCCTCTGTATTTTCCCGGAAGATGACCATGTCAATTGCACCGGGGTTCTTTACCGGAGAAGGCACGCCTGTGAACCAACGTACCGGGCGTACACAGGCAAACAGGTCCAGCTTCTGCCGCAAAGCAACGTTCAGGGAGCGGATACCACCACCTACCGGGGTCGTCAGCGGGCCTTTGATAGCCACGAGGTATTCTTTGATGGCCTCAAGCGTTTCCTCAGGCAGCCATTCGCCAGTTTGGTCAAATGCTTTCTGACCAGCCAACACTTCCTTCCAGTGGATTTTGCGTTCCCCTCCGTAGGCTTTCTCAACAGCTGCATCAAGTACGCGCTCAGAAGCCGCCCAGATATCAGGACCAATGCCATCGCCTTCAATGAAAGGCAGGACGGGATCGTTAGGTACGTTTAGTTTTCCATTTTCAATGGTGATTTTAGATCCGCTCATATTCTATTGTTCAGTTTTTAGTATTTGGTGACAGTAATTTTCTGAGGCTTTTTTAGCGGTCCAAAGGTAAAAATTAAATACAAAAAAACAGGTAGTTCTGACGGTCAGAAACAGGCAAAAGCTTGGAATTTCAGGGGCTGACCCAAGGCCGGGCGGTTAAATCGAACACAGATTTGATTGCTACCGTTACCAAAGTGTAATTAAAATGAAAAATTTATGGATACCATACGCGCAAAAGAAGATGTGCTGGAAAAAATCACTTATGGCTTTCACGTTGTCACGACCCGGGCAGACCGGCAGGAATTGTCTACCCGCGACCGCGACTATATTGCGGCGGGGACGATCAGCTGGGCCATGCAGAGCAGCTTCGAGCCTCCAATGGTCACTATTGCTGTAGCCAAAGATTCAGACCTGAACGAAACCATTCCCAAAGCCGGGTCCTTCGCCCTAAACATCCTGGGCAAAGAGGATAAAGCACTTGTGGACGATTTCGCCAAAGATAGTGTCATCCGGAAGGATCAGACCATCAATGGTTATGACTTCCTAAACGGAACAGCAACGGAAGCCCCCATACTCGACCGCGGTATCGGCTACCTGGAATGCGAACTTGCTGATCAGGTAAAAACAGATGGCGACCACGTCCTCTTTATTGGGAAAGTAGTCAATAGCGACCTGCGGCAACCTGAACATCTACCGCTACACGAATGGGAAACCGGTAAGCATTATGGTGGCTTTCCTGCCTGATAAACCGATTAAACCTGACCGGTAAAATCAGAAGCGCCCCTACCCTGCTGCGGATAGAGGCGCTTTTGTTGTTTTGCAATTCTATAATCTCCAGTTCTATCTAACTCAAAACTTCTTCCTCTCCGAGGATACGCCGCGCGGCATCAAGGATGGCAGTGCTTTCCAGATTAACAATCCCGCCATTCGGCCCGGGTTGAATGTGGGCATCAATAATATCCCCATTCTCAAATTTCTTCGCACCAAAGTAATTCCGGACTGTTTGTTCCTGAAGCCCCAATTCATTGGCAATCTTTTTTACGCTTCCGGTTGGGAGACGGTGCTTGATCTCCCTCAGCTCATCATACGTTATATGCATGGCTCTGTCATTTTGTGAAAGAATCGAATTTGCATTAGAAATGTACAAATTCTATCCAAATAAACCAACTTAAAATTTAAGATTCCACGCCTTTTTATTTTGAAAATACATCTTAAAACCAAATAAAAGGGCCTGGTAAATCCTTTAATCGCTTTCCTTCAGCATGATAACGTCCACAGCCCGGGCCTTTACCGCTTTGTTGAACGCTGGAATTGCTTTTTCCCTCAAGGCGTAAAATCGGTCCAGCTGTTCATCGATCTGCCGGGCCAGAGTTTCCTTTACTTGCCGGTCCTGTTCGGTAGGTGGGAAACTCCCCGAACCGACCAGCGCATTGATGTGCGCCAGCTTGTTGGTCAGTTTAATGGGAAAGTTCAGCGGGTCCTGACGGCTCCGGTTTTTGGTTTGGTACAAAGCCGTCTCCACTTCTGTCATTACAGAATCTATAGCTTCGGCCTCCATGAGCAGGCCCTTATATTCCTCCTGCCCTTTCCAACGCTGCATAAACGGCTGCATTTGCTTGCGCACTTCCCGGATGTCCGTGATCGCCTGATGTGCCTCAGAGACTTTTTCATTGACCGATTGCATAAAGTCAAAGCGGGCCTGCAGGTCACTGATGGTGGAAGAAATGCGTGGGTCTTTTTTCAATTGCCAGGGCTGCTCCAGGGTGTCCTGAGGCGTCATCAGCCTGACCGTATAGTACCCGGGCACCGCTTCCGGGCCACTAAGCCCTGCCCACCACAGAATCATACCTTCTACTTCTTTGGCTTTGGGGTAACGCAAGTCCCAGTTGAAGGTGTTGGCACCGGCTTCCACCTCCAGTTTATCCTCTTTGTCTTTGGCATCTGTGGAGAAAGTGCGGATATGCTTACCAGACTCCTCATAAAAAGCCAGAGCTACTGTTTGAGAATCGGTCACCACTGTTTCCGGAAGGAAGAAGTGTACCATTACACCTCCGGGATGATTGGTGCCGGCTGTTTTCAGGTTTTTGCGCTGCCCGCCATCCATCAGGTAGCTGTTCATGGGTTGGAAAAGATGAGCCGTTGCCGTATCCATATCCGGCCTGAGTTGGTGCAGGGGCGTCAGGTCATCGATCATCCAAAGGCTGCGGCCCTGTGTGGCAGCAATTAAATTTTGCTCCTTTACAGCGAGGTCCGTGATAGGCACAATAGGCAGGTTGAGCTGAAAGGGTGCCCATGAACCGCCATTATCAAAAGAAAGGTACATGCCGCTTTCGGTCCCGGCGTAAAGTAACCCCTCCCGGTCCGGATCTGCCCGGACGACCCGGGTGAAGTGCTCCTCGGCTATGCCATCTACTATGAGCCGCCAATTGTTGCCATAATCCGTTACGTGGTACAGGTAAGGCTGATAATCGCCCAGCTTATAACGGGTGCCGGCTATAAAGGCAGCTCCAGGGTTGAAGGGATCGGGGTCGATACTGTTGACCATAAGCCATTCCGGGAAATCCCCGGGGGTGATGTTGTCCCAGTTTTCGCCGCCATCACGGGACAAGTGCACCAGGCCATCATCTGAGCCCGTCCAAATGAGCCCCCGCTCGTAGGGTGATTCGGTGGCAGCAAAAATGGTGCAGTAATACTCCACGCCTGTATTATCTTTGGTGATAGGCCCTCCTGAGGGGCCCAGCTTGGTGGAATCGTTACGGGTCAGGTCCGGGCTGATCACAGCCCAGCTTTGCCCGCCATTGGTACTGACGTGCAGGTGGTTGGATGCCGCGTAGAGTTTCTCCGGGTTGTGGGGCGAGAAAAACAATGGGAAGTTCCACTGGAACCGGTATTTCATGCCTTCTGCACCATAGCCCATCGGGTTATCCGGCCAGACGTTGACCGCCCGGCGCTCTCCGGTGCGATGATTCTTCATGGTCAGGTAGCCGCCGTAGCTGCCTCCAAAAACGATTTCGTTGTCAGTGGGGTCCACCGCAATGTGGGCGCTTTCTCCTCCGGCTGTTGATTCCCAGTCGGACTCCCCTATGCTGCTGCCATCTGTGCGGTGGCGGATACGGATGGTCGAATTGTCCTGCTGTGCAGCATAGATGCGGTAGGGAAAGTCATTATCGGTCGTAATCCGGTAAAACTGTGCGGTAGGTTGATTGTGGTATGTAGTCCAGTTTTCGCCCCCGTCAAAAGTCACCTGCGCACCGCCATCATCGCCAATAATCATACGGTCAGGGTCTTCGGGAGCAATCCATAAATCGTGGTGGTCGCCATGAGGTGCAGCGTAAGCCTTGAAAGTACGTCCGCCATCCTTGGATTTATGGTAGCGGACATTCATCACATACACTACGTCCTCGTCCTTTGGGTCCGCGTAGATGCGGGTATAATACCAGGCCCGCTGTCGCAGGGAGCGGCTGTCGTTGATGCGCGACCAGGTTTCCCCTCCGTCTTCCGAGCGCAGCACACCGCCATCTTTGGCTTCCACCAGTGCCCATACCCGCTCTGCATTAACTGGTGACACCGCAACCCCAATAATGCCCAGCGGCCCTTCCGGGAACCCTTCCTTTTCGGAAAGGTTCTCCCAAGTCGTGCCACTGTCTGTACTTTTCCAGAGGGCAGAGCCTTCGCCACCGCTCTCCAGGCTGTAGGGCGTACGCCGAATACGCCAGGTAGATGCATAAACCACCCGTGGATTGGCAGGGTCAAGTAGAAGATCTACCGCGCCGGCATCCGCATTGGCAAAAAGGATACGCTCCCAGGTATCCCCTCCGTCCGTGGTACGGTATACGCCCCGCTCCTCTGAGCTTTTGAACAAGTCGCCCATCACTGCTGCGTAGGCGATATCCGGATTGCGGGGATGAATACGGATGCGCCCTATATGACGGGATTTTTTAAGGCCTTTCTGTTCCCAGGTTTTACCACCGTCCACACTTTTCCAGATACCATAGCCAAAGGAAACGTTGCCACGTACGGTTTTTTCTCCTCCGCCCACGTAGATCACATTAGGGTCATAGGTACTGACTGCTACTGCACCAACGGAGCCGCCAAAGAAACCATCGGAAATATTTTCCCAGGTCTGCCCGCCATCCTTCGTCTTCCAGACGCCACCACCGGTGCTTCCAAAGTAGAACAGATTGGGCTGCCCGGGCACCCCCGTCACGGCGCAGCTCCGCCCGCCCCGGAACGGTCCGATATTACGCCATTCCAGTCCATCGTAAAGTTCAGGGGCGAAATTTGAGGTAGATTGAGCACAAAGCTCAGAAGATAATGCTGGCAGCAAGAGTACTGCCAAAAGAAGAAGTGCCTTTAGATAGTTCATGGTCAATGAATTAGGGTACAGGAGTACAAATCATTTGCCCTCGGCTACCGTCTTTTGCGGTAAGCCCAGCGCCTGTCTCATCTTATAATAGATTTCCGTATTTTCATAAATGCCATCAAAAAGCTCAGCACCTGGGCCGTAAGCAAAAACAGGCACCATAGCGGCAGTGTGGCCATTAGTGGTGAAACTGGCGTTGATCGACTCAAAAGAGGACCCTGGATTGAGTGCCATGCCACCAGACTCATGATCTGCCGTAACAATAACAAGCGTTTCCCTGTCCCGCCTTGCGAAATTCAGGGCTTCCTTCACTGCCCGGTCGAAATCTTTGGTTTCTTCAATCACCAGCCCTCCGTCATTGGAGTGGCCACCCCAGTCTATCATGGAGCCCTCTGCCATCAAAAAGAAACCGGTATTACTGCGCCGCCCCAGGAAACTGGCGCCCATGGACACCGCTCTTGGGAGGTAGTCCCGCCCGGCTGCTTTCGTAAGCGGGTGCTTATCAGCTGCAAAATAACAGAAACGGCTCATCGGGCTGGGCACAAGGTCTTTCAGCTCATGCTCCAGATAACTGGTCACATAGTAGCTGTTGCCCTCCATCTCCCGGATGAGATCCCGTTCGTCTTTTTCGCGCCGGTCGAAGTAACGCTTTCCTCCACCAACCAGATAATCGACACCGGAAGCAGCAAGGTCTTCGGCAATTTCTTCATAAAACACCCGGATGGGCTGATGCGCAGCAAAAGCAGCCGGAGTAGCATGCACGATGGTTGCAGTCGCTACCAGTCCGGTAGCATAGCCCTGCCCCTGCAGCTCTTCCAGAATCGTTTCGCAAGCTGCCGAATCTGCTGTCAGCCCAATCGCGCCGTTGTAGGTTTTCACACCGCAGGCAAAAGCCGTTGCGCCGGCAGCAGAATCCGTAATTAAATCGTTTGCTGAATAAGTTTTTTGAAAGCCGATGTGGGTGAACTGTTCCAGGTTGAGGCTGTTATCATTAGCGTATAAAGCAGCGGAGATATGCCCCAGCCCCATACCATCGCCGATTAAAAAAATGATATTCCGGGCAGTGGTATTCGCCGGTGGGGGCAATTGCTGCACCCGGCAGGACTCCAACAGTGCAAAAAGGGCTAACCACAGCCCCAGGTAATAGACAGGCGCAAAATTAATATTTTGTCGTTTTTTCATACTTTGTCAATCCATAGTCCTTTTTCCGACCTTAATCAAATTATACACCAATTGCTCCAATCAAACAATTGATTATTCTGTTAACATAGAATTAATCAGGCAAAAGTGGAATTTTATTTGGAACCACTGTAGCTTTGCCTCGTTAATATAGAAAACAGAACGCCATTTTCTCACTCAACCGAAACACGAACTATGACAAATCGGCTTTTGTCCACTTTAATGGCGATAACAGGGCTCAGCACCCTTGGTTTTGCTCAAGATAAGCAAACTATTTTTGATGCCCTGTATTCATCGGAAATATTAGAGGTCACCATTGAGACAGACCTCTCCTACCTTATAGACAACCGCAAAAAAGACGATTACCAGCATGCTATTTTCTCCTTTGAGAATGCTGAGGGCAGGTTGGAGCAACATGATATGAAGCTCAAGCCCCGCGGTAAATTTCGTCGGAATGTTTGCGATTTCCCACCCATTAAGCTCAACTTTTCCAAAGACCGGCTGATGGAGCGCGGCTATATTGCAGAGTATGACAAGCTCAAACTCGTCACACATTGTATGGACGACAAGTTTGCCTCCAGAGAGAACGTTGCACGGGAATACCTGGCTTACCGTCTCTACAACATCATCTCTGACAAAAGTTACCGGGTACAGTTGGTCCGTATTGACTATATCGACAGCAAGGACCGGATCAGCAGGATCAGGCGCTATGGGTTTATTCTTGAAGACACCGATGAAATGGCGCACCGTGCCGGCGGCAAGGAATGCGAAGAGTGCATCAATGTCCCAGCCGATGAGCTTGCCCAAAAGGAAGAGCACATTATGTCTGTGTTTCAGTACATGATTGGCAATGCGGACTACAATACCGGCATGATGCGCAACGTCAAAATGGTCCGCCCCTATACTGGCACCGGCGTAATCCCGGTACCTTATGATTTCGATTTCGCAGGTTTTGTTGACCCGTCTTATGCCATCCCAAATTCAGATTACGGGCTCATTTCCGTGAAGCAACGGGTTTTTCTTGGCAATAAAGTAGACAGTGCACTGCTGTCCTCCACGCTGCAGCACTTCCTGTTCAAACGCATGGAAATGGAGCGGGAAATCAACAACTTCAAGCTGCTTGACCGGCAGAACCGGACCGAAGTGCTTCGGTACCTTGATACATTTTACAAAGAAGCGGAAAACATCCTGAGTGGCTCCCCACTGCGGGAAACGCTTCAAAAACAAGCGCTCCGGGACAATGAAAAAGGCAAAGGCACGAATGAAGTCAGGCGCTAATTTGGTCTCCAAGCCGGATTAGTGCAGCGCCCTGCTCTTCACCTAAAGTAGCATGCAGCCCAAAATTCACCCCCTGCGCATCACGACGGTACGTTGCCAGTGTTGCCAGGGGCTCCTGATATACGGCTGCTGTGGTTTGGTCTGTATTGATCACCTTGCACCGGGTGCATTTACGAATACCTCTAAAGGGCACGCCTGAGATGGTGAAGGATGACCATTCGTCTTCCTCATAGGCAGCGCCTCCGGTGAAAACCAGGTTAGGCCGGAAACGGTCCATGGGCACTGGGTCTGCGAGATGGCTGTTCAGGTCCTGCAAGGCCGCTTCACCGGTGATGAGCAAGGGGCAGCTATCGGCAAAAAGAGTGGACTCCCCGGGGCGGCCGTACTTTTCAGCAAGCGGTCGGGCATTCGGCAGCGACAGGTAAACCAACCGGCAAAAAGTCCCCAGCTGATCACTAAGCCACTCGTTGACTTCTTCGCGGCAAAGCTTCGCTTTAACGCTGTCTTCCCAAACCTGAACCGGAACTTCAATATCCTGCTCCGGCCCGCTTAGTGGAGTAGCCATATAATCATCCCGGTCCCGGCGGTGCGCTAAAACCAACTCCCCCTCCCGTAAAACCGGCTGTATCAAAGCCATCTTTGGGACTTTGCGCTGAGTAATAAACATGCCCTTCATGTCAACCACCATCCACTGACGGTCATAGGCCAGTCCGCGCGGGCCAACAGCAGACTCGCTGAGCTGCACCCCTCCCAGGCTTTTAACCGGGTATATATAAATTCCACTAATTTGTTTCATGCCTTACTTATTCGCCCTTTGTTTTTGCAACCAAATGTAGAAGAATTCGTACAATTGTTTGGATATAATGATTTACAATTCAGAACTACCACTGTAAATGCAGATATCTAACCCGGACAAGATAATCTTTTCCACTGCCTTCAGATAATCGTCTGGCTGGAAAAGGTTTTAGGACACATGGGCATGCTTTACATTTTCGCCTGCCCGGACAACAACCGATTTAACACAATTGCTATGAAATTTTGGCCCCTCGTTGCGGTATTTTTACTATCCCTGCCTTGCCTGTATGGGCAAAGTTCCCGCCTAAGCAAAGCTGATTCTTATTTTTCGGAAGGCAAACTGGAAGCTGCCATCCCTCTGTACCATCAGGTACTGCAACGGCAGGATGTGCCTCAGGCGAAAATCAATCTGGCAGAAGCTTACTATGGCATTGGAGACTACCACACTGCAGCCAACTGGTTCGCATTAGTGATGCCCATGGAAGAATGCCAGCCGGTGCATCAGCTCAAATATGGTTATGCGCTATTGCACAGTGGCAAATGTGACGCTGCCATCCGGTGGTTCAACATCTATCTGGAACAACGCCCCTTTGACCCCCGCAAACCAGACCTGCTCAATGCCTGCGACAAATATCAATCGCTACAAAATAAGTCAAAAGGGCAGGTAGAGATTGTCCATTTGCCTTTCAATACGCCCAGTAATGACTTTTCGCCCGTCCTTTATCGGGAGGGGCTGGTATTCACAAGCGACCGTTACCAAATGGAGGGGCAGCACCTGGCGCATTTATACCAGGTCACCCTCACCACAGCGGACAGCATGGTTTATGGAATGCCCAGACCTTTTGACGTTGAGACACCTCAAAACCTGCACGAGGGCCCGGCCACCTTCAATGCCAGCGGTAACGAAATCTTTTTCACACGCACCCGCCCCGAGAGCCAGGCGCGCAAAAAACTGGAGATCCGGACCGGCCGCCTGCTGCCACAGGGAACCTGGAGTGCGCTCTATCCGCTGACTTTCTGTAGTGATGAATATGCGGTGGCTTTCCCGGCGCTCAGCCCGGAAGGTGACCGGCTGTTTTTCGCTTCGGATATGCCGGGGGGGTACGGCGGTATCGATATTTACGTAAGTGTGCGTATTAATGGAGCCTGGGGCCGCCCGATTAATCTGGGGCCGGTTATTAATACTCCAGGCGATGAACTGTACCCCTATGTCAGCCCCGCCGGGGATTTATACTTTTCTTCCAATGGCCTGCTGGGATTAGGCATGATGGATTTATTTGTGACCCGCGAAAGTAAAGACGGTACCTGGCAGCGCCCGGAAAACCTTGGCGCGCCATTCAACTCGGCAGCCGATGACTTCGGGATTGCCATAATGGATGCCTCTGAAAGTGGCTATTTCACCTCTAACCGACAGGGTGGCGCAGGGGGAGACGACATCTACTTCTTCCGGCGGAGCGGCCGGATTGCTGCGATTGATGTCCTTGATCTTACCAACGGTATGCCTATACCCCATGCCGAATTACTTGACACTCAAAACGGTGACACCCTGCAAACTAATGCGAGTGGCCGTATCGTGCTCCGGGTCCCATCCTGCACCACCCTTACCGGCTGGCAGGAAGGCTTTTTTCCAAAATCGCTTGATATTTGCCCGGATGACGTACCAAACGGTGCAGACACTCTATTCCTGGCCATCGCTTTACAACCAGATATACCGCAAACCCTTAAAGGGGTGGTATTTGACCGGACTTCCGGCCGGCCACTGGAAAGCGTAAAAATCAAACTGGAATCAGAAGGCACCTGTGCTTCTTCCGATCTTGTTTATGCCAATGAGCAGGGACGGTTTACCCTGGAATTGCAAAACGAGTGCTGCTACAACATTACCGCTACGCTCGAAGGCTACGAGCACGTCACACAGCAGTCTGTCTGCGCCACCGGCCCCAACCGGGAGCAGTATATCAATCTGTTTTTGCAGCCCCGGAGCAAAGCCATGCCTGTCTCCTCTCCTGCTGACTCAACAAACTACCCGGAAAGCCCGGATAACAGGGGCAATGAACAAAGCAGAACCGACTTATTCGAAGACTTTGAGCCCAGCCGCCCAAGCAGCAGGGATACCTCTACTGTCATGGCTTACAAACTCAATGTCTACTATGATGTTGGCCGCTCAAGTGTACAGCCCGGCTCAGTCAGTGAATTGCTCAAGCTCCGTGACCTGCTGCTCAAAAACCCCAGCCTGGTTGTCGAAATCTCTTCTCACACCGATTCGAATGGCAATGCTGTAGCAAACGAAGAACTCAGTCAGCGCCGGGCCAATGCCATCGTCCGCTATCTGACGAGCGAAGGCATAGACCAGGCCCGCATGATCCCTGTAGGTTACGGGGAGGCTTTGCTGACCAATGATTGTACAGATGGTGTGGACTGTCCGGAATGGATGCACCAGGAAAACAGACGTACAGAATTCAGAATCATCCGGCAGTAAATAAGACCCCGGAATCCGAAAGCCAGCTAAGCTCATAGCATGCCTTGGATTCCGGGCTTGGCGGTTAACCTGTGGTGCCAATAGCACCGGCAATAGCATTGATGGTCAGCATCAGTTCCATTTGCGTGTGAGCTGCTTGTTTTGCCCCCCTCGCTTTTTCTGCCCGCCAACGCTCCAGCAGTGCAATTTGATGGCGGTGAAGTGGCTGAAGCACAACGGAGCGCATCTCATTGGAACGGGCACGGCGGGGGTGACGGGATTCGTAATCGCCCCCCAGCAATTGATCCAGTTGCTGCCGGACCAGCGATAGCTCCTGCCGGAACATTTTGAGGAAACGTTCCCGAATCGCCTCGTCTTCCACCAGTGCTGCGTAAGCAGCCATGATGCTTTCATCCACTTCTCCGACGCTGTTGTCTACATTTTGCAGGACATACTTGAGGAAAGGCTCATCCTCGCATTGTGCTTTCAATGCCGTATAAGCCTCCGGTTTTTCCTTTTCCAATGACTGCAGGGCGGTACCCAGCCCGTACCAGCTAGTCATATGGTAACGGGACTGCCCCCATGCAAAAACCCAGGGGATGGCCCTTAAATCTGCCAATGTGCTCGCCCCGGTCCGCTTAGCCGGACGGGAGCCGATTTTACTGGATTCGATGGCATCGATAGGAGTTGCCTGCCGGAAAAAAGGGATAAAACCATCAGTATGAAGCAAAGCCGCATAGTGCTCCCGGCTGTCCTGTGCCAGGCGCTCCAGGATGGCCTCCATCGGATGCCCTTCACAAGGTTCCTGCCGGTCCAGTACAGTACGGGCAAAGGTACCGGCCACTAGTAACTCCAGATTATAGGCGGCGTTGAGTTTGTAGGCATACTTCTGGGCAATGGTCTCTCCCTGTTCGGTAAGGCGTATGCGGCTGTTCAGCGTACCACAGGGTAAAGCATTAAGGAAAGCGGCTGTTGGCCCTGAACCCCGGCTGATAGACCCGCCTTTGCCGTGAAAAAACAGGATATCAACCCCCATGTCCGCGCCAGCGCGGGAGAGCCGTTGCTGTGCCTTGTATAAGTACCACTGACTAGCCATGATGCCCCCGTCTTTATTGCTGTCGCTGTAGCCCACCATAACTTGCTGACGGGGTTTTTCCCAGTGGCGGGTCTTCATGAGGTAGCGCATGGAGCGGGCTGTAAAAGGGTGCTCCAGAAAATTGCGCAGGATTTCCGGTCCCCGCTCTAAATCATCTACGGTCTCCAGCAGAGGCACTACCGGCACTGTACAAACCAGGCCTTCCTCCGTCATTTCAGTCAGCCCGGCTTCCCGGGCAAGCAGATAGACCACCAGCAAATCAGAGACTGAACGGGTCATGCTGACAATAAAGGACCCCAGGCAGTTGATGCCATATTTTTCGGTATGCGACTTTAGGGTGCGATAACATTCCGCCACTGCACGGGCGTTGTCTTCAAGCACCGCATCAGGATGGGTAAATGGCCGGGCGGACTCCAGTTCCCGGCTGAGGAACTCCAGGCGCTTCTGTTCTGACCAGCTGCCAAAATCCGTATCCGGCACCAATGCCGCTTTGAGGAGCTGAGACACTGCCTGATCATGAAAAGCGCTGTTTTGGCGGATATCTAATGCTGCCAGGTGAAAGCCGAGGGTTTCCACCACCCGCTTCACCACCACCACTTCGCGGTAAGCGACTGTGGTGGCACCGTGGGCATCCAAGGCCCGCTGCAGCATCGTCAGGTCTTTCACCAGATCTTCACTGTGGAAATAACAACCCGGGCGCTCGGACAACTGAACGGCGTGGCCCCGTTGTGTGTCCACAGGCAGCTTCACCAGCATAAGGTTGGCCATTTGCCGAAAAGCCTCACCCTTATTGCGGTCCAGGGCTTCCTCACCGGTTTTTTCACCTAACTCTTCCACCATTTCCCGGATACGCTCCTGGGCTTCGGGGATTAGCTCCTCGATCTGACAGGCAAAGCTCAGGTGCCGGACCAGGCGCGCCAGTTTGCGGCGTATGGCTACGAAGGCATTCAGGCGAAGGCGCAGTAAAGTGTGTTGCGTTACGTCCGCAGTGACCAGAGGGTGCCCGTCGCGGTCACCTCCCACCCAGTCCCCAAAGGAGATTTTCGGGTAGGCATGAGCCCTGGCCAAAGTACCGGGAGCAATCCCAAAGGACTCGCCCGCCTTTTCCAGCCTGCGGTCCAGGATTTGAATCAAATCCGGGAAGACTTCCAGCAGGTAGTGCATCACATTCCGGAGTTCTGAGGTGACATCCGGTTTTTCCAGATAAATTTCGCCTGTTTTCCAAAGGCGGTACAAATTTTCCTTGATCTCCAGGTTTAGCTCCTCCCGCTCCCGGGCATTGTACATCTGGTTTTCGCGCTGTACCAGCAAGAGGTAAAGCTCCCGGTGGTGTTCCAGTACAGTAGTCCGCTTAGCTTCCGTAGGGTGAGCGGTCAGCACCGGCTCCACCGAAATTTGCCGCAAAGCTCTGAGGGCTTCCTCCTTTGAAACGCCGGCCTCCTGCAGGCGGCGGAAAGCTTCCACCCAAAGCCCGGGCTCCGGATCTCCGGATTCGTCTTCCGCCCGGCGCCGGTGCTGAACAGCCGTATTGATTTCCGCCATGCTCATCAATTGAAAAACCAGAGAGTACAATTGCAGATGGCGGGTGGTAAGTTCATCCGGCACACCCGCCTGACCAATCCACGGAATCTGCTCTGCGAGCTGGGCTTCCCCGCTCTCCTTGAGCACATCCTGCAAAAGCTGCAATAAGTGCTGCAAGTCCTGATAGGTCTTTTTAAAATGCTGTTGGGCGTTAGCCAGGAGGGTCTCCATATTATCGCTGTTTTGTTTGTTTCTTAGTTGTCCCAAATATCTTCAATCTTCTTCTGGGATCAAAGAATTCCTACCATATTAGATAGGCTAGCTATCTGGTTTTTACAATGGGCAAATACGTCCTGGTCAATATAATACCTATCTTTGAGCATCACTTCATCCCGAAAATTCAAAAATCTGATGAAACAATTGTTTTATTTCCTGGCCGTGGCAGTAGCCGCAATGCTTACCTCCTGCTCCAGCAATGAAGAGGAACTCTGGATTGAGGCCAACGGCAGCGGGCGGTACGAGTCCACTATGGACCTGAGCGGTATTTACCCTTTTATACTCATGGGGCTCAACAGCGAGCCGGAGGAAGAAGGTGAAGAAAAAGACCCCTTCACAAAGATGATGGAAGGTTTATTGCAGTCCGAGTCCGTTGATACACTGATCCGTTTCTCTGATATGGTCGCGCGGGAGCTTGAAAAAGAGGGGAAGAATCTGGATATGCTGCTGGATAGCCTTGAGTCTGTTGACATCAATGAAGCCGGCATTACGGAGGCCGAGAAAGAAGCAAATCTTAAGCTATTCAGAGAGATGACAAATATCCAGCTGCGCATGCAGGTCAAAAAATCTGAGTCTTTATTCAAAATCACCACCATCAACACCTTTGACGACATTGCCGAATTTAAACAGGGAGGCAATTTTATGGAGACGATGATGGGCATGGACGATTATGCAGCTATGGGCGGACAAAGCGAAATGATGGAAGATGTACTGGGCGCCCAAACGCAATTTGCGCTGTCTGGCAAAACCCTGAACGTTTCCCGCCGCGGCCAGGACATGAGCGACATGAGCGAAGAAGACAAGCAGCAATTGCAGATGGTGGAGGGCATGCTCGGCGACGAGCCTTACCGCCTGACGATCCACTTCCCTGGAAAGGTAAAGAAAAAACTGAATTCCAAATATGCTACTCGCCTGGACAATGAGACGGTAGTCATTGAGATTCCCCGGGAAGACCTAAAAAATCCGGACATGAAACTGGACCTGGGCATCAGGTTCAAGGGGCTTAAGTAAGTGTACCTGCCCCCAGCTTACATTCTGACAAACCTGCCTGCCCGGCTCAACGCCCGGGCAGGCAGGTTGCTTTTACCAGGCTAAGTGTATGTTTGGAGGTGCACTTCGGCTGATAACCAAAGCCTTGTGAACAGTGACGTCATGGAAAAATACTTATTTGACCCGCCAAACGCGCATTTTTCCATTTAGTCATAACCACAACTCTTTGATTATCAACTCTCGTTTGCTCCAAACAAACACTAAGAAATAATTACCTGACTACCACAAATGGTGCCACGTACTGCTGCCCTGCGTCTGTAACGACCGCAACGTACCAGCCTCCGGCAAGGGTGCTGACGTTTGCTCCCACCATTGCCTCACCAACCTCCAATCCAACGGTCTCCAACAGCTTACCGGACTGGTCAAACAACCGTACTTGCGCGGCCTGGCTGAGCGGTACGGGCGCTTCCAGTATTAAGCGGCCATCACTGACCGGGTTGCCGATGACTCGAAGTGGTTTATTTGCACTTAGAGGTTGCGGTTCGGCTGCGGTAAGGCTTTCCAGTTGCACACGCTCGGCGATAGCGCGGTGATTGTGGGACAGCCAGAGCACGCCATTGGCATCCAGTCCGGCTGCAGTAAGGCGGTGGTTGTCCATGGGGCTGTTCACCGCATTGTATACTGCCCATTCGCCCTGCGTTTCCACAGCCGCTTGTGCGTCATCCCAGATTACTTTCCGGCCGCCCTGTACCAGTAGTTCCCGAAAAAATTGACCTTCTGAAGGGCCAAAAGGCAGTTCATAGGAATGCCAGGCGCCGTCCTCCAGATACTGAAGGCTGCTGTACCCCAGCGCCCAAAGCCGCCCGGTCGCCGGATCATATTTCAGGTCACTGACCGGATTATCCTCATAGCCCTGATCGCCCTGCTGAAGCATAGTCAGTTCTGAGCCATCCCAAAACGCAACATTAACTTCTCCGCCGCCGATCAGGGTGGCCCAAATCCCGCCGGGCACTACAGCAATATCACTTATGTAGCGCTCATCGAAGGCCGGGTGCACCTGTTGTTCCCAGTCCCCCTCAGCAAATCGGTACAAGCCATCCTCGTAAGTAGTTATCCAAACCTCTGATCCAGATAGACCGGGGTACAATTCCCAACCGTAAACTTCAGGGAAAGGGCTGTCTGCCGGGTCATATACCGTCACTTCAGCTCCGGACTGATGCACAACCGAAAGGCCGGCAGCGCACCAAAATGATCCGTCAGCGGCAAAGGTGTACCGGCTGAAGGACAAGGGCCCTCCCTCTTCACCCTCAAGAGTTAGCTCGGCTCCTGCTTCCATATTCAAGACCGAACTGCTCCGGTCCTTGCCCCAAAGCCCTCCATCAGGATCATTCTTAAACTGGAAAAGCGGACCAGCAAAAGGATAGTCACCGTAAGTAACCACAGTGCCTCCCTCTACCTGCAATTCCTCCGTTGTGACCGTAAGCAGCTCTCCATCCGGCATCTCATACTGGGAAAGCGTCTTTTCCCAGTCCTGATACGTACCTTCCTGAGACCAAACCTCCCCATTCCATGTAAACTGTGACCGGGTGGGGATTAAAATCCGTAGTGCTCCCGGTTCAGGCTCCGTGATGAAAATGGAAGCCCCGAAGATATTGAGCTGAGGGACATGGGTAATGTGGTTCCAGTTTTCCCCATCAAAAGCGCCCACCGTGCCCAGGTCAGTGAAAAACCAAAGCTGCCCATCCTGCGCTTCGTGGATAGCGCTGCCTCCGTAGGCAAAAAAAGGCTCTTCCGTCTCATCTTCATCGGGGCTCAGGAGCACCAGCTCCTCTCCTTCTTTGCGGAACGCGCCATGGCTGGCAATCAGCAAGTGGCCGTCCTGGGAAAAGTCCAGCCCCCAGACTGCACCGTAAAGCGGGCTATCCGTATTTTCCCAACGCGACCAAGTACCGTTGTTGTAGCTCAGTAAGCCAATATCGGTTCCCACCCATAGCACCCCGGCTTCATCAAAAGCCATACAATATAAAAGCGGCTCTTCCTCCTGGCCGGTATTGAAACTTTCCGGATAGGGCAGGTGCTCCCAGGTGGTGCTGCCCTGCGGGCGGACCATAAGCGCCAAATCGTAGGTGCCAATGTACAGGTCATTCGTCAGCGGGTGCTGTGCCACCGCTTCAATGGTATTGGATACCAGCCCGGCGGTGACCTTATTATGTGGAGTTACAGAAGCGGTCAACGGCTCATACTCCAACAGCCCTGCCGAGGTAGGAATCCATACCCGGCCTTCAGTCGCCAATGGTTGCCCCGCCCGCTCAGCAAGCAGGAAACTCTCCCATTGTACATCTTGCCCGGTAGCCGTGCAGACCAGGACAAAAAGCATCAAAAAAGTCTTTAGATATTTCATGTATTTTTCTTTTGATCCAAAAATGGCGGGATTTACCCGGGGCTGCAAATGGAAAGGCTGCTATAAATTAAAACTTTAATTTTCCTAAATTGGGCTTAAATCCATTTTACAGGGACTTTACAAGTTTTTAAATTAAGACTTTAATGAAATCCATTCAGCCTGATCTCTACCAATTAGTAAAAGCGCTGACCCCGGCAGAGCAACGCACTTTCCATCATTTAGCGCACCGGCATACCGATAAGCGCCCGATGGGTTATTTTGAGCTCTATGAAATATTGCGCAAACAAGACCGGTTTGACGAAGCTGCCGCGCGCCGGACGACCGGCTTAAAAAAGTCTCACTTTGCGGTGATCAAGCGTCAATTGTATGAGCAACTCATGCAGGCCCTTTCCTACCATCACCGGCAGGACCACGATTTGGAACAAGGCCGCCGCCTGCTACAGCAAACCCGGATCTTACTGGAAAAGGACTTAATTGAGCAGGCTGAAAAACGCCTGCGGAAAGCCCGTAAGCTAATTGAAGGGCATCAGTTAATCGCCCTGCAAACCGAGTGTTTGCTGCTGCGGAAAGCCCTATTGGAAAAGCACCTAAACCAGCCTGGTGCGCATCAGGGACTGGATAACCTGCAAAGAGACTGGAAAAACGCCGTCAATGCAATTGACCTGGCTGGGGAAGCCGCCTCCGCCAGCGTTGAGGTATCCCTTCAGCATTTGCAGAAAGTCCGCGCTCAGGGAAGCCGGGAGGGATACGGCCCAATCCCAGCTATAGACCGCCCCACTTTCCGGGAGGCGCTCCATGCCCCTCAGTGGGCTACTCAGCTTGATGCCCGGCGCGCACTTTCCACCTATCATTTTATGAATGCAGAGCCAGCTGCAGCCTTTGCCCAAAACCAGGCAATGCTGCGGCTGTTCCGTAAGGCGCCCTTTTTGACAGAGCGCTATCCTGCCCGCTACCTGACCGTTTTCCAAAACCTGCTCATCGACCACTTCCAGCTTCAAAACTGGGGCGAGCTAGAGGAAGGCCTCAAACAGCTCCGCCAACTGCCCAAACAACGAGCCTTTAAGCGGCTGCACGGTATTACCCCACGCATTGAAGAGCGCAGTACTCTGCTCGAAGCGAATATGCTGGTCGCCCGAAAAGCTTACGGCCGGGGCCGACAGTTGGCTGACGACTTGGTGCCCAGGCTGCAGCGCCAGGCCCTGCGCCTCTCCTACCCCAATCAGCAGTCGCTACTCTACCTGCTTGCCCTCTGTCAGTGGCTGGATGGTGCGGCAGACGATGCCCAGTCTACGATCAACCTGTTCCTGGACCGGTACCGCAAAAAAACGCTCGAAGAACTCTACCACTTTGCCCGCCTGCTGCAGTTGATGGTTCACTTTGACCTGCAGCACGTTGAGCTTCTCCCTTACCTGTTACAGTCTTTTCGCAGAAGCCATACCGGCTTTTACCCTGAAAGTACGGAGCTCTTCCTGCAACATCTACAGCAACTCCTGAACGCCACCGGGCACCGTGACCGGCCGAAAACACTGACTGTTTGGCGATCGGCTATCAAAAATGCAGCCCTTGAAAATCGGGAAAGCCGGTTTTATGAATATCTGGATCTTTTTTATTGGATGGATCATTCCGTACATTGAGGGGCTGTAAATCGCTTATTTTATGTAACCCGGCTTATTCGAACCAAAATATAACATGGGAGATTCTCCACCGATAACCCTCTATGGCGTTCAAATCCTGGAGCCCGTCACCTCACTGACGGACCTTATCACCGCACTCGTCTGTTTCTATGCCTTTTACCGGTTAAGCAAACTGGACAGACATGGAAAGGTGTACACCTATTTCAGGTATTATTTCCTTTGGACCGGTATTGCGACCACCTGTGCTGCTTTCATCGGCCATGCCTTTCTTTACCTGTTCAGCTTTGAGTGGAAAATGATAGGCTGGGCGTTTAGCGCCACCGGGATACTCTTCATCGAATGGGGAACGCTACACTTTATCCGGGAGGAAATACCTTCACGAGCCTTTCAGTGGATTTCCAGGGGCACATTAGTAAAATATCTGGCGTTCTGGACCCTTATCCTTACCACTCAGTCTTTTTTAGCAACCCAGGCACAGGCTGCCATTGGACTGATAGGGATAGTGCTGCCTCTCCAGGCATACCATTATCTGCATACGCGGCACCCGGGCAGCAGAGCGATCGTTTTTGCCCTGCTATTTTCCTTCCTGCCTGCCATAACTTACAACGCCAAATTGTCTCTACACACTTATTTTAACCACCACGACATCAGCCATCTGTTAATGGCCGTATGCCTGTTTTTAATCTACCGGGGCGTGGATCAAATCCTTGATCCTAAACCCAATACAATCGCAGAGATCAGTCATTCCTAAGCTCATCCCGTAACTGGCACCGGCAATTAACCGAAAAAAGTGTATTTTAGGCTGGTAAAACGCTGCTTTCAAACCAATCGGAAAATGGAAAAACTAGGCTTTATCGCTTTTCTCATCCCTCTGCTCTTTATTATGGTAGCGGTGGAATGGATAATTGCGCACCGGCAAGGCAGGGATTACTACAACCTTTCTGATGTCGTGGTCAATCTCTGCTGCGGGCTATTGGAGCGGCTCTTCGACTTCTTTTGGATCATTATTTCATTTTTTGTCTTCACCTATGTTCATGATAATTTTGCGCTCTTTTCCATTCCCAACACAGCATTAACCTTTGTTTTACTGGTTTTCTGCGCCGATTTAGCGGGGTATTGGTTTCACCGGCTAAGCCATGAGATCAACTTCATGTGGGCGGCACATATCGTGCACCACCAAAGTGAAGAGCTCAACCTCACCACTGTATTTCGGGTTTCCGCCTTTGCGGTTATATTCCGCACCCCTTTCTGGTCCATAGTCCCGCTTATTGGTTTTGACCCGGCTGCGGTAACGGTTGCGATCGCCATTATAGGGTTCTACCAAATGCTGGTGCATACCCGCCTGGTCAAAAGCTGGGGCGTACTGGAAAAGTTCATGGTTACGCCCTCCAACCACCGGGTCCACCATGCCTATAATGACGCCTACCTGGACACCAATTACGGTGGTATATTCATCATCTGGGACAGAATCTTTGGCACTTATCAATCAGAACAGGAGCCCGTCAAATTCGGAATAACCTCTGGCTTTAATAGTACGGACCCGTTAAAGGCCCACCTTTTTTACTGGAAATACCTCTTTCGGCTAACCACAAGAGCCCGAAAGTGGCAGGAAAAAGTACGGGTATTCTTCGCGCACCCAAGGTGGCTGCCGGAAGGGCTTCAATACGAAGCGCCCGAGTACGAGGTGGACGAGGAGGGCCAACGGGTAAAATTCAAGCCTGTGCTCCCGCTGCCTATTGGCATTTATGTTCTGGTCAATAGTGTGGCGACTGCCTTTCTTTTTGTTTACATGATGTAACTATTCAGCACGCCTGTGTGCTGAGAATT
>ENA-UENT01000032-UENT01000032.1-marine-metagenome-genome-assembly--contig:-NODE-32-length-113381-cov-5.054443_pt1 | contig 113381 bp, 116 predicted proteins | sample MGYA00237879_ERZ529330 | MGnify/ENA primary metagenome ERZ529330 (study PRJEB26372, sample SAMN05368345) | marine metagenome | biome: cultured habitat; feature: ocean water; material: water; isolation... | reverse complement strand
GCGTTACCACGGGGCAGAACCTCTTCAGGGAAGACGAAGTTTTCGTGCGGCTGGTCAGCCGGTGCCATCCAGGCACGCAGACCTTCATTCAGAAGGATGTTCTTGGTGTAGAAGGTCTCGAATTCGGGATCTTCTGCAGCGCGGATTTCCTGAGACACGAAGTCGTAGGCGCGCAGGTTGAGGGCCAGGCCGATGATGCCGATGGAGCTGGTCCACAGGCCCATCACAGGCACGAACAGCATGAAGAAGTGCAGCCAGCGCTTGTTGGAGAAGGCGATACCGAAGATCTGACTCCAGAAGCGGTTGGCGGTGACCATGGAATAGGTCTCTTCTTCCTGAGTGGGCTCGAACGCCTTGAAGGTGTTGGCCTGCTCACCGTCCTCAAACAGGGTGTTTTCCACGGTGGCGCCGTGAATGGCGCAGAGGAGTGCACCGCCGAGGATGCCGGCGACGCCCATCATGTGGAAGGGGTTCAGGGTCCAGTTGTGGAAGCCCTGGAGGAAGAGAAGGAAGCGGAAGATCGCAGCCACACCGAAGGAGGGCGCGAAGAACCAGCTGCTCTGGCCGAGGGGGTACATCAGGAAGACGCTGACGAACACCGCGATCGGACCGGAGAAGGCGATGGCGTTGTAGGGGCGGATGCCGACCAGACGAGCGATCTCGAACTGACGGAGCATGAAGCCGATCAGTGCGAAGGCGCCGTGCAGGGCCACGAAGGCCCAGAGGCCGCCGAGCTGACACCAGCGAACAAAGTCGCCCTGGGCTTCAGGACCCCAGAGCAGCAGCAGGCTGTGACCCATCGCATCAGCGGGGGTGGACACAGCAGCGGTAAGGAAGTTGCAACCTTCCAGGTACGAGGAGGCAATGCCGTGGGTGTACCAGGAGGTGACAAAGGTGGTGCCTGTCAGCCAGCCACCGATGGCCAGATAGGCCGTTGGGAGGAGAAGGATGCCGGACCAGCCGACAAAAACGAAGCGGTCGCGCTTGAGCCAGTCATCGAGGACGTCAAACCATCCCCGCTGTGGCGCGCGTCCTACAGCGATCGTCATGAGAGGTGCTTCATGATCCGTTACGTGGCTGAGCCTAGGGGGTGATCACCGAAATGGGGCGGCTCCCCACACCCTTTTCGAGGGGATGAGTAGAAATGCGCATTTTTGGACCGACGGGATGCCGGTCCCTCCGCGAAGATGACGGATCGATTCTTTCCAACGCTGTGTACGTCATCGAACTGGCCCTGCGCATGAGTCCTGTCCCGGTGTCTGTTCAGCGCAAGGAGCATGCAGATGCCGATGCGCTGTATCAGCAGATCCGCCAGGCCCTCGAGAACGGCCAACCGCGGCTGCTGGAGCTCACCTGCGAGAAAGTGGAAGGCAAGAAAGTAACGCTGCTGGTCAGTGAGGTTCTCGCCGTTCAGCTTTATGAGAAAGCTTCGGCAGCGGGTGGCAGCAAGCGTCCCGGCTTTTCCTTTGATTCCTGACACCTCGACCGCCGAACTGAGCGTTGAGGCCGTTAACCACCGCTGGCCGAACGGTCAACAGGCCCTCAACCGCTGCAACCTGGTCATTCCGGGCCCAGGCCTCTGGATGCTGGTGGGCAGCAACGGCAGCGGCAAAAGCACCCTGTTCCGCCTGATTGCAGGACTGCTCGAACCTCAGAGCGGACGCATCGCCTGCCGCACCAAAACGGCCCTGGTGTTTCAGAACCCAGACCATCAGCTGCTGCTCCCCAGTTGCGGCAGCGATCTGATGCTGGGCATGGATCCTGAAGGGCCCCAGCAGCGCCGGCTAAGCACCGTGCGCGACCTGCTGAGCCAGCTTGGCCTCGCCCAACTGGAGAATCGGCCAATCCACAGCCTCAGCGGCGGCCAGAAACAACGCCTGGCCATTGCCGGAGCCCTGGCCAGTGACGCCGGGCTCTTGCTGCTGGATGAACCGACCGCCCTGCTCGATCCCAGCAGCCAAGCAACCGTGCTGACCACCGTGCAACGGCTTTGCAAAGACCCCGTGAAGCCGATCACGGCGCTGTGGATCACCCACAGGCTTGGGGAATTGGCCTTCGCCGATGGCGCCGCTCGCATGCAAAACGGTCGGATTGGACCATGGACCCGAGGGCCAGAACTGCAACGGCGCTTGCAGGCAGGCACACTCGAGGGGTAAGTTCTTCGGGTCTCATTCCTCGGTAGCTCAGCGGTAGAGCGGTCGACTGTTAATCGATTGGTCGCAGGTTCGAATCCCGCCCGGGGAGCTTTAAAGCCACAGCTCACGCTGTGGCTTTTTTATTGACGAAAAGAGGAATTTCGTGACGGGTGATTGCCCGAAGCGGAAGACTTCCTAAACAGACACGGGCGGAAGACAAGCAAAAAAACCTCCAGATCGCTTTTCCTGCAAGCGATCTGCGACAACCAAGCCCCTAACGGTCTCTTTGCTGAAAATCTGCAGACAGTTGAAAAGCTTGAGAGAATCCGTTCAGCGTTAATCCCTGCAGACAAGCGCTCGTTATTTCTCCAGCCGAATTGCCGCCGAACCGATGAAGCCCTGCATCCTGCTAATCGAAGATGACCAGGACATGCGCGACCTGGTCAGCGGCCATCTGGAGCACAGCGGCTTCGATGTGCAGCGCGCCGACGATGGCATCAAAGGCCAGGCCCTCGCGCTGCAATACACCCCGGATCTGATCCTGCTGGATCTGATGCTGCCAAAAGTGGATGGCCTCACCCTGTGTCAGCGCCTGCGGCGCGACGATCGCACCGCTGGGATTCCGATCCTGATGCTCACGGCTCTGGGCGGAACCAAGGACAAGGTGAGCGGTTTCAACTCAGGAGCCGACGATTACCTGACCAAACCCTTCGACCTGGAGGAGCTTCAAGCGAGGGTCAAAGCTCTGCTTCGTCGCAGTGACCGGGCACCTGTTGGATCCACCAACCACAACGAAATCCTCAGCTACGGGCCGCTCACCCTGGTGCCCGAGCGCTTCGAAGCCATCTGGTTCGATCAACCCGTGCGGCTCACCCACCTGGAGTTCGAGCTGCTCCATTGCCTGCTTCAGCGTCACGGTCAGACCGTTGCCCCCTCGTTGATCCTCAAAGAGGTGTGGGGCTACGAACCCGATGACGACATCGAGACCATTCGCGTGCACGTAAGGCACCTGCGCACCAAGCTGGAGCCCGATCCCCGCAAGCCGCGCTTCATCAAGACGGTGTATGGAGCGGGCTACTGCCTGGAACTGCCCACCAGTGCGCAGATGGATGGCCTGGAGGACGTGGTCGCCATGGCCCGCGAAGAGCGCAAGCAACAAGGAGATCGAGCCTCGGCTTGATCTCCGTCAGGCGGCCTATGAAACAGATGGGGTGAGGTCGAGCAGCGCCACCTCCCAGGCCAACCGCGGCTGAACGAACGAAAGCAGCTGAGCCCGCAGGGTGTCCAAGCGCTTCAGCCTTGACGCAGAACTGCCGGAATGCCAGAGCAGGTGCTGCCACCAGCCGATCAACCACAGCTGCTGCTCACCATCGAGGGCTTCGCAGAGATCGCGCGCCAACGACAGCGCCTCCATCGGGGTTGCGGGAAGCGAATCGAGGCGCTGAACCAACTCCTCAGGCAGACCAGCAAGGCTGCGCCGATGGTCGATCAAAGCCCCTGGAGACCCGGCGGCCAGGGCCAGAAGTTCAGGGGCATCCTCAGCTGTGGCACCGGCGCGCTGGAGCACCTGAGCCATGGCCTCTTGGTTGAGCCGGAGGAACCGGATCAACTGACACCGGGATCGAATCGTGCTGAGCAGCCGCTCGGGGGCTGACGTCAACAGAATCAGCACTCCATGGCCGGGTTCCTCCAGCGTTTTCAGCAGGGCATTGGCCGCCGCTTCCGCCATCGCCTCGGCGGCCTCGATCACGACCATGCCGCGCTTCGCCTCCACCGGCTGCCGGGCCAGACAGCGTCCGATGTCGCGGATCTGCTCCAACCGCAACTGGGGCGGGGTGCGGCGGCTGAGTCCCGCTTCCTCGGCTTCGGCGCGGGTCAACAAACGGCCCTGATGCTGATAAGTGGGTTCGACCCAAAGCAGGTCAGGGTGATTGCGCTCCAACAGGCGTCGGCGTTCCCGCGCCGAGGGCTGACCATCGGCCAGCAGTCCCTCGAGAAAACGCACCGCCGCCAACTGGCGTCCCACCCCTTCAGGGCCAGCAAACAGATAGGCCGGGGCCACGCGTCCCTGGGCCAGGGCTGCCGAGAGCAGATCAACGGCGAGGGGCTGGCCGATCAGATCCCCAAACAGCGCGCTCAAGCCAGATGCTCCTGAAGCTGACGTTCCAGAGCAGCACGAACGGCGCTGGCTGACTGATCTGCAGCGATTGCACACCAGGAGCGCTGCTCAGCCAACTGGGCAAAACCCTGCGCAACCCGCTCCAGGAATGCGGCTCCCTCGGCTTCGATGCGGTCCTCCTTGTCCCCGAGACGGCGCTGCAGGCTCTCTTGAACGGAAAGGCGCAGCCACAGGGTGAGATCGGGCTGCAGCCCCGTGGTGGCGATCTGTTCGAGCCGCTGAATCAAGTCCCGATCCAAACCACGGCCATAGCCCTGATAGGCAAGGGTCGATCCCGAGAAACGATCGCTGATCACCCAATCACCGCGCTCCAGAGCAGGACGGATCAACGTTTCAACGTGCTGAGCCCGATCGGCTGCATACAGCAACAGTTCAGCGGTGGGAGCTGGTGCCTCCTGGTCTGACGTGTGCAGCAGGAGTTCCCGGATCGAACGCCCCAGGGGAGTGCCTCCCGGCTCACGGGTGCAGACCACAGCAGCACCCTTCGGCATCAGACCGCTGTTGGGCAACCACTCGAGCAGATGCTGGATCTGCGTGGTCTTGCCGCAGCCGTCGATGCCCTCCAGAACAATGAAGCGACCTGTCATGGCAAGCGAAGAGCCAGGGCGTTGAGCACCACAGTGATCGAGCTCAAGGCCATCAGCAGCGCCGCCAACGGGGGCGACAACAGCACCCCATGGCTGGGGAGCAGAGCACCAGCGGCGACCGGGAGAACAATGAGGTTGTAACCGAAGGCCCAGAACAGGTTCTGCCGCACCTTCACCAGGGTGCGGCGGGCCAGGCTGAGGGCCTCAGGCAGATTGTCGAGCCGATCGCCAAGCAACACCAGGCCAGCGGAGTCCTGAGCGATCTGGGTGCCGGTGCCAATGGCAATCCCAAGATCAGCTGCGGCCAGCGCCGGCGCATCGTTGATGCCGTCGCCCACCATCGCCACCCGCTCCGCCTGCCGTAGCTGCTCGAGGCGCTGCAGCTTCTGCTCCGGCAGCATCTGCCAGCCCAGATCTTTGGCGGCAAAGCCCAGCTGCTGACCAAGGCGCTGCACAGCCGCCTGCCGATCACCACTGAACACCGAAAGCGCCAGACCGTGAGAACGCAGGCGTTCCAACGCCGGGGCAACATCCGGGCGCAGCTGATCCTCGATCTGCACCAGGCCCACCAGGACAGCTCCCACAGCAACAGCCACCACCGAGCCTTCAGCGGTAGAGAGCCAGTCCTGGGCGGCGGGGGCGATGGCAACACCCTGCTCCTCCAACCAGTCGGGCTTGCCAGCACGCACCTGAGCCGATGCACCGTCCACGTGGCCCTCCAGGCCCTGGCCGGAGACGGTGCGAACGTCCTCACAGTCCAGAAGCGCGAGCTCCCGGCGCTGGGCCTCCTGCAGCAGGGCGTAGGCCAAGGGATGGCGGCTGCTTTGCTCCAGGCTGGCCGCGAGCTGCAACAAATGATCCGGGTCATTCCCGTACACATCGGTCACGAGGGGACGACCCAAGGTGAGGGTACCGGTCTTGTCGAAGACCACATGGTCCAAACCGGCGGCTGTTTCGATCACATCACCACCGCGGAACAGCCAGCCGCGCCGTGCTGCCAAGCCGGTGGCCACCGTGATCACAGTGGGGGTCGCCAGACCCAGGGCACAGGGACAGGCGACCACCAGAACGGCGATTGACAGTTGCAGGGCCAGACCCATCGGGGTGCTGGCTCCACTGCCCAAGCCGCCGTGATGCATCCCATGGCCATGGGACATCGCATGGGTCATGGGCATCCCAGGGGCTGACGCCTGCAGAACCTCAGGCCAGTGTTCAGCGCCGAACAACCACCAGAACAGAAAGGTGGCGAGGGCCAGGCCGATCACGCCATAGCAAAAACGGCCTGCCACACGATCGGCCAGGCCCTGGATGGGGGCCCGACGGGCCTGGGCCTGCTCCACCAGACGAATGATCCGGGCCAGGGCGGTTTCGGCACCGACACGGGTGACCTTCAGCACCAGGGTTGACTCCAGATTGAGGCTGCCGGAGGACAACTCCGTGCCGGGCTCCGCCTGCAGTGGCAAGGGCTCACCGGTGAGGCTGGACACATCAACGGCCGAGGCCCCCTCCAGCACCACCCCATCCACCGGAATGCGGTCACCGGCCAGCAACTGCACGGTTTCACCGGGCCTGAGAGCACCAACGCGCACCTCACGAATCGCCCCGTCGCTCAACAGCAGGCGCGCCGTGTCCGGCTGGAGCTCAGCCAGTTGCTGCAGGGCCTGACCGGTCCGGAAACGGGCCCGTTCCTCGAGGAAACGTCCCAGCAGGACGAATCCCAGCAACATCACCGGTTCATTGAAAAAGCAGGGCCAACCCACCTGGGGCCAAACCAAGGCCACCAGGCTGGCCACATAGGCACTGCTCACCCCCAGGCCCACGAGGGAATCCATGCTGGGGGCCCCTGCGCGAGCAGCCGCAACACCACCCACCAGGATCGGACGGCCCGGCCCCAGCAGAGCCACCGTGGCCAACGTGGCATGGAAAGGCAGGCTGCCGATCAGAGGGAGCGACAAATGCCCTGCCTCGCTGACATGCCCCAGCACCGACAGCAACAGCAGCACCAGGGCCACCATCAGCTGTCGCCATTGCTGCCACCAGCCCGGCAGCGCCTGCCCGGCAGCCGCCGCTCCGATCGGGGCATCCAGGGAACGCTCCTTGGCCGGAAAGCCTCTGTCTGCCAGGGCTTTCAAGACACCATCCACATCACTCTCACCGGCAGTGAGATCGAGCCAGGCCGAGCGGCTGACCAGATTCACATCGGCGCGCTGAACACCGGGCTGATCCAGCAGGGTGGTTTCCACAGCGCGGACGCAACCGCCGCATTTCATCCCTTCCACATCCAGGACGACGGTCTGAACCGAAGGGCTCACGGGTGTTTACGCAACAGGGATCTTTACGAGCAGGCTAGGTCGGGCTCCGGTCCCGTCAGGATGGGGGTCCGTCCGCCGGAGCGCCGTGCCCCGCAGCAACCGCAACGACAACTTCATTGACAAGAGCTTCACGGTGATGGCGGACCTGATCGTCAAGCTGTTGCCGATCAATGCCCGCTCCAAGGAGGCCTACGTCTATTACCGGGATGGCCTCTCCGCCCAGAACGATGGCGACTATGCCGAAGCGCTGGAGAACTACGAGGAGGCCCTGAAGCTTGAGGAGAACTCCACCGACCGGAGCGAAACCCTCAAGAACATGGCCATCATCTACATGTCCAACGGCGAGGAGGAGCGGGCGATCGAGACCTACCGCAAGGCACTCGAGGAAAACCCGAACCAGCCCTCCTGCCTGAAGAACATGGGACTGATCTACGAGAAGTGGGGCCGCATCGCTGAGGAAGGCGGTGAGCAGGACGCAGCGGATCGCTGGTTTGACAAGGCCGCTGACGTCTGGACCCAGGCCGTGCGCCTCAATCCCGGCGGTTATCTCGACATCGAGAACTGGCTGAAGTCCACGGGCCGCAGCAACGTGGACGTTTACTTCTGAATCAGTCCTGGTCGGGCTGCACTGCGTCACCGAGCGCCAGCACTAGGGCCTCGGTGACGCTGTCGGCCTCCAGAAGAGCGAGATCCAAACCCGAAGCCAGATCGCCCAGGCCACTGCCCCGGGGGACGACGGCCCGCTGGAAGCCCAGCCGGGCCGCTTCCTGCAGCCGAAGCTCCAGCTGACCCACAGGGCGCAACTGCCCCCCCAACCCAAGCTCGCCAATCAAGACCGTGCCCGCAGGCAGGGTGAGATCTCTGAAGCTGGCAACTACCGCTGCAGCGACCCCCAGATCCGCCGCAGGCTCCTCCACCTCTAGGCCACCGGCCACGGCCAGATAGCAGTCGAAGCGGGAGAGCGGCAGTCCCATGTGCTTCTCCAGCACCGCGAGGATCTGGTGCAGACGGTTGGTGCCGATCCCAGTCGCCGTGCGTCGCGGACTGGCATAGCTGGTGACGTTCACCAAGGCCTGCAGATCCACCACCAACGAGCGCGTGCCCTCACAGGCCACGATTGTGGCGACACCGGAGGCGCGGGCATCGCTGAGGAACAGCTCACTGGGGTTGCCCACCTCGGCCAAGCCACCGCTTTGCATCTCAAACAAACCCAACTCATGGGTGGCACCGAAGCGGTTCTTGACGGCCCGCAGCAGGCGATGACTGGCGAAGCGGTCTCCCTCGAAGGTGAGCACCGCATCCACGAGGTGTTCCAACACCTTCGGGCCGGCCAACATGCCTTCTTTGGTGACGTGGCCCACCAACAACAACGAGATGTTCTGGCGTTTCGCCAGCCGTTGCAGGGCAGCCGCACATTCACGCACCTGACCGACGGACCCCGGCGCACTGGTGAGGTTGGCGTCATGCAACGCCTGAATGCTGTCGATGATCGCCACAGCGGGGCGAAGAGCCTCCAGCTCCTCCAGCACCAGTTCCAGATCGGTTTCGGCCAGCAACTGCAGCTCCGATGCCCCCCCGGCAAGCCGCTGCCAGCGCAGCTTCACCTGCTGCGCTGATTCTTCAGCACTCACATAGAGCACGGATGCACCGGCCGCCATGGCCGAGGCGCTCTGCAGCAGCAATGTGCTCTTGCCGATGCCCGGATCACCTCCCACCAGCACCAGCGAACCGGGAACCAGGCCACCACCCAGAACGCGGTCAAATTCCGCCGACCCGGTCGCCAGCCGCTGCAGCGGCTGATCCTCCAGCGAGGCCATGGCCGTGGAGCGTCGCGGGGCAGCGGCCTGCTCCGGATCTGGAGCACTGCGGCGGCGACGGCCATCGTCGGCGGGCTGGGATTGCTCCACCAGCGAATTCCAGCTTCCGCACTCCGGGCAACGGCCGAAAAACTGTCGGGCACGGGCTCCACAGACCTGACAGATGAAAACAGCGGTGGATTTGGGCACTGCGAACTGTGAAGAAAGTTGCCGTTGAATGAACAGACCGGGGGGCTGCCCTTTTATTTGTGGCGAGAATTGACTAACGCCTCGGTGCCCATGACGGCCACGGCTCCCACCAAGGAAACGATCCTCGTGGTCGACGACGAGGCATCAATCCGACGGATCCTGGAAACCCGTCTATCCATGATCGGATACAACGTCGTAACCGCCTGCGACGGCACCGAAGCCCTGGAATTGTTCCCCACCTGCACGCCCGATCTGGTGGTGCTGGACGTGATGATGCCAAAGCTGGACGGCTATGGCGTCTGCCAGGAGCTGCGCAAGGAATCCGACGTTCCCATCGTGATGCTGACGGCCCTCGGCGACGTGGCTGACCGCATCACCGGGCTTGAGCTCGGTGCCGATGACTATGTGGTGAAGCCCTTCAGCCCGAAGGAGCTGGAAGCCCGCATCCGCTGCGTGCTGCGCCGGGTCGAGAAGGAGCAGGTGGCGGGCATTCCCAACTCCGGCGTCATCCAGGTCAGCGACCTGCGCATCGACACCAACAAACGCCAGGTGTTCCGCGGCGATGAACGCATCCGCCTAACGGGGATGGAATTCAGCCTGTTGGAACTGCTGGTGAGCCGTTCCGGCGAGCCGTTCAACCGCGGCGAAATCCTCAAAGAGGTGTGGGGCTACACCCCGGAGCGCCATGTGGACACCCGGGTGGTGGATGTTCATATCTCCCGTCTGCGCTCCAAATTGGAGGATGATCCTGCCAATCCCGAGTTGATCCTCACAGCTCGGGGCACCGGCTACCTGTTCCAGCGCATCGTCGATTCCGTTGCCTCCGAAGGACCCTGATCCCACCCCGGCCCCTCAGCCGCGGCATAAAACAAACCGTCCTCGGGCGATCCGTCGCCTGGTGATTTGGTATCGGCGCAATGCCGCCGTCACAACCATCGTTGATGGCGCTGCCAGCTCAGCAACGGCCGCGGGTTCGATGGCCGGCAACGTGGCCGAAACCGTTGTCTCCGGAGCAGGCACGGTGGCCAGCAGCGTGCTCCAACCGCTGGGGTTTGATCCCCTGCGCTGGCTGCAGGGGGGCACCGATGCCGATGAGATCGACGATGCAGAGCGGCTCTGGGTGGCCGTGGATGGCATGGGCGGTGACCATGCGCCGGGGCCGATCCTGGAGGGATGCCTGGACGCCATTGACCGGCTGCCGCTGAAGATCCGCTTCGTGGGGGAGATCGACCGAGTGATGGCTGCCGCCACCAGCCTCGGGCTACGCGAAGCCTTGGAAATTGCGCGTGCGGCAGGACATCTGGACCTGGTGGCCAGTGGGCCCTCCATCGGCATGGATGACGAAGCCACGGCGGTGCGGCGCAAACGGGACGCCAGCATCAATGTGGCCATGGACCTCGTGAAGAAAGGCGAGGCCGAGGCGGTGTACTCCGCCGGCAATTCCGGGGCGGTGATGGCCTCGGCGATTTTTCGGCTGGGACGGCTCAAGGGCATCGACCGCCCCGCCATCGGCGCCCTGTTCCCCACCAAGGATCCAGGCAAGCCGGTGTTGGTGCTCGATGTGGGCGCCAACATGGACTGCAAGCCCACCTACTTGCACCAGTTCGCCCTGCTGGGGAACATCTACAGCCGGGATGTGCTGCAGGTGAAACGGCCACGCATCGGCCTGCTGAACATTGGCGAGGAGGAGTGCAAAGGGAACGATCTCTCCTTGAAGACCCACGAATTGCTGCGGGACGAATCCAGGCTCCACTTCGCCGGCAACTGCGAAGGCCGGGATGTGCTTTCGGGCGACTTCGATGTGGTGGTCTGTGATGGATTCACCGGGAATGTGCTGCTGAAATTCCTGGAGTCCGTGGGCAGTGTTCTGCTGGGGGTGCTGCGGGCGGAATTGCCCCGGGGACGTCGAGGCAAGGTGGGATCCGCGTTTCTGCGCAGCAACCTGAAACGCATCAAAAAGCGGCTCGACCATGCCGAACACGGTGGTGCCCTGCTTCTGGGCGTGAACGGCATTTCCGTGATCGGCCACGGCAGCAGCAAGGCCCTCTCGGTGGTCAGCGCCCTGCGCATTGCCCACTCCGCAGCAAGCCATGGGGTGATGGACGATCTCGCCACGCTGCAACAGGGTTGTGATTGACTGACGCGAGTCAATCAACCTCCGTCTTGGTCGAGCCGCTCAGCACAACCAGGGGGGTGTTGTTCCGAGGGTCTGGCAGCGCGACGCCCAGCCGTTCGATCAGCAACGCCGAGCTCGGCGAGAGGGTTGAAACCAGCGACGAATGGATTCGGACGCGCACCGGGATTGCCACGCGACGGGTGGTCAACAGCGATGAATCCCTCGCCGAACTCAGCGGACTAGCGGCTGAACGGGCACTGGACATGGCCGGTTGGTCTGCCGACAGCCTGGATCTGATCCTGTTGGCCACCTCCACCCCAGACGACCTGTTCGGTTCGGCGCCACGCCTGCAGGCTCGTCTCGGTGCCACCCATGCCGTGGCCTTTGATCTCACCGCTGCCTGCAGTGGATTTCTGTTCGCCGTTGTCACCGCTGCCCAGTACCTGCGCAGTGGGGCGATGCGCCGGGTCCTCGTGGTGGGGGCCGATCAACTGAGTCGCTGGGTGAACTGGGACGATCGACGCTCCTGTGTTTTGTTCGGTGATGCGGCCGGCGCCGTGGTGCTGGAGGCTTCAGAGAATGGCCAGGACCATCTCGAAGGCTTCCTGCTGCGCTCCGATGGCAGCCGCGGCGGGGTGCTGCAGCTGCCCCAAGTGAACCAACGCCAGCCCCTTGTGGGAGATGCCAGCCATCAGTGCGGCGGCTTCGAGCCGATTCAGATGAACGGGCAGGAGGTTTACAAATTCGCAGTGCGCGAAGTGCCGGCCATTCTCGAGAAACTGCTTGCCCAGGGGGGCATCAATGCAGATGCACTCGACTGGCTGCTGCTGCATCAGGCCAACCAACGCATCCTCGATGCGGTGGGGGATCGCTTCTCGGTGCCCTCCGAGAAGGTGCTCAGCAACCTGGCCCACTACGGAAACACATCGGCAGCCACCATCCCCCTGATGCTGGATGAAGCCGTGCGCGATGGACGCATCCAACCCGGCCACCGCATCGCCAGCAGTGGATTCGGTGCAGGATTGAGCTGGGGTGCAGCCCTCTTCCGCTGGAGCGGGCCCGCCTAATCTCCGGCACGGTCTGCAGAACACAGCAATGGCGATCGCCTGGGTCTTTCCCGGTCAGGGCTCTCAAAAGGTGGGCATGGCAGAAGCGCTGCTCAGCGTCGAAGGCAGCCGAGAGCGTTTCGCCATGGCCTCCGAGCTGCTCGGGCGCGACCTGCTGGCGATCTGCCAGGGGGAAAGCGGCGGAGGTGATGGGCCGGATGACCTCAACGACACCCGCAACACCCAGCCCGCCCTGTTCGTGATCGAATCGGTGCTGGCCGACAACCTTCAGCAGCAGGGCCGCGAGCCTGCGCTGGTGGCCGGCCACAGCCTGGGCGAGCTGGTTGCTCTGTACAGCGCAGGGGTGTTTGGGCTGGAGATCGGTCTGCAGTTGATGAAAACCCGCTCAGAACTGATGGCAAACGCCGGGGGCGGCGCAATGACTGCCGTGATCGGCTTCGATCGCGCTCAGCTGGACGACCTGGTGGCCGCCACGGACGGCGTCAGCATCGCCAACGACAACAGCGATGCCCAGGTGGTGATCTCTGGCTCTCCAGAGGCCGTGGAACGCGTGAGTGGAGCCCTGAAATGCAAGCGCGCCATCCCTCTGGCCGTCTCCGGAGCCTTCCACTCCCCGTTCATGGCGGAGGCGGCTGAGCGCTTCGCCGCCGCGCTGGACAACGTGCCCTTCCTGGATGCCCGCGTTCCGGTGCTCAGCAACAGCGCCGCCAGCGCCAGCACCAGCGCGGAGGAGCTCAAACTGCGCCTGAAGCAGCAGATGACCACCGGCGTGCGCTGGCGCGAAACCATGGCGGCTATGACCGACAGCGGGGTGGACACCCTGGTGGAAATCGGTCCGGGCAACGTGCTCGGTGGCCTGGCCAAACGCAGCATGAGCGGTGTCACCACCGCCCAGATCTCCGGGGCTGGAGACCTCGGACAGTGAGTCAGTCCAGCCTCGTCCGCACCCCCAAGCCCAGCCTCACCTACCGGCTGGTCAGCAGCCTTCTGGTGTTCCCGGTCTTCCGCTTGCTGTTCCGCGGATCGACCTCCGGCAACAACCGAGTGCCCATGCAAGGGCCCCTTGTGGTGGTGGCCAACCATGGCTCGCACCTGGACCCGCCCTTGCTGGGCCATGCCCTGGGGCGCCCTGTGGCCTTCATGGCCAAGGCGGAACTGTTCAGCATTCCGCTGCTGGGACGCTTGATCCGGGCCTGTGGTGCTTACCCCGTGCGGCGGGGTGCCAGCGATCGCGAAGCGATCCGCACCGCCACCGCTCGCCTTGAAGAAGGCTGGGCAACGGGGGTGTTTCTGGACGGCACCCGACAGAACGACGGCCGGATCAACAACCCACTCCCCGGAGCGGCCCTGCTCGCGGCTCGCACGGGAGCCCCGCTGCTGCCGGTGGCCATCTGCAACAGCCACCGCGCCTTGGGCAGCGGGCGCAGCTGGCCGCGCCTGGTGCCGATTCAGCTGCGCATCGGCGACCCCATCCCAGCCCCGGCCAGTCGCCGCAGGCCTGATCTGGATGCCACCACTGCTCTGCTACAGGAACGCATCAATGCTCTGCTGGATCAGGGTCCGCAGCATCCCTGAGGTCGCGACCGGTCATCACCCACGCCACCGCACGAAGCCAATCACTCCATTGCTTGAGGCGCCCCTCCTGGGTGCAGTCCTCGCGGCAGGCCACGGGAACGCCGGTGAGCTGAATTCCGCGGCTGCCGGCCACCACCTGGCCCACCGCCATGGAGCGGGGCAGGTGGTCTTCGCTGGTCACCAGCAGAACATGGCGAACACCATCCGCCTGCAGCTCATCCACCACAGACGTGAAATTGCTGAGGGTGTCACGGGCCCGGTAATCCAGGGTGACGCGGTCGGGATTGAAGCGCTCCTCACTGAGCATCCATTCGGCGTACTCACGGTTGCTGCCGCCGCTCACCAGCAGGGGTAGATCGAGCTGACGCGCCAACCGGGCACCCATTCGTTCACGGTCCACATCCCCCCCGAGCACCAGCACCAGCTGCGGCGGGCTGCGATCCAACAGAGCTCGCCGATAGGGCGACAGCGGGCCGGGCCCCAACAGCCAGACCATCAGGCCAGCACCCAGCAGCAGCCCTGTACGCACGCCCGCCATCAGACCTGTCCAACAGGTGAGGTGGGGTAGATCGGCAGCACCTCAGCCCAGGGCATCACTGCCCCGGCAGCATGGCTGCGCTGCAACAGCTGCAGCAACCGCGCCACATCTGCTTCCACGTCCAGCTGCACCTCAACAGCAGGCTGGGGCGATGCCCCCTGAGGCAGCAAGGTCGGCAGGCTGAGTTCGTGCACCTGCCCGGCCGTGATCCGGTACTGACCACCCACCACCCCGCGCCGGGGCAACTCCTGGGTGATCCAGAACGGTTCCCCCTGCATGGCTTGGGGCAGTTGCCGCTCCAGGCGTGGTGCCATCAGGGCATAGCTGCTCACCCCCAGCAGGGGGCAATCCAGCTGTTGCGCCAGGGTGCGGGCCATCACCACCGTGAGGCGGGTGCCGGTGAAGCCGCCGGGTCCCGTCGCGACGGCAAGGCCCTGCAACTGGGGCCAACGCTCGGGCGGGAGGAGCCCCTGAACCCGCGAAATCAAGCTGTTGGAGAGGCCCCGGCCATCCGGATGGACCTGCACCAGGGGCTCTGGCCCGTGCTGCTGAGGATCCAGCAGCGCCATGCCAAAGCAGTCGGAACAGCTGTGCAGGGCAAGCAGCAGCGGTGGAGCCGTCATCGGGGCAGCTCCTGTCCAGGACGGCAACGCTGCCACCGGCCTGGATCCGCCTTGAAGCTGGAGCAGGAACGCACATCCCACTCAATCCCGGCCTGGCCATCGGGGAGATCCATCACCGACACGTGGATGCGGGGCGCGTCTGGCTCAAAATCCGGTGTCTGGGCTAGATGCGGAACACCATGCTGACGCTCAACTGCGTGATAGGCCTGACAACGGTCAACCCAGCTGCAATCCACGCAGATGCACATGCCTCCCAAGGCCGTTCACTCCCCCCATTCTGATGGCCCAAGGCTCCGGCAACGCATTGCTTGACCAGCTGCGCGAGCGACTGGCGCCAGACCAGTGGCCTCTCCCCCTGGCACGGCTTCCGGAGGGCACGGCGCTGGTGGGCGGCGCCGTGCGGGATGGCTTGCTGGACCGTCTCCAGGAGCAGCCGGATCTTGACCTGGTGGTCCCATCGGAGGCCATCGCTCTGACCAAGGCCCTGGCCCAGGAGCTCCATGGCACGTGTGTGGTGCTGGACGCGGAACGGAGCATTGCTCGGCTGGTGCTTGGGGGCTGGACGGTCGACATCGCCCGACAGGACGGAGACCGCATCGAAGACGACCTCTGGCGGCGCGACTACCGGCTCAATGCCATCGCCGTGTCGCTCCAGCCCTGGGGAGAGCTGTGGGACCCCACAGGAGGACTGAGCGACCTCCAGCAGGGCTGCCTGACCGCTGTCTCGGAGGCCAACCTCATCGACGACCCTCTGCGGTTGCTGCGGGGATTGCGGCTGATGGCGGAAATCCCTCTCACCATCTCCAGCCAGACCATGGCGTGGATTGAGCGCCATGCCGCACGGCTTCCGGAAGCGGCACCGGAGCGGATCCTGGCGGAGCTGCAGCGCCTGGTGCGGGGCGAACACGCTGACGCCGCGATGGCAGCCCTCACAAGCCTGCCGTTGCTGCATCCCTGGGCGGCCGGAGGCCAACCTCCCACGCCCGGCAACATCGATGGCCTGACCAGCGAGGAAGCCGCAGCAGGAGTGCCCTTGGCTCGACTGACGGCCCTGGTGAGCGATGAGGGGCTCAGCCAACTCCGCGCCAGTCGCGCCCTGCGCCAGCGCTGCAAACGGCTGCGGAGCTGGCAGCACCGCACCGGCCAGGCACCGGACGCGCTACCCGAGAGCGATCGACTGCAATTGCACGAGGAGCTGGAGGGGGATCTCCCCGCCCTGGCCCTGCAACTGCCCATGCCCGAAAAAGAAATCTGGCTGCGTCGGTGGCGCAACGCCGAAGACCCTCTGTTCCACCCAAGAAACCCGGTCAACGGCAACGGCCTGCTCACGGCCCTGGAGATCGAACCCGGCCCCCGTCTCGGACGCCTGCTGCATCATCTGAAGCTTGAACATGCCTTTGGACGCATCCAGACCCCAAGCGAGGCACTGAAGGAGGCCCAACATTTCTTGACCCGTAAAGCGAGGCTCTGTGATTAACTTTCCTGGTGTCAATGATGACGGTCAGACACCGACAGATCGCATTTCCTTTCCTTCATGAGCATCCGCCTGTACATCGGCAACCTGCCGCAGACCTTTGAAGAACAGGAGCTGGTGGCTCTGCTCAAGTCGGTGGGAGAAGGGATTCGGTTCAAGTCGGTTCTCGACCGCGAAACCGGTGCATGCCGCGGTTTCGGCTTCGCCAACGTGGACGATCCGAAACTGGCCGACGCCGTGATCGAAGCTCTCAACGGCAAGGAGTTCGGTGGCAGTGCCCTGCGGGTCGAGCGCTCCGAGCGACGCGACAACAATGCTGGCGGCAACCGTCGTGGAGCCCCCAATGCAGCCGGCCAGCCTCAAGTGGCCCGCAAGGCTGTGAACAAGGTGGTCCACAGCGATGCGAAGAGCGAAGGCGCTCCTGACCCCCGCTGGGCCGGCGAACTGTCCAAACTCAAGGATCTGCTGGCCAACCAGAAGACGGCGGTTTGATCCGTCGATGATCTGATCGAGGGATAAAGAAGTTCAACTTCACCCCTGCCGGTATGACCGGCAGGGGTTTTTAACGTGACTGAGCCAACAGGAATGAACGGGGCAGATCAAGCAGCTTGTTCACCTTGGCCACATAGGCACGGTGATTGAACACGTCGTAATCGACCCGTTCAATTTCATCCAGGATGCCGCGGTACAACCGCAACGACGTCCACACCGGCCAGCGCGCATCGGCGGACAGCCAACGGACCCCGGCTTCGGAGCGAGCAAACCAATCGCGAGCCCGCTCCAGCTGGAAGCGCATCAGCGCACGCCAGGCGTTATTAAGGGTTCCGGCCATCAACTCCTCCTCGGAATAACCGAACCGCTCGAGATCTTCCTGGGGCAGATAGATACGGCCACGGCCCCGGTCTTCCCCCACATCCCGAAGGATGTTGGTGAGTTGGTTTGCGATCCCAAGGGCGACGGCGGCATCGGACGTGTCCGGACAGTCGCTCCAGGGGGCTGAGGTGTAGGCCTGGTCGACGCCCATCACCCCCTGGGTCATCAGGCCAACGGTGCCTGCCACGCGATAGCAGTAGAGCTTGAGGTCTTCAAAGCGGGGGTAGCGGGTCCAGGTGAGGTCCATCCGCTGGCCCTCGATCATGTCGAGGTAAGGCTGAATGCCCTGGGGGAAGCGCTCCAGGGTGTCGACCATCACCGCATCCAGGTCGTCCTCCACCCGACCATCAAAGAGAGCACGGGTCTTTTCCTCCCAACGGTCGAGCCGCTCTGCAAGCTCCTCCACCGGACGCGCCTGAGCCTCCGGGCTGTCCATCAACTCATCCGTGCGCCGGCACCACACATAGATCGCCCAGATGGCACGCCGCTTCTCCGGAGGGAGAAGCAAAGTGCCGATATAGAACGTCTTGGCCCACTCGGCGGTCTCCCGACGGCAGGCCTCAAAGGCTGCGTCGAGATCCGGGGAGGCGAGGGGCATGGCTCAGGCCGTCACAGGCTCACTGGAAGAGGTCGATGATGCCAGCTGACCTGTCTTGCGGTCCACCGCACCGGCGCAGAGCTTGCCACTAAGAACAGCACCCTCCATCGAGGCGAGATAGCGCTGCATCGTGTAGTCGCCCGCGAGGAAGAAGTTCTTGATCGGGGTGGTTTGATCCGGACGCAGCTCCTGGCAGCCGGGCGTCGTCTTGTAGACGGACAAGGGCGTCTTCACGACCTTGTATTTGCGCAGGGTGGCGGGGTTGTCGCCACTGAAGTGGATCGGGAACAGCTTCTTGAGCTCGCCCATGGTGGCCTCAATGATCTCCTCATCGGGGCGGCCGATCCAGTCTTTGGCAGGAGCAAAAACCAGCTCAAGCATCGACTTGTCGGGGTCTTCGTACTCCTTGCAGGTGATGCTCATATCGGCATACACGCTGAGCAGGGGGGAGCGGCTGAACAGCAGATGGTCGATATCGGTGAGCTTGCGATCGAACCAGAGGTGCAGGTTGATCACAGGGACACCCCGGAGGCCATCCAACTTCTGGAACACCTCCATCTGCTTCCAGGGCTCGGGCAGCAGCAGCTTGAAGGGATCCACCGGCAAGGCACTGACGTAGGCATCAGCGGTGAGATCGAAGCTCTCCTTGCCCTTCACGCCACCGATGTGGAAGGCCGCCACCGAACCATCGGCATTGAGCTTGATCTCACGCAGGGGGCTGTCGAGGTGCACTTCACCTCCCAGTGATTCGATGTGCTCAACCACCGGCTGGCAGAGGCGCTCCGGCGGTGCACCATCCAGGAATGCCATCTTGGAGCCGTTCTTCTCCTGCAGGAAGCGGTTCAGGGCCGTGAGCACCACGGTGGCGGAGATCTCATCGGGATCGATGAAATTCAGCGCCTTGCTCATCGCCAAGAACACTTCATCGTTCACCCGTTCGGGAATGTTGTGGACCCGCAGCCACTCGGTCCAGGAGTATTTGTCGCACTCCTCGACATACCCCTGACCCCGGAGCATGGCGGGGACCAGTCCCAGGCCGAAGCTGATCTTTTCCGGCCAGGTGAGCATGTCGTTGTTGCCCAGAATCGCCGCCACACCGTTCACGGGTGCCGGCAGGTCGGGGAAATCAAAGCGGCTGTAGGTGCCTGGTTCATCCTGCTGGTTGAAGATCATCGAATGGCTCTTCCACTGCAGCCTGTCTTCGATGTTCAGCTCTTTAAACAGCTGCAGCATGTTCGGGTAGGCCCCGAAGAAAATGTGCAGGCCGGTCTCATACCAGTCGCCGTCCTCGTCTTTCCAGGCCGCCACCTTGCCGCCGAGAACATCCCTTGCTTCCACAACGATGGGGGTGTGGCCGGCATCCGCCAGGTATTTGGCACAGGAGAGTCCAGCAAGACCAGCTCCGGCGATAGCGACGCGCATGCGGCCGTCTCGAAAGTGAAACCAACCTTAAAAGGGCTTGACCCCCGTTCGCTTCTTAAAATCGTGTCAGCTTTCCCGTGGGCGCGTCTTGGCTGACACCCTTCTCAAGTGCACTACCCGCCACGTGCGCCTGTTCACAGCAGCACTTCAAGAGGAGGATCTGGTTCCTTCGGATGACCAACTGACCTTGGATCTGGATCCCGACAACGAATTTCTCTGGGATGCCGCCAGCCTCGCCAAGGTGCAGGGACGCTTCGAGGAACTGGTGGATGCCGCAGCCGGTGGCGAACTGAGTGACTACACCCTGCGCCGCATCGGTACAGACCTGGAGGGATTCATCCGGCAACTGCTCCAGGCCGGAGAACTCAGCTACAACCCGGATGGCCGCGTGCAGAACTTCTCCATGGGCCTGCCCCGCACTCCAGAACTGTTGTGACCGGCTCGCGCTACGACCGCGGTGGCCGCCGACCGCGTGATGGCCGCTACGACCGCGGTGAGCGGTACCGCTATGACGCTCCACCCCGAGGCGGATACGGCCGTCCTCCCGGCCCGCCACCAGGTGGTGGAGGCAGCCAGGGCGGCTTTCAATTCAGCACCCTCACCGTGGCCGTCTTGGCAGGAGTTCTCGTGGTGGGAATCGGTATCGGCAGCGCTGTCACCAGCACCACCACGGGAGACCAGGGAAACATCGCCAGCTCCCAGCAACTGGACATGGCCGTTCCCGACCCGGAGTTCTGCCGCCAGTGGGGGGCGAGCGCCTTCGTCATGGACATCGAGATGTACACGACGCTCAACCCCTCCAGCAGCTTTGTGACCCAGCCAACCCTGCAACCGGGTTGCGTGATCCGTCGGGAGAACTGGTCGGTGCTGCGCAAGGAGGGGGCCATCACCGCCGAGCAGGAGCGTGAGTGCAAACAGCGGATGAACACTTTTGCCTACATCGGCTCCGTTCGGGACAAGCCCGTGGTGCGCTGCGTCTACCAAACCGATATCAGTGAGAACAAATTCCTCACCCGAGGCGTCGCCGACGACACGGTGGGCGTGACACCCGAGGCCGATCAGTTCTGAACCAGTTGCTCCCCGATCGCTTCAGGCACGACCTTCGCTGCCTGACGAATCGGGCTGTCAGCGCTGGCGAAGACGGGCAGAACGTCATTGCGGAAGGCCACCGAGGCGCGTGAGCAGTAGCGGGCGGGATGGGTGATCAACTTGAGCTGGCGTCTCACCTGCAGATCAGCCACCTGGGGCCGGTGAATCGTTCCCGCCGATAACTCCCGCTCGATCGACACCACGGGAACAAAGGCGGCTCCCAGGCCCGCCTGAACGGCATTCTTGATGGCTTCCAGCGAATTCAGCTCCATGTCGATGCGCAGGCGCTGCACATCCAGGCCGGAGCGCGCCAGAAGCTGGTCGACCATCTTCCGGGTGGTGGATTGCGCATCGAGGCAGACGAAGCCCAGGCGATACAGGTCTTCCTTGGTGAGTTCAGCCAGTCGGGCCAAGGGGTGCTTCACCGGCAGCACCAGCGCCAGCTCATCACTGGCGTAGGGCACCACCTGCAGCAGTTCATTGAGTTCCGCCGGCAATTCACCACCGATGATCGCCAGGTCGATCTGACCGTTGGCCACACTCCAGCCCGTGCGTCTGGTGCTGTGGACCTGGAGCTGCACGGAAACGTCCGGATATTTCTGGCGGAACAGACCGATCATCCGGGGCATCAAATAGGTGCCGGTGGTCTGGCTTGCCCCCACGATCAGGGATCCACCTTTGAGGTTGTGGAGATCATCCAGGGCCCGACAGGCTTCATGGCACTGGCTGAGGATCCGGTCGCAGTAACTCAGCAGCAGATGACCGGCCTCAGTGAGCTGCGCCTTGCGCCCGCCGCGATCAAACAGCGAAACCTCCAACTGCTTCTCCAGGTTCTGGATCTGAAGGCTGACGGCGGGCTGGGTGACGTAAAGACTGTCGGCGGCTTTCTTGAAGCTGCCCTCACTGACAATCGCGCGAAGGATCCGCAGCTGGTCGAGGGTGAACGGCAGATCTGCCACCGCGGAACACCCGGAGGAACACCAGAAATTTAGGACCGCCACGTCCGACAGCCAGAATCACGCCCTTCCAACGCAGCCGCCATGGCCTCCACCCACCACAGCAGCGTCGTGATGCTGGTGCTGCTGATCCTGTTTGCCGTAATTCACAGCGGTGGTGCTGCCCTGCGCAGCCGGGCTGAGGCCGTGATCGGAGCACGGGCCTGGCGCCTGATCTTCGCGGCAGCCAGCATTCCCTCGGCCGTGGTGGTGATCGGATGGTTCCTGGCCCATCGCTACGACGGGATGCGGCTGTGGAATCTCCAGGGCGTGCCTGGGGTGATTCCGCTCGTGTGGATCGGAACCGCCATCAGTTTTCTCTTCCTCTATCCAGCCACCTACAACCTGCTGGAGATCCCGGCGGTGCTGAAACCGCAGGTGCGTCTTTACGCCACGGGGATCATCCGTATCAGCCGCCATCCCCAGGCCATCGGGCAAATCCTCTGGTGCCTCACCCATGCCCTCTGGATCGGCAGCAGCTTCATGCTGGTGACCTGCGTGGGCCTGATCGGCCATCACCTCTTCGCCGTCTGGCATGGCGACCGGCGCCTAAAGGCCCGCTTCGGCGAAGCCTTTGACGAGCTCAAGGCCAGCACCTCGATCGTGCCTTTCGCAGCGGTGCTGGATGGACGCCAGCAGTTGCAGTGGCAGGAATTCGTTCGACCGGCACAACTGGGCATCGCCATCGCCGTCGGCGTGTTCTGGTGGGCCCATCGCTTCATTCCGACGGCTGCCGAGTTGATGCGCAATTCAGCACTCCAGAACCTGCTGGGCTGAGCTGCCTACACTCGCTTCAACCTCCTTTTTGCGGATGCCCTCGGCCGAGGAACTCGCCTGGCTCATTCCGGTTCTGCCCCTGTTCGGCGCAGTGCTGACCGGGTTGGGATTGATCAGCTTCAACCGCACGATCAATCGGTTGCGCAAACCCGTTGCGCTGCTGTTGATCTCCTGCGTTGGCGCAGCTGCGGCCCTCAGCTACAGCATCCTGTTCAACCAGCTCAATGGCGCCCCGCCCGTTGAGCATCTGTTCGTATGGGCCAGCGCAGGCAACTTCGTTCTGCCGATGGGCTACGTGGTGGATCCACTCGGGGCGGTGATGCTGGCGCTGGTCACCACCATCGCCCTGCTGGTGCTGGTGTATTCCCACGGCTACATGGCCCATGACAAGGGCTATGTGCGCTTTTTCACGTACCTGGCGCTGTTCAGCAGCTCCATGCTGGGTCTGATCATCAGCCCCAATCTTCTGGAGATCTACGTCTTCTGGGAGCTGGTGGGCATGTGCTCGTACCTGCTGGTGGGCTTCTGGTACGACCGCGACGGTGCCGCCCACGCCGCTCAGAAGGCTTTTGTGGTGAACCGGGTTGGTGACTTCGGCCTGCTGCTGGGCATCCTTGGCCTGTTCTGGGCCACCGGAAGCTTCGATTTCCAGGGAATCGCCGATGGTCTGCAGAACGGCCTGGCCGCCGGAACGGTGGCCCCATGGGCAGCGCTGCTGCTCTGCCTGCTGGTGTTCATGGGTCCGATGGCCAAGTCGGCCCAGTTCCCTCTCCACGTTTGGCTGCCCGATGCCATGGAAGGCCCGACGCCGATTTCAGCGCTGATTCACGCCGCAACGATGGTGGCCGCAGGGGTGTTCCTGGTGGCCCGCCTTGATCCCCTCTACGCCCAGTTCCCCATCGTTCAAACCGTGATCGCCGTCGTTGGCACGATCACCTGCTTCCTGGGGGCTTCCATCGCCCTCACCCAGATGGACCTCAAGAAGGGTCTGGCCTACAGCACCGTCTCCCAGCTCGGCTACATGATGCTGGCGATGGGTTGCGGTGCCCCGGTCGCCGGCATCTTCCACCTGGTTACCCATGCCTTCTTCAAGGCGATGTTGTTCCTGGGATCAGGCTCCGTCATCCACGCCATGGAGGAGGTGGTGGGCCACGAGCCCGTTCTTGCCCAGGACATGCGCCTGATGGGCGGCCTGCGCAAAAAGATGCCCGTCACCTCGATCACCTTCTTCATCGGCTGCATCGCCATCAGTGGCATTCCGCCCCTGGCCGGCTTCTGGAGCAAGGACGAAATTCTTGGTCAGGCCTTCAACAGCTACCCGATCCTCTGGGTGGTGGGCTTCCTGACGGCGGGGATGACGGCCTTCTACATGTTCCGGCTCTACTTCCTCACCTTTGAAGGGGAATTCCGCGGCAATGACACCGCCATGCAGGCCCAGCTGCTGACCGCCGCTGGCAAGGATCCTTCCGAGCACCACGCCCATGGCGGCAGCGTGCACGAATCGGCCTGGCCGATGGCGGCCCCCTTGGCGGTGCTGGCGGTGCCTTCCGTCCTGATTGGCCTCTTGGGCACCCCATGGAACAGCCGTTTTGCGGGCCTTCTCAATCCGGAAGAAGCCCTCGAGATGGCCGAACAGTTCAGCTGGGGCGAGTTTCTCCCCCTGGCGGGCGCCTCCGTGGCCATCTCCGTTGCCGGCATCAGCCTGGCTGTTCTGGCCTATGCCCTGCGTCGGATTGATCTGGGGCAGCTGGTGGCCGGCCGCTTCCCGGCGGTCAATGCCTTCCTCGCCAACAAGTGGTATCTCGATGTGTTGAACGAAAAGCTGTTCGTTCGCGGCAGCCGCAAACTGGCACGGGAGGTGCTCGAGGTGGACGCCAAAGTGGTGGATGGCGTGGTCAACCTCACCGGACTGCTCACCCTGGGCAGCGGCGAAGGTCTCAAATATCTGGAGACCGGACGGGCCCAGTTCTATGCCCTGATTGTGTTTGCCGGCGTGATCGGCCTGGTGGTGCTATTCGGCGTGATCGGCGGACCAATCGCATAGGCCCATCTCCCATGTGTGTCATCGCCTATCGAGGTGATGACACAGCGGCCATGATTTCTACGATCCATCCAGTGAGGGTCGGATCAGCGTGTTCGAATTCGCAGTCGCCGGACTCAGCGATCCGGTGCAGGCCACAGTTCCATGGCTGAGCCTGTCGATCCTGGTGCCGATTGTGGGTGCCCTGCTGGTGCCGCTGGTTCCAGACAAAGGCGAGGGCAAACAGGTGCGCTGGTACGCCCTGATCGTCACGCTGATCACCTTCCTGATCACCGTCGCGGCCTACCTCACCGGCTATGACCCCAGCCTCAGTGGTCTGCAGCTGTCCGAACGGGTGAGCTGGCTGCCGGATCTTGGCCTCACCTGGGCGGTGGGAGCCGACGGGCTCTCAATGCCGTTGATCCTGCTCACCAGCTTCATCACCAGCCTGGCCTGCCTGGCGGCATGGCCGGTGAGTTTCAAACCGCGGCTGTTTTATTTCCTGCTGCTGGCCATGGACGGCGGCCAGATCGCCGTCTTCGCCGTGCAGGACATGCTTCTGTTCTTCCTGGCCTGGGAGCTGGAACTGATCCCGGTGTATCTGCTGCTGGCCATCTGGGGCGGCAAGAAACGCCAGTACGCCGCAACCAAATTCATCCTCTACACCGCCGGCAGCTCCCTGTTCATCCTGTTGGCCGCCCTGGCCATGGGCTTCTTCGGCGGCGGCACCCCCAGTTTTGAGTACACCGCTCTCGCAGCCAAAGACTTCGGCACGGGCTTTCAACTGCTCTGCTACGCCGGGCTGCTGATCGCCTTCGGCGTAAAGCTGCCGATCGTGCCCCTGCACACCTGGCTGCCGGATGCCCATGGCGAAGCAACGGCACCGGTGCACATGCTGTTGGCCGGCATCCTGCTGAAGATGGGCGGCTATGCCCTGCTGCGCTTCAACTGTGAACTGCTGCCAGCGGCGCACTCTCAGTTCGCCCCACTGCTGATCGTGCTGGGGGTGGTGAACATCATTTACGCCGCCCTCACCTCCTTCGCCCAGCGCAACCTCAAGCGAAAGATCGCCTACAGCTCGATCAGCCACATGGGCTTCGTGCTGATCGGCGTGGGCAGCTTCAGTGCCCTGGGCACCAGTGGCGCCATGCTGCAGATGATCAGCCACGGCTTGATTGGCGCCAGCCTGTTCTTCCTCGTGGGTGCCACCTACGACCGCACCCACACGCTTCAGCTGGATGAGATGGGAGGCATCGGCCAGAAGATGCGCATCATGTTCGCGCTCTGGACGGTGTGTGCCCTCGCCTCCCTGGCCCTGCCCGGCATGAGCGGGTTCGTGAGCGAACTGATGGTGTTCGCTGGTTTCGCCACGGATGAGGCCTACACCCTGCCCTTCCGCGTGGTGATCTGCGGACTGGCCGCCGTCGGCGTGATCCTCACACCGATCTATCTGCTCTCGATGCTTCGCGAGATCTTCTTCGGCAAGGAAAAAGAGGAGCTCGTATCCCACACCAACCTGGTGGATGCGGAGCCGCGCGAGGTGTACATCATCGGCTGCCTGCTGGTGCCGATCATCGGAATCGGGCTATACCCCAAGCTGATGACCGACAGCTACCGCAGCTCGATTGAAGCCCTAGTGAACCGAAACCTGGGTGCGATGGAACAGGTGATCTCACCAACGGCCCCCCTGATTCGAGGTCAGGCGCCCGTTCCAGCAGTCATCCAAGCCCCCGCCGTAGGCGCGTCATAAATCACGTATCGATTCCGATTCATTCCCGGCCAACCGTCCGTAAGTTCCAGGGGAACGCTCCCCTGCCATGCGTCAGATCAACTTCGGCCTGATCTTCAGCTTCGGCCTGATCACGGTGTTCTTCACCCTGGCGAACACCAGCCCCACGACGGTTCACGTGTTGCCCGGTGTGGAGTACACCCTGCCTTTGGCGGGTCTGCTGCTGCTGGCAGCGGGGTTGGGAGCCGTGTCGGCCTGGTTCTTCGCCGCCTGGACCGGGATGCTCAACAACGTTGAACAGTTCAGCAAAGCGAACGAATACGAAGCACAGCAGGTGCGGATCCAGGAACTGGAGACCGACCTCAGCCGCTACCGCTCCACCGTTGAAACCCAGCTGGGCCTCCTGCCTGCCACCACCGTCAGCGCGACCAGTGCCGAGAGCAACGACAACGACCAGGCAGAGGTCTCCGACGCCAGCAGCGCGGCCTGAGGCAGCACTGGCGACACCGGTTGAGGACCGATACCTTGCCGGGAAAGGGTGAATTGACTTGCTCCAGGTGCCCCCCAACGACGGCGCTGATGCTGGAGCCCGCCTTGCGATTCGGCTGCTGCAGGACGCAGCTGAGCGGGGCGATCTCGATCCCTGGGATGTGGATGTGATTGCCGTCATCGACGGCTTTCTGGATCAACTCCGGCAACGCATCGAAGTTCCCGGGCAGGTGGCAGCCGCCCTGGCCGGACGGGGCGGCAGCTACGAACGGGACCTGGCTGACAGCAGCGAAGCCTTCCTGGCCGCCTCCGTGCTGGTGGGTCTTAAGGCGGAAATGCTTGAAACCAGCATGTTGCCGCCGCCGCCCGAAGTCGAAGATCACTTCGATGCCGACTTCGATGAGCAAGGCTGGCTGGATCCGGCCTTTGATCTGCCCCGACGGCCGGAACGTCATCTGCAGCGGCGACCCGTGGCACCCCCGCCCTTGCGTCGGCCCGTCACCCTCGGGGAGCTGATCGAACAGCTGGAAACAATTGCCGAGCAGCTGGAATCTGACGAGCTCGAGGCACGCCGCCGCAAACGGCAGAAGCGCTACAGCAACCGTGAAGCCATCGCCCAGGTGGCCGGACTGGCCCACCGCGAAAAGCTGCCGGAAACAACCGCAGCACTGGGCGTGTTTCTGAACGGTTGGGAAACCGCCCTGGACTGGGTGGGCTTCGATCAACTGGTGGATCAGTGGGAGATGGCCGCCGCCGCGGACCTGGACCGTGACCGGGTCGGGGTGTTCTGGGCCCTGCTGTTTCTCTCCTCCCAGGGCCAGGTTGAGCTGGAGCAGGAGGGTTGGCTCCACGGTCCCCTACGGCTGAAATTCATCCCAGCGAGTGGCACTGCAACGCAACTGCCAATCCGAAGCCTTCAGGTGCCAGATCCGTCGCCGACCCGGACGGTCGTGGCGGCCTAAGACAGGGGCTATGGTCGTGGCCTTGTATTGACCGGACCAAACGCCAATGAAGGCGATGATTCTGGCGGCTGGTAAAGGCACGCGGGTCCAACCGATCACTCATGTGATCCCCAAGCCGATGATTCCGATCCTGCAGAAGCCGGTGATGGAATTTCTGCTGGAACTGCTCAAGGAGCACGGTTTCACCGAAGTGATGGTGAACGTCTCCCACTTAGCCGAAGAGATTGAAAATTACTTCCGGGATGGCCAGCGTTTCGGGGTTGAAATTGCCTACAGCTTTGAAGGACGGATTGAAGACGGCGAACTGATCGGCAGTGCCCTGGGGTCTGCAGGCGGACTCAAAAAAATCCAGGATTTCCAGCATTTCTTCGACGACACCTTCGTGGTGCTCTGCGGCGATGCGCTGATCGACCTTGATCTCAGCGAAGCAGTACGCCTGCACAAAGAGAAGGGTGCGATCGCCAGCCTCGTCACCAAACGGGTCCCCAAGGATCAGGTGAGCAGCTATGGCGTTGTGGTCACCGATGATCAGGACAGAATTTCAAGCTTCCAGGAAAAGCCCAGCGTCGACGAAGCCCTCAGCGATACGATCAACACCGGCATTTACATCTTCGAGCCGGAGATCTTCGAACACATCCCTTCGGGTCAGTCCTTCGACATCGGCTCGGATCTGTTCCCGAAACTCGCCGAGCTCGGTGCACCGTTCTATGCCATCCCGATGGATTTCGAATGGGTGGATATCGGCAAGGTTCCCGACTACTGGCAAGCCATCCGCAGCGTGTTGATGGGTGACGTCCGTCAGGTGGGCATCCCCGGCAAGGAGGTGCGCCCAGGGGTTTACACCGGCCTGAATGTGGCCGCCAACTGGGACAAGATCAACGTCAGCGGTCCCGTCTACGTGGGCGGCATGACCAAGATCGAAGACGGCGCAACCATCATTGGACCCACCATGATCGGCCCCAGCTGCCACATCTGTGAGGGCGCCACCGTTGATAACTCGATCATCTTCGACTATTCGCGCATCGGCCCTGGCGTGCAGCTGCTCGAGAAGCTGGTGTTTGGCCGCTACTGCGTGGGCAAGGACGGTGATCACTTCGATCTGCAGGAGGCCTCGCTCGACTGGCTGATCACCGATGCCCGTCGTCAGGACCTTGTGGAGCCTTCCCCACAGCAAAAGGCCATGGCAGAGCTGCTCGGCACCGACCTCACCCAGGCAGCGAGCTGAGCCCGGCGCGATCCAGGATCATCGGGATCCGCTCCTCCGCCTTGATCGCCATCAAGTGCACGCCACGAACGATGCCGAGGTAGCGCTTCACTTGTTCAGCGGCGATGGCCACACCCTCCATGGCGGGATGCTCGGCGCACTCCAGCCGATGGATCAACGCATCGGGGATGCAGGCTCCCGGCACAACGCGATTGATGAACCGGGCATTCTTGGCTGACTTCAGCAGAAACACGCCAGCGAGCACGGGCAGACCCAGGGGGCCTGCCAGCTCGCGCTGGAAGCGCTCGAGCGCTTCAGGGTCCATCACCATCTGGGTTTGAACGAAACGGGCTCCCGCCGCCTGCTTGCGCTGCAACCGACGCTGGAGACCGCTCCAGCTCCTCGATTGCGGGTCGGCAGCACACCCGGCAAACAGCGTGGTCGCCCCATCCGGCAGGGTGCCCTGCACGGGATCCATGCCTCGATTAAGAGCGTCCACCTGCTGCAGGAGCTTCACCGACTCGAACTCATTCACCGGCCGTGCATCCGACTGATCACCCGCCCGCACTGGATCGCCAGTGAGACACAACAGGTTGCGGATCCCAAGCGCATGGGCCCCGAGCAGGTCGGCCTGGAGGGCGATGCGGTTGCGATCCCGGCAGGCCATCTGCAAGACCGGTTCCAGACCGGCCTCAAGCAGCAACTTGCAAGAGGCCAGGCTGCTCATCCGCATCACGGCCCGACTGCCATCGGTCACATTCACCGCATGGACACGGCCTTGCAACGATGCGGCCATGGCCAGCATGTGCGAAGGATCGGCTCCGCGGGGAGGCATCACCTCGGCCGTGAGCACCTGATCCCCGGCCTCAATTGCGCGCTGCAGCGCCGTCCTCAAATCTCGTTCCATTTCACCGGCCCACTATGCAGGATCAGACCGGTCGTCCGGACTAGCATGACCCCAACGGCGGTCAGCCATGTCCTCCCTCGACGGTACGGATCCTCTAGAGATCTCCCTCTCTGCAAGGGAGATCGAGATCATCGAGCTCGTGGCCGAAGGATTGACCAATCAGGAAATCGCTGACCGGCTCACTATCAGCAAACGAACAGTGGACAACCATGTGAGCAACGTGTTCACCAAGACCGGTTCCAAGAACCGGGTGGCACTGCTCAATTGGGCCATGGACAACGGCAAGATCTGCAGGGACGGCTTCAACTGTTGCGTCCTTCCAGAACACGATCCCCCCTCAGCCTGATCGTGGAGCTGACAGGCTCCGGCAGGCTTTGCAGGGAGGTGGGGCCTACAGGAATCTGAAACAGCGAGGCGTATTCCAGGCAGGCCTCCACGCTCGACCCTGCGAAGCGAAGCATTCCAGTTGTGTCGTACAGACCCACCACTGGAAGGAGCCACCAATCAGAACTCCTCAAAGCTAAAGGAAACCTGAAGACAAATCCAGTCCGTCCTTAGGGCCAGCCAAAACGGCGACGCTGCTCTTCGGGCCAGGACTGAACCGGGTGCTGCGCCAGCACCGCATTGCTCCAGCGGGATTCCCCCGTGATCTCCTCTCCGCACCAGGGCGGAATCAGCAGATCCGCCTGGGCCGATGCCAGCTCCACCTCCGCCAGCACCAAGGGGGCGTTCTCGCCCTGGAAACAATCCACCACCCAGTCACCACCAGGGCAATCCAAGGCGTAGCGGACTTTGTCCAGGCGGTGCGGCGCCAGATCCCATAGGGCTTCGGCGTCCGCCACGGGAATCGGATATTCGAACTCATGGCGCACCAGACCAACGGCATCAGCAGCAGCCTTCAGGGTGAGCCAGGCCTGATCCGACCCGCGCAGACGCATCCGCACCGTCACACCTTCAGCACTGGCGGCCAGATATCCCTGACGCAACGGCTGTGCAGGGCCAGCACTGCTGCGCCAGGCATCCGACCGCACCAGAAAGCGCCGTTCAATCTCGAGGGCCATAGCTCAATTCTGCGAGGGCTGCGCCGCGTGCAGGCTTCCCGCCCAGTGCAGCTTGTGGGACAGGGTTCGGTAATACGACGGGCTTTGATTGAGCAACACCATCAGGGCATGGTGGCGCGCCTGCTGAACAACACAGCACTCGCCAGGCTCGAGCACCGTGCAGCCCACGCCGTCTTTCCAAAGCTTGATCCGGTGATCCCCAGCCCCAAGAGGCCAGATCGCCAACCTGGCCCGGGGCGGCACCACCAGCGTTCGGCTGGAGAGACTCATCGGGCAGATCGGGGCAACGATGATGGCATCGATGCCGGGATGAAGAATCGGTCCCCCTGCCGCCAGGGCGTACCCGGTGGAGCCCGTGGGGGTGGAGAGGATCAGGCCATCACCACGCACCTGATCGATCACTTCCCCATCGATCTCGAGCTCCAGGGTGCAGGTGGGCGAAATTTCATCGCGATAGGCCCGCAGGTAGAAGTCGTTGAAGGCCCAGTGGTGCTCTTCATCGTCTTCGAGATCCGGCTGCTGCAACGGGCCCGGCGAAGCCGCTCGATCTTCAGCAGAACGGCGATCCACCATTGCCTGAAGCATCATGCGCCGTTCAATCGCGAACTGATCGTCCTGAAGGCGTTGCCAGATCTGATCGCCGCGCAACACACGGCGGTCATGGGTGAGAAAACCCAGATGGCCTCCCACATTGATGCTGAGGATCGGGATGTCATGCACCGCCAGGTGGCGGGCAGCCCCCAGCACCGTGCCATCTCCCCCCAGCACCAAGGCCAGGTCGGGCAACGACTCTTCAACAGCCAGCAGGCCAGGGAAAGGGTTCACCCGCTGCCCAGACATCGCGGTAACCACATGGGAGCCGAGGGCCTTCAGCTCCTTGGCACATTGCCGGGCCTCACGCTGGGCAGGCTGACTATCGGCCCGATAGATCACCCAGACCCGATCGAGACGCATGACCCAGGTGTGCGGGAGTTACCAGCGCAGCAGGTTGAACTGCTCCATGTCGACGGTAACGCGATTGCGATAAAGCGACAGCAAGATCGCCAGACCGACAGCGGCCTCAGCGGCGGCCACAGTGATCACAAACACAGCGAAGACCTGGCCGCGAATCAGATCACCATCCACGAAGGAGGAAAAGGCCATCAAGTTGATGTTCACGGCATTGAGCATCAGCTCAATGCTCATCAGCACGCGCACCGCATTGCGGCTGTTGATCAAACCCCAGACCCCGATGCAGAAGAGCATTGCAGCCACCAGGAGGTAGGCCTGCAGGGAGGGAAGTGTGGCAAGTAAGTCGCTCATCAGTCCGCTCGATTCATCAGCAGGGGAGTACGGGCCTTCTCAATCAGGCCTTGATCGGCCACTTCACCGGTGACCACATCGGTGGCGAGCACATCACGACGGGCCAGGACGATGGCGCCGATCATGGCCATCAGCAACAGCACAGATGCCACCTCAAACGGCAAGAGGTAATCAGTGAACAGGTGTTCACCGATGCGGGCCGTGGCTTCCTCACCCACGGCGGCAGGACCGGGCAGCGACCAGGGGGTGGTGACCACAACACGAACCAGCAACGCCAGCAGGCCGGCGCAGACGCCGGCTGACACCACACGGCGCGTGGTGAGGTTGGCGATGGCCTTGAGGTCTTCCCGCTTGTTGACGAGCATGATCGCGAACAGGATCAACACGTTGATCGCACCCACGTACACCAGGATCTGGGCCATGGCCACGAAACTGGCGTTCAGCAGCAGGTAGAGCCCTGCAACGGCGGTGAACACTCCGCCCAGCAGGAAGGCGGAATAGACAATGTTGCTCAGCAGCACCACACCCAAGGCGCCGATCACCACAACGGCGGACAGCACCAGAAAACAGATCAGCTCGGTGGTTGTCGCGATAGTCATGCGTCGCCCTCCTTGGCCTCACTGGAGGATTGTCCCTCATTCTTGGCAGAGGACTTAGCAGGAGGGGTGAGGGTCTCCAACACCTGAGACGGCAGCTGACCAGCCCGGGGACGATCGGCGGCAACACCGTGGGGATCCATCTCGCCCGCCGGCAGATAGGCGAGTTCCCGAAGAGGAACAACGGAGGGGTCTGTGGTGACGCTGGTGGGAAGGCGTCCGAGGGCGACGTTGTCGTAGTTGAGGCTGTGGCGATCAAAAGCCGCTAGCTCGTACTCCTCAGTCATCGAGAGGCAGTTGGTGGGGCAGTACTCCACGCAGTTGCCGCAGAAAATGCAGACGCCGAAGTCGATGGAGTAGTTGCGCAGCTCCTTCTTCTTCGTGGCCTTGTTCATCACCCAATCGACCACCGGGAGGTTGATAGGGCAGACCCGCACGCACACCTCACAGGCGATGCACTTGTCGAACTCGTAGTGAATCCGGCCCCGATAACGCTCAGAAGGAATGAGCTTCTCGTAGGGGTACTGCACCGTGACCGGACGGCGCTGCATGTGGTCGAAGGTGACCGAAAAGCCTTGGGCCAGATTCCGGGCTGCATCGACTGCATCCCGGGTGTAATCACCGACCTGTTTGAGAAAGCCGAACATGGTCTGAAGGGGAGAGGACGAAGCGGAGCCGAGAGCGAAGAAATCCTAGGTAGGAAAACCTAGCCGCCGAATGCAACGGGGAATGCGAGCTTGAGGGCTGCTGTCACTAGAAGGTTCACCAGGGACAGGGGCAGCAGGAACTTCCAGCCGAGATCGAGCAGCTGGTCAATGCGCACGCGGGGGGTGGTCCAGCGCAGCAGGATCGCCACGAACACCAGCAGATAGGCCTTGAGCACCGTCATCACGATGCCAACGGTGCCCGTGATCACCTGCACCACGGGCGCATCGATGGGCTGGTTCAGCCAGCCGGCGAGCCACTCCACAGGGATCGGGAAGCCCCAGCCACCGAGATACAGAACGCTGACCAGAACGGCCGAGAGCACCAGGTTGATGTAACCCGCCAGGTAGAAGAGGGCAAACTTCATGCCCGCGTACTCGGTCTGGTAACCCGCAACCAGCTCCTCCTCAGCTTCGGGAAGGTCGAAGGGAAGCCGCTCGCACTCGGCGAGAGCACAGATCCAGAAAATCAGGAAGCCCACCGGCTGACGCCAGATGTTCCAGCTCAAGATGCCGGCACCGGTCTGCTGACCAACGATGTCGACCGTGCTCAGCGAGTTGGTCATCATCACGATGGCCAGCACCGCCAGAGCCAGGGGAATCTCATAGCTGATCGATTGAGCCGCGGCCCGCAGCCCACCGAGCAGCGAGTACTTGTTGTTGGAGGCATAGCCGCTCATCAACAAGCCGATCGGCTGGATGCTGCTGAAGGCGATCCAGAGGAAGATCCCCACGCCCACATTGCTGATCAGCAGGTTCTGGCCGAAAGGAATGATCAGCCAGGAGATGATCACCGGCACCACCACCAGCACCGGGCCGAGGGTGAAGAGCAGGCTGTCGGCCCGCGCCGGGATGATGTCTTCCTTGACGAGCAGCTTGAGGCCGTCAGCCAGGGGCTGAAGCACGCCCAGGGCACCGGCGTACTCCGGACCGATTCGCTGCTGGACAGCGGCGGAAATCTTGCGTTCCAGCCACACCGAAACCAGCACACCCACCACTGCAGCCACAAGAACCAGCAACATCGGCAGCGGCAGCCAAAGCAGCCTCGCCACCTCCGGGGAGAAGCCAAACCCTTGCAGGGCCTGGCTAAAGCTCAATTCAAGGTCCAGTCCCGGACTCACCATGGTGTCGACGGAAGTGGGTGCAACTTAGGCGGCCGGAGCCGAGACGCGCTCCTCAATGGGCATCCAGGAGCGTGGCTGGGATCCGGAGTAGATCTGCGAAGGCCGGAAAATCCGGTTCGCCCCGAGCTGCTCCCGCCAATGGGCCAGCCAGCCGGCAACCCTGGCAATGGCGAAGACCGGCGTGAACAGATCCCTGGGAATGCCGAGCTTGCGGTACACCAGGCCCGAATAGAAATCTACATTGGGATAGATGCCTTTGGGGCCGAGGCGGGATGCTGCTTCTGCTTCGATCGCCCGGGCCACGTCGTAGAGGTCGTCATGGCCGAAGCTGGCGAACATCTCCTCCACCAGGGCCTGCAGAATCACGGCACGGGGATCCTTCACCTTGTATTCCCGGTGGCCGAAGCCCATGATTTTGCGCTTGGCCGCGATGGCCTCATCCAGGAAAGCGCCAGCATTCTCAGGACTGCCCACCTGCTCGAGCATGGCGAGGACGTCTTCATTGGCGCCGCCGTGGAGTGGGCCCGCCAGGGTGCCGACGGCTGAAGCCACCACGGCGTAGGGGTCGGTGAGGGTGCTCGCGGTGACCCGAGCACTGAAGGTACTGGCGTTGAGGCTGTGCTCGGCATGGAGCATCAGGCAGCGATCAAAGATCCGCGCCGCGAGGGGATCCGGCTCACGTTCGGTGAGCATGTAGAGGAAATTGGCGGAGTAGGCCAGGTCATCCCGGGGCTGAATGGGGTCCTGGCCTTTGCGGATCAGCTGAAAGGCCGCCACCATCGTGGGGATCTTGGCGATCAGCCGCACCACCGCGTCATAGATGTACTGCGGGTCGTCGATCGCCCGACGCGAATAGAACAGCCCCAGGGAAGCGGCACTGGACTGCAGCGCGTCCATCGGGTGGCCGCTGGCCGGAAAGCACTTCATCATGTCCCGCACCCGAAAGCTGACCCGACGGTGCATCTGCACCGCGTGCTCAAACTCCGCCAGCTGGTCGCGGCTGGGCAGCTCTCCCCAGATCAGCAGATAAGCCGTTTCCAGAAAGCTGCTGTTGGCCGCCAGATCTTGCATCGGATAGCCGCGATAGGTGAGCAGCCCCTGCTCTCCATCGATGTCGCAGATCGCCGACTGGGTGGCCGGCACGCCATCCAGACCTGGACGCAGTTCGATCCCGGTCCGCGCATGGCGCAGGTCGCCTGTGTGCTGCTGGGCCACCGCCTGATTGCCTCTAACAGCAACCTAAATCGTCAATCAACAGTGCTGGCCGAAGCAAGGCCTTCAACTGCCACTGGCCCGCGGAACGACACAGCTGAATCACGCCAGCTTTCTTCAGCACCAGGGCACCCGGGTCACAGCCCAGAAGACCGCAGGCCAGATTGCCAAGATCCGGCTCATGACCGACCAAACCAAGCCGTTCATCAAAGGCGGTCACGAGCATGTTGAGGGCCCCTCCCGGCTGGAGCCGTTCATCCACCGCAAGCTCAGAAGCGAGCCCTGCCTCCAACGCCAGTTCCGCCGTTTGCAGAGCCCGGCGATAAGGGCTGGACAGCAAGCGATCCAACCGCAGCCCCCGTTGCACCAGGGCCGCCACTACCCGCTGGGTTCGCTGACGGCCAGCGGCGGTCAGGGGTCGATCCGGATGGTCCTGGCCCGCATGGCGGGGTTCAGCGATGCCATGCCGCAACAGAACCAGGTCAGCCGAGTTCGAGCCGAGCATGCAAGGGAATCTCGGTACCAGCCTGCTCCTGACGATCAACATCCACAGCCACCGCAAGGCCGCGGACCTGATCCTGAAGCGGCCGCCCCGCCATCACCTGCAGCAGGGCCCAGGGCCGCCATTGCCCCAACAGCGCACGGGCCGGCTCATCCGCCAGCAGAAGGGCCTGCGCGGGCTGGGAGGACGCTGTGAGCTCCCTCCACTGGTTCAAGCGAGGCTGGAGGGCACGCCCGTTCTGGCGCTGCGCCAGAGCCATCAAGGACTCCCCCCACCAGTTCAGCGCTGACGAGCCAACCTGAGCCACGGCCAATTGAGCGTCCACCCCTGGCTGGCGTCCCCGCTGGCGCACCAGCCGCGTCCACACGCTCAACACCTCGCCATCGCCCTCCAGCTCAGAACGGGTCAGGCCCTGCTCCTGCAGACGTGCATCCACCGCATCCCTGACGGGGCTTTGCGGGCGGGTGGCCAGCAGCCAGCCCTCGGGTTGGTCCTGCCAGAGAAGAGGGCCAGCATCAGCCCCCACAACAGCATCGGCCGCCGGCTGCTCCGCCAGGCGCTGCTTCAGCAAAGGAGCGAACCACTGGGCCAGCGGATGGGTTTCGCTGGGATCCAACAATCGGGCCGGACTCTGCAGCTGAGCCAGCCAGCGGGCATGGCCACCGGCTGAAGCGGTTAGATCCGTGAGCCCAGGCCAGGGGTCGGTGCCAAGGGCTTGCCGGAACCCAAGGCGCCCATCCACCGCCAGGGTGGATCCCTCCGGTCGCAGTGATGCCACGAGTCCGCTCAGATCGTCCCGTTGAGCCACCAGCTCAGGCAGCTGCAGCCAATGCTCAAGGGCATGGGGAGATGCCGTGAGCAGAGCCACGCCTTCGCCGAGCTCAGCCACCTGACGCTGCAGGCGTTGATCCCCCAGCTGATGCTGATCCGGAAGCTGGGAGACATCGAGGGCCTGCTCCAGCACACCCCGACCTGAGGCCACCAGCAGCAGATCGTCGTCAATCAAGGCCGTGGCCAGGGGTTGGGGGTCATGCCCCACCAACGCCCCCTGGCCGCTGATCACACCGATGCCGCGGTAACTGCTGATCTGCAAGTCTGTGCCCGCCAGGCTGCGGGTCTGCCAGAACCGTTGCAGAAAGCGCCGGGCGCCGTCGTCATCCCGACTGGTCAAAGCCAACACCCAACCGGTGTTGGGATCCCCATCGGTGAGGGTGAGACTGACCTCCTCACCAAGCCAGGGCTCCAGCTCAAGCCCGAACTGGAGGCCCGCCAAGGCAAAGACGCCTTCGCGCCACTGCCGGGCGCCATCACGGGCATCGCGGCGTTGGGAGGCAGGGGCAACGGCCTGGGCGTAGGCAGGCAACCGTCCTGGATCGGCCAACCAATGGATGGAGAGGTCAGCATCCCGGGGCACAAACCGGGCCGCCCGAGGCAGATGCAACGGCTGCTCCGCCAACTGCAGGGGGCTCTGGCGGTTCATGGTCCAGAGCAGGCCAGCGGCCAGCAAAATCAGCGACAACAGCACAGCGCCGGCAGCGCTGAGGAAGGGGCGGGCCTTCATGGGCCGGCGGTCTCGGGTCGCCTCATCTTTGTCCATCACCGCAGAATGGCGCCATGGGCCAATCCCAACAACCACAACCAATCCAAGCCTCTGAACTGCAGCAATGGCTGCAAAGCGAGCGATCTTCACCGCAACTGGTGGATGTGCGAGAGGAGGCTGAGCTCGCGATCGCGGCCTTTCCAGGTGCGGTGCTGCACCGCCCCCTGAGCCAATCCAATGCATGGCTTGGAACACTGCAGGCCGACCTCAACCCCGATCAACCCGTCGTGGTGGTCTGCCATGCCGGCGTGCGCAGCTACCACTTCGGCCTGTGGCTGCTGGACCAACCCTGGGGCCTTGAGGTGTGGAACCTTGAGGGAGGCATTGATGCCTGGAGCCTTCAGGTGGATCCCAGCGTTCCCCGCTACTGATGAGCAAGCCCCTGTCCCTTCGGCAAGAACAGGTGCTGCAGGCGACGGTGCATCACTACGTCGACACGATGGAGCCGGTGGGCAGCCGCACCCTGGTGCAACGCTTCGGCATCCCCGCCAGCTCCGCCACCGTTCGCTCCGCCATGGGGGCGCTTGAGCGCCGAGGACTGCTGCATCAACCGCACACCTCCGCCGGACGCGTTCCCAGTCCGATGGGATACCGGCACTACGTGGATGCATTGCTGCCGGAACCCGGCATCGCCGTTCAACACCTGGAACGGGAGCTCACCGGCCTCAGTCTTCGTTGGGCCGGTTTGGACGACCTGCTGATGCATCTTGCCCGGCGGCTGACGGATTTCACTGGTCTGATGAGCCTGATCACCCAACCGCAGCAGGAGAACCAGCAACTGGAGACGATCCGTCTGGTGCCCAGCGGTGATCGACTGCTGGTGATGCTGGTGGAAGCCAATGGCCGCGCCAGCCACCTCAACCTGCGTCTGCCCCACGGGGCTGAAGCCGAACTCACCGCGATGGAACGCTGGGCATCGGCCCAGCTCGAGCAGGGCGACCTGAACTGGGACGCACTGCCCAGGCAGCTGCAACACAGCGGCGCTGTGCTGCGCAACGCCCTTGAGCAGCCCACCCCCGCCAACTCCACACAGGTGGTGGTGCATGGCCTTTCAAGGCTGGCGAGCGAACCGGAATTTGAAAGCACCTCCAGCCTTCGGCCGCTACTGGAACTGATCGATGACCAACCCGCCACCTTGATCAGCCGCGGTGAATCCGCACGGGTGTGGATCGGCGACGAACATCCGCAGCCAGCCCTGGAGGCCTGTGCCGTGGTTCAGGCGCCCTACCGCTGCAACGAGGGGCTCGGCCATGTGGCTCTGGTGGGGCCGATGCGGATGGCCTATGCCACGGCTCACGCCGCCGTGCAGCGGGTGGCCCGCCACCTGGAATTGCTGCTGGCCTGAGGTCCGCTCCTTAGAGCTGATCCCCCAGCTTCTCTGCCACGGTGTTGACGTCCTTGTCGCCGCGGCCGGAGCAGTTGATCACCACTTCCGTGCCATCGGCCAAGGTGGGGCAAAGCTGCTCAAGCCAGGCGAAGGCGTGGGCGGTTTCCAGGGCCGGAATGATGCCCTCAAGCTCACTCACCAGGCGCAGGGCATCGAGGGCCTGTTGGTCGGTGACTGCGGCGTACTCAGCACGCCCGATCTCCCGCAGGTAGCTGTGCTCCGGCCCCACTCCGGGGTAATCGAGACCTGCACTGATGGAGTGAGCCTCCATCACCTGGCCATCGCCGTCCTGCAGCAGCAGGCTCATGGCGCCGTGCAGCACACCGGCGCGTCCCTCAGTGATCGTCGCGGCGTGGCGACCGCTGGCCACACCATCACCGGCGGCCTCAACACCGATCAGCCGCACGGACGTGTCCTGCACAAAGGGATGGAACAGGCCCATGGCATTGGAGCCACCGCCAACGCAGGCCATCAGCACGTCAGGCAGCCGGCCGAAGGCGTCCTGACACTGCTGCTTGGACTCCTCACCGATCACGGCATGGAAATCCCTCACCAACATCGGATAGGGGTGCGGACCAGCGACGGATCCAAGGATGTAGTGGGTGGTCTCGACGTTGGTCACCCAGTCGCGGATCGCTTCACTGGTGGCGTCCTTGAGGGTGGCGGTGCCGGCCGTCACCGGTTGCACCGTGGCGCCCAGCAGGCGCATGCGGAAAACGTTGAGAGCTTGACGGCGCATGTCTTCAGCGCCCATGTAGATCACGCACTCCAGACCAAAGCGGGCACAGACCGTGGCCGTGGCGACGCCGTGCTGTCCCGCACCGGTCTCAGCAATGATCCGCTTCTTGCCCATGCGCAGGGCCAGCAGGGCCTGCCCCAGGGCGTTATTGATCTTGTGGGCACCGGTGTGGTTCAGGTCTTCCCGCTTGAGCCAGATGCGGGGACCACCGTCGGCACGGCGGTAGTGGGCGGTGAGACGCTCAGCCTCATACAACGGTGTCGCCCGGCCGACGTAGTTCTTCAGCAGACGGTTGAGCTCGGCGGTGAAGGCGGGATCGTTCCAGGCCTGGGCCGCTGCTTGCTCCAGTTCCGCCAAGGCCGGCATCAATGTCTCGGGCACGTACTGGCCACCGAACCGTCCAAAGCGACCGTGAGCTCCAGGGCGCACGGCTAGCTGCAGGCTGGAGGGATCCGGAGTGCTGGCGTTGGGCAGGGTGCTGGTCACGGATCCACGGCGGAGCGTCGGCTAAGCGTAAGCAGGCGATCACGACATGGGGCGCTGAATGGGCGGTCATCGACAATGCAACCCTGTTGCGATGGGTTTATGCCGAAGGGAGGCTGGCAGGAATTCAGCAGTGCCGAGAGCCTGCAGCGACCGAGCGGACCAACGGCGGAGCCCACGGCGAAGGCGCAGCAAATGGTGCGGGTGCAGCCAACCCGAGGTGGAAAAGGTGGCAAAACAGTGACGGTGATCCGTGGGCTGGAGCTGGATGCTACGGGCTTCAAAGCACTGCTGAAGAAGCTCAAAACTTGCATCGGCAGTGGCGGCACCGCCAAGGACGGCGTGATCGAACTGCAAGGGGATCACACCGATACAGCAATCAAAATTTTGATTGATAATGGGTACAAAGCTAAACGCTCGGGAGGTTAAAATTCACCCCAGGAAGTCGCAACCAATGCTTGTCTCTCTTAAATACAATTTTGTATTTTTTTCAAATCCAAAATGCGCTACAACAAGCATAGAGAATGCTATCAAAAAATACTGTGAGATTTCACTGAATTCAGTCAATATCGGAGGCAAGCATATTAGCCCCCACAAATTCAAGAAAAGCTGGGGACCTTTCCTAAGAAAACAATACCCCAAATCAAGCAGTTATCAAAAAATTTGCACTTGCAGGCATCCAATATCAAAAATGATTAGCTGGTACGATTATCGTTGCAGGAAAAAGCTACTTGCCAGCAAGCGCATAGACAAATATTTAGGAGACATCCCATTCGAAGAGTGGTGCCTAAATGAAATGAAACGGACAAACACTGGCTTTTTTCTCAACAGAGACTTTAAATCAGAAGTTGATCTTGCTGTACCAATCTCATCACTCGATATTCTTGAAAAACATTTCTCTACTACTATTGGAAAATCAATACATTTCAAACAATTAAATTCATCTTCAAATAACACGACAAAGAAGACAGATTCTCAGGATAGATTCAAATTTGCAGCAAGCAATTTAAACCATGCTAGCACAGAATTCATAAAGAGAATTGACTATTTTGAGCAACTCGAAAATGTCTTCAAAACCGAGGAGGTATCGTCAATACCTGATTTAATATTAAGAATAAAGGATATAAACGTCTGAAAAAGCGGCTCTCCATCATGAAGGCAGCTTTAAGCAGACATCTTCTAGTTTTTGCTCGATATCGGGATTAACTCGACTTTTTATAAATCGAACATCCAAATCGTCTAGTTTCTTGACGCTAGAATCTTCAAGAGGCTTAACAGCAGGTCCTTTTCGGGTTTTCGGCAAATGTATAACGGAATCATCATGCCTGAATTCTAACCGAAACTTTGATACTATTTCCGCGATTAAAGATGACGGTCGCTGCAATAAATCAGAGGACTTGACAAAAACTACTTGCCGACTTACTGCCGGCCAATGAAGCCACGAAAAATAGAATTTATTCCAATAATCAGATGGCGTATCAAATAGATATTGGGGATTATGGTTTATTCGAGTATTGTCATAAATACAAATATTTTTCCGAATAAATTGCTGCAAAGTTTCTCCATTGCCGAGAAGCTCCGGCCTTCTTCTGAGCCAGAACTGGTACATAGATGAATGCCATATATATGGGTCTATTACCATAACTACTATGGGAATCCGAGAAGGTATAATTTTTTTGCGGCTGGGCATGGTTGGGGGAAAGCCATGTTTCCAGAACCATTTATTATACAAGCCTTTCGAAAGAGTATATTTATCAATCATATATTTCATCAAGTTGGTACAACTTCTAAAAGGGCCAGCAACCATTATTTCGTCTGAGTTGAACTTACCCACAACCGTCCATGATTTTATAGCTACACTAACACATCTGATATATGCAATAGCAATTCAGCGTTTGAATTAGCTAGTCCCTTTCCTAAAGAAAACCAATAGCATTGCGTTATGAAAAACAAGACGGTAGGATAAGTAAAACTGTGAATTGAGTGCAAGCCTTGAGATCTAGACCCCATGTCATTCAATTAGGCTTTAACAAGACTGGAACATCCTCTCTTGGAAGACTCTTTACAAGCAATAATTATACAGTTGGCTCTGTAAGATTTGCAAAGCTTATTAAGAAAAATATAGATCAAAAAATTGCTCCATATTCCGGCATGGAAAATATTGATCTATTTCAGGATGTCGAAAATCATAAAAAATGTATTTACATCTACGAATACTTCGAAACTATTTTTGAAAACTACCCCGAATCGTATTACATTTTGACGACAAGAAGCTGCGAGAGCTGGATCAAGTCTAGAATGCTACATAAACAAGGAAATTATGCGAGAATTGCTCTTGAACATAAGGGCATTTCCAGCTTAAGTGAACTTAGAGATATATGGAGAAGTGAATTTTATGAGTATCACTTAAGGGTTAATACTTTTTTTAACAAGCGAAAGAACTTTTTTACTTTATCACTCGAAAATATCAATTATAATGCCTTGCAAGATTTTCTTAAAAGAGACTATACGTTTAAACAGAGTACATACCCCAAAGTCTTAACTGGAAAAGCAGCGCCTCCGAAAGGGGTTACTTTGCCGGATACAAAATCATTTGTACGTATCAACTATTCGTAATTAGAAAATGACAAAACTGTATGTCACTGGTTTGTGGATCATTGAGGACTGGAACAAGAAAACACCAGAGTTGTATTTACAGACACTCAAAAAAACTTTAAAAATGCTTCAGGGTGAGAAGTTATTATTTTTGAGTAATCAAAAAAATATTTTTGAATTAGTTAGAGAGTTTTCTAAAAGCCAAGATATTAGCCTTGAGACAGTTTCAATGCCAGTACAAAATCTTCCCGCAGTACTTGTAAGCGATAATTACGTTAAGGCATGTCAGAGGATGCAATTAGCCATATCACCAAAATCTAGCTGGAATAATTATCGAACTATACAAGAGAAGGGGATAAAACATTATTTCAGAGACTATAACGGCAAAAGCGTCGATAGCTACAAAAAAGTATTATCAATTTGGCTGAGTAAAGTACCTCTTCTTGCTGACATAGCCTCAAGAGAAGAATATTCTGAATTCAAGCATTTCGCTTGGTGCGACGCATCAGTAGCAAGATTTAACCCGAAAAGAATAAGAGCCAACTTTATCAAACAAGAAGACAAGCGTGGAAAAATTTCACACTACTATTCAGGCATGAAATACTATTCCCAAATAGTACCTGTCAGCGCGAGTTATATGTCAGGGGACAGATCCGCATGGGAAAGTTTCAACCTAGTTTATACGAAGTACTTGAAAATGCTGCAGGATAGTTCATACGCCCACGACGAAGAAACTGTCATCTCTCATTGCCATGAAGAATGCGCTGAATTATTTCATCTTATTAATCCAGAACAAAGAGCAAAGAATCTCCGTCGAAAATAAAAGAAAACACATGACTACAAGGAGTAAAAATTCATGTGATTAAAAAGATCACTTTCTGTCCTAAAATAGAGCTTTAATCCAAAACGATGCTAAAAAGCGATTCCTGGTTGTATTTAGATCTTCAGAAAACTGGATGTACTTTTTTAAGAGATAAACTCGCAAATATAACTGAATGCTCTCAGTTAATGGGTAAGAAGCATTCTGTTCCTTCTAACAAAGATCTCAAGCTCCCAACACTCTTAACCATTAGGGACCCCTCTACTTATTACTTCTCTCTCTGGTCTTACGGCTTAGATCGAAGAGGTGGTGTATGGAAGAAATCTAAAAAGCACCTTAAAAAAGAACAAATCGATCTATTATATGGCGAAAAAAGTGTTTCCTGCTTCTCAAATTTTCTGAATTATGTCTTAGAGCCACGAACTTTTTTAACAGGGAATATAAAAATAGATTTATACAGCTACAGGATCCTAAGACTACTAGTTCCAAACAAAAAAACCCTTTGCAAGCTGGCCATTAAACTGCATTCGGAACGCAAAGAAAAGTTTTTCGAAAGGAGATTTAAGCGCTATCTCCCAACCGTATTACTTCCAACCGAACACATGAATTTATATTTTCACAAGCTTTCTGATAGCGGCAAGCTTGATTTTCTTCATCTACGACCAACATGGAAGGAAGCATTTCCCTTGGATTCTGAATTAAAGAATTCCTCTAAACTTTCAAGAAATATTATTGCTAGCAATTCTAATCCTTTTCTATCGAAAGAAATGATCTCAAAAATTGAAAGAAAATCTCAACTTGCTGTCTGGTTACATAAAAGAGCAATTAATTCTATACGATAATTTAACTGATTAATACTTGAGGATCTTGAAGTTTGCGCGAAAGAAATTCTTCTGCACAATAAATTACAAATTCAGAAGCTTCAATATATCAGATTCCTGACAACCTTGAAGTTATACAGCTCTCTTTCATGAGAACTTGCCCCAATCAAAGGACCTCACTTCTGATACCGTAGAGTAGTTAAAAATAGTATTAATTCCAGCTACCTCTAATTTCAAAACATGACTACCAATTCGACCTACGGAGAACTCACCAACAAAGGTGCGTCCACCAACATCGCCTGGCATGAGGCCTCCGTGGGCCGCGACGAGCGCTCGCAGCAGCGGGGGCACCGCAGCGCCATTCTTTGGTTCACCGGACTCTCCGGCTCCGGCAAGAGCACCCTGGCCAATGCCGTCAACGCAGCCCTGTTCGAGCGGGGGCTCGCCACCTATGTGCTGGATGGCGACAACATCCGCCACGGCCTCTGCAAAGACCTGGGCTTCTCCGATGCCGACCGTGAAGAGAACATCCGCCGCATCGGTGAAGTGGCCAAGCTGTTCCTGGATGCGGGCGTGATCGTGCTGACCGCTTTTGTGTCGCCCTTCCGTGCAGACCGGGACAAGGCCCGTGAGCTGGTGGAGGACGGTGACTTCCTCGAGGTGTTCTGCGCCGCTGATCTCGAGGTCTGCGAATCCCGCGACCCCAAAGGCCTTTACGCCAAAGCACGGGCGGGGCAGATCAAGGAATTCACCGGAATCTCCAGCCCCTACGAAGCCCCCGAAACTCCCGAGCTCAAGATCGACACAGGCAAGCAGGATCTGGCCGACTCCGTGGAACTGGTGATCAAAGCGCTCCAGGATCGTGGGGTGATTCCGGCGGCCTGAGTTCACCGTCGTCGGCCCTGGCGGCATCCGCCAGGGTCTTGACACAACTGGCCACAGGCACCGCCAACAGCAGTCCCAGCAGACCCCCCACGCCATAGAGGGCGCCCACCCGGGCGCCGATCGGCAAGGCAATCAGCAGCCAGGCCGGTTGCAAGCCAACAATGCTTCCCATCAGCCGCGGTTGGATCACCTGGTCCACGATCTGACCGACCACGATCGCCGCGGCAAGCAGCTCAAAGCCTGTGCGGGGGTCCTGAACCGCCAGCACCGCACTCACCGAGACAATCGACACCGCACTGGCGTAGGGCACCAAGGTGGTGAAGCCGATCAGCACGGCGAACAAGACGCCGTAGGGAATGTTCAGGGCGGTGAAGACCAGAAGCTGGCCAGCACTGAGGATCAGCGCCAGCAGCACCTGGCCGGCGAAATAGCCGCGGAAGGTGCGCTCAAGGGTCGTTTGCACCAGACCCCGCCAGCGGTCGGGCAGCCAACGAGCCAGACCGTCGACGATCGAATCTGCCCCAAGCAGCAGAAACACCGCGAGCACCACCACGATCACCACATTGATCGTGGTGCCCACCGTCGCCCCCAGCAGGCCCAACAGCCGCTGACTCAACTGCGTCGCCAGACGGCTGAACTGGGACACCAGATCGCTGCTGAGATCAGCAAAATCCGCGGGCAAGCCATGGTCCACAGCCCAAAGCTGACCCCGATCGATCCACTGTTCTGCCGCCGTGAGCAGGGACGGCGAAGCACTGATCAATTGACTGAGCTGTTCAATCAAAAGCGGCACCAGGGCCACAGCCGCCCAGACCAGCAGCCCAAGGGTCACCAGCACCACACTCACGATCGCCCAAGGGCGAGGCAGACCCCGTTGCGCGAGCCAGCGGCAGGGCAGGTCCAACAAAAAGGCGATCAAGGCCGCGGTGAGGAACAGCCCGGGGAATGGGGCGAACTGCACCAGCAAACGCTTCAGCACAAAGGCGTTTAAGCCCAGCACCGGCAGCAGAAGACCGAGTCTCAACCAGGCTGGCCAGGGCGTCATCGTTTCGATGACGCGAATCGATCAGTGCTGCTCAAGGGAAGCCGGCTTGGAAGCGGAACTGACGTAATGGCACCAAAAACTGAGCCAGGCGGCAATCCCGAGGAACTTGAAACCCTCTTCAAAGATCTGCACCGTCTCGTAGGAATTCGGCCAGAGCCCCTGCAGGGCATCGGTCAGAACCGACAGGCCCAACAGGACAACGGAGACCAAAAAGGTGTTGCCACCGAAGCGACGCAGTGGGCCACGGAAGCGGAACAACAGCAGCCCGGTGAAAAAGGCGTAGGTGATGTAGAGGAACGCCTCGCCGAGGTAGCGATCATGCACCAGGAACATGTCGTCGAGGCAGAGCCAGAGCGAGAAACCGCCCCCACAGAAGGCGAATTGACGGTTCACAACGGAGCCCTGGATCTGCCGGGTGGACGCCGCAAACAAGGCAATAGCCGCCGACGCCATCCAAAGCAGATAGCCCACGCTTGAGAGAAACCCTTCTCCTAGAGGGGCCTTGCAGGACTGGGCCAAGTCCTTCAGCACCATCTTGGCGCTGATGCCCTCCGAGGCGCTCCAGACCAGGGCGACCACATAAACGATGGCCGCAGGCACCACCGACCAAAGCAGCGTGGAACGCAGGGTGGAACGAACGGGAACAGTCATGAAGTCATCTGGGAGAGGTAATCCGTGCTGCCCAGATCAACCAGGCGCGCATCCTTGGCGACGACAGCATCGTGGAGGCTGCTGCGGAAGTCCTCAAGTTTCTGGGCCAGGCCAGCATCGGCCACAGAAAGGATCTGCGCCGCCAGCAAGCCGGCATTGAGGCCTCCACCGATGGCGACCGTGGCCACCGGAATCCCCCCCGGCATCTGCACGATCGAGTGGAGGGAATCGACCCCGGACAGCGCCCGGCTTTTCACCGGGACGCCGATCACGGGCAGCGTGGTGAGGGCGGCGACCATGCCGGGGAGATGGGCTGCCCCGCCGGCGCCGGCGACGATCACCCCAAACCCCTGGTCCCGGGCCGCTTGAGCGAAGTTCACCATCTCCAAGGGAGTGCGGTGGGCCGAGAGCACCCGAACCTCCACATCCACCCCCAGCTCGCGCAGGATCGCGGCGGCAGGCTCCATGGTGGGCAGGTCAGAGTCACTGCCCATCACAACGGCAACACGGGGAAGCACTGGCGGCACAACGCAGAGGGGCAAGACTGCCATCGTCTCCCCTCATGGCTGCAGAAGCCAGTGTTGCGTTGATGCACCGGATCACCAACATTCGACTTCCGGGTCCCCTGCCTAGGGACGGAGAGCAGCGCTATGCCATCGACCTGGACGAGCAGGGTCTGATCTGCCGCATCGAGGCGATTGGCGGCGAGGCGCAACAAGAGGCTCAACAAACCGATGCGAACTGGAACGGTGACTGGCTCAGCCCCCGGGGTGTTGACCTGCAGATCAACGGCGGGTTGGGGCTGGCCTTCCCGGAACTGAGCGAGAGGGATCTGCCCCGGTTGGAGGAGCTCCTCGAGCTGTTGTGGCGCGATGGGGTCGAAGCGATCGCACCGACCCTGGTGACCTGCGGCATCGCGCCGCTGCGCCAGGCCCTGGCCGTGCTGCGGCAGGCGCGGGACCTGCATCAACCCGGCCGTTGCCGGCTGCTGGGGGCCCATCTGGAGGGCCCCTTTCTGGCCGAAGCCCGCCGCGGTGCCCATCCCCGTGAACACCTGGCCAGCCCCAGCCTGGAGGCTCTCGAGGAACGAATCGGTGGGTTCGAAACGGAGATTGCCCTGGTCACCCTGGCCCCCGAACTGGAGGGAGCCGCTGCGGTGATCGGGCGACTGCGGGAGCTGGGCATCAGCGCGGCCCTGGGCCACAGCGCCGCCACGGCCGAACAGGCCAGCACCGGGTTCGATCAGGGGGTGGCGATGCTCACCCACGCCTTCAATGCCATGCCGGGCTTGCACCACCGGGCACCGGGCCCTCTTGGGGAAGCCTGCAGGCGCGGAGGGGTAGCCCTGGGGCTGATCGCCGATGGCGTGCACGTGCACCCCACGATGGCGGTGCTGTTGCAACGGCTGGCAGCGGAGCAGACGGTGCTGGTGAGCGATGCGCTGGCCCCCTACGGCCTGGCCGACGGAGAGCACCGCTGGGATGAGCGGGTGCTGCTGGTGGAGAACGGCACCTGCCGCCTCGAGGACGGCACCCTGGCGGGGGTGACCCTGCCGCAACTGGAGGGAGTGAAACGGCTGGCCCGCTGGAGTGAGGCTCCCAGTGCTGCGATCTGGAGCGCCACGGTGGCACCGCGGCAGGTGATTGGCGATGCAACGGGGTGCATGGATGCCCTGATGGGACGGCCACTGACGCAACTGCTGCGCTGGCACCAGAAAGAGGGTGAGCTGCACTGGGCCTGCGCTGCTTAGGATCCCGCCGACGCAAACCCTTCCGCCATGGCCCCCGATCAACTGCTGGAGCAGAAACAGGCCGAGAAGAAAGAGGTGAAGGGCTATTTCGAAACCACGGGTTTCGACCGCTGGAACCGCATCTACAGCGACAGCGATGATGTGAACAAGGTGCAGCGCAACATCCGCATCGGTCACCAGAAAACCGTTGATGAGGTGCTGGCCTGGATCGAAGAGAGCGGTGAACTCAGCAACGTGAGTTTCTGTGATGCCGGCTGCGGCGTGGGCAGCCTCAGCCTGCCACTGGCAGCGATGGGGGCCGGCTCGATCAGCGCCAGCGACATCTCCGAGGCCATGTCCCAGGAGGCGGAGCGCCGAGGACGCGAGGCTGGTCTCGACATGGCCAAGCTGAACTTCTTCGCCAGCGACCTGGAAAGCCTGAGCGGCTCCTTCCACACGGTGTGCTGCCTGGATGTGTTCATCCATTACCCCCAGGAGCCAGCCGAAGAGATGGTGAAACACCTCTGCAGCCTCTCCGAAGAACGCTTGATCGTGAGCTTTGCTCCCTACACGCCGCTGCTGGCGCTGCTGAAGGGCATCGGTCAGCTGTTCCCCGGCCCCAGCAAAACCACCCGGGCTTACACCCTCAAGGAAGACGGCATCGTCAAAGCGGCGGAAGCCTGCGGCTTCAAGCTGGTGCGCCGCAGCCTGAACAAGGCCCCCTTCTACTTCTCGCGCCTGATCGAATTCCGCAAGGCTTGATCAGATCTGAAGAGCCCTCTTCCAGAGCAAAACCCTCCCTCAGTTGAGGGAGGGTTCAACAGCCACCACCTCCCTCAACTGAGGGAGATTCAGATCAAACCAGACCAGTGAAATCCGACAGGCTGAAATCACCGTTGCCGCCAATGATGGCGTCGAAGGCTGGGGCGCGTTCGATCACCTCCGCATAGCTCGCCCCCTGGCGCAGCAAATCATCGGCGGCTGCCACCAGGCTGGCGTCACCTTCGGCATCGTTGCTGAGGGCCCAGAACATCATTCCCCCCAGTCCCTTTTCTTCCACATAGGCCGCCTTACCGGCAATGGTGGCGGTGGTTTCCATCGAGCTCCACTCATCGCCGTCGTAGAGGAAGGCCGCCTTGTTGTCGTCATCCCAGTAGAGATTGCGCGTCCCCGTCACGACGTCGTCGAGCAAATCCTTGTAGTCGTAGACACCGGCTTCAAACGAACCGGTGGCGTCACGGCCGGAGCCGAATTGTTGATAACCGAAGGTTCCACCATCAGCAACGTTCCCCCAGGCACGGGTGTACGCGGGGGCCCCCATCACCACCTTGCTGAGCTCGATCCCCGCCGTCTCGAACACATCCACAGCCCCGGTGACGTCGTAGTTGTTGGCGTCACCGGTCATGGCGGCCTGATGGCCCGTAACGTTCTCCCAACCGCCGTGGAAGTCGTAGGTCATCACGTTGTAGAAGTCGACGTAGGGGTCGATGCCTGCAAGGTTGAGGTTGGCCAGCTTCTCTTCGCCACCGGCCGTGGCGATCGACACCTCAAAGTCACGACCGGTTCGAACCGATAGATCATCGAGGGCGGTGCGCAGGTCACGCAGCACCAACTCAAAGTTGGCACCATCACTGGGGGAGTCCGCATTACCGGCCTTGCCGCCGCCGCCCGGATATTCCCAGTCGAAATCGACGACATTGAAGAAGTCGTAGGTCTCGAAAATGCGCACGGTCTCGCCGACGAACTTGTCGCGACCCTCCTGGGTGGCGTAGGCGGTGCTGAACTCATCGGACAGCGTCCAGCCACCGAGGGCAAAACCGAGGTTGACTTCAGGATTGAGCTCTTTGAAGCGGCGCAGCTGCGCAAAGTTGCCGGCGTCGTTGGTGCCAACGCCGTTCCAACCGATGGGTACCGATGTCACCGTGATGGCGTCACCGTTTTGGCTGACGGTGTAGCGCCCTGAGGTTTCGTAGACGTCGAGCAGCTCCGGAGCCATGGCGGCGTAGTCGCTGGAGCTGAAGGTGCGGCTGACCTGATCGGACTGGGAGAAGCGTTTCTGCAGGGCCGCGAACTCATCGAACAGGGTGATCGACCCATCCGCCTTCACATCAAAGAAGCTGTAGTTCATGTGGGTCATCGACTGACCATCGACGTCCGACAGATTGACGTCACGGCTGTAGATGCCCCACTCCTCGAAGTAGGTCACCACCCGCTTGTCGGTCGTGCCGTCAGGGCGTTCATAGTCGATGGTGACCGTGCCCCCCTCCGTCACTGAGATGTCGCCCGTGTCTGGGCTGTCGTCTGTGACCGGGCTGTCATCAACAACAGCGGCCTCAGCATCGGGGGGCTCCACAGCGTCACTGGCGTCCGGTTGCGGAGCAGCGTCAGGCTGCTCAACCACAGACGACTCAGCCTCGGACTCTTGCTGAGGGACCTCGGCGCTCGTAGCAGCGAGATCAAACACCTGGTTCGGATCCGAGAAGTCTCCGGAGCCCTGGTAGTAAGAGCTCTGCGCAGAACCCGCCGCCAGGGGGGCAGACCAGGACTTAGGGCTCAGGGTGACGGTGTAGCGGCCATCGTCTCGCAGGGTGTTGGTGAACTCGAAGTTGCTGACGCTCTTCAACGGTGCATCGGAGACAAAGCTCACCGTCCAGTCCGTGCCGACCGACGCGCCGGTGGTGTTCGTGACCGTGACGTTTCCAGCGAAAGTCCCCGACCAACCACCGGTGATCGTGGCGGACACCTCCAGACCGGAAGCAGCGGATTCAACCTCAGCGGTCGGCTCCGGATCGCTGGGCGGCTCGGAATCGCTGTCCGTCTCGGGGGCCATCTCCATGTCCGGATCCATGTCCATCGATGCGTGGTCGCCCATGGAATGGCTGTCGTGGGGAGGCTGCTCATTCACGGCCGTGTCGCCGGACTGGGTCTGGTAACCATCCGTCTGCTCACCCGCAGGAGCGGCCGGAGTCAGAAGAGCAGTGCGGTCCTTGAGCGTCAACGACTCCACCGCGCGACCAAAGGGGATCTCGAGGTTGTCTTCGACGATCTGATCAAAGTGGAATTCCAGGCTGGCCCCAGGAATGTCATCCAGATTGATGTTCTGGAAAATGAAGGTCTGCCCGGTGGGCTTGGTCGAAATGACCAAGTCGGCACCGTCCTGCGTCACCGAAAGACGCTCACGGGTGCCGTAATAGAGAAAACTGATCCTGTCAGTGGCCGGATCAAAGTCGCTGATGGTCTCGACCTTCCCGTACTCGTGCGAACGGATGTAAACGGTGTTGGGATCCTTCTCGCCGACGCCCAACTCCCACGACACAACGCCACCCAGGTCCTGACGCAGGTGTTCATTGCCAACGACGCCGTAGTCCCCAAGGGCCAGCTGGTCGTAGGTCACCCCCACCAGGGTCATCTTCTGGGCGTCATTCCAGGGGCTCAAGAAGGTGACGTCGCCCTCTTCCGTCTTGCCGAGAATCAAGTTGTGGACCGACTTGTCGCCAAAATCCAGACGATCGATGCCCGCGCGGAAGTCGGTGACCTCCCCTGAATAGACGTCGACCTCGAAAACGCGTGCTGGTGCATCGGCCGTCGGTGCTTCAGCCTCAGGCTGGGTCTCAGGCTCAGGCTCCGGTTGAGGCTCCAGAACAGGCTCTGGTTCCGGCTCGAGAGAAGGCTCCGGTTCAGAGCTCAAATCTGCACCAGTTGAATCAGCAAAGAACATCTCATCCGTCAATGTTCCGCTGTTGGGCAGATCCACGCTGACCGCGTTGAAACTCAGGCTCAAGGAGCCTCCGGCAGGAATGGACGCCCCCCAACTCGGAGGGCCAACGGTCACCTCATAGGTGCCGTCCCCCAGATCAACAACGTCGTAGGTGGACGACCACACCTTCACATCTGCCTGGGTGGTGCGAAAGGTGTACGACCAATCCGTGAGAGACGTGTCACCGGAATTGATCAAGGTCAACTGACCTGACATCCCTCCCCAATAGAGGCTGCCGGAAACGGATGCTTGAAGCGTCAAAACAGGAGTATTCAACTTGTTTTAAACCTAAAAACCCAAGCAACATTCTCTCTGAAAAGCGACTGAGAAAGATGAGTAAATTTGACACAAGTATAAACAACTACGAGTTCAGTTGCACAATATTTGCAATTACACATCCCTGAAAAGAGGGATGCCGATCGCTCAGCGAATCCCCCAATCGAGGGGAAGAGAAGACTCCAGGGCCAATCCATCTGCCACCAGCCTCCAGGCATGCAATCGATAGCCCCCATCCCCGGGGGTTGCGGTTGCTGAAATCTCGCGATGAGGCAAATACAACGGATCCCCCAGCAACGGACTGCCCAGCTGCGCCAGATGAATGCGGATCTGATGCGGCCGGCCGGTGGCGATCGTCACCTGCAAGCGATCGCCCTCTGCCGTGCGTTCCAACAGCTCCAGTTCGGAGTGGGCTGAGAGCCGTTTGCGAATCGGCGCATCATCGAGCAGTTCCGGCCCCCAGATCCAGCCCAGGAGCGGGTGCGGCCGTTCCACCACATCACTGCTCAGCGTCAAACACTGCCCCAACTCCAACCCCGGCACCAGGCGGCTCCAGGCCTGATACACCTTGCGGCAACCGCCGTCGGGCCGGAACTGCTTCGACCAGAGGGCACGGGTTTGCGGCGTGCGGGCACACACCTGTAGGCCGGAGGTGAACCGCCCCAGGCGGTGCACCGGCCGCGCACCGGTGGATTCGAGCAAGGCCGTGAGTGTGTGGCGCAGGAAGCCACCACCGGGCATCACCGGCAAACCGGAAGGCTTGTTGATCACCAACAGGTCACCGTCGTCGTGGATCGTCTCCCACTGGTCAGGGATCGCCTCCTCCAGCCAGGGCGGACGCCGCCAACCAAGAGTCTCGCCGCCCTGCAGCACTCGATCGCCAGTGAGAAGCACTCCGTTCCAATCCAGCTCACCGGCAGCGATCCGCTGCTGCCACACCACCCCATTGGAGTGGCGGTAGCGATTCGCCAGCCAATCGCTCACCAAGATGCCGGCATCCGCTGGCGGCACCTTGTCGCGGTAGGTCCAGCCGTGGTTGAGCGCAGCCTCGCGCCAGCCAGCTCTCAAGTCACCAGACGGTGCTCCAGGGCGTAGCGCACCAGTTCGGTGCGGCTGGAGGTGCCCGTCTTGTTGAACAGCCGGCTCACGTACTTCTCGACGTTGCGAATCGACGTCTCCAGCTGGCGGGCAATCTCCTTGTTCATCAGGCCTTCGGCCACCAGCTGCAGCACGCTCGCCTCCCGCGGCGTGAAGCTGTGCACCACCGGCTCGGTGGAGGGCAGCGCTTCGGCCTGGGCCAGAAGCGAGCGGATCTCGGTGATCTGCTTGGCCATCTGACCCATGTCGGTATCCGCAAAGCGCGCCGCCTCCTGCAGCAGCCGTTGCTGGCGCTGAGCCACGTTGCGCACCCGCGCCACCAGCTCATCGGGATCGAAGGGCTTGGGGATGTAGTCATCCACCCCGGCCAGATAACCCTGGGTGCGGTCGGCCGTCATGCCCTTGGCGGTGAGGAAGATCACCGGGGTGCCACCGAGCCGTTCATCAGCGCGCAGCTTCTGCAGCAGGCCATAGCCATCTAGCCGCGGCATCATCACGTCGCTGATCACCACATCCGGCAGCATCTGCTGCGCCTTGGCGAAGCCTTCCTCCCCGTCCACCGCGGTGGTCACCTCAAAGCCTTCGTCTTCCAGGTAGGCCTGCACCGCCGTGCGAAGACCCGGCTCGTCGTCCACCAGCAACAGGCGCGGTGCCGGCACCGCGGCCTCGGCGGATTCAGCGGTGGGGATGGGCGCGTCGCTCATGGCTGGAATCGCTCTGGCCGCAATGTATGGAGAGCAAGCTCAACGGGCCAGTGCGGGTAACTGCTCCTGCTGTTCGGGAATCAGGGTGGAAAAGCCCAGATCCAGTGCCTTCTGGCGCAACGTGGCAGGGTCGGTTCCCGCCACCTCCGGCATGCAGGCCGCCCACCACACCAGGTGATCCTCCCGGTTCACGTCCGTGATCGGACCGCCGGGATTAATGGTGCGCACGTAAACCGCCAAAGGGGTGCGTTTCACCCTCAGAGGCTTGTCCGTGGAGCAATTGACGCTCTCGACATAGACGTTCAGATCCGATGCCGACTCCTCCCACAAGCTGTAGATGCGGGTATCGGGATTCGACGGCGCTGGCTTGACCCCATAGATCCCGATCGACAGGGTGCCGATGGGGGCCGGGCGTTCAATCAACACCTTGAGATCGGCTGGCCGCGATTGCCGCATCCGCTCCAGCACCTGCTGACGATCAAAGCTGCCGACAGGCTGCGTCCAGATCAGCCCGCCCAAGCCCAGCAGAGCCATCGGCAATCGCAGACCCATGCCTGTGCTGTTCGCAATGCAGCACCATGATCGCAACATCTGCCTGCACCGTCCTGAGCGGCTCGGCTCTCGCCTTTGATTTCCAGGCCACCACCCCCTGTGCGGCTGAGGTGGTGGAGGCGATGGCGCCCTTCTGGAGTACGGACTGGGGCAATCCCTCCAGCCGCCAACATCGGCTCGGCCTCAGTGCCTCAGCCGCGGTGAACGTGGCGCGGCGCCAGCTGGCGGAGGCGGTGGGGGTGAAGCCGGAACGGCTGGTGTTCACCAGTGGTGCCACCGAAGCAAACAACCTGGCGCTGCTGGGCCATGCCCGCGCCCTGGGAAGAGGCCATCTGATCAGCGTGGCCACCGAACACCACGCCGTGCTGGATCCACTCCGGCAACTGCAACGGGAAGGGTTCAACGTCAGCCTGCTTGCCCCAGGCCCCGATGGACTGATCAGCCCCGAGCAGCTGGAGGCGGTGATCACCCCCGAAACGCGGCTGGTGAGCGTGATGGCGGCCAACAACGAAATCGGCGTGCTCCAGCCGCTCGAGCAACTGGGAACGGTTTGCCGCCGCCATGGCATCACCCTGCACAGCGATGGGGCCCAGGCCTTCGGAACGCTGCCGCTGAACCCTGATGCCCTGGGGGTTGACCTGCTCAGCCTCAGTGCCCACAAGTTCTACGGGCCCAAGGGCATTGGCGCCCTAGTGCTGCGGGAGGACATCGCCATCGAACCGCTGCAGTGGGGGGGCGGCCAGGAAGCCGGGCTCCGGGCCGGCACCCTGCCCACCGCCTTGATCGTGGGCTTTGCCGCCGCCGCCCGCCTTGCGCTGCAGGAACAGGAGCAGCGCAACAGCCATCTTCAGCACCTGCGCGATCAGCTGTGGGAGGGCCTGCAGCAGCGCCTCCCCGGCGTGCTGCTCAATGGGGCCCTGCAGCCGCGCCTGCCCCACAACCTCAACATCAGCCTTCCCGGGGTGAACGGCAGCCGCCTGCACCGGGCCCTGCGCCCGCACCTGGCCTGCAGCAGTGGCTCCGCCTGCAGCAACGGTGCCCCGTCCCACGTGCTGCAAGCAATCGGCCGCTCACGAGCTGAAGCCGAAGCCTCTCTCCGGCTGAGCCTGGGGCGCCAGACCACAGCCCGCGACGTGGAGCAGGCCATCACAGCGATCACCGACGCCGCAGCTGCCGCCGGGTTCCTCAGCGGTCGCTAAGCAGGGGCCAAACGCTGGGCCACACGCCATTTGGCACTGCGGCTGCGGGGGTTGGCCTCCTCCTCCTGCTCGGTGGCCACCACCGGCTTGCGGGTGATCCGTTGCAAGCGCTCATCGCGCAGGAAGGCGGTCTTGACGCGGCGGTCTTCCAGGGAATGGAAGCTGATGATCCCCAGCAGACCATTGGGCTCCAGCCAGTCGGGGGCTTGCCGGAGAAGGCGATCGAGCACCCCCAACTCATCGTTCACCGCAATCCGCAGGGCCTGAAAGGTGCGGGTGGCGGGGTGAATCCGCCCCCGCCGCGCCTTGGGGGGATAGCAACCGGCCACGGCGTAGGCCAAGGCCGCGGTGCCCTCATAGGAGCCCTTGTCCTTGAGGTCCGCTTTGATCCGCCGGGCGATGCGGCGGGAGAGCCGCTCCTCCCCGTAGCCATAGATCAGATCCGCAAGCTCGTTCTCCTCCAGGCGATCGATCAGCTCAGCCGCAGTCTCCCCCTCACCGCCAGCATTCATCCGCATGTCCAAGGGACCATCCAGGCGAAAACTGAAGCCCCGCTCCGCCACATCCAGCTGCGGGCTGCTCACCCCCAGATCCGCCAGCACCATCACGGCGGGCTCGGGCGGCACATAGTCGGCAAAGTTGGTGGCCACGATCGAGACGCGATCACCGAAGGGGGCCAGACGCTCCGCCGCCGCGGCCCGGGCCGTGGCGTCCTGGTCCAGGCCGATCAAGCGCAGGCCGGGATGCTGTTCCAGCAACAGGGCGCTGTGGCCGCCGCCCCCAAGGGTGGCGTCGATGAACAGTCCATCCGGACGGGGGATCTGCCGGGCCGCATCCAGCACCGCATCGGCCAGCACGGGCACATGGCTGAAGGGGGACACAAGCCACAGGCGAAGACTCCTTAAGATCTACTCATCGATCGGACCACCGCTCCCATGACGCAGCTGGAAACGCGCACGGAGCCCATGGTGGTGAACTTCGGGCCCCACCACCCCTCGATGCACGGGGTGCTGCGGCTCGTGGTCACCCTTGATGGTGAGGATGTGGTCGACTGCGAACCGGTGATCGGTTACCTCCATCGCGGCATGGAGAAGATCGCCGAGAACCGCACGAACGTGATGTTCGTGCCCTACGTGAGTCGCATGGACTATGCGGCGGGGATGTTCTACGAGGCGATCGTGGTGAACGCCCCGGAAAAACTGGCGAACATCCCGGTGCCCAAGCGGGCGAGCTACATCCGGGTGCTGATGCTGGAACTGAACCGCATCGCCAACCACCTGCTCTGGCTTGGACCCTTCCTGGCAGACGTGGGGGCCCAGACCCCGTTCTTCTACATCTTCCGCGAGCGGGAGATGATTTACGACCTCTGGGAAGCTGCCACCGGCCAGCGGCTGATCAACAACAACTATTTCCGCATCGGCGGCGTCGCCGCTGACCTGCCCTGGGGATGGCTGGAGAAATGCCGTGATTTCTGTGACTGGTTCGGCCCCAAGATCGACGAATACGAAAAGCTGATCACCAACAACCCGATTTTCCGGCGCCGGATTGAAGGGTTGGGAACGATCGAGAAGCAGGACGCCATCAACTGGAGCCTCTCCGGACCGATGCTGCGCGCTTCCGGCGTGCCCTGGGATCTGCGCAAGGTGGATCACTACGAGTGCTACGACGACTTCGACTGGCAGGTGGCCTGGGAGAAGGAAGGCGACTGCTACGCCCGCTATCGCGTGCGCATCGAAGAAATGCGCCAGTCGCTCAAGATCCTGCGCCAGGCCTGCGACATGATTCCCGGCGGCCCCACCGAAAACCTCGAGGCCAAGCGCCTCAATGAAGGCAAGGGCAGCGACGCTGCAAGTTTCGACTTCCAGTACGTGGCCAAGAAGGTGGCACCCACCTTCAAGATCCCCAACGGCGAGCTCTACACCCGGCTGGAATCCGGCAAGGGCGAGATCGGCGTGTTCATCCAGGGCAACAACGACGTCACCCCCTGGCGCTTCAAGATCCGCGCTGCCGACAGCAACAACCTTCAGATCCTTCCCCACATCCTCAAGGGACACAAGGTGGCCGACATCATGGCCATCCTCGGTTCCATCGACGTAATCATGGGATCGGTGGATCGCTGATCAACGCAACCGATAACGCTCAGCGCGACTGAGCCAAAGCAAGAGCACCACGAGCAACGGGGTCAATAAGTCGGTGTAGAGAATCGAGCCGGCATTGAACTGGGCATTGTTGTTGTCCACCAACAGAGACACAACATGGCCGACACCGTCGGCAAAAAACCAGCTTCCGTAAGCAACCATGGCCGCCAACAGGTAGTCCCGGCGGCGATACCAGACACTGCTGAAACCCAAGATGCCGATCGTGAGGTTGGCGTATGCCACCTCGTTCTGGAACGGACTGTTGGGCCAGCCGATCTGTTCAGCCAAGAACGGCCCGAAGGCCAAATGAGCCACAAAGCCGTAAACACCGCCGATCCCCAACACCCAGAAGGCAATCCAAATCAGGGATGCCTCGGCCCATCGATCCACCCGCCAAGCCCGACGGGTCTGCAAAACAGCCAACAGCAGCGCCAGGATCAAGGTCCAGACCGGCACGTTGGACAGCAAGGCTCGAATCAGAGCAGCCATCGCCTCATTGGACATCACTGATCAGACTGTGGCCAGGCCAGCTGGTCGCATCAAGCTCTGAACCGTTTCCTTCGTCGGCTGCAACGCACGGGTTTCTTGCTACCCGCAACCCTCACGGGCGCGGTATGGCTCAAAGGCTTGCATCCAGGGATACCCGGCCTGAGCTGCCCGCTTCGCGCCCTCACCGGCGTGCCCTGCCCCACCTGCTTTCTGACCCGAGCAACAAGCGCAGCACTCACTGGTGATCTGGGCGGATCGCTGCAATGGCATCTCTTCGGCCCGGTAGTTGCCGTTGTGCTGGTGCTCTGGAGTGTGGTGGCCCTCAGGCAACAGCGGCTCATCCCAAAGGACCTGCCCTTCTGGCCCCTGCCGGTCATCACTGGAGGGTTGATCAGCTACTGGCTGCTGCGGCTGGGCACCAACAGCTGGCCCAGCGGCTGAGCCTTCAGCGCAACAGGCCGCGCTCATAGGCCACGTTCTGAAGGAAAAAGCTGGCCATGGGTATCACCACAAAGCCACCCAGACCACAGGTCACCAAGGCCAGAAACGCCACGACAATGCCCGTCAATACCTCGAGGCCCACAAAGCTCAGGCCATTTTCGGAGCGATACACCACCTGAAATGACTGGGAGAACGCTTCGCCGATGCCCATGTCGGTGACGAAGATGCGATTCACGAACACCGGCGTCACCAACGCCACTGCAATACCGGGAAGGATGCAGAGCAGAAAACCGATGGTCGTGGCGAATGAAAAGAACAGCCCCGCCAGGAGATAACGCCACCAACGGCCTGTAAGCAGCTGGATAGCCGCTGAAATCGTCACCACCTCACCGCTCTCGTAATAGAGGGCAGGAACAGCCACCAACAACACCGACAACAGGCTTGCCAGAAGCGAGAAGGGCAGCTGAACCAGTTGGGCCAGAACACCCCCCAACCCCAGCGCTGCATCGCTGCTGCCGAGAGTCGCGGACACCGCGATGAGGATCAGGGCATAGGCGAGAACACCGAGCAGCGAGAGCACGATGGAGCCCACCCAGATCACCAGCACCACAGGGATGTGCTCCAGGAAAGCCTGCCAGGCCTTTTGGATGGACGGGGGCTCGAAGGCGATCGGCGCGGCCATGGTTCAGGCTGAACTTCTGTCAGGGTGACAGTCGGAACCGGCTTCAACAACACAACGCCATGACCTCTGCCCCTTGGCTGGAGCTGAGCCGAACCGTGCGCTTCAGCGACACCGACGCAGCAGGCGTGATGCACTTCCAGCAGCTGCTGGGCTGGTGCCACCAAGCCTGGGAGGAAAGCCTCGAACGCTTTGGTCTGCCGGCGGGTTCGGTGTTCCCCGGCGGCCGCGGGGGGCAACCGAGCGTGGCCTTGCCGATCGTGCACTGCCATGCCGATTTCCGCGCCCCGGTGCAGGTGGGCGACCAGCTGCTGATCCGCCTGGAACCGGAACGGCTCGATCCCAGCAGTTTTGGAGTAAACAGCCAGGTGCTGCTGAAGGAGCAGCTGGTGGCCAAAGGCTGCCTGCGTCATGTCGCCATCAACGCCAACACCCGGCGCCGCTGTGCCCTGCCCGATGGCGTGGACCGTTGGCTGGAAGCGTCAAGCCTCGGCCGCATCCAGCCGCTCTAACCACTCCCGCCAGCGCTGGCGCTGCCATTTCCCCAGCGCCGAAGGGGCCAGGTCGGGGCATACGACCCATCGTCTTGGCGTCTCCGCCGGCGGCCAAGGCCGCGTCAGCAGCTCAAGGCGCTGCAGCACTGCAGCATCAGAGCTGCCCACCAGGGCCACCAGCCGCTGCCCCCATTCCACATCGTCCACCCCGAGCAACAGCACGCCGCTCACCGGGAGCGATGCCGCCTGCAGCGCCGCCATCAAGCGCTCCTCCAGCTGCTCGGGGAACACGGTTTCCCCCCCGGAGTGAATGGCGCCATCGATGCGCCCGGCAATCTGGAGACCGGGGGTCAACGCGGCCTTATCCCCGGAGCACCACCAGCCATCGGCATCCGTAAGCGGTTCCCAGCGATCCGACTGATCAGCACTCCATCGGCCCAGGGCCAAACGATCGGTGCGCACCTGAAGCGCCCCATCAGGAGCCAGCCGCAACTCCACATCCACCAGCGGATCCCCACACCCCGCCTCTCCAGCCAGGAATCGCTCCGGCGGTAACGCCGCCACCATCGCCGCCGTCTCCGTGGACCCGTAACAGGGCGACAGCGGCAGCTGCAAGGCCCGTGCCTGATCCGCCAGCGGAGAAGGGAGGGCCGCACCACCGATCCAGATCAGCTGCAGCTGCTGCAGGAAGGCCACCCCATCGGGATGGGCCAGCAGACGTGCCAGCTGCGTGGGCACCAAGGACAGCACGGCAGGATTCGTCTCCCAAGCGGGCAGGCCCTGACAGAACGCGAGCAATTCGGTGGGGGTTTTCATCAACCCCGGCGTCAGTGTCTGATGCCCCGCGCCCCAGCAGCGGCTGCGCCACCAGGGCATCAGACCACTCACATGGGCCAGTGGGAGAGGATTGAGCAGCAGGGTGGAGGCGGGATCAACGCCGATGCCCGTCAACCAATGGGCGGTGGCGGCGGCTGAACGATCCAGATGGAGCGACGGCTGGGCGCAGCAACGGCTGCCGCCACTGCTGCCACCACTGCGCACCAGCACCCCCGGGCCCGGAGGCAATTGAGCGATGGGGGCCGCGTCCGCCTCGGGCGACAGGGGGACCCACTGCTCCGCCGCCAGCCCCTGCTCCAGCCGCCCGAGCTCGCTCATGCCGCCGCGGCCCAGACCTGCTCTGGATCGTTGGAGAACATCGGCCCCGCTGGCGTCCAGCCGGGGGCCAGGCCCGGTGCCGCCGGCGTGGGGCCCTGGGCTTGAAGCCCGGCCAGATGCTCCAGCCAGCGCCGACCGATGCCGGTTTCAAACGCCGTGCTCAGCATCCGTTGGGGCAGCCCCGCCTGCAGCTCCCGCAACAGCAGGCGGGGATCACCCTCCAGCGCAGGCCGGCGCACCTGCCAGCCGCTCCAGCTGCGGCGCAGCTCCGGCTGCTGGTCAAGCGATTCATCAAGGGCCACCGGTCCCAGCGCCGCCAACTGCTCCAGGCCGGCTTGATCCTCCACCGCCAGCGGCTGCTCCAACCAGTCCAGGCGCGGGTCATCGCGCAACCGCTGCATCCAGGCCTGGGCCGTGCTGCGGTCCCAACCGCCATTGGCATCCAGACGCAACCGGGCCGTGAGCGGCAGCCGCTGGAGCAGAGGCTCGAGCAGCTGACGCTCCAGAGCATCCGGCGCCGTGGCCACCTTCCACTTGAAGGTGCAGCGCTCCAGGCCACCCATCGATGCCGCAGCAGCCTCCAGGGCCAAAAGCATCGCCTCGCCAGCCGGCAGCAACAGCGCCGGGGCCGGAGCCTTCAGCCAGCCCTGGGGCGAAGCAACGCCCACCACACCCTGCAGCTCCGCCAGTGCCGCACCAACGCCAAAACCCACCGGCCCCGGGGCCTCCTGCAACACAATCTCCAGCTGAGCCTGAGAAAGCACGTCCGGCAGCGCGGCGAGGGCGTGCTCACAGGCCGTGAACTGATGCGGCTGAAGCGGAGCCACTTCTCCCCAGCCCACGGCCCCCTGATCGTCATCCAGCCGCAGCAACCAGCCAGAGCGCTCCCGCAGCTCGCCGGATGCCGTGCGCAGGGGCTGCAGCAGGGCAAAGCGAAAGCGGCGACGCTGCAACCGGAGCGTCATCCGCCGGTCCAGAAACGAGCCAGCGCCAGGCCCGCACTCAGCCCCAGACCATTCCAGCCCTGGAAGCGCAAGGCCAGAAATTTGCTGCCGCTGATCAGCTCCGGCCGGTCGTGGTGGCGCTGGAGCAGACGCATCAGCTGCACGCCGGCAGGAAGGCCGAGAGCGCTCAACAACACCGTCGGAGGCCAGTCCCCGTGCAGCACGGGAACCCATTCCAGCGCCAGCGTCAGGGCCACAAACCAGGGCACCAAGGCCGCCGCCCGGGCCGTGCCCAGACGCACCACCGGCGACCGTTTGCCATGGGCAGCGTCCTCCTCCACCTGATGGAAGTGGGAGCAGAACAACACCAGGGTGGTCGCCAGGGCGGGACCCGCCCCCAAGATCAAGGCGGTGCCCCAAGGAATTGACGCCATGCCCCTTGGTTGCAACACCACCAGGGCCGCTGCGGTGGCGAAGGGCCCAAAGGCCAACCAGCACAGGGGCTCACCCAGGCCGCGATAGCCCAGACGGAATGGAGGGCCCTGGTACACGTAACCCAGACCGCAGCAGACCAGCACCAGGGCCAGCACCGCACCGCTGCTGTTCCAGGCCAACCCGGCCATCACCAGCAACCCCAGCACCAGCGCAGCAGTCGCCCCCTGGGCGACACGGTCCCGGCGGCCGGTGAGGTTCACCACGGAATGGGGCTTACCGGTGGCATCCACACCCGTGGCCGCATCAAAAACATCGTTGCTGAGGTTTTCCCAAAGCAACAGCAGGATGGCCGCCAACACAAAGCCCCCCAGCTGCAGCCATCGCAGGGAGCCCGCCACCCCGAACTGCCATCCAGCCGCCAGCAGCACAGGCATCACGGCAACGGAATACATCGGCCACTTGATCGCTGCCTTCCACAAACGGCGCCGATCGGCGTAACGGGATGCGACAGCCTGCGGCTCAGACATGGACAGGACCCGTTCCCGCAGGGCGAAGACCCATACATTTGAGCAGTAACCCTGGCCGGAAACGCCGCGGATGTCGGCTGATTGTTGTTTCAGCACCCTCCTCTCCGCTGCCCAGCGGGGATGGTTGGCCTGTGACGGCGATGAAGCGCTGCTCAGCCTGGCCCTGCCGATCGAAGGGATCGACCCGCTTCTGGCCTTGCCGCAGCTGGCGGAGCAGGAAAGCCTGCAGGTGCTGTGGGACAGCGCGCCAGGCCTCTGCCTGGCTGCCGCAGGGCCCTGCCAGGAACTGGAGCTGGCGGGCAGCCGTCGCTTTGAGCAGGCCCAGCGCTTCGCCGACCTCTGCCTCAGCCGTCTGCACGACACAGCACCGGACAGCCCAGCCCATGCGCGGCCTCGGGTGCTGCTGCGCTTCCGCTTCTTCGATCAGGTGAGTGAGCGACGCCGCAGTGAAGCGGTGGTGCCATCGGTGCAGGCGGTGCTGCCCCGTTGGCAGCTCAGCCGTCAGGGACGCCGGGGCTGGCTGCGGCTGAATGGGGTCGTGAGCAGTGCAGCGGACTGCCGCGAGCTGGCGGAACAGCTCTGGCTCAAGCACGAACAGCTGCTCAAGACGCCGGCCACGCCAACCCGGCTCACGCCCCAGGCGCTGGTGGCGGCGTCAGAACCGGAAACCTGGCGGCAGCGCTATGCCACAGCCCTTACCCGCGGCATTGATCTAGTCAACAGCGGCGACCTGCACAAACTGGTGCTGGCGGTGCGACACCGCATCGTTCTGGCCGACTGCTTCGACCCCTTACCGCTGTTGAAACGGCTGCGGCGGCAGCAAGCCGGCAGCTGCCGCTTCCTCTGGCAGCGCCATGCCGGGGATGCCTTCTTCGGTGCCTCACCGGAACGGCTGCTCAGCCTGCGCGCCGGATGGCTGCGCAGTGATGCCCTGGCCGGCACGGCGGGTCAAGGGGATTCCGGGGCGCAGCTGCTGCGCTCCGACAAGGACCGCCGCGAACACGAACTGGTGGTGGAAACCATCACCGACCAACTGCGCCGCAACGGGTTGACCCCCCGCCGCCGCCGCCAACCCCAACTGGCCCGCCACGGCAACCTCACCCACCTGCACACCCCGATCACAGCGGAAACCCATGGTCAGCCCGTGCTGGCGCTGGCGGAACAGCTGCACCCCACCCCCGCCGTTGCCGGGTTGCCGCGCCGCGACGCAATGGCCTGGTTGCGAACCCTCGAACCGTTTGAACGGGGCAGTTATGCGGCTCCCATCGGTTGGATCGACAGCGCCGGTGATGCGGAACTGCGGGTGGCGATCCGCTGCGGCCATGCCCGCGGCTGCGAGCTGGACCTCACCGCCGGCGCCGGCCTGGTGCGGGGGTCCGTTGCCGAGCGCGAGCTGCAGGAGGTGGGGCTGAAGCTGGCCGTGCTGGCGGACCAGCTGGAACTTCAGACCAGCGCGCGCAACCGCTCGATCGTCTGATCCGCCAGAGGCTGGTTCATCAACCGCTCCACTTCCCGCACCCCCGTGGGGCTGGTGACGTTGATTTCGCTGAGCATGCCGCCGATCACGTCGATGCCGACGAAGAACAATCCCTCCGCCCGCAGCGCCGGGGCCAGAGCAGCGCAGATCTGACGTTCCCGCTCGGTGAGTTCCGTGGCTTCCGCCTGGCCGCCCACGGCCAGATTGCTGCGGAATTCTCCCGCTGAAGGGCGCCGGTTGATCGCCCCCAAGGGATCGCCATCCACCAGCAGGATGCGCTTGTCCCCTTCGCTTACGGACGGCAGAAAGGCCTGGGCCATCACTGGCAGGCGTTCCTGCTCCGTCACCAGCTCCAGCAGGGCCTTCACGCCCGGCGACTGGCCGTTGACCCGAATCACCCCCAGGCCTGCACGGCCCCCCAGGGGTTTGAGCACGATCTCCTGCTGCTCTTCGGCAAACAACAGCAGTTCAGACACCCGCCCCGCCACCAGCGTGGGGGTCATCCAACGGCTGAAGCGCAAGGCCCCCAGCTTTTCGTTCCAGCTGCGCAGCGCACTGGGGCGATTGAGCACCCGCACCCCAGCCCGCTCCGCCACCTCCAGCAGATGGGTGGCATAGAGATACGCCTCATCCACCGGCGGGTCCTTGCGCATCCAGATCACGTCAAATCCAGCCAGGGCCTGACGCTCCGCCACCCCAACCGTGATCCAGGGCTCCGGGGTCACCGGCAGGGCAATCGCAAGGGGCTCATCGCCCCGCGCAATCAGATCGGAGGGCGTGCAGGCCCACACCTCATCGCCGGCGCGATGGGCGGCCTGCATCAGTGCAGCGGAGGAATCCTTGGCTGGATTGATCTGCCCCAGCGGATCCAGAACGAACAGCTGGCGCATTGATCAGGCCTTCAGCAGCGCATCGAGCTCACCGGCACGATCCAGGGCGTGGAGGTCATCGCAACCGCCGATGTGGCGGTCATCGATGTACACCTGCGGAACACTGCGGCGACCATCACCCCGGGCCGCCATGGCGTCCCGCGCGGGCTCATCCCCATCCACGCTGTGCTCGGTGTAGCTCACTCCCTTGCGATCCAGGAGCCCTTTGGCGCGGACGCAGAACGGGCAGGTGCGCCAGGTGTAGATCTCAACCTTGGCCATTGCGTTGGTGATGCCGGTGGTCGGATCCTATGCAGCAACTGCGCTGATAGCGTCAGAGGCTGATCAGGACCGAGTCCTTGCTGGATCTCACCGACTTCAAACGCGACCTCTCCGAGCTCACTGACCGCCTGGGCAATGCCCAGGACTGTCTTTGACGTTCCTGCACTGAACGCAAGGCAACAGGATCTCGAACAACTCGCGGCCCAGCCTGATTTCTGGGATGACCAGCAGAACGCCCAGAAGCAGATGCGGCGTCTGGATGAGGTGAAGGCCCAGCTGTCTCAGCTGGCCGGATGGCGCAGTGCCGTCGACGACGCCCAGGCCACCCTTGAGCTTTACGAGCTGGAGCCCGACGAGGACCTGCTGCAGGAAGCTCAGAACGGTCTGAACCAACTGCGTCAGGGGCTGGACCGTTGGGAGCTGGAGCGTCTGCTCAGCGGCGAATACGACAAGGAGGGGGCCGTCCTCAGCATCAATGCAGGTGCCGGCGGAACGGATGCCCAGGACTGGGCCCAGATGCTGCTGCGCATGTACACCCGCTGGGCGGAAGACCGCGGCATGAAGGTGACCGTGGACGAACTCTCCGAAGGGGAAGAAGCCGGGATCAAGAGCTGCACAATCGAGATCGAAGGCCGCTACGCCTACGGCTACCTGCGCAACGAAAAGGGCACCCACCGCCTGGTGCGCATCTCACCGTTCAACGCCAACGACAAGCGCCAGACCAGCTTTGCCGGTATCGAGGTGATGCCGAAACTGGAGGAGGAGGTCGACATCGACATCCCTGAAAAGGACCTCGAAGTCACCACCTCACGTTCCGGTGGAGCCGGCGGTCAGAACGTGAACAAGGTGGAAACCGCCGTGCGCATCCTGCACATCCCCACCGGCCTGGCCGTGCGTTGCACCCAGGAACGCTCCCAGCTCCAGAACAAGGAAAAAGCGATGGCCCTGCTCAAGGCCAAGCTGCTGGTGATCGCCCAGGAACAACGGGCGGCTGAAATCGCCGACATCCGCGGCGACATCGTTGAAGCGGCCTGGGGCAACCAGATCCGCAACTACGTGTTTCACCCGTACCAGATGGTGAAAGACCTGCGCACCAACGAGGAAACCAACGATGTGCAAGCGGTGATGGATGGGGCCCTCGACCCGTTCATCGACGCCTCTTTGCGCCAGGGTGTCGACAGCCCCGGCGCCGACGCCGATTCCTGATCCCATGGCCAGCGAGAGCACCCCACCGCCGAGTTTCGTCAAACAGGCCATGCGCAACATGGTGCGCAAGGGCAGCAAGAGCCTGTTTCACTTCGGCCTCACCGCCATGGGCTTCCTCGGCTTCATCACCCTCGTGGCTTGGCTGGGGCGTCCGACCCTGCCGGGTTAGGCATGGAGCTCGACCTCGCACTGGATCGGGAGGGGGTGACACTGCAAGCCTCCGACAGGTCCGACCTGCTCGATGAGACGGTCTGGCTCCAGCAGTTGGACCATTGGCTGAGCTGCCTATGCGGGGATTCGAGCCTGGACTGCCCGAGCCTGGTGCGCTCAGCGCAGGAGCTAAGCCTGGGACTGCGCTTCACCGATGACGCCAGCATTGCCGAGTTGAACAGCGCCTGGCGCCAGAAAACAGGCCCAACGGATGTGTTGTCGTTTGCCGCCCTCGACGACCCCGGCGACTGGATGGAGGGCCCCAGCATCGAACTGGGAGACATCGTGGTTTCCCTGGAGACAGCCCGGCGTCAGGCCCAGGAGCAGGGCCACAGCCTCGAGCGGGAACTGCGCTGGCTGGTGAGCCATGGCCTGCTGCACCTGCTGGGCTGGGACCATCCCGATGACAACAGCCTTGCCGCAATGCTCGCCCTGCAGGAAAGGCTACTTGGGGATGGGTGGTCTGGACAACCCGGGTAGTCTTCGAGAAGCGGGCACATGACCTGCGGAGTAAGAGTTCCGTTCCGATGACCACCGAATCGCCCCGGACACCATCCGCAGACGCAGCTTCGGAGGAGGTGGCCATGGTGCCCAACGCAATGCGACGACGGGGCAGCTGGCGCATCGCCGGCGATCTGCCGGCGAGCTTTCGCTATGCCGCCCAGGGCCTCGGCTACGCCTTCCTCACCCAGCGCAACTTCCGCATCCACGTGGTGACGGGGCTGGTGGTGTTTGGGCTGGCCACTTGGCTGCAACTGGATCTGATCCGCCTGGCCGTGCTGGTGCTTACGGTGGCTGCCGTTCTGGTGTTAGAGCTGCTGAACACAGCCATGGAAGCGGTGGTGGATCTGGCCATTGGCCGGCGCTATCACCCCTTGGCCCGCATCGCCAAAGACTGTGCTGCTGCCGCAGTGCTGACGGCCGCCATCAGCTCCTTGCTGATCGCTCTGTTTCTCCTGCTCCCGCCGCTCCTGCTCCGCCTGGGGCTCTGACTCCCGATTCGCAGATGCTGCTGGTCATCGACAACTACGACAGCTTCACCTTCAACCTGGTGCAGTACTTCGGTGAGCTCGCGGCTCAGCATCCGGTGGCAGCCGATCTGCAGGTGCATCGCAACGACGCCATCAGCCTCGAGCAAATCCGTGCCCTGAAGCCCGACGCGATCCTGCTCTCTCCAGGCCCTGGCGACCCGGATCAATCGGGCGTCTGCCTCGACATCCTCAAAGAGCTTTCCGCAACGGTGCCCACCCTGGGGGTGTGCCTGGGCCATCAGGCCATCGCCCAGGTGTACGGCGGCCGGGTGGTGCGCGCCCAGCAGCAGATGCACGGGAAAACCTCCCCCGTGCTGCACAAGGGCGAGGGCGTGTTCTCTGGACTACCCCAACCGCTGACGGCCACCCGCTACCACTCCCTGATCGCCGAACGCGACACCCTGCCGGACTGCCTCGAGGTGACCGCCTGGCTCGAGGACGGCACCATCATGGGCCTGCGGCACCGGGAGCATCAGCACCTACAGGGGGTGCAGTTCCACCCCGAAAGCGTGCTCACCGATCAAGGCCACCAACTGCTGGCCAATTTCCTGCGGGAAGCTGAGGGATAACGCTGTTAGCGTCCGAAAGACGTTCAACCCCGCCCATGTCCGTCCTGCGTTCCGCTGTGACCGCCGCTGCAGGCCTGGCACTCAGCCTCACGTCGTCGGCCTTGGCGGGCGCTGGGGTGTCGATCAGCAGCTACGGGCAACGGGCATTGCTGATCCAGGGGGGCGGCCAGTCGGTGCTGCTCAACCCCTACAAGGCCGTGGGTTGCGCTGCAGGGCTTCCTGAACCCCGGCTAACGGCCGGCGTTGTTCTGGCCAATTCCGAACTCTCCGATGAAGGAGCCCGCGACGTGGCCGGCGGCCGCTTTCTCGCCCAGCCCGGGTCGTATCGCATCGGCGGGCTGAGCCTCGAGGGCTTTGCCAATCCCCACGACCGCGTGGGCGGACGCCGCTTTGGCAACGCCACCCTGTGGCGCTGGCAGCAGGGGGGGCTCAGCTTTGCCCATCTCGGTGCCACCGCTGGAGAGCTCACGGCTGCCGACCGGGTGCTGCTCGCCAACCCCGATGTGCTGATCATCGGCGTTGGCGGTGGCAGCAAGATCTACGACGCCGAAGAATCCGCAGCAGTTGTGAATCAGTTGAACCCCAAACGCGTCATCCCAGTGCAGTACGTCACCGGCGACGCGCCGGAAGGCTGTGATCAAGAGGGTGTGCAGCCCTTCCTCGATGCCATGGGTGGGACCGCCGTGCGCCGGGTGGGCCGGTCGCAAACCCTGCCGGGCAAGCTCGACGACACTACCGTGATCACGGTGATGCAGTGATCAGCGCCTTCAGCTGATTTCTATCCCAACCTGCCAGCACAGCCAACAGCAACATCACCCTGGCTTTCTGGGGATTGAGCCTCCCTGCCGTCAGCAGCCCGAGCCGTTCGTCATCGGAATAGCTGTGCACGGGGCCGGTCCCACAGCGGTTGGCCCTCAGCATCAACGGCCGCTTCCCTGGCCAAGCCTCAAGCGCCGAACGCTCAGCCGCCGACAACTGGCCGGCACCGGTACCTGAAAAAACCAGGCCGGCAACACCGGCATTGAGACAGGCGCTGAGCAGGAGCGGCTCGGGCTCCACACACCCATAGAGGATCGGCACCTGGGGCCATTGCTCCGGCAAGGCGAGATCAGCGAAGGGCACTTGCCGAGGTCCACTCGCCATGGGCAGATGAACGCCAACGTCATCCACCCAGCCCAAGGGCCCGCTGCCGGGACTGGCGAATGCCCCCACCCCCTGGGTGGCCAGCTTGGTGACCCGCTCGGCGGCATGGATCTGGCCATCCATCACCACCAGCACGCCGTGGCAGCGGGCTTCGGGGCTCAAGGCCACCTGCACCGCCTGCAAAAGATTCAACGGCCCATCGGCACTGAGGGCCGTGGCCGGCCGCATCGCCCCCACCAGCACCACTGGCCGGGGATCATCGATCAACAGCTGCAGCAACCAGGCGGTTTCCTCCAGCGTGTTGGTGCCATGGGTGATCACCACCCCGGCCAGCTCTGGGTCCGCAGCAAAGGCAGCACGAATGCGCCCAAGCAGCGCGCACCAATGGGCAAACAGCAGATCGGCGCTGTCGACATTGGCCACCTGCTCAACGCTGATCGTCGCCAGGTTCTGCAGCTGCGGCACCGCCGCCAGCAGGGCATCACCCCCGAGCACACCCGCGGTGTAGTCGTTCAGCGTTGCACTGTTCTCCGCACAGCCGGCAATGGTGCCGCCGGTGGCCAGCAGCAACAGGCGCTTCATTGCTCCAGGGGGAGGAACGCCTCCATGAAGCGCTGCATCTGGCTGGTGGTGCCGATGCTCACCCGAAAACAGCCATCGATCAGGGGTTTGCCTGCCATTGAGCGCACCAGGATTCCCACTTTGCGCAGCGCCGCATCGACCTCCGCTACCGGGCGCTGGGGCCAGATCAGCAGATAGTTGCCGCCATCGCAGTGAGACCTAACCCCCGCGTCCTGCAGCGCCTGCAGGGTCCAGTCGCGAGCCCGCAGCACCTCGGCCACGTAGGCATCCACATACGACTGATCCGCCAAGGCGGCAAAAGCCGCGGCCACGGCCACGCTGTTGACGTCGTAGGGGCCCGTGACGCGACTCACCCGATCCACCACATCGGCATGGCCAATCGCAAAGCCAATCCGCAACCCCGCCAAACCAGCCGTCTTGGCCAGGGAACGGAACACCAGCAGGTTCGGTGTGGCCGTGAAATCAGCGCTCGGCAGCACGCTGTCTCCGGTGAAGGCCTCATAGAGCTCATCCACCACCACCAAAGTGCTCGGGGCTGAAGCCGCCAAGGCGATCACCTGATCGGCTGGCAAGCGCGTGCCGGTGGGGTTGTTGGGGTTGCAGATCAACAGCAACCTCGGCGCTCGAGCCGCCAATGCCTCCTGAATGGCCGACAAGGGGAAGTCGTACGATTCCCCTTCGTAGGGAATCGCCTCGATCGTCATGCCCTGCATCCCGGCGCAGGGGCTGTAGTAGCCGAAGGTGGGCGCTGTGGTCAGCAACGTCTCACCGGCATCGCCATAGGCCTGAAACACCGCATGAATGGCGGCATCCACACCGTTGAACAGGCCCACCTGATCCGGCTTCAATCCAGGCCGGCAGCCGGTTTCCTCCAGGTTCTTGAGCAATGCGTCCCGCAGGCCGTCGTACTCCGGATACACGGCAATTTCTTCGGTGCTGAAGTTGCGCAAGGCCTGGGCCACCAAGGGGCTGGGGCCAATCGTGTTCTCGTTGAAATCCAGCCGCAGCATCTGGCGGCGGCCCTCCAAGGGCGCGCTGTAGGCCTTGAGCTGCTCAACGGCAGCGCGGGCAGAGGGCGGAGCTGGAGATTTGTCAAGAGACATCAGCAGACCATTGAAGCGTGCAGGCCTCGAGGCGCATAAAGGTTGAAACCATTCAGCGGCAATGGCCCAGAAAAGAAGTCCAGGGCAACCCTGCCTAAAATAGTCAATTGAGATCCGTGACTGCCACGCAGGTCAAAACCATAACCAGACACGGACACCAGTCAAAGCAACCAAATATTTCGGAACAAAAGCAACCATGAGAAAGCTAATAATTCACGTTGGTCCTGGAAAATGCGGGTCATCAAGCATACAAGAACACTTCAAATCCAATGAGCGAGATTATTCCTTGCAAAGCGCATCTTTCCTTCAATTAAATGCAAATTGGATAGGAAAAGTAAGCAAAATTAATGATTTTCCCGAAGAAAGACCAGAAACCAATCGGGTCAAAAACAGGGCCTCAAGCCATCAAACCTTAATCCTCAGCCACGAATACCTATTTCAAAAACCAAGAGCAGTATCCACGATTTGCAAAAAACTCGAGCAATATTTTCAAGAAATAATCATTATTGGCTACTCGCGAAGACAGTCCGAACACATTAAGTCTTCTTTCAACCAATGGATCTTCAGATCAAGAAAAAGACTTCTTGAATCCTACAACTGCCTCGAAGAACACGGGATCAATCCCACCTTGTTTACCAGCCTCGAACGATACTTAATTGCAGGCGCACTTACAGATTTTCGAAGCACAAGACAACTTTCAGGCGATTTAATTCTCAATTGGCACAAAAGATACAGCCGCCTTGATGAATTGATAAAAAACACCAATGCCACCATCAAGTGCGGCGTCATACCCATACCAAAAGCAGCCAGCCCCAATTCTTTAGTAAAGGACTTTCACTTGAAAGCCGACCTTCAACCAATAAATTCAAGAAAGAATCAACAAGAGATTCAGGCCAATCCACAATTCAACCAAACACTAGTAGAGGCTGTAAGCAACTTTCAGCTCCTCAATGAAATCAAACTTGTAGAACCTCACAAAAAAAACAAAGAGCTAGCAGCCATTTCGCAAGCCTTGACGACCAAAAGCAAAAATAAAACCACCTTCGAAACGCGACTCGAATACTACATAGACTCATTTTTTTGGAATTCAAATAAGAAATTCTGCGAAAAATACGATTTACCTACCGCATCCTTCGAGCCAAGAGAAATCCTCACCAAATCGATTATCCGACACTTGATAAAAACCGAACAAATAAAGCGCCAACACGATCCCGAAATCCTTATCGAGACTTACCAAGCGATGAATGCCGAGCTCGCTCAAGCATGCATGGAGCTGATTGAGTCGAAGACTTAATTACATGCGGTCCAGGGTGGCGATGCCCAGCAGTCCCAGCCCCAGTCTGAGGGTGTCGGCCGTCAAACGGCAGAGAGCGAGGCGGGATGCCAGCGCTTCAGGATCGGCCTTGAGCACCGGCACCTGGTCGTAAAAGCGGTTGAACACCTGGCTCAGCTCGAACAGATAGCTGCACAAGCGGTTGGGCAGCAGCTCCTCCTCCACCTCAGCGATCACCGCATCGAACTTGAGCAGCTCCCGCACCAGGGCCCACTCCTGGGGCTCGCTGAACTGCAACTGTGCAGTGGTGGCAGCAAGGTCGCCCCCCTTGCGGGCGATGCCGGCGATGCGCACCACGGCATAGAGGAGATAGGGCGCCGTGTTGCCCTGCAGCGCCAGCATCCGATCGAAGGAGAACTGGTAATTGGTGATCCGGTTCTGGCTGAGATCGGCGTATTTCACCGCCGCCAAACCCACGGTGCCCGCCACATGCTGGATGAACTCCTCCGACTCGCTGCGCTCCTCCTCCTTCAGGCGTGAACGCAGATCGGTTTCGGCGCGCTCGACGGCTTCATCGAGCAGATCCCGCAGACGCACGGTGTCTCCCGCACGGGTCTTGAGCTTCTTGCCGTCCTCCCCCTGCACCAGGCCAAAGGGCACGTGCTCGAGGCGCGCACCGTCCGGGATCCAGCCGGCCCGTTCGGCCACCTGGAACACCCCGGCGAAATGGTTCGCCTGGCCGGCATCGGTGACGTACACCACGCGGCGGGCACCATCCCCCTCCGGAGCCGCACCAAAGCGATAGCGGATCGCCGCCAGGTCGGTGGTGGCGTAGTTGAAACCGCCATCGCTCTTCTGCACGATCACCGGCAGGGGCTTGCCGTCCTTGCCCTGCACACCCTCCAGGAACACGCACTGGGCACCGTCATCGGTGACCAGCAGCTCAGCGTCCTTCAAGCCATCAATCACCGCCGGCAAGAAGGGGTTGTAAAACGACTCGCCGCGTTCGCTCAGGCGGATGTCGAGCCGGTCGTAGATCTTCTGGAACTCGCGCCGCGACTGGTCGCAGAGCAGGCCCCAGGCCTTGAGCGACACCGGATCGCCGCCCTGCAGCTTCACCACCTCGTCGCGGGAGGTGGACTGGAAGGCTTCATCGTCATCGAAGCGCTTCTTGGCCTCGCGGTAGAAGGCCACCAGGTCGCCCAGATCCACCGCATCGGCGGTCTCGAGCGCTTCCGGTGCCACCTGCTTGAGATGCGTGATGAGCATGCCGAACTGGGTGCCCCAGTCGCCCACGTGATTGAGGCGCAGCACCGGATGACCGCGGAACTCCAGCACCCGCGCCAACGAGTCGCCAATGATCGTGGAGCGCAGATGCCCCACATGCATTTCCTTGGCGATGTTGGGGCTGGAAAAATCCACCACCACCGGCGCCGCGTTGCTGACCGCAGGCACGCCCAGCCGCTCGTCCCCCAACCGGGCCGACACCTCCGCCGCCAGCCGCTCCGGGCGGATCGTGAGGTTGATGAAGCCAGGCCCGGCGATCTGGGGCTCGAGGCAGAGGTCTGTGAAGGCGGGATCGGCCTGCAGCTGCTCCACGATCGCCGTGGCGATCTGGCGAGGAGCCTGCTTCAAGGGCTTGGCCAAGGGCAGCGCACCGTTGGCCTGGAAGTCGCCGAATTCCGGCTTGCTGGCGGGAGCCAACTGGGGATCCAGCCCCGCATCAGCTTCCGGGAAGGCCCGTTGCATCGCCGCCCGCAGCTGGGCATCCAGGGACTGGGACAGGCTGAGCATGGGCAGTGCGTGGCCGGGGGAATCCGGCTCTGATCATCCCTCTTCAGGTGAAACGCATGCTCAGGTCCAGCCAGCGGCTGCGGGTGACGGGCGCACTGGTGGAGATCAGATCGATACCCGTGGCGGCGTAGGCCGGCAACTGCTCCGGCTGAATGCCCGAGGCCTCAAGGACCACCCCACCGGTGCTGCAGTCCCGCAGGCGCGGCACCAGCTGCCTGAGCTGCTCGGGGCTGAACTCATCGAGCAGCACCCCATTGGCGCCCGCCTGCACCGCCTCCAGCGCCTGGGCCTCCGTCTCCGCTTCCACAATCACGGCCGTGGGCCAAGGGGCCTGGGCGCGCACGGCGTCGATGGCCGCCGTGATGCCCCCCGCCCAGGCGATGTGGTTCTCCTTGAGCATGGCGGCATCATCCAGCCCCATGCGGTGGTTGATGCCGCCGCCGCAACGCACCGCGTATTTCTCCAGCAGACGAAGCCCAGGGGTGGTCTTGCGGGTGTCGGCCAGACGCACACCGGTGCCCTCAAGCTGGGCCACCAATGCAGCGGTGGCGGTGGCAATGCCCGAGAGGCGCATGGCCAGGTTCAAGGCGGTGCGTTCCCCCGCCACCAAGGCCGCTGCGGGCCCCTGCAGCTCCAGCAGGCAGTCCCCTGCCTCGACGGCGTCGCCGTCCTGCCGCAGCAAACGGACGCTCACCCCGGGATCCAGACGCTGAAACAAACGTTGCACCAACGGTCCACCGCAGAACCGTCCCGACTGTTTGGCGACCCAATGGGCCTGACCCTGCTGTCCCTTCAGCGCAGGGGCCGTCAGATCGCCGCGGCCGATGTCTTCCGCCAGCCAGGCCTCCAAGGCAGCGGTGAGTGCCGGGGATTGCCAGTCCAAACCGTTTCAAACGTCCGCTGAACCTATTTTCCGATGCAGAAGCGCGAAAACACCCGATCCAGCACCGCTTCGGTGAGCTCTTCTCCGGTGATCTCCCCCAGCGCACGGATCGCCTCCCGCAGATCGATGGTCCAGAAGTCCCAGGGCAGCTGCTGGGCCGCCACCTCCTGGCTGCGGGCCAGGGCTTCGGCGGCTTGGACGGCCAGATCGCGTTGACGTTGGTTCAGCGCCAGCAGCACCCCTTCGGTTCCTGCAGCACCACAACGCTCCAGCAGGGCCTGCACCAGGTCGGCCTCCCCCGTGCCTTCCAAGGCCGACAACTGAACATCCACCGGCTGGGGGAAGGTCCCCGCAGGGAGATCCGCCTTGTTGGCCACCAGGATCCTGGGAATCTGCGCGGGGATGCGCGCCAGCAAGGCAGCGTCTTCAGCGGTCCAGCCCGCATGGCCGTCGAGCACCAACAACACCACATCCGCCGTGGCCAGCGCTTCCTCGCTGCGGGCAATCCCCAGCTGCTCCACCGCGTCATCGGTGCTGCGGATGCCAGCGGTGTCGAGCAGGGTGATCGGCACCCCTTCCAGCACAATCTCGCTCTCCAGCAGATCTCTGGTGGTGCCCGGCAGATCGGTCACGATCGCCCGCTCGCGGCGGCTGAGCCGATTGAGGAGGGAACTTTTTCCCACGTTGGGGCGACCCACCAGGGCCACCCGCAAACCCTGGCGCAGGGCATCGCCCCGCTCGCCGTCCCGCACCAACTGCTGAAGCTCCAGGCGCACGGCTTGCAACTGCAGCAGCAGGGCATCGCCATCGAGGGGTGGCAGGTCCTCCTCGAAATCCACACGAGCCTCCAACTCGGTGAGCTGATCGAGCAGCCGTTCCCGCAGCGCCGTGATCTGGGCCTGAATGCCGCCATCGAGGCCCGCCATGGCCAACTCGGCCGCCCGGCGGCTGCGGGCCGCCACCAGCTCACTCACCGCCTCGGCACGGGTGAGATCGAGCCGGCCGTTGAGCACGGCCCGCTGGCTGAACTCGCCCGGCTGGGCCCGCCGCACTCCCGGCTGCCGCAGCACCTGTTCGAGCACCCGCTGCACGGCGATCACCCCGCCATGGCAGTGGATCTCCACCACGTCCTCACCGGTGAAGCTACGGGGCCCGCGCATCAGCAGCAGCAGCACCTCATCGAGACGACGGCCCTCGCCATTCATCACATGGCCGTACACCACCCTGTGCGATCCCCACTCCTGCCGGCCCGGGCAGTGCACCACGCTGCGCCCCGTCGCTTCCGCAGCCGGCCCGGAGAGACGAATCACGGCGATCCCGCCCTGCCCTGGGGCCACGGCGGTGGCCACGGCCGCAATCGTGTCGGTGCTGGGCACAGCAGTCGCCGCTGGTGATCCATACCTAGGATCCGGCCGATTTCTGCTGGGTTCATGCGCCGGTTGCTGCGCCTCAGTCGCATCCGGATGCGCCGCGGGGTCCTCTGGTTGTGGAGACAGGAAGGCACCCCAGGCCAACGGGCCCGTGGCCTCGCCGCTGGCGTGTTCTGCGGCTGCTACCCCTTCTTCGGGCTGCAGATCTTCCTCAGCGTGGGTGTGGCCAACGTGGTGCGTGGCAACCACCTGCTCGCCGCCGCAGGAACCCTGGTGAGCAATCCCCTCACCTATCTGCCCCTCTACTGGTTCAACTATCTGGTGGGCTGTCGGCTGCTGGGCCCAGGCCAAGGCGGGATCAACCTTTCGGAGCTCAATCGCAGCAGCCTGTGGGCCCAGGGTTGGGAGTTCAGCCAGCGCATCCTGCTCGGCTCCACCGTTGTCGGAATGGTGTTGGCGCTGATGAGCGGCTGGATGGCCTACCGCCTGTTTCTGCGACGTGAAGCCCGTGCCGTGATGAGCCGAAGCAGCTAGCTCGTGCCCACCCGGGCAATCCCGATCACATCCGCCATCGAGCGGATCTGCTCCATGGTGCGGCTGAGCTGATCGGCACCTTCCAGCTCAACCCGCAGATCAATGCGGGCCGGCTTGCCCGCGGCAGTGGTCACCCGGGCATCACTGACGTTGATGGCCCCATCGGAGAGACGCAGCAAGATGTCTTTGAGGATGCCAACGCGATCAATCACTTCGATCCGTAACTGCACTGGGAAGCGCTGTTTCTCTTGTTCGGCATGGGCGGTGTTCCAACGCACGGGGAGCCGCCGTTCCCGCGGGATTGTCTCCACGTTGGAGCAGTCCTGCCGATGAATGGTGATGCCGTGATTGCCGAGGGCCACCGTGCCCACGATCAACTCGCCCGGCAACGGACTGCAGCAGCCACCGAGGCGGTAGACCAAGCCCTCCAGCCCCAGGATCGCCCCTTCACCTCCGGAACGGTCCGGCGCCAGATCCCGCGATGGCAGCAGCGCCGCGGCCACGTCTTCGTTGCTGGGTGGGGCCTGCTGCTGTTCCGCCAGCAAACGCATCTCCTCCCGCAAACGGTTGAGCGCCTGCTGCAGCGTGACGTCTCCGAACCCCAGTGAAGCCAGCAGGTCTTCGGTGGTGGGCACATTGCAGCGCTGCGCCACCCGCTGCATCGCCTCACTGTTGAGCAGGGCATCGAAGCCATCACGGCCCAGCTCCCGCTCCAGCAGATCCTTGCCCCGTTCAATCGTTTCGTCACGGTGGCTGCGCTTGTACCACTGGCGAATGCGGTTGCGGGCCGTCGGCGTGGCAACGAAGTTCAGCCAATCGAGGCTGGGATGGGCCGTTTTGCTGGTGAGCACCTGAACGAAATCACCGTTCTGCAGCGGTGTTGCCAAAGGGCAGAGCCGATCGTTGATGCGAACGCCATGGCAGTGATTGCCCACCTCGGAGTGGATGCGATAGGCGAAGTCGACGGCCGTTGCCCCCTTGCGCAAACCGAGCACATCACCCTTTGGGGTGAACACAAACACCTCTTCGTCGAAGAGGTCTTCCTTGATCGAAGAGAGGTAGTCGTTGTGATCGTCGTTGCCGCCTTCCTGCTGCCAATCCACCAGCTGCCGCAGCCAGTTGAACCGCTCGGCATCACTGCTGCTGCTGGCCGGTGAGCCGCCTTCCTTGTATTTCCAGTGGGCCGCAATCCCGAATTCGGCCACATGGTGCATCTCAAGCGTGCGGATCTGCACTTCGATCGGGCGATGGCGACCGATCACGGCGGTGTGCAGGGATTGGTAGCCGTTCGGTTTCGGCAACCCGATGTAGTCCTTGAAGCGGCCGGGGATCGGGCGGAAGGTGTCGTGAACCACCGCGAGGGCGCGGTAACAGCTCTCGACATTGGGGGTGAGGATCCGCAACGCCGCCACGTCGTAGATCTCGTGGAACTCCTTCTGCTGGCGCTGCATCTTGCTCCAGATGCCAAACAGATGTTTGGGACGACCACTCACCTCGCAGTGCTCTAGGCCGGCCCGTTCCAGCCGTTCGTTCAAAAGACCCACCGTGACGCCGAGCCGCTGCTCCCGCTCGCTGCGCTTGGTGGCCACCTCCTCCTGAATCTCCCGGAACGCCTCCGGTTCCAGCAATTTGAAGGCCAGATCCTCCAGCTCCCACTTGAAGCGGCCAATGCCGAGCCGGTTGGCGAGGGGGGCATAGATCTCGCGGGTTTCGCGGGCGATCCGCTGGCGTTTCTCCTCCTTCAACGCACCCAGGGTGCGCATGTTGTGCAAGCGATCCGCAAGCTTCACCAACACCACTCGGATGTCGCTGGCCATCGCCAGGAACATCCGGCGCAGATTCTCCGCCTGAGCTTCCGTGCGGTCGTTGAAGTGGATGCCGCCGAGCTTGGTGACCCCCTCCACCAGTTCCCGCACCTCGGAGCCGAAATGCAGCTCGATCTGATCGGGGGTGACGTCGGTGTCTTCGACCACGTCGTGGAGGAAGCCCGCGGCGATCACCGGAGCGCTGGCGCCGATATCCCGCAACAGATCAGCCACCGCCACCGGATGGACGATGTAAGGGTCTCCACTGGCCCTGAACTGGCCCTCGTGGAGCTGGAAACCGAAATCAAAGGCCGACACCAGCAACGCCTCGGCATCGGTGGGGCAGCTCTGGCCAATGCCGGGCGGCACATTGGCGATGCACTCCTTCAACCACTCAGGCAGAGCGATGCCGTAGTCGTCCGGATGACGAATCGGATGGCGCCGGACTTCGGGCAACGCGCAGCCCACCGTGGCCGAACCCGTGCTGGTTCGGGGCTCTTTGGGTGTGGAGGCAGCGTTGAGCATCCGACCCATCGGGTCAATCCATGGTATTCAGTGCAGGACCCCCTGTCGCTCCAACAGCACTGTTCATGGGCCGGCCTGTTCTGGAACTCGAACAGCTGCGCTTGCGCTACCCCGGCAGCGACATCTGGACGCTGGATGGGCTGAATCTGAGCCTCGAGCCGGGGGAGACCCTCGCCTTGGTGGGATCTTCAGGCTGTGGCAAAAGCACGGTGGCGCGGGCCGTGATGCAGCTGCTGCCCCAGGGAACGGTCTGTGAAGGCCGGCTGGCCTTGACCGGCCAGGATCCACGCCAACTCAGGCGACCGCAGTTGCGGCAGCTGCGTGGTGATGCCGTGGGTCTGGTGTTTCAGGACCCGATGACGCGGATGAATCCGTTGATGAGCGTGGGCGGCCATCTGATCGACACCCTCAAAGCCCACCGGCCTCAAACCAGTGCCGCGGCCCACCAGGAGCGGGCCCGGGAGCTGCTGGAGCGGGTGGGCATCGGGGCCAACCGCTTCCGCGCTTACCCCCATGAACTCAGCGGTGGGATGCGACAGCGCCTGGCCATTGCCTTGGCGATTGCCCTGGAACCACCGCTGTTGATCGCCGATGAACCCACCACCAGCCTGGATGTGGCGGTGGCCGGGCAGGTGATGGCCGAGCTCAGCGGCCTCTGCGAGGAACTGGGCAGTGCCCTGCTGCTGATCAGCCACGACCTGGCCATGGCCGCCCGCTGGTGCGACCGCATGGCCATGCTCGATGGCGGACGCAAGGTGGAGGACGGCCCCAGCCACCAGCTGCTCACCCGGCCGCAGTCGGCCGTCGGGCAACGGCTGGTGGTCTCCGCGCAGGCCCGGGAAGGCGGACGCTCACCGGCACGTCCCGATAACGGCAACGTGTTGCGGGTGGAGGAGATGCGCTGCTGGCATGCCGTGGGGGGCGCACCTTGGGCACCCGTCTGGCTGAAGGCGGTGGACGGAGTGAGTTTCGAGCTCAGGGCCGGGGAAAGCCTGGGGGTGGTAGGGACCTCTGGCTGCGGCAAAAGCACCCTCTGCCGGGCCCTGATGGGGCTCAATTCGATCCGCGGCGGACGGGTCGATCTGTTGGGCCAGGACCTGCTGAGCCTGCGCGGTGAAGCACTGCGAACAGCACGCCGAGCTCTCCAGATGGTGTTTCAGGACCCCCTGGCCTGCCTGAATCCGGCTCTGCAGGTGGCGGATGCCATCGCCGATCCGTTGCTGATCCATGGCCTCTGCTCCAAAGCCGCAGCCCGGGAGGAAGCCAGACGCCTGCTGAAGCGGGTCGGCCTCAGCCCGGCCGAGCAATTTCAACATCGCCTGCCGAAGCAGCTTTCCGGCGGCCAGCAGCAGCGGGTGGCCATCGCCCGCGCCCTGGCCTTGAAACCCAAGGTGCTGATCTGCGATGAGAGCGTCAGCATGCTTGATGCGGAGGTGCAGGCGGAGGTGCTGGCGCTGCTACGGGAGCTGCAGCAGGAGTTGGGGCTCGCAATCGTGTTCATCACCCACGACCTCTCGGTGGCCAGTGGTTTCTGTCACCGGGTGATGGTGCTGGACCAAGGGAAAGTGGTGGAAGAAGGTCCAGGCAACCGGATTTTCAGTGCACCTCAGGCACCGATCAGCCGGACTCTGGTGGAGGCCTGTCCACGGCTGCCCCGTTGAGCTCAGGTGGCCTTCGGCAGATCAACCACGATCAGGTGCCGGCGCAGGGAGGGAGGAAGCACCTCACGGCGCACGGAACGAATCAGCGCTGAAACCCAAGTTCTGCGGCAACACACCCGAATGACCATCGATGGGCCTGTGAATTTTTTGCCATCAAAAGGCGGATTCAGGGCTTGTCCAGTGCGCCAAAAACCCTTGATCAGCATCGGCTGAGCCCAAAAGCGAATCGGCCCTAGCCCGACCCAGCACGCCGTCGCAACACCCCCAGCAACTTCTCCATCACCGGAGGCAGGGGGGCTTCGAACACCATTCGCTCGCGGGTGATCGGATGATCCAGCCCCAGCTGCACGGCGTGCAGGGCCTGGCCGGGCAGCTCGATCGGCAACTTGCGGCAGCGGCTGTAGGTGGGATCCCCCACTACGGGGTGGTTCATGTGGGCGCAGTGAACCCGGATCTGATGGGTCCGTCCGGTGTCGAGCTTGAAGCGCAACAGGGAGTAGTCGCCGAGACGCTCCACCAGGGTCCAGTGGGTGCAGGCGTAACGGCCGTTTTCGCTGCTCACCACCGCGTACTTCTTGCGATCCGCCGGATGACGGCCAATAGCGCCGACGATGGTGCCCGAGTCGCCGGCAGGCACGCCATGGACGACGGCGAAGTACTCGCGGGAGGCGATACGTTTCTGGATCTGCACCTGCAACCGCACCAGGGCCTCCTGGCTCTTGGCAATCACGATGCAGCCGGTGGTGTCCTTATCGAGGCGGTGCACAATCCCGGGCCGCAGCTTGCCGCTGATGCCGGGCAGGTCCGGGCAGTGATGCAGCAGGCCGTTCACCAGAGTCCCGTCCTTGTTGCCCGGCGCCGGATGCACCGTGAGTCCGGCCGGCTTGTTGAGCACGATCAGATGGTCGTCTTCAAACAACACATCCAGATCCATCGGCTCCGGCTTGAGGTACGGCAGTGGTTCCGGCGGCGGCATCCACAGCTGCACCTCATCGCCCTGGCGCAGGGGTGTTTTGGCCTTTCCGGTTTTGCCGTTGACGCGCACGTAGCCCGCGTCAATGAACTTCTGAATCCGGGCCCGGCTCTGCTCCGTGCGCTGACTCACCAACCAACGGTCCAGCCGCATCGGCAACGGCTTGGGATAGGCCAGCGTCAGCAGCTCTCCCTCCCCTTCACCAAACGCCTGTTGGTAGGAAAGTTCCGGTAAGGGGGGGTGCTTGGACAAAGATTCGGTCGGCTCAAACAGAAGAATGCATGGCTCGGGGCCTGTTGCCCAAATGGTCAGAAACGAAGGCCGTCAGGACCAGCCCTAACGAGAGGCACAAGACACCATTCCAGCCCCACGACGGCCACATCTGCAGCAAAAGAAGACCACTCACGGCGGCAGCTGCAAATGCACTGATAAATAGCAAAGCGCCAAGCCTGGAGCGGGCTTCACAATTCAGCGACAACACCCGAGATTGATTCGCTACATAACTTCCCTGCACACCGAAATCGATACAAGACATCCACACCAGCATCATCAAAATGGAGGAACTCCAAACAATCAGACCCACCACCCCCAACAACGTCATCAAGCCACAACCCTTGATCACCCGTTGAGAACCATATCGATCCACCATCCTCCCAATCCAAGCCGATGAAAGAATGCTGGTGAGACCCACAAGCCCAAAGGCACCGATCTGGGCAGGCCCCAACGACCAAGGGGCATCACCGAGATGGAGAGATAATCCCGTCCAAACAATCACAAAGGCTGCGAACTGCAAGCCTTGATTGACACAAGCGAGCCTAAGAGTCGAATAGCGACAAAAAAAGGAAAATTGACGACGAATAAGGAGCCCATAAGCCTCATCAACGCTGTCATCATCACGAGGCAGCAAACGAGGCCAGAGCATCGCAATCAGCGCCATCAAGACAGCTGAAATCAGATAAATGCTGCGCCAACCAAACCAATGTGCCATCATTCCACTGAAAAATCTAGAAAAAAGAATTCCAGCGAATTGCCCACTCAACAACGTGCCTATCACACGGCCACGATCACCTGGGGCGACCAAACCTGAAACGAAAGATGGCAATAGATAAGAACTCAACGAACAAAAGCCGAGAGCATAAAAAGCAATAAGAAGTGCAGGCAACCCCTTCGCAACAACGACCGACAGTGCCGATACTGATGCACCGATAGCGATCAAACGCAGGATCTTACGTCGATCAACAAGATCTCCAGCTGGGAGCAAGAAAATCAGGGACGTTAACAAGCCTGCTTGCAGCATCACAGGCACAACAGAGATGTGGCCTGAAGCCAAATTCAGCGAAGAGGAAATTACCGGCAACAGCGATTGGGAATAAAACATATTGCCAATGCTCACACCCATTACTGACCCTAGAATTCCCAAAGGAAGGTGACGGCCATCTCGCATGTCTCTAAGGCCCAAGGGAACGCCTCGTCATAACACAAATCCTGACCAAATCTGGTCGTGCTGGGGCAAAGATGCAGCGACCCTTGTCGATGCATTAGGTGCACTTTGGGATGACCAACAGCGGCCTTCCCAGCATCCGATCATCAAAGCAACACGCCTGGTTCTGCTCGACACAGCAGCAGCCATCGTGAATGGACTGGCCGAATCAAAGATCCAGGCCTATGCCCAGAACAACGCCATCCTGGAACAGGGATATCTTCACTTTCCAGGGGTCAAACAATCCCTGAGCATGCATGGCCTGATCAGCGTGCTTTCGACAGCAGCACCATGGAACGAACTGGTCGAGGGCCATGCAACGTCACACGGAAGGCCTGCTCTGCACGTGGTGCCGCTCTGCATCGGCCTTGGACTCAGTCGTTCGGCGTCCCTCCATCAAATCCTCCAGGCCGTGATGGAGGGTTACGAAATCGGAGCCAGGCTCGGGGAGGCCTATGCCGTCCCTCGCGGCGAACACGTGGACGGCACATGGGGAACCGTTGCCGCGACGGCTTCAGCATGCAGACTTCTTGGGAACAGCCATGGGCAAACACAGGGAGCGATTAATGCCGCGCTCTGCCAAATGAGTCGCAGTCTTTTTGCACAGGTGGATAGTGGAGCGGAATCCCGGCTGTTGGCATCAGGCTTATCGGCCCTAAAAGGCCTGCAACTTGCCATCGGGGCCAAGGCTGGACTGCATGGACCAGCGGAACTCAGCCAACCAGCAGGTGATCACGAACAGCGCTGGCCGATCGCACCCGACTTCAGGATCAGGCCCACATGCGCCATCGAAAATGGGTACATCAAGCTCTATCCAGGAGCACGGCACCTGCATTACTGCATGGAAGCAGCCCTGGAATGGCGCAGAAGCCAAGGCCTTGATCCCGAGAGACATCTAAGCGAAGAGCAATTACCACGAACGATCACAATCACAACGTATCCAGAAGCAGCAAAATATTGCGACAAGGCGCAGCCAAAAAATCGAATTCAGGCACAATTCAGCCTGCAATACGCAACGTGCATTTGCCTCCTCAAGGGGAGGACAGATCCGAGCATCTTCAATCAAACCGAGCTCACTGAACCCGATCTCTCATTACTCCTAAGCAGGACAAAATTACAAATTGATGATCAGCAAAATGGCCGTTGGGCCAGCCTGCACACCACCAATAAACAAGGCAAGATGCATCACTCAGAAAGCTCAACTCTCAAGGGTGATCCAGGAAATCCTCTGACGCAGGCCGACCGCATCAAGAAGGCTAGACAGTTAATGGAAGGGCATCTCGGGAAGAACACAACGGAACGACTCATCGAGCACTGGCTGGAGGGCAATGTGCATCAAAAACTCATCCCCTATGACATCGCGACAAATAACTAATCAAAGGGATTAAAAAAGGAATCCACCTCAGACCAATCACTCAAAGACGCAAAATGGGTAAGCTTCTGGTAAAGCTTTCTATACAAGATCGATCCTCGCATCTCGGGATTTCCACAGTTGCGCAAAAGCCAGTTGGCAGACGCGAGATTGGATGACAACAGCGGAACAGGATAACGATCGACCAAGTCCTCGAGGGCACCCACAGTGCGCATCCCAGTACCAGAAAGCAAGATTGGTGCTCGATCATGGGGCTTCAGCGACTTGAGATAGTCCTCCAAATCAAGATCATCAATTGCATAAGCATCTTGAACATTCAGAGATTCAAGAATTGAGTTGGCAGCGACAACTTCTATCCCTGCCTGCTTCCAATACAGACTGGCCTGATCAATCAACCATTGCGGATAAGGAAGTTCAAGGTGGAGGCGCTCGAATCCGAGAGTGCGAAGAAGCTCAAGGATTGCCAAGCTTGTAGTTACAAAAGGAATACTCAATTTGGCAGAGATATCCTCACAAAATCGCCGATCTCCATCTGGGCCCAATGCATAATTAGAACCGGTAAGTCCAACTACAATGCCCGAAAGAGGCAAAGAACCAAATCGGAGGCAAGCATCAAGATATTGGTCGAGATAGCGTTGATTACGCTCTTGAAGATCACATTGAGGAAAAATAGGCAGCCGCGAGGTGTAAAGATAAGGGCAATCACCTAACAGCCGCTTAATCTCAATCTCCAAGGTTGGATTTGATGGCGGAACAACAATTCCAACGGAATTCAACGGCTGAAGAGTCATCAGAACGACGAATGAGTGTAGGGAAGCAGGTCAAGAAGACACGAGCGCATCAATGAGTCAAGCTCATCATTCTTGGGATTCAAAAAATGAGGTGTGCGACCAGAATGCAACTGCGTCGTTCGCTCCATCAATACAGACTCTGTCAACCCCAACCAAAAGACATTCCAACGATCCAGTGCATCTTGACCGGCATCATTCAAAAAACATGATGCCAATGAATAAGCCTCCAAAAGGCCAAAATTCATATTTATTCCCCCCCGAGTATTCGTGACATGAGCCGCATCACCCAAAACAAAAACACGCTTGACCCTACGGTTGGACACATATCTCTGTGCAACATTGTAGGAATCACGCTTTGCTGGATGTGAAAACCACCAACGCGGGGGAACCAAATCCGCGAAAGAATCTGCCAAACACTGGCGGGCCCAGAAGGTATCTGCTGTGGCCTCATACACTTCTGATAGCGATGGACGGAGCACAAAACGCCAACCATCAGACATCTTGAGACAGCTCAAAGAGCGCTTCGCTGCCTGAAGATAGGAGACCCCAGCAAGTTGCTCTTCAAGGCAAGCAGGAAGCACTGGAGTGGAGAGACGAACAACAGGCATAGGCAGGTCATAGCCCTCAAAACGAAGACCCAACTGTTGGCGTAACGCACTATGAGCTCCATCACATAAAATCAAATAATCACCGCAAAAAGTCTGAGTCAAACAACTCACACCGTGCAGTTTCACCTCTAGCGAAACTGCCTGGTCGTGACGATCGAAATGAACAGCGACGGCCTTAGATTGTTCGACCAGATGGCAACGTGATCGCCTTCGAAGTTCAGCAATCAGGCGCTCGCGCAGGATCGACTGATGCAAATGGAAGCGATACGGAAAATTCGTACAAGCCGAGAGGATGCGATAACTTGACTCCCGAATCGTTCCATCGTCCAGATTCCAGGCCATCACCTCCGACACGATCTCACCATAGGGCTCCAGATCCGATAAACAATTCAATTCAGACAGCAGCTCCAGCGTGGCTGGCTGAAGAGTTGAGGCCCTGGAAAATGTCTGATCAAAGCGATTTTGCTCAATCAACACACAGTCGTGACCACCCTGGGAAAGCCTGGAACAAAACATGAGCCCAACAGGCCCAGCCCCAACAACAAGGATTCGCATTAAGAGGTCTTCTGGGCTGAAGACTGAAGAAAGTAATCAGCCGCATAACCAATCACATAGCGAGCCCCACATCGCGCCATTGCTGCATGGATTTCTGCGAAATAATCCACTGGATCCAGCAATCCTTCCCGAGCTGCATGGATTGCCATCGCATATTCTCCACTCACGTGATATGCAGCGATAGGGTGCGAGAACTGTCGGCAAGCGTCCTGCAAAACATCGAGATAAGGCAAGGCTGGCTTGACAATGGACATTCGAGCGCCTTGCAAAAAATCCTCCGACATTTGATGGAGAGCTTGCCTCGAATCAGAGAAATCAAACTGATAACTTTTACGTGAGAAACCAAGAGAAGAACCTACTGTTGAACGGTAAGGACCGTAAAGGGAAGAAGAAAATTTAGTGCTGTAGGGCATCAATCCACACGACAGTTGATGCAATCTCAAAGCATCTCTCAATCTGATCGTCTGCTCTGGCAAAGAAAGACAAGGCGCAACGTAATGAGCCCCTGCCTCTGCAAAGCGCAGGGCAAGACGAATCACAGCTTGGTACGAGGCCTCACAATCAATAATGCCGTTCTCCAAAATGACACTTTGACCAGAGCTGAGATAGGGAGATAAGCCAACGTCAGCAATGAACATTGCCTGATTTCTTGACCATAGAGAACTCGCCTTGTGAAGAAAACGAGCAACACAGAATCCTGAGGCATCAACCTGATCCAAACCAGGATGATCATTAACAGCAACGACCAACCAACGACTCAAGCCCTGTGAAAGACGATCTTCTACATGGCTTAAAGCTGATTCAACACTATGAATGGAATTACCTTCAAGAGGTGAGTCTCTGACAGCCTGAGAAGAAGAAATAAACAGACATTCGATGTAGTCAAAAGAATGAGCAGACGGGTACATAATTATTCAACAGATGAGGTCTCCAGGAGGAGTCGATCAAAACCCCTAAAACGATCCCCAATCAAACGTCGAGCCTCAACAACACGCAGCGACTCATAGTGATCGCAAAGCGCATTGAGGACGCACTTTCCTTCCATTCTTGCAAGATTCAAGCCCAAACACTGATGCAATCCGGGAGCAAAACTTAGATGTGGATTGGGGTTTCTGTCGATCAAAAATTGGTCTGGATTTTTAAAAATCCGAGGATCACGATTTGCAGCACCAACCAATACCGAGACCGATTCACCTGCATGAACCACCTTCCCATCAACCTCCAGATTTTCCAAAGCAGTGCTGGCATTAATCGCCTGAGCAGGCGGCTCCCAACGCAACACCTCCTCAAGTGCTGGCGCCAACAATTCACGGTCAGCTCGAATGCGCGAATACACCTCTGGATGCATTGATAAGGACCATGCCAGCGTTCCAACCAGGAGCCGAAGGGTATAGATACTTGCCGAATAAAAATTACTGCTTATCACAAGAAGCAATTGCTCATCAGTGAGGTGCACATCCTCCTCGTGATCTGAAATCAAGCGACTAAGCAAATCATCAGAAAGATGTCGTCGCTTTTCATGAATCAACGGCAAAAAATACTCGCTATAAAACGCCATGGAATCGTCTGCCTCATCCACAGTCGACTGCGTCTGAGTCAATCCCCGAGCACGCACAAAGGCACCAACCTTCTGACAAACCATCTCCTGGTGCTCTGCGGGAACTCCCATCAACTCACTCACCACCATGACCGGCAAAGGATTGGCAATCTCATGCACAAGATCAACAACAGACTGATCTGCTATTGCCTGACAGCGCTTGTCCAGAAATTTCACCGTGTAATCGGCCAAAGACTGGAAATCGATACCTCGATAAGCCTGCGCTATATGATGCCTTAAACGGGAATGCTCACGACCATCCATATAGGGAAGATCCTGTTTCTGACGCTCAAAAATATGCCCATCTCCAAAGCGATCAATGAGCTCATCAAGATGGCTCTGACGACTAAATCGAGCATCTTTCATATGATCAACAGCCTCTTTATAAGAAACAATTACCCATAATTTCGGCCCTTCACACCAATGAATCGCCGACTCCTTCCTAAGCGCTGCATACACGGGATAAGGATCATCCCAACCCGGGAGGCAGGGATCCTGCTTAAAGCATTCAATTTGCTGCTGAAGATCCAATCCAGATCATTCACCTTTGGACACTCAAGCGAGAAACGTCCACACGAGCTCCATGGGCAATACAACGAAACAATGACTGCCTTGCGGCCTCAAGCACAGCCAGTCGTTTGTCATCAGCCTTCAGCGAGTTCCAAAGCGATTGGCCCTAATGCTGACTTCCGGAAATCATCCATCAGGCGCTGGGCCATACGCGCCGTATTCGCGGAGGTGTGCTTTTCGGCTGCCGCCTGCATCCACAACGCTGGATCGGCAGTCTCACCGCTAAGGGAAATGCCGTAGCGCGACGCAACGCGGGCCAAGACCACACCGGATTCAGGTCGCTGCTCCATGGCAGACAACATCCGCAGGAAGGCCTGGGCCACCAACTCGCCGTCGTAGGCGGCCTGGCCGATGTCGTCGCAAAGCGCCAACCGCAGGGCCGCCTGCTGGTCATCGAGCCGGGGCGGCAGCACACCAGGAGCATCAAGCAGGTCGAGGTCTTGCCCCAGACGCACCCAGCGCAGGGTGCGCGTCACCCCGGCCCGGCGGGCACTGGCCACCACCTTCTGCCGCACCAGGCGATTGATCAGGGCCGACTTACCCACGTTGGGAAAGCCCAGGGTGAGGGCCCGCACAGGCCTGGGCCGCATGCCCCGGTTGCGGCGGCGTTCGTTGAGCTGGTCGCCGGCACGGATCGCGGCCTGCTGCACCTGCTTCACGCCGGTCCCAGCCTTGGCATCACACCAGACTGTGCGCTGGCCCTGGGCCTTGAACCAGGCCTCCCAGGCCTCCTTGGCGGCCGCGGTGACCATGTCGCGCCGGTTGATCACCAACAGATGCTGTTTGCCCTTCAACCAGCGGTTGAGGTGGGGATGGCCTGTAGCAAGCGGAATGCGGGCATCACGCACCTCAATCACCAGATCCACCTTGTCGAGATGGCGCTTGAGCTGCTGCTCCGCCTTGGCGATGTGGCCGGGGTACCACTGGATCGTTGGGGTGCTCACGAACGCAAACGCACAGAACAGACGGCCAGCCGGAACAAATTCACATTGACCTCGCTGGCGCTATCGCCATTCACACGGGTTAATCTCACCCCGTTTTCTTACCGCACGACACAACCCTATGGCGAAGCGTTCCCTGGCCAGCCTCAACGCCGGCGACCTGAGCGGCAAACGCGTTCTCGTGCGGGTTGACTTCAACGTGCCCCTGAACGACGCCGGTGCAATCACCGACGACACCCGCATCCGTGCAGCCCTGCCCACGATCAACGACCTGATCGGCAAGGGCGCCAAGGTGATCCTGTCCGCCCACTTCGGCCGTCCCAAGGGCCAGGTGAATGACGCCATGCGCCTCACCCCCGTGGCCGCTCGCCTGAGCGAACTGCTGGGCAAGCCCGTGGCCAAAACCGACAGCTGCATCGGCCCCGACGCCGAAGCCAAGGTGGGCGCCATGGCCAACGGCGATGTGGTGCTGCTGGAGAACGTGCGTTTCTTCGCTGAAGAGGAGAAGAACGAAGCCGGTTTTGCTGAGAAGCTCGCAGGCCTGGCTGAGGTGTACGTGAACGACGCCTTCGGCGCCGCCCACCGCGCCCACGCCTCCACCGAAGGCGTGACCAAGTTCCTCAAGCCCTCCGTCGCCGGCTTCCTGATGGAGAAGGAGCTTCAGTACCTGCAGGGTGCTGTGGATGAGCCCAAGCGTCCCCTGGCCGCCATCGTCGGCGGCTCCAAGGTGAGCTCCAAGATCGGCGTTCTCGACACCCTGATCGACAAGTGCGACAAGGTGCTGATCGGCGGCGGCATGATCTTCACCTTCTACAAGGCCCGTGGCCTCTCGGTGGGCAAGAGCCTGGTGGAAGAGGACAAGCTGGAACTGGCCAAGGAGCTGGAAGCCAAGGCCAAGGCCAAGGGCGTGCAGCTGCTGTTGCCCACCGACGTGGTGCTGGCTGACAACTTCGCCCCCGATGCCAACAGCCAGACCGCTGACATCAACGCCATCCCCGACGGATGGATGGGCCTGGACATCGGCCCCGACTCGATCAAGGTGTTCCAAGACGCCCTGGCCGACTGTCAAACCGTGATCTGGAACGGCCCCATGGGCGTGTTCGAGTTCGACAAGTTCGCTGCCGGCACCAACGCCATCGCCACCACTCTGGCGGACCTGAGCGGTAAGGGCTGCTGCACGATCATCGGTGGCGGCGACTCCGTAGCCGCCGTTGAGAAAGCTGGCCTGGCCGAGAAGATGTCGCACATCTCCACCGGCGGTGGCGCCAGCCTCGAGCTGCTGGAAGGCAAGGTGCTGCCTGGTGTGGCAGCCCTCGACGCCGCCTGATCAGCGGTTCAGGCCTGGAGCTTCCGGCCCTTGGCATCGCGCTTGTTGCCGGTGCTGGCCGGAAGCCCCAGTTGATTCCGAACTTTGTTCATGTACGCCCGGTAGTCCTGCTTGAGGGACTTCCGGGCTTTTTTCATGTCCTGACGGCACATCTTCAGCGCATCTGCGGATGCTGCGGCATCGATGCAGCGCTGCTGGCTCTGCAGCAGCTCCAGCCGACGCTGGTAGTTGTCTTTCGACCAGGTCTTGCGGGCCTGAAACAACACCTGGCTCTGCTCAGGGGACAGATTCCGCCCCGCTGCTGCCGATGAAGCCGCCGTGATCACAGGTGCCGCCAACACAGCAGCCAGGGCCAAGGAAGCAGTGGAGATGCGCATGGATCAGGCCTTCACGGTGCACTCACTGTGACGCCATCCGTCGATCAGGATCTGAATGCTTCGCCATGAGTCATGACCAGATGTGACTTAAGCCTGGGCTTCGTGGGGCTGGGGGCGCTCGGCTTGCCCATCGCGATCAACCTGCACAGCGCCGGGTTTCCACTGCGGGTGCACACCCGCAGCCGCACAGCCGAAACGAGCCCGGAGCTCGAGGGTGCAACGCAATGTTCCAGCCCAGCCGATGCCAGCACCGGCGTTGATGTTCTGCTGCTTTGCGTCAGTGACGATGCAGCCGTCGAGAACGTGCTGTTCGGCCCCAAGGGAGCCGCATCACAACTGAGCGCCGGCAGCGTGGTGGTGGATTGCTCCACCATTGCTCCCGCCACAGCCCAACACTGTGCGGAGCGCCTGGGGCGCCAGAACGTCCACTACCTTGATGCTCCCGTCACCGGTGGCACGGAAGGTGCCAAACGCGGCAGCCTCACGGTGCTGGTGGGAGGAGCAAGTGAGCCTCTGGAGCGGATTCGCCCCATCCTCGAGGTGATTGGAGGATCCATTCACCACTTCGGAAGCGTGGGGCGGGGGCAGCAGGTGAAGGCGGTGAACCAGGTGTTGGTGGCCGGCAGTTATGCCGCCGTGGCTGAGGCGGTAGCCCTGGGCCAGCAGCTCGATCTGCCGATGCCACAGGTGATCGATGCCCTCAAAACCGGGGCCGCCGGATCCTGGGCCCTCGAACATCGCAGCACCGCCATGCTGAACGGCAGCTACCCCCTTGGCTTCCGGCTCAGCCTGCATCGCAAGGATCTCGGCATTGCCCTTGATGCAGCCAAGGCCGTCCAACTGGATCTGCCCGTCACAACGCTGGTGGAACAGATGGAACTCGATCTGATCAACAACGGCCGTGGTAACGAGGACGTGTCAGCCCTGCACCGCTGGAACCAAACGAGGCAGGAGAGCTAGTTGCTGCTGACCACCCGCACCCGCTTCGTGGCCGTCACCACCCCATCGGGATGCACCAACATCACAGCCCAGGACTGCGAACCGGGTTGCTGCGGTGCCTGAACGCTCTTGAACAACCCACCACCACCCTGGGGCGCCAGCGGCAGATTGGGGCGCATCTGAGCCAACAGCTGCTCATCGGTGAGGTTGATCAAGCCGCCCGCCACCAAGGCCTGGCCCAGCGGCTCTTCAACAATCAAGTCGACGTCGTAGCGACTGCCAGTGAGCACCACGTCGGGGATGGCGACCTTGACGGCCAAGGGGCGTTCACCGCTGCGCAGCAACGACTGCTGGCCCAGCAGTTCCTGTTCCACCAGCTGACCATTGTCCAACCGAATCGCGATCTCTTCGCTGGCCTCCAGGGCATAGGTCAGCCCCTCGGATTCAGCGACACCCAACACCCGCAGGCTCAGGGTCGGACGCCCATCCGGGGTAGGCGCTGCGGGTTTCACTTGCCAGGTGACCTCGGGGAAATCCTGCTGGAATCGCGCAAGGCGCTGGGCCAGCACCGGCTGCAGCTCAGCGCTGGCCAGCGTGTCGAGCGATGACGCACTGCCGCTGTTCAAGGCTGTTTGCAGTCGATCGCTGAAACGTTCCACGGCACTGCCCCCGCGTCCGGGCTGCTCAAGGGCATGGACCGGTGACATCACCATTGCCATGGCCGAGACGAGCGCGACTCCCAGGAAACGACGCACGGGCGAGACCACAACAACCCAATTAAGTTAGGCCTGGTGTGCGGTGACGGCCGACGCGATGACCCGGCTTCTGATCGCCGCCAGCGGCACCGGCGGCCATCTCTTTCCCGCACTGGCTGTTGCGGAAGCCGTTGAAGAGCAGTGGCCCGTGCGCTGGGTGGGGGTGCCCGATCGGCTCGAAACACGGCTGGTGCCGGAACGTTTTGGTTTGGTGTGCGTGAACGCCGGCGGACTGCAGGGCCGCGGGATCACCAAGCTGCTGCAGCTGCTGCGACTGTTGCTGGCCAGCATCAGCGTGCGGCGGGTGATCCGCCGGAACGCGATTGATGTGGTGTTCACCACCGGCGGCTACATCGCAGCCCCCGCGATCCTGGCGGCGCGCTGGTGCGGCGTTCCCGTGGTGCTGCATGAATCAAATGCGATCCCGGGACGGGTTACCCGCTTGCTGGGTCGCTTCTGCAGCACGGTGGCCATCGGCCTCCCCGCTGCCGCCAAGCGCATCCCTGGCAGCCAGCCGGTGCTGACGGGCACGCCGGTGCGTTCCAGCTTTCTGGTCCCACAACCCCTGCCGAGCTGGGTCCCCTCCGGCGAGGGGCCGTTGCTGGTGGTGATGGGCGGCAGTCAAGGCGCCGTCGGCCTCAACCGGATGGTGCGTGCAACGGTGCCGGCCCTGTTGCAGCAGGGCTGCCGTGTGGTGCACCTCACCGGCGACAACGATCCCGACATCGGGCAACTGCAACACCCAAACCTGGTGGAACGGCGCTTCAGTGATGAGATTCCCGGGCTGCTGCAACATGCCGACCTGGCCATCAGCCGAGCCGGTGCCGGAAGCCTGAGTGAACTCGCCGTCTGCGTAACACCAAGCGTGCTGGTGCCCTTCCCCCAGGCGGCAGACCGCCATCAAGATGCAAACGCCGCCTGTGCCGCATCGTTTGGAGCGGCTGTGATCGTGCATCAGCATGAGCCGGATCAGCCCGCATTGCTGAACACCGTGCAACGGCTCTTAGCCATAAGGCTGGGGAAATCCGATGCAGGATCCGACCCCCTCACGCAGATGCGTGAAGGGATGGATGCTCTTGCGGAACGGGATGCCGAAAGCCAACTGGCGGCCTTGCTTCAAACACTGGCGGCCTGAGTCAAGCCAGAGGGCTGCGCTGCAGCTCCTCACGCAACGCCCTGATGATGCGGCGGTTGTTGCGGCGCGATTGCAATCCGATCCGCAGCCAGCTCTCTCCCAAGCCCTCAAAAGAGCGGCAATCACGCAAAAGAATGCGATGCCTTTGCTCCATCGCTTCCCGCAACGGCACCAGCGATCCCGCACCAGCGACCAGCAGATAATTGACGCTGGAGGGCATGGGGCACAGGCCCGGCACAGCGGTCAATTGCCTTTGCATCCAGGCCCCCTCAGTGGCCGTCCAGTGCTGCACCCGGCGGCACCAGGCCTGGTAGCGCCCACGGGGGACCAACAACTGCTCGGTCATCGCAGCAGCGATGCCGTTCACCGGCCAGGGGTCGCGCCAACCCGACCAGCGCTTCAGCCGTTCCGGCTGGGCAATGGCATAGCCAACGCGCAAGCCCGCCACTCCAAACAACTTGGTAAGGCTGCGAATCACCACCAGGTTGGGATGGTGCTCCACCAGCGGAATCATCGATTGCTGCTCGCCGGTGGGCACCAAAGGCAAAAAAGCCTCATCGCAGATCACCAGCCCATGGGTTGCGAGCAGGGGCTCCAACGACGCACGGCTCCAGAGCTGCCCCGTGGGGTTGTGGGGATTGCAGATCCAGGCCACCGGCGCCTGCAAATGAGGATGCGACAGCGGTCCGGCTTTTTCCCAGCTCAACACGAGGGGAACGTCGATCCATGGGGCTTTCCAGCACTGCAGAGCCCGCCGGTAGTCGGCAAACCCAGGAGCGAGAAGCCCACTGACGCCAGCAGCATCAGCGTCGCGCGCCGCCCAGGTGAACAACTCGGCCGCACCATTACCAGGCAGCACAGCATCAGGATCCAGGCCGTGCAGGTCGGCCATCGCCTGGCGCAGGGACGCCTGCCCTCGATCGGGGTAGTCGCGGATGGCGGTCAGGGGGATGCGGGAGCAGCGCGGACTCCAGGGGGCCAGAGAAGCACTGGCATCAAGCAGCTGCGATGGATTGCAGTTCAACCTTGCCGCGGCTGCTTCGCGGTTGCCGCCATGGCGCAGGTCGACGCCCATCCCGACTCCCGATAGAACGCAGAGACATCACCAGCGTGGCCCACTGCCGATGCCAACTCGAGCGCTGCTGTTCACTCTGATACTTACCGCGCCCCTGGCGGTACGAGCAGATGATCTGATCGTGTTGCTGCAGCAACGGAAGTGCCCGGACTGTCGTCTGGCGGATGTGGATCTTGTCCACGCCGACCTGCGGGACGCTGATCTTCAGCGAGCCCAACTGCAACGCGCCAACCTCGGGCAGGCGCGTCTCGATGGCGCAGATCTGCGGAAGAGCAACCTGCAGTTCACCAACCTGCGCGGGGCGTCCCTACGGGGAGCCGATCTGCGCGGCAGCAAGCTCTATGGCACCGATCTACGCCAGGCCGACCTCAGTGGAGCTCAGCTCGATAACGGGGCGCTCGAACAGGCGTACTGGCAGGGGGCCCAGGGCATTAGCGCTGGCGTCCGAAGCCATGCATCACTGCACAATGCTGGGGTGACGGCAGCAGAAAACGGCCAATGGAAACGGGCTGAAACCTTGTTCAGCGCTGCAATCGCCTCAGAACCAAGCGAAGCATTGAGCTGGGTGGCGCGGGGGTTGTCCCGCGGCGAACTGGGGAACACCAAGGGCGCATCCAGGGATCTGGCCTATGCCGGTGAACTGTTCGGCGAACAAGGCGACCAAGAGAAAGCCAAGCAACTTCTGGAGGCGAGCCAAAAAGCCACGGCACGCATCGCCAATCACACAACCAACGGTGGCAATGGCATTGGGTCGCAGCTACTCAGTGGTGCACTTTCCACCGCTCAGGCATTGGCACCCATCGCGTTGAGGGCTTTGTCGCCGATTCTGCCCTGAGTTAAAACCCCTTCTGCATCAACTGGGTGGCTTGCTGCGTGGCCGGTCGGTAGCCGTAACCGAACACACCTCCCTGGTCATCATCGAGAACGCGAGGGGTCACAAGAATCACCAGTTCGTCCTTAGATCTTGTTGATTGCCTCCTGCGGAACAAGCTGCCAAGCAAAGGGAGATCACCCAAAAAAGGCCACTTGCGAACTACCTCGAGCTGCGATTCAGACACCACACCGGTAAGGATCAATGTCTGACCATCCCTCAGACGAATAGATCCAGACTCCAATTCACGTCTATTAAAATTGTAGATCTGCACACCACCCGTATCTGATAAAGAAGATTGAGCCGCAGGAATAGGAATAGAAATCGAGGGATACAAGTTCATGGTGATAAACCCATTGTCATCAATCTTGTCAACATTCACCTCGAACGTAAGCCCAGCATTTTCCTTTTCATAGGTGTATGAAGTTGTACCCGTGTCACCATTTTCATCCCGATAAACATTCACAACGTAATCCTGACCAGTTTCGACAATCGCCTTCTGCCCTTCCTGTACCAACAATGTCGGCTGAGCGAGTATTTTTGCATTTCGCGCTACAACCTGGGCTTCAAGGTAGGCATAGAAAGAATTGTCTGGCTGCCGGTACTGATTCGAATCTGACACATAAACAGGGCGGCCTTTCTTGTCGTAAACAGGCTTCAGGATCTGATCCGCAGCTGGATCTTTCGAAGGCACATAAATAGGCTGGCCATTGGCGTCATAAACAGGCTTCAAAGTCTGTGGCGCAGCCGGGTCCGAGCTGGGCACATAAATCGGACGCCCCATCGAGTCCAGCTTCGGCACCAGCACCGGATCGCCTCCTGGAGTTTGCGGTGGAAAAACCGCCTGCTCCTGGACCACTGGATTCACCACCGCCTGAGATGCAACCACCGGGTCAATGACGCGCTGCTGTGGAACCTGCCCTCGGTTTGGGTACGTGCCAGGAACACCTGAAAAACCCTGGCCATAAAGCCCTGAGCCGGCCGTGCCACCCGGCTTGGCCTGGCCAAAGTTGAGATGCCCCGTGCCGCTGTCGCTGACAATAAAAGTGTCCCCCATACGGGCAGAGAAACTGGAATCAAGAAGCTCATCATTATTGAGGTTCACGTTCAAAATCTGTACCTTCACTGCCACTTGGCGACGGCGCAAATCAAGCTGCTTAAGATAATTCTCAGCCGAGGCGATTAGCTGAGGATCTCCAACCAGAGTGACTGTCCCAAGACGCGTATCTGTGGTCCCCGTCAAACCAATCAAGGGGCCAACAGAAGCGCCATAGGTTTCAACTTTGGTCGTTTTCTGCGTGGACCGACTGGCCTGATTACTCAGCTGACTTGTCCCGACGGATGAGGGTTCACCGGTTGTCGTGGTGATCGTATTGATCACATTCATCGATGCGCCAAGACTGGCCAAATAATCTGCAGCCTTGTCAACTTTCACTTGATTCAGTCGAAACACCTTGGACATCTGCGGGCCAAATGTCTTCGATGAAACAGAGGTGCCCACCATCAGGGTTTGACCATCCAACCTGGCCTGAAGGCCCGACGCCAACAGCACACTGTTCAAGGCCCGGTCGAATCGCTCGTCCCGGAACGCCATCGTCACGCCCACAGGATTCGCCTGGTCGGCATCCTGATCGGATTCGCCCACATAGACGAAGCCATACCCACCCAAACGAGCTAATGACATCAAGGCATCCTTCGCTGGCGCATTGTTCAAGGTCAGGGAGACTGAAGGACCCTGGGCCAGCACGTAACTGCGGTTGCTGAGCAGCATGGACCCGACAGCGATATCCCCCAAGGGGGGTGCTGAAGCACGGGCTCGCATCGGAGGAACAACTACAGGTTGCTGAACCCGTCCCGGCCGGCTCAGATCCAGGCGCCCGCTCTGCAGCGCTGTTGTACGAATCGGCAACTGACGAAATGACACGATCAAATTGGAACCATCCGCATTGATCATGGGCTCAGGCAAAGCCATTCCCTCCATGGCTCTGACTGACAGTTCGAAGTCCGAATCCGCTCCAGCCTTGAGCCTGACCTCTGCCAAGCCAACGGATGGCATCGCGACATCCTGAGGAACGACCAATGCAGACGACGAGGTGCCACGCAAACGGCCAGACCAGCGCGATGAAGAACGGCGCTGGCTGATCAAGCGCGGATTACTGCCAAGACCCGAAACGACAAGATCGACGCGATCCCCGAAACGACGCAGCTTCAAGGCGACCGTCGTTCCAGCCACGGCGGGTGCAGGCGCCAGCACGGCAGCCATCTCTGCAGTCGAACAACTGAAACCGATCAGCAGGGCAAGGGAAAGCGAACGTCGAAACAATGAGCTCCCCACTTCCGTTGTCGCTCTCAGAAGACATCAGGCCGATGGTATCGATCAGAACCGACGATCACCAGACTTAACTGGGCGGCGTTTCCTGGGAATTGCCTGAATCGACATCGATCTCCTTCTGTGGGTCATAGAAGCTCAGTTGAAGGGTCAACTCAGTTCTCAATGCAACAGGAGCTGATGCAGCCTGATCGTCGTTGCTCGTCGCAGCTGCCTTGATCTCAAGGTCACTGCTTTCCACCAAGAGTTCCAGCGACTCCATCTTTTGAAGAAACTCCTGCAGACCGGCGTAGGAGCCGCGAACCTCTAAGGCAACCGATGACTTCTGATAACCCAGGGCCAAGAGAGGGTCTGCCGAATCAGGCTTGTCATCTCCTGATCGCGATGTCGACGATGCTTGTTGGGATTCTGAGGATGACGTCGACACATTGATGGGTGCATAGCGCTGAATCGTCACGCCAGACATCAAGGCTTGTTGATTCAGAAGCGCCAGAAAGGTCTGCACCTTGTCACGCCCGGCCAACAAACCAATTAACAGCGCCTGCTCCTGTTCAGCCTGTTCAAGGGCAACGCTCGCCTTCTCAAGCTGCTTCACCAAAGCCGGCAGATTGCGCTGCAACTGAAGCAAGGAATCGCGGCGTCGCTCCAGCTCATGCGTGTCCTGCCAAACAGGCGGCAAGAACACAAGAAGCAAGGGCATGCTGAAAAGGAGACCAAAGACAATGGGCAGACCCACCAACACCCGACCACGGATGATCCATTGGCGACGCTTGGAGGGAATGAGATTGGTCACAGGGCAATTCCCTTCTCTTGAAGAAACTCATAACGACGCGCCAAACCATTCGCTCCCAGTTCACGAAGACGTTCTGGAGTGGTCTGAACCGACGGATCCAGTGCTGCTTCGAGGCTGAATTCAATCAGTCCGTCGTCGTTCGACGTGGCCTTCTGAACAGATGTTCCATCGAGGAGGACATCATCAAGGGATTCGAGGTTGAGCGCCAAAGCATTGATCCGCTCAAAAGCGTCATCCCCTTCCGCTTCACCTTTGATCAGGAGCTGAGAAGGAAGGACGTCAAGCGAGAGCAGGCGGACACCCTGAGGGGTGACCTGTCGCATCTGCTCCAACAGCGCTGATCCGGAGCGCAAAGCCACCAGTTGAACAGCGATGCGCTTGGTTTGTTGATGCAGAGCCTTGCGCTCTTTCGCCATGGTCTTCAGCCGAGTCTGAGCATCCCCAACACGCCCCTCCAATGGAGCAAGTTCGACAACCTCTGCCTCAAGACGGCGCTGCTGATTCTCCAAGGCAAACAACAAAGCCAAGGGAGCCAAGAGCAAAACAACCCCCAGTACTGCACCTTTCAGCAACAGTCGGGGGAGTGGTTCGATAACAACAGGCTCAGGCGGGAGGCCGAGCTCAACCCGGCGTTGCTGCAATAAATCCGGCTTGGGCCAATCCCGACGTGCCGTCATCGCTCCTCCTCCTGCAAAGCCAACAGCGCCAGGTGCTGAAGGGGTGACAGCACATCAGCAGGCTCGTCTTGGTCAGCACCATCGATGTGATCCGATGATTCAAACCAATCGGGCAAGGGCTGGTTCAAGCAGCTTTCCCCTGCGGCAGCATCAACAAGGGGCAACCAATCATCGAGCTGTTCGGTCGGCACCGACAACCACCATCCGAGGACTGATGGCGAAGCCAAACGGGCCTGCCAAGCGGCAACACAGGTCCGAATCTCGCTGCGACAGCTGACAGGATTCTCTTCCACGAGGGCATGATCTACCTCAGGAACCTGCTGACGAATCAACAGCAAACGAATGCTCTTTTGCTCCACCACAAGCCAGGCCAGGTCGCCAGGCCATGCCTGCGTGAACTGATGCAAGGCCCTTTGAGCTGCCGTCAGCGACCAATCGACGCGCCTTAGCGGCAGATCAGCGAATTCCGCCACCTCGGTCCAGCCCTGGATTAACTGTCGCGGCACACCCACCACCGACAAAGCGTCCTGCACCGGCGAGGAGGTGATGTAGCTCTCCGCCAAATCAAAAGGCAGATTGAGAGTCTGCAAGGACGGGGGCAACAAACCTGGCCCGCGATCCGATCCGTAGCCGTCGACAACGCACCACGCAGCAGCCCGCAGGGGTAGGCAAAGCACCAGTTCTGCCCCGGGGAGATCGCAGTCGAAGATCAGATCGGCGATGAAGTCACCAAGCGCTTCCCGTTGCAAAGGCACACCATCACGGCAGGCGCCATCAGGCAAGAGAGCGGAACGAAACCTCCAATGTTGACCGGAGCCCCAGCAAAACTGCAAACGGTCGTCGGAGACGACCACCAGCACAGGGCGCGGATGAATCAGACGTGACCAAGCAAGACGGAAGCTTTGCCACTGCGGTAACTCAGGCAACATCAGTGGCGTCACTGGAGTCAGACCAGTAACCAAAAGCTATCAAAGCTCAGCAAAAATGGAAGTAACGATCAACCGATGAAAACCGAGTGAGACACAGCTGAGAATCAGCAATGAAAATGGCATTCACGCCACAAAACACTAAAGTGATTATGGATTGTTGTTGGCCATGACAGGACGCCTCGTCAAAGATATCAACCTCAATGGCAGCTCTTCACCTAACGAGCTAATTGACATTGAGGGCATTCTTTACTTTGCCGCAGAGACAGGAACAATCGCCAGCGATAACAGCAACGTAGAAACTGATAACGAAGAAGAGGATACAACTATTGACGATCAAAATTCTGATACGACCAAAGCCATTGGCCTCTGGAAAAGCGACGGAAGCGAGGGAGGCACACGACTGCTGCGCTCTTTTGAGGGGGTCAGCAACCTCGTCGAGGCGAATGGGCTTCTTTACTTCATCGCCCAGACAGAACAAAATTTTGAGCTATGGAGCAGCGATGGAACCGAGGCTGGAACCCGGCGAGTCGACGCATTATTTCCAGGTTCAGATAATTTTTCCGCTTACAACTTATTTACCGTCAACGACACGTTATTTTTCAGCGCAAGCGGCTCGCAAGGGGGCGCATCCGGAGAGAGTGGATCCGGAGGACAAGGCAATGGCTATGAATTATGGCGCTGGGAGGGAGATGACGTTGGAACCAAGCTGTTCAAAAATTTATTCCCCGACAGGTACATCACAGAGCAGAAACTCGAACCAGACGATGAAACAGGGGAGCTAACACTAACAATTAACACAGCTGAGTTCAACGCCAGCACCCCTGAATTTTCCACAGATTCTTTCCCTGGAAACTTTACAAGCGCCGGAGGGGGAAACTTCTTCTTCACGGCTTACTCGACCCAAACCGTCAAAGCAAGCACAAGTAGCTTTGCGGACGGGTTGCAACTTGGCGGCATCGAACTCTGGTTCAGCGATGGAACAGAGAATGGAACATATGCGATCCCAATTAACAACGAAACTTATAATATTTATAATCCAACAAGTGGATCGTTCCAACCTCCATCAATTTTCAATGAATACTACACAGCCACAGGCAGCTCATTCCCGAATCATTTAACAAAATTCAAGAACAAACTTTACTTTACAGCCAACAATGGCGTCAGCGGATTCGAATTATGGAGCATCAAAAACACAGGTATTGGTCAAAAGCTTGTCAAAGACATTCATCCAGATAACAGCTCCAGTCCCAAAGAACTGACGGTTGCCGGCGGTCGACTTTATTTCACAGCCGACGACGGCAGTGGCAGGCAACTTTGGGTCGTCAATAAAAAGAATAAGGCAAAAAAGGTAAAAAATAGTGGCAAAGATCCGCGACACCTCACTGAAATCGACGGCAAACTCTTTTACTCAGCGAGTTCCAGCAAGGAGGGCCGCGAGCCTTGGTTCATCAACTCCAAAAACAAACCACAACAGATCCAAGACATCAATCCTGGCATTCGCTCTTCAAATCCGCAACAATTCCAACTCATTCGCGAAAATACGAAGAAGGGTGGAAGCAAAAAGATCCTTTATTTTTCTGCCAACGGAGGCGAGCGCGGGATCGAGCTGTGGAGCCAAAATCTCAGCAAAAAAGGCAGCAAAGCAACACGCTATGCAGACATTTACAGCGGAGTACCAAGCAGTGACCCCCGCAATCTGATCAATGCAAATAACACCCTCTTCTTTACAGCAAATGACGGCAGCTCTGGCCGAGAACTGTGGACGGTGGATGCATACCAACCAAGTTCTTCCGAGACAGAGACAGACCCTGAAGCATGCGATCCAGGCAAACCCGGCAGCTGCGATACGAATCAATCCAACACAAGAAAAAGCAGTCTGGTTAAAAACATCAGACAGAAGTCACAAAGCTCAGATCCATCTGAACTACACAATCATCGCGGGGAGTTATTTTTCAGCGCCACCAATGGGAGAACAGGGTTCGAACCTTGGGTCAGCCGTGGAACGGCAAAATCCACAAACTTGTTCAAAGACATCAACAACGGCAGCGGAAGCTCCTCACCATCATCATTCATAAGTCATAAAAAGACACTGTTCTTTGCTGCTGATGATGGGCGTAAAGGATCTGAACTCTGGATCTCCAATGGGGGCAAGAAGGGAACCAAGCTCGCCGCAGATATACATCGCGGGGAGGAGGGATCATCACCATCGGATTTGCTCACGCAAGGAAACACACTTTACCTAAGTGCCGATGACGGCATTCATGGACGCGAGCTCTGGTCTTACAACATCAAATCAGGAAAACACCACCTGGTTCGAGACATCCGCACAGGTTCACGCGTGGGGTCCAATCCAAGTGAATTGACCCCCGTGAATGGACAGATTGTCTTTGCTGCTGAAGGCAATGTCTACGGTCGGGAACTATGGCGCAGTGATGGTACAAAAAATGGTACCAATTTGCTGCTGGATATCAATCCAGGAGGCCTGGATTCCAACCCAGCAGACTTAAGCCTGCTCGATGGCAATCTTTATTTCACAGCAAACACATACTTCAACGGGCGTCAGATTCTCAAACTGGATGGCAGCGGCTTAAACGTCACTGAAATGATTGGGAGCTCTGGTGAAGCGACTGCAACGGAACCCAGCGATCTCTATGCATCACGGGATCAATTGTTCTTCAGCGCTGAAACAACCCTGGATCCAACCCAAGAAGAAGCGACGTCGTCACCCTCCACGGGAGCAGGATCCAATTCCGGATCGGATCCCGGTGGCTTCATGATTGCTGCCGATGGAATTGAAGAAGAAGCACTTGAATCCATCGAAACTTACAACAGGAGAATAGATGACTACAGAGAATACGATGATCCTGAGTGGCTTAATCTTGCAAGATACTCGGCAAATAGACTAGCAACCTCTAGCGTTGTCGATAACAATGACGCTTCACTCGCCGAAGATTGGAATCGATATTATCAACCACTCTCCGACCAATCACTTTCTACTTCCCTTCCCATTCGGATCCCAGACGGCATCCCCTCCACTGCAGCCAGACGCAGCACAACCACATCAGCGGGTGACAGCAATCTTTCGCCCATTGCAGAGACCGACAACAACAGCCTTGGCCGTGAGCTCTGGATCTCCGATGGACGGGTGAACGGCAACACACTCCTGAAAGACATTCATCCCGGGGAAGGCAGCTCCAATCCCCAGGGCTTCACCAGCGTGGGCGCCAAAACCTACTTCAGTGCTGATGATGGTCAATCCGGAGAAGAGCTGTGGGTGAGTGACGGCACAGAAGCAGGAACCTTCTTGCTCAGTGACATCAACCCAGGCCCGAAGGATTCCTCCCCGCGAGCGATCACGGAAGTTGATGGTGCCATTTATTTCTCAGCCAAAACCGACCGATATGGACGTGAATTGTGGAAGCTGGGCCAGCCAGAAACAAGCCAAGCCAAGAATGGTGGGAAAAACACAACCCGAGGCCAAGAGGTTGAGCTAACACGACTCGTCTACGACGCCGCCGGCAAAGGACGTTTGCGCGGCAAACGCAACACCACCGATGAATTCATCTTCTCGCGTGAGAAGCAATTCGGCGCCAAGAAAGCCGATCAGATCATTGGTTTTTCCGCTCAAGAGGGAGACACGATTCAACTCAACGCCGAAGTCTTCCCTGGCTTCAAACGGAAACGCTTCAAGGTCGTCAACAGCCTGCGAAGCTTTAATCGACAGTTGGAACAATCGAGTTCAATCATCTATTTCCAACCCCTCGGGGAACTCTATTTCGATCGGAACGGACGCGAGCCAGGCCTGGGGGATCCCAAGGATTCAGGCCTGTTTGCCGTTCTCAAGGGGGCTCCAGACCTCAACGCGACAGACATTGGCTTGATTTGAGCGGAGTTCAGTCCTGCCAGGGCAAACCGCTGCCGGAGGCCTCCGCAATGTTGCGGAGGCCGTGGCGATCCAATTGCAACAGCAGTCCCTCCAGAATCCGCGGCACCAGATCCGGCCCCTGAAAGATCCAGCCGGTGTAGAGCTGCACCAGAGAAGCCCCTGCGGTGATGCGCTCCCAGGCGACTTGCGCAGAATCAATCCCACCCACACCGATCAACGGCAGCGCCGGGCCAGCACTGGCCCGCAAACGACGGATCACCTCCTGGGCCCGCTGACGCAGGGGGGCACCGCTGAGACCACCGGCCTCCTCCGCCAGCGTGCGCCCGGTCTGCGGCAGCCGCCGCTGCTCCAGGCCGAGGCGATTGAGACTGGTGTTCACTGCAATCACGCCGGCCAGACCTTCCTCAAAGGCCAGACGAGCGACGGAATCGATGGCCTCATCATCCAAATCCGGAGCGATCTTCACCAGCAAAGGCGGGCAAGCCGGCAGCCGCCGCAAGCGCTCCACCAGACGACGCAACTGGGCTGTGTCCTGCAGATCCCGCAGCCCGGGGGTGTTGGGGGAACTGACGTTGATCACCGCATAGTCCGCCAAGGGCGACAACAACTCCAGGGAAGCCGCGTAGTCGTCCGGTGCCTGCTCCAGGGCCGTGATCTTGGATTTGCCAACGTTGATGCCAAGCACCGCTGGCCGCCGGCCAGGCGGATCCAGGCGTTGACGCTCCAGCGTTTTCAACAGTGCCTTGGCGCCATCGTTGTTGAATCCCATTCGATTCAACGCGGCCTGCTCCTCCGCCAAACGGAACAGGCGTGGTTTGGGGTTGCCCGGCTGGCCATGCCAGGTGACGGTGCCCACTTCGGCGAAGCCAAAGCCGAAGCGATCCCAGATGCCAGCAGCCACACCGTTCTTGTCGAATCCCGCCGCCAAACCCACCGGGTTGGGGAAGCGGCAGCCAAACAACACCTGCTCCAGGCGCAGATCACGCCGTTGCAGATCCGCCGCAACACCATCCAGCACGGTGGACACCCCGGGCCAGCGGCGCCGCAGGCTGGCCTGACCCAGGGCCGTGAGCGCAGTGCGCGACAGCTGTTCAGCATCCAGGCCGTCGTCGCGCGCCAGCACCGGACCCAGCCAACGCTGATAGAAGGCACCGCTGCTGAGCGGTCCTGTCGAAGAGGACGGCGACATGCGCTGGCTCATGACTGTTCTGATCCTGCCTCGCGACGCTGCAGGGTCCAGCGCCCCTCCGCCTGGGGCTCGACGGTCCAATCCCTCCAGATCCAGCTCTCCCTTTTGGTTTCCAGCTGTTTGAGAGGCTTTTCCACCAATTGCGCCAGCTCCAACAGCGAAAGGCTGTAACCACCCTGTGCCAAGCGATCCGCCAACTCCAAGCGCGACAACAGCTGCAGCAGAGGCTTGGGGGCCAGCTCGGAGGATCCCTGCTTCAGAACCAAGTTCGGCTGGGCGTTATGGGAGAACGCCACAGCGATGCGATCCACCCGTTCGTTGTCTGGATCACCGCTGTGACCTTTGACATAGCTCAGGGGGACGTCGTCCAGTCGGGCGGCATCGAGGGCCTTCCAGAGGTCCTGATTGAGCACAGGCTTGCCGGCAGCCGTTTTCCAGCCTTTGCGCTTCCAACCTTTGATCCAGGAGCCCAGGCCATCAATCAGGTATTTGCTGTCGGTGCGCAGGGTGAGATCCGGATGACGGGGCAGCTGCTCAAGCCGTTGCAACACCTCCAACGCCGCCTGCAGTTCCATGCGGTTGTTGGTCGTGTCGGGAGCATGACCACCGAATTCCTCAACACTGCCGTCTTCAAAACGCAACAGGGCACCCCAACCACCCGGACCTGGGTTGCCGCTGCAGGCACCATCCGTCGCTGCAGCCACGACCCGTCCCCGTCCTTCCGCCATTGATGAGTCCCAACGCTGTTCGGTACAACACGGTTTCTGGCGTCACCGTGGATGAGCCGAACCTACCTGCGGGCTGCCGGTCTGACTGCCGTGGGGCTCCTGGCCGCTGGCCTGCCGCAGGAGAGCGCAGCGCGAGCCCTGTTCGACAGCACAGCCCTGCCGCAGGAGCGCTTTGCTGTGCTGGCCCAACCGATCGGCGGAGCCCAATGGAAACTGCTCGTACTGGAACAGATCAAGGCCCTACCGCGCTGCTGGACGCCCCGCCAAGACGGCCTGGTGGAGCCCAGCCTGAATCGCTTCGACTTCAGCGGCATCTGCAAGCGCTACCTGGACAGCAATGGCTACTCGCTGCGCAGCGGTGGCCAGGATCTCGGAACGCGCTTCCGCTTCCGGCTCAAGCAATCCGGCAGATCGTTGAGGCTCGAAGCCCTCGACCCCCAGCAACGGGCGCCACTGCTGGTGGGTCAAGCACGCATCCTGGAACGCGATCCCAACGGGTTCGTGCCCCTGCAGCTGGAGCCTGGCTGGGCGCTGGAACGGCGCACCTACCAAGGCCGCCAGCTGAACCACCTGTATTTCGCCCACCAGGCACCGGTGAACCAACTGCTCGCGCTGGCCAGCAGCAGCGGCCAACGCTCAGGCTTCAGCCGACTGGGAGCCCCGATGCCCCCGATCGCACCACCGCCTCTGCCCTCTGAAGGAGCAACACCGCGACGCACAACACACCGACGCACAACTCGCCTCGCCAGCAATGCTCCGATCCGGCTGCAGGTGATCCCCTACCGCCCTTGAGGACCAACCGTCACAGTGCCAGTTGATAGAGCGACCAGACAGGGGCTGACAATGCAATCCCCGCTCTTACTTTGAATTTGTGTGAGGAGTGCCGAACGCCTCTTAAGGGTCGAAACAAGGACAGACTCCTGAACGCGTTCCTCTCGACAAAAGCTCCGCCTTCGGCGGGGCTTTTTTGTTGACCATAGAAAAATAACAAAAAAACCGGTCCTCGAAGGGACCGGTGCCTGATGGGAAACAGGTGGAGAGGGACAAGCCCTCTCCCAAGGCGATCACTTGAGGGTGACTTTTCCGCCTGCTTCTTCGATGGCCTTCTTGGCAGCCTCGGCGTCGTCCTTGGAGACAGCTTCCTTGACGGCCTTGGGAGCAGCCTCGACCAGAGCCTTGGCGTCGCCCAGACCCAGACCGGTGACCTCACGGACAGCCTTGAGGACCTTGATCTTGGCGGAGGCGTCGAAGCCTTCGAGGATCACATCGAATTCGGTCTTCTCTTCAGCGGCCTCGCCACCGCCACCAGCAGCGCCGGGGGCAGCCATCACAACACCAGCAGATGCTGCGGCAGACACACCGAAGGCCTCTTCGATCTGCTTGACGAGCTCGGAAGCTTCAAGCAGGGAGAGGGATTTCAGCGATTCGAGAATTTCGTCGGTTTTTGCAGACATGGTTTTGAAAGGGGAAGCAACAGATCAATGAACAGTGGTCTCGGCAGGGCCGAATCAGCCTTCGCCGCCTTCGGCGTGCTGCTTGAGTGCCCTGGCCATACCAGAGGGAACCTCGTTGATGCCCACAGCGACCTTCGTGGCCACAGCGTTGATGGCACCGGCGATCTGAGCCATGAGCTGCTCCTTGGAGGGGAGATCGGCAATGGCTTTGATCTCGTCCTGAGACAGGAGCTTGCCTTCGAAAAGGCCGCCCTTGGTCTCGGACTTCTTGAGTTCCTTCTGGAAGGTCTGAACGGCCTTCACACCGGCGCCAATATCGCCCTTCACCAGGACGAAGGCGTTGGTTCCGGTCAGCAGGGAATCGAGGCTGGCCCAGTTGCTGTCACCATCAATGGCACGGCGCATCAAGGTGTTTTTGGTCACCTTGCAAACGCTGTCGCTGGCCCGCAGACGATCCCGCAGGTCAGACATTTCCTTGATGGACAGGCCCTTGAAATCAAGGACAAGTGCCAGTTCGGCGTCGGCGAGGAGCTCTTTGAGCTCTCCGACGATCTGCTGCTTGTTCTCCAGCGTGCGGCCCATAGGGATTGGATCGGATCAAAGGAACAAGCTGGGCACACGGCCGATCGAGTCTTCAAAAGGAAGACGAGGCCGCGTGCCGATCCAATCCCGAATGGGACAAAACCGTGTCGCGTCTGCCTCGGCAGGGATTACATCAACGGGAATGACTGACGTCATGCCCAGGGACATCCTGCTGTCTCTGGCCGGGCGCGTGCCCGATTTGGCTTTCGCCAATCGTTAAGTGTAGAGGAGAGCCGGATCAGCTCCCCTGCTCGATGTCCTGCAGAGCAGAGAAATCGACTTCAACGGAAGGACCCATGGTGGAGGTCACATACAGGGACTTCCAGTAACGGCCCTTAGCACCGCTGGGCTTGTTGCGGTCGATGGTTTCCTGCAGGGTCTTGAGGTTCTGCAGCAGGGCATCGGCACTGAAGCTGGCCTTGCCGAAGCGGACGTGAACGATACCGGTGCGGTCGGCACGGAATTCCAGTTTGCCGGCCTTGAATTCCTTGATCGCAGCCTCGAGGTCCGTGGTGACGGTGCCTGCCTTGGGGTTGGGCATCAAGCCACGGGGGCCGAGAACCCGACCCAGCTTGGCCACCTTGGGCATCATGTCGGGGGTGGCAATCAACAGGTCGAAATCCATTTCGCCCTTGCTGATGCTTTCCACCAGGTCTTCTTCACCGGCGAGTTCGGCACCGGCAGCTTTGGCTTCAGCCACCTTTTCACCGCGGGTCACCACAGCGATGCGCACGGTCTGACCGGTGCCGTTAGGCAGAGCCACGGTGGTACGCAGCTGCTGGTCGGTGTATTTCGGATCGATGCCGAGGCGCACATGGGCCTCCATCGTCTCGTCGAATTTCGCGTTGGCGTTGTCCTTCACCAGGGCAATCGCCTCGAGGGGTGCGTAGGCACGGTCCTCGATCTTGCCGGCCAGGCTGGCCAGGCGCTTGGAGATTTTGGGCATGTTCAGGGTTGGGGTTCAGACGACATCAGGGATGCCTCCCCCGAATGGGTTAGAGAAGCGATGCAGCGACGTCAGTCGCTGATGGAAACGCCCATATTGCGGGCGGTGCCTTCGATGATCCGCATGGCGGACTCAACGCTGGTGCAGTTGAGGTCAGGGAGTTTGGTCTTGGCGATCTCTTCGAGCTGAGCTCGAGTGATCGATCCAACACTGCCCTTGGCGGACTCACCGGATCCCTTTTGGATCTTTGCGGCCTTGGTGATCAGCACCGACGCCGGAGGCGTCTTGGTGATGAAGGTGAAGCTGCGGTCTTCGAAGACCGAGATCTCCACCGGAATCACATAACCGGCTTTGTCCTGCGTCCGAGCGTTGTACTCCTTGCAGAACATCATGATGTTCACACCGTGCTGACCGAGGGCAGGGCCCACCGGAGGCGCGGGGTTGGCTTTGCCGGCATCTAGGGCCAGCTTGATCACAGCTACGACTTTCTTGGCCATCGGCTGGGTGGTTTGGACAGCTGCGGATCACCAGACCCGAGGGTCGGCTGCGGCGGAATGGTTGCCCACTCCCAAGGCCGCCCTCCGCAGGGAGACGGCCGCCGCAAGGGTCAGTTCTGTTTGCTGATCTGGGAAAACTCCAGTTCCACCGGGGTCTCTCGACCAAAGATGGAGAGCAGGGCCTTGAGCTTGTTGCGCTCGCCAGACACCTCGATCACTTCGCCCTGGAAGTCCTTGAACGGACCAGCCGTCACCAGGATCTGATCGCCTTCGGTGAGATCCACCTTGACAACGGTCTTTTTCTGGGCAGCCCGCTTGAAGATGCGGTCCACCTCAGAGCGGCTCAGAGGCCGGGGCTTGATGTGACCACGCGCCTTCCCGGTGGCACGCCGGTCTTCAGCACCGACGAAATTGATCACGTTCGGGGTGCTCCGCACCGCCATCATCGTGTCCTCATCCAGCACCATCCGCACCAGCACATAACCGGGGAACACCTTCTCCTCGGTGGACTGACGGGTGCCGTCCTTCTTCAGTTTGACGGCAGGGGTCTGGGGAATCTCGATTTCGAGAATTCGGTTGCTCACACCGAGGGTGACGGCCCGCTGCTCCAGGGTGGCCTTGACCTTCTTCTCGCAGCTGGAGGCCACCTGAACGGCGTACCAACGGGCGATGGCCGTATTGGCGACAGCTGCCGCAGGCAAGGTGCCGTCGTCCCCCTCATTCGGGGCCGGCAGATCAAGCACCTCAGGGGCGTCCGGTGTGGTCAGGTCGTCGGGCACGGCGAGAAAGGTGATATCGAGTCAGCGGAACACCTGGGACGAAGCCCACCCAAAGAAGCGACTGACAGCCGCGATGGTGGCGGCCGAAAGGCTGACCATCAGGATCACAGCGATGGATTCGCTGAACAGTTGCTGGCGGCTGGGCCAGACCACGAGTTTCAGCTCATCAACCGTGTCCGCCAGAAAACCACCGGATTTGGTGGAATCGGCAGCGGCTTTTGAGCCGTCGGAAGTGGTGGTGTCCTCAGAGATGGGGCTGGTCACGGGGATGGGACCGGAAGTTGACAACGGTGCCGGTAGGCACTTCGCCAAACAGACACCCTACCGGATGCCCTCAAACCCCCACCGGATCGAACACGAGAGCATCGGCGCCAGCCTCCCCCAGCCGCACCGTCACACCACTGGCTCCGGCGAAGCGCTCCTCGAGCAGCAGCGTGGAGAGCGGATTTTCCAACTGACGCCGCAACACCCGACGCAGGGGCCTCGCCCCGTACTCCGGTTCATGGCCCTGACGGGCCATGGCTTCAGCGACAGCATCGTCCACCTGAAGGGCAAGACCCTGCTCGGCCAACAGGGCAGCGAGGTCCTTCAGTTGCAACTGGACAATCCGCACCAGATCGGAGACCTCCAACGGACGGAAACGAATCACCTCATCAATGCGGTTGAGGAATTCAGGCCGGAACTGGCTGGAAAGCGCTGCATCCACCTGCTGTTGCAGGGCTGACTCATCCGTGGATCCCGAGCGAGCATGTTCAAGGATCGCCGGGCTGGCCAGATTGCTGGTCATCACGACCACGGTGTGGCGGAAATCAACGGTGCGGCCCTGGGAATCGGTGAGCCGGCCGTCATCCAGCACCTGCAGCAGCAGGTTGAACACATCGGGATGGGCCTTCTCCACTTCATCGAGAAGCAGCACCGCATAGGGCCGGCGGCGCACGGCCTCCGTGAGTTGCCCCCCTTCCTCGTAACCGACATAACCCGGAGGAGCACCGATCAGCCGAGCCACGGCGTTCCGCTCCATGAACTCGCTCATATCGAGGCGAACCAGCGCCTCCTCTTCATCAAACAACGAGCCCGCGAGCGCCTTC